>Ga0111538_10009100_pt1 | contig 13281 bp, 11 predicted proteins | sample SoiMethybrSBSTD1_FD_79669 | JGI IMG/M metagenome (GOLD analysis project Ga0111538, IMG submission 79669) | Bulk soil microbial communities from a Populus tree surrounding site in Tennessee, USA - Soil MetaG P. TD hybrid SBSTD1 (version 2)... | ecosystem: Environmental > Terrestrial > Soil >...
AGCAAGAACAAACGTTTCAAAGAGAAGCTCCTTCCAAAGGGGCGGCCCAGACGCCTGGGCCGAACGACCCAGAGTGGACCGCGTCCGTCCACGGTGCCAGATCCCGGTTTCGAGTACAAGTCGCAAACCGGCGGCGCTCACCGCAGCAGCCGTCGGGCGCGTCGAATGACGCCTACGCGCCGTCGTCGCTCGGTTGCTCGGGCGGAAGCACTAAGGGGAGGGAAACGCTGACTTCGCGGGTCATCCGAGGCTGGCCGGCACTTTGACCCTCCCCGTCCATCAGGGATCGAAGGTGATAGTCCCAGAGAGCTTGATTGCCACAGGGCGAGATGGCCATTGGTGCGGAAGGAGCCCGAGCTCCTCACTGGGCACGTTGAGCTTCAAAGCGAGAAGCTCGCGTGCTTGCATCCCGCCCAGGTATTCGGTCGAGCGCAGCTCACCTTGATGTCGTATCGTTCTCGCCGGGATGGGCCTCCCGGAGGGGACCGTGTGCGATCCATGCCGAACTGTCTGGTGCAAGACCGCAGGCCTAAGGTGGCGGTCGGCTCGCGGGCGATCCTCCCGAGGATGCTCGAAATCGAATCGGCTGCGTGTGCAGCCAAATAGGGAGGGGGACAAATGAGAAGATTCCTCACGGTTGTGGCCGCGACTCTGCTCGCGGCAGCTGCGATCGTCGGTTTCGCCGGCGCGCAAGGCAGCGATGTACTCGTCTCAGTAGGAAGTCCGCCATCGCCGTTCGCTCAGAACAAGCAGAACGAACCGTCGATAGCGATTGACGCCAATCACCCGACGATCCTCGCAGCCGGTTCGAATGACGAGATCGACCTCGAGGCGTGCAACGCCGGTGATCCGACATCCTGCCCGTTCACGGAGGGCGTCGGCCTCTCGGGGATCTACTTTTCGTTCGACAGCGGCCATAGTTGGACCCAACCCACGTATACCGGCTGGTCTGCACGAGGGTGTCTCGGCCCCGCCGCTTGCGTGCCGCAGGTCGGGCCGATTGGGACGCTGCCGAAGTACTTTGAGAAGGGCCTTGTCTCCGATGGAGACCCATCGCTTGCGTTCGGCCCGCGCCCCAGTCCGAGTGGCTTCTCGTGGGCGAACGGCTCTCGCTTGTACTACGCGAATCTGACGTCGCGCTTCCCAACGTCGACGCCCGACGAGACGTTCAGGGGATTCGAGGCAATCGCGGTCTCGCGCACCGACGACGTCCAAGCCGCTGCAGCGGGGGACGCGAGCGCATGGAAGGACCCCGTAATCGTGTCCAAGCAGAACTCGGCCCTTTTCGCCGACCACGAACAGATCTGGGCCGACAACGCAGAATCGAGTCCCTTCTTCGGGAATGTGTACGTGTGCTATGCCGCGTTTCGTAGCCAAGAGAAGGGCAATGCACTGCCGAACCCGATCACAGTCGCACGTTCGAACGACGGCGGAGACTCGTGGCGGTCGACGCAGATCACGGACGCCTCCAACAACCCGACGCACGGACAGCAGGATTGCTGGGTGCGGACGGATAGCGAGGGCGTCGTGTACGTCTTCTGGCAGGCGATCAAGGCGAACACGGGCCGCGCCATCTACATGGTCCGCTCGTTCAACGGAGGCCGGACGTTCGATACCCAGCGGATCGTCTCGCCGTATACGCCCACCGGTCTCATTGACCCCGTGAGCGGGGACCGCACGTTCGACGGACTCGCCGGCGCGCGAGACGGCACGTTCCCCACCGCCGACGTCGCGAACGGCGCTCCCACGGGAGCGGGCGCGACCGACGAGATCGTGGTCGCGTGGCAGGAAGGGCCGACGCCGTCCAACACGAGTCCCGGGCCCAACGAGACGCTCAAGGTTGCGTACTCGACGAACGGTGGGAACAGTTGGGCGTTCGTCACGAACGCTGCGGCTTCCAGCGACCGGCCCAACATGCCGGCGATCGCCATCTCGCCCACAGGCGGGGACGTCTACGTCACCTACAACGGATTCCTCGCTCCGTGGCAGTCGACAACGGCTAATCCGCGACCGATGAGGAGCGTCGTTCGGCACGCAGACGTAGGTGCCAGCGGCACGCCGGGCGCATGGAGCACGCTGTTTGTCGGTGCTGTAGGCGACGCTCGAGGCTCGAGCGCGAACAGCCTCGGGGGCGAGTTTCTGGGCGACTACAACTACGCAGCCGCGACGAGGACCTACGTTGCCGCGGTCTACGTGGACGTTCGCAACGCAGCCGACTGCCCAGCCGTGGATGCATACCGGCAGTCGCTGAGCACGTCGACTCCGATTGCAAAGCCGGCCCCGAACTCGGACTGTCCGGCGACGTTCGGCAACAGCGACATCTTCGGCGGCACGTTCGCCGATCCGACTCCGTAGGACGAAGGCTGGGAGGGCGGGGCTTGCCCCCGCCCTCCCAGATCCTCTCGTTTGCGACACGACAATCACCTTGGGCGACGTTCCGGGTGCGTGGCCACTCTTGATCCTGCGGCGAGCCGTGTACCGCCGTGTTCGGGACGTCGACAGTGAATGGAGAGCATGGCCCCGAGAGGAGTCGAACCTCTGCACGCGGATTCGAAGTCCGCTGCTCTATCCGCTGAGCTACGGGGCCCGAGGAAGGAGTGTAGCCCGGGGCCGCGCTAGGCCCTGGACGGCGCTTGGATCTCGCGCTCGGCCGGCTGGCCCTGCCGCAGCTCGCGGCTTCGCTCGGCCTCGGAGTTGATCTCGGCGCCGAACAGCAGCGCGATCGCTGTCACCCAAAGCCAGGTCAGCATCACGATCACCGCGGCGAGCGACCCCCATGTCTTGTTGTAGGAGTCGAACATCGAGGTGTATACGGCGAAGAGCCCCGATGCGATGAGCCAGACGACGACGGCGAACACCGCGCCCGGCGTGAGGAAGCGCCAGCGGGGGTGGTCGACGTTCGGCCCCAGGTAGAGCACGGTCGCGAAAACGGCGAAGAGGCCGACGAGCAGGATCGGCCACTGCGCCACCCACCAGAGCCACCCCATTACGCCCTCGATGTCGAGCGCGTCCCCGATCCAGCCCGACATCACCGGGCCGAGGACGAGCAGCCCGAAGACGAGGAGGAAGGCGACCCCCATCGCGATCACCATCTGCACGGCGGTGAGGCGCTGCCGGACGAAGCCGCGGCTCTCGTCCCGGTCATAGGCGCGGTTGACAGCCCGCATGAACGAGGTCATCGCGCCCGTCGTCGTCCAGAGGGCGAGGATGAAGCCGACGATGACCATCACGAGGCTCCCGTTCTTGTTCTCGTTCATCCGCCGGAGGCTGTCCTCGATCAGCTGGGTCGCCCGAGACGGGACCACGGTGCCGAGCTTGTCGATCAGCGTCGTGATTCCGTCCGGGCTCGCGAAGAGCGAGAAGAGGCCGACCACGACAAGGAGGACCGCCGGGATGGCGAGGAACGAGTAATAGGCGAGCGCGGCGGCGAGATCGGTGATCCCGTGCGCAAGCGCCTGCTTGCCGGCCCTGACGACGATCGCCCTGTAGTCCTGGAACGAAAGGTCCGTCAGCCCCGGGTCCGGAAGTTCCCGCTCGCGCTGCTCGGGCTGGGGCGCCGGCGCTTCCTTCGTCTCCATGGACTTCCCCTACCCAGGCGGTATCGTTTTTCCACGCGGGCGTGGCGGAACTGGAAGACGCGGCGGGTTTAGGACCCGCTGGGCTTCGGCCCTTGGAGGTTCGAGTCCTCTCGCCCGCACCTACGAGGAGGAGACCGCCCGGCTCGTTCCGGGCTCTGGTGACGGTTGCGCGGTCGTTACGCACGCGCGGCTTCGGAGTTACCGGGCCCTCGAAGAATGCGGCCCATGACCAAAGCACTCCCCCTTCTCCTCATGATCTCTGCGCTCCTGGCCGGGTGTGGCTCCGGCGCGAGGGAGGCTGGCCCTGTGCCGACCGCGACCCCTGCCGTCGAGCCGGCCGAATCTGAGCCGGCTGCGAGCACGAGTGAGGAGGGGGAGACCAGTTCCGTGAAGTCGGGCGGGGCATCGACGGAGACCGAGGCTCAGCCTGCGCCAGCGCCAGTCGTCTGCGAGCCGCAGAGCGGCGGCGAGGACGGCGTCTTCATGAACCTCACGGATGTGAGGGTGGGCGCTCACGACGGCTACGACCGGATCGTGTTCGAGTTCACGGAACCGAAGCCGAACCCCGCCGGGAACGGCGGCATCCCGTACTACGAGATCCGCGCGGTGAAGCCCCCGTTCACCCAGGATCCGAGCGACATGCCGCTCGAGGTCTATGGCGATTCCTTCGTCCAGCTCGTCGTGCAGGGCGCGACCGGCTACGACTTCGACGGCAATCCCACCTACGGCGGCTCGCGCGTTCTCACTCCTGGGTTCGGCACCCTCGCCCAGGCTGCGCAGTCCGGCGACTTCGAGGCGACGCTCTCCTGGATCATGGGCCTCAGCCGCCCCACGTGCTGGAGCGTGCAGGAACTGCACAACCCGGAACGCCTCGTCGTCGACTTCCACCACGTCTAGCCGCGACGCCTGGACCGGCCGGGAGGTCTAAGACCTTCTGACACAATGGCCTTCGTGAAGACGAAGGTCGAAGAGCTCCCGGAAAGCCGCGTCCGCCTCGACGTCGAGGTTCCCGAGGACGACGTCGCGCACGCGTTCGAGCACGCCGCCACGGACATGGCCGAGTCGCTCCGCTTGCCCGGCTTCCGCAAGGGTAAGGCTCCCGTCCCGGTCGTCGTCGCCCGCGTGGGGCGCGAGGCCGTATGGCAGGAGGCGCTCCGCGGCCACCTCGATTCGTGGTTCTGGAGCGCCGCCGAGACGACCGGCATCCACCCTGTCGCGAGCCCGGAGGTCGAGTTCGACGGGCTACCGGACGACGGCGGCACGTTCAAGTTCAGCGCCACGGTCGCCGTCATGCCGAAGCCCGAGGTCGCCGACTGGACGACGCTCGAGGTTCCGTTCGCGGAGGCCGAGGTGCCTGCCGAGGCCGTGGACATTGAGCTCGACCGCCTGCGCGATACCGTCGCCGAGCTTGCCCCGGTCGAAAACCGCGCGGTTCGGGAAGGCGACACGGTCGTGCTCGACATACTGGGCGAAGGCGTGCCTCCGCAGCGCGACTACGTGACCGAGGTCGGCGCCGACCGGCTCGTCAACGAGATCGACGACGCGCTGCCGGGCATGGAGCGTGGCGCGACGAAGAGTGTCGACATCCAGGGCGCGGAGGGCCAACTTCCCGTCGAGGTCACCGTGAAGGAGATCAAGGAGAAGGTGCTGCCCGAGGCCGACGACGAGCTCGCGCGCTCGGCGAGCGAGTTCGAGACGCTCGAAGAGCTTCGCGCCGAGATCGAGTCGCGGCTGCTCGAGCAGCTGACGGAGGAGCTCGAGATCCGCTTCCGCGAAGCGGCCGTCGACGCGCTCGTGAACGCGTCGGAGGTCGAGACCGTCGAACCCCTCGTCGAGCGCCGCACAGCCGAGCTCTGGAGCGGCATCGCCCGCTCGCTGCAGATGCGCGGCATCTCGACGGAGACCTACCTGACGATGACCGGCCAGTCGGCCGACGAGGTCGTGGCCCGGCTCCGCGCGGAGGCCGAGCAGTCGCTCGCGCGTGAGCTCGTGCTCGATGCGGCCGCCTCGAAGCTCGGCGTCGAGGTTCCCGATGAGGAGATCGACGAGCTCATCGAGAGCCAGAGCGAAGAGGGCGACGACATCGAGGAGTCGAAGCGGCTCCTGCAGGAAAACGGCGGCTACGAGCGCATTCGCGCCGACCTGCGCCTGAAAAAGGCGCTCGACGAAATCGTCGTAGGCGTCAAGCGGATCCCGGTCGAGCTCGCGGCCGCCCGCGACAAACTTTGGACACCCGAGAAGGAGAAGGAAGGTACGAAGATGAACATTTGGACCCCAGGCAGCGAGGAGGCACGATGAGTCCGTTGATTCCGATGGTGGTCGAGCAGACGTCGCGAGGCGAGCGCGCCTTCGACATCTACTCGCGCCTGCTCAACGAGCGCATCATCTTCCTCGGCACCCCCGTGGACGACCAGATCGCCAACCTGATCGTCGCCCAGCTGATCCACCTCGAGTCCGAGGATCCGGACAAGGACATCTCGATCTACATCAACTCGCCCGGCGGATCGGTATATGCAGGCATGGCGATCTACGACACGATGCAGTTCATCAAGCCCGACGTGTCGACGATCTGCGTGGGCATCGCGATGTCGATGGGGGCCCTGCTCCTCGCCGGCGGAACGGACGGGAAGCGGATGGCGCTCCCACATTCGAAGATCCTCATCCACCAGGTCTCGGCCGGATTCCAGGGCCAGGCGACCGACATCGAGATCCAGGCCCGCGAGACGCTGAACATGAAGCGCCTCCTCGAAGAGATCATCGCGGGACACACGAAGCAGCCTCTGGAAAAGGTCGCGAAGGACATGGAGCGGGACTACTTCATGACCGCGGCCGAGGCGAAGGACTACGGCATCATCGACAACGTCATCGCCCATCGTGGCAAGCCGCTGACCAAAGCGGCCTAGCCGAGCGGGCAAAAAGGAGCTAAAAGGTAAAAGATGGCCCGCGCGACCGACGGTAACGAACAGCTGCTCTGCAGCTTCTGTGGCAAGAGCCAGCGCCAGGTGAAGAAGCTCATCGCCGGCCCGGGCGTCTACATCTGCGACGAGTGCATCGATCTCTGCAACGAGATCATCGACGAGGAGCTGACCACACCGGCCCAGCTCGACCTCGACAACCTCCCGCGCCCGAAGGAGATCTACGAGATCCTGAACGACTACGTCGTCGGGCAGGAGGAGGCCAAGAGGACGCTCTCGGTCGCCGTCTACAACCACTACAAGCGGGTGCAGATGGCGTCGGACGAGAACGACGTCGAGCTGCAGAAGTCGAACATCCTCCTGCTCGGCCCGACGGGCTGCGGAAAAACGCTCCTCGCGCAGACCCTTGCGCGGATCCTCAACGTCCCCTTCGCCATCGCCGACGCGACGGCGCTCACCGAGGCCGGCTATGTCGGCGAGGACGTCGAGAACATCCTCCTGAAGCTCATCCAGGCGGCCGACTTCGACGTGAAGAAGGCCGAGACCGGGATCATCTACATCGACGAGGTCGACAAGATCGCGCGCAAGGCGGACAACCCGTCGATCACGCGCGACGTCTCCGGTGAGGGCGTCCAGCAGGCGCTCCTCAAGATCCTCGAGGGGACGGTTGCGAGCGTGCCGCCGCAGGGCGGGCGCAAGCACCCCCACCAGGAGTTCCTCTCCATCGACACGACGAACATCCTCTTCATCTGCGGCGGCGCGTTCGCAGGGCTGGAGAAGATCATCGGCAAGCGCATCGGCAAGAACTCCGTCGGGTTCGGCGCCGACATCAAGTCGAAGAAGTCGGTCGAGTCGAGCGAGCTCCTCTCGCAGGTGATGCCGGAGGATCTCCTCTCCTACGGGCTCATCCCCGAGTTCATCGGACGCTTGCCGGTCGTCTCGGCGGTGCACCAGCTCACGCGCGAGGACCTCGTCCAGATCCTGCTCGAGCCCAAGAACGCCCTCGTCAAGCAGTACCAGCGCTTCTTCAACTACGACTCGGTCGAGCTCGTCTTCACGGAGGACGCGCTCTGGCAGATCTCCGACAAGGCGCTCGAGCGCGAGACCGGCGCCCGGGGCCTCCGCTCGATCATCGAGCACGCGCTTCTCGACGTGATGTTCGAGCTGCCGTCGCGCAAGGACGTCTCCAAGTGCGTCATCACGAAGGAGACGATCCAGCGCAACCTGCGCCCGACGCTCGTCACGAGCGCCGGCCATGCCGTCGAGATCGACGAGCCGGAAGAGGCAAGCGCGTAGCTGGACACGCCCGTCGAGCGGAGTAGAGTCTGCTCGTGGCCGTCCGCACGAGGACGGGGTCGCAGAAGGCGCTCGCCGCCGAGCGCGGCTGCCTCGTGATCGCAGACATCTCCGGCTACACGGGCTACGTCGTCGACAGTCCGCTCGAGTACGCCGAAGATGTCTTGGCCGACGTGACGACCTCGTTGCCGAGCACCTCGGGCACGTGCTCGCGCTGAACAAGCAGGAGGGGGACGCCGTCTTCGGCTACGCCCTCGAAGGAGACCTCGACGGGGCCATGCTGCTCGACGCGATCGAGGAGTGCTACTTCTCGTTTCGGAACCGGTTGGTCGGCATTCAGCATGCGACCAGCTGTGACTGCAACGCATGTGTCAAGCTGCCCGAGCTCGACCTCAAGTTCGTCGTCCACGCAGGCGAGTTCATCCGGCGCACGGGGCCCGGCGGCGAGGAGCTGACAGGCTTCGACGTGATCGTCGCCCATCGCTTGCTCAAGAACGACGTGGACGCGCGCGGCTACGCTCTTCTCACCGAGGCGGCTGCTGCGCACTTCGGGCTCGACGTCGCCGGGCTCGGCCTCCAGGAGCACGTCGAGTCGTACGAGGACATCGGCGAAGTGCGCGGCTGGGTGACGGATCTCGAGGCACGCTGGCAGTCGGAGCTCGGCCGGCGGCGCACCGTCGTGGGAGCCCGGGAGGCGGACCTCGAGATGGAACGGTTTCTGCCCGTGCCTCCGCCGGTCGCATGGGAATACCTGACGGCGCCCGCGAAGCGCGCACTCTGGCAAGGACAGGTGGAGGAGCAGGCTTCGGGAGGACGCCGAGGCCCCGGCACGACGAGCTTCTGCGTGGACGGGCGCAGCACGATCTACGAAGAGATCCTCGACTGGCGTCCGTTCGTCTATTTCACCGAGACGCGCACGCTTCCCGGAGGCAAGGTCGTCATGACGACCGAGCTGACGCCCACGGACGAGGGCACGCGCGTGCGGGTGCGCGTGAAGCCCGCGGCCCAACGCTCGCGCCTCGCAGGCCTGACTACCGGGCGAGCGCGCCGCAAGCTGCTCGAGCGGAGCTATGCGCGGCTCGCCGACCTGCTCGCCGGAGCCAGTTGATGCTCGGCGAGGGGAGGCTGCTCGCCAGCTTCAAGTCTGCGGACCTCGACCGAACGATCGCGTTCTACGAAGGGACGCTCGGGCTTCGCCTCCTGCACCGGCGCGAGATCATGCCTGGGGTCGACGAGGTCCGATTCGAGACAGGTGGAGGGATCCTCTGCTTCGAGTCGGGCGATCCGGAGGGGAAGACCAACGACCTGGTCGGCTGGGACGTTCGGGACGTGCAGGCGACTGCCGCGGCCTTGCGAGAGAAGGGCGTCGTCTTCGAGGAGTACGACTATCCGAGTCTGAAGACCGTGGACGGGGTGGCCACGATCGGCTCCATGCAGGCAGCCTGGTTCAAGGATCCCGACGGGAACCTGCTCGCGCTCGTCTCCGGTTAGGCGTCGGCGATCGGCCGGCCGACGACGAGCGTCTCACGCAGCTCCGGAGCAAGCTCCGCGAAGGCGGAGTCCGGCTGGAAGCCGAGGCCGTCCAGCACCTTCGTCAGGAAGGCGCGCGCCGCCGCCGCAGCCACGACGTCGAAGATCTCCGCGTCGGAGAGGCCGAGTCGCTTGAGCCGGTCGACATCCTCCTGCGTGACGGAGAGCGCATCGCCCGCGACCTTTTCGGCGAGGCCCATCACGGCGAGGTCGGTCTCATCGAGGTTCGCGGCGCCGCGGTTCGAGACGATCCCGACGACGCTCTCCTCGTCGTAGAACGTCGAGGCGAGGTAGCTCCCGTGCGCGAGCATGCAGTACGAGCTGCCGAGCCGCTCGGCTGCGGCGACGGCGACGAGCTCGTACCGGCGGCGATCCATCCGCTCCCTGATCGAGAGGATCAGCCCGCTCCAGTCATCCAGCACCTCGGGCCCGTGCGAGAACGCGCGCGTCATGTTGGCGACGTATCCGTCGTCGGCGACGTCCGCGGCGTAGTGCTCTGCGGTCGCGCCGGTCGCGTCCTCCTCGGAGACGGACTCGATGAACGGCAGGGAGCTAGCTCCACTCGACCGAGCAGACGGGCACGTCGTCCTTGAAGCCCTTGAGGGCGATCTCCCGGTGGTCGGTCGTCTTGAACTGCGGCAGCTTCTCCATCGTCTCGCCGCTGGCGAGGATCTCCTGGCCCTGCGCGGCCGCGCCGATGCGCGCCGCCGCGTGTACCCCCTTGCCGTGGTAGTTCTCGCCCCGCGCGAGCGCGCCGTCGGTGTGTACGCCGATCCGGAGGTCGAACTCGAACTCCTGTGAGATCGCGCGCTGCACCGCGATCGCCGCGTTCAAGGCCTCCGCCTGCTCCTCGAAGGCGGCGAAGAAGCCGTCGCCCGTGTGGTCGACGACCTGGCCGCCGTGGTCGGCGAAGATCGTGCGGAGGGTCTCGTCGTGGCGGCGGAGCACGTTGTTCCAGTGCCGGTCCTCGAGCGTCGAGGCCAGCTCGGTCGAGCCGACGATGTCGGTGAAGACGAAGGTCTTCATGACGGCCTTCGAGACGTCGCGCATCAGCGCTTCGGCGACGCGGTCCGCGTCGCGCGCGGCGCCAAGGCGCTCGAAGCGCGCCGCAGCGGCCTCGAGCTCCCACACAGCCGCCTCTTCGTCCCCACCGGCGCGGAGCGCGAGCCCGCGCTGCTCGCGGGCGCGTGCGGAGTCGTAGCTCGCGCCCGTCGACTCCCAGATCGTTCGGGCGTTGCGGAAGCACGACTCGGCCCGGTCGGCGTCGTCTCGCGCAAGCGCGATCTTGCCGTGCGCGTAGGAGGCGGCTGCTTTGAGCGCGGAGGTCTCGAATGTGGTGGCCGCCTGCTCGAGCTCTCCCGCATACTTCTCGGCCGCGTCGAGCTCCCCGGCCGCGACGGCGACCTCGATGCCCGCGGGGAGGAACGTCGTCCGCGCGGCGAGGCCGATCGTCTCGTCTGCAAGGAGGCGGCGGATCGAGCTCCACGCGCCCTTGGCGTCCCCGCGCGCGAGGCGCAGGAGCGAATGGCCCGGCTCCGGGTTGTGCCCGTGCTCGTCCGCTTCGCGGAAGGCCTGCTCGGCCTGCGCGAGGTCGCCCAGGCGCAGGCGCGTCTCGCCGAGCTCGTAGAAGGCGGCGCCTGCGATGCGGGGGCACCATGTCCGCAGCTCTTCCCCCGCCTGGCCGGCGAGCTCCTCCGCCTCGTTCAAGCGGCCCTTGTAACGCATTACCTCGGCCCAGTTGACGCGGCACATCCCCGGGAACGCGGACATCGAGTTCGCGTCGCAGAACTGCGTCGCCCGCTCCGTCCACTGGGCGGCGCTGTCGAAATCGGACACCTCGCGGTGCGCGCCGATCGTGTTGCAGTAGACGACGAGGGTCGAGTAGGGGTCGAGCTCGCCGCCGAGGGCGGCGGCGCTCGCCTCGTCGAGGAGGAGCTTGCCTTCGCCGACCTCGCCCTTCTCCAGGAGCGCGGCTCCCTGGCGCTGGATCCCACGGATCTCGAGGCTGCGGTCGGCGAAGCGCTTGCCGATGTCCTCGGCCGCCTTCCCCTGGCGGAAGGCCTCGTCGTAGTCGTGCTCGCCGAGAGCCACGAGGGAGCGCTGCAGCGCCCAGTAGCCGTGCTCCGGCGTTTCGTCGGTCTCGTCGAGGTGGCGCTTCGCCCTGGCCAGCCAGCCGCTCGCGACCGACGGCTGGAGCTGGGCGCGGTAGTCGTGGGCGAGGAGCGTCGCGATGTAGGCGGCGCGCGCCAGGTTCCTGCCCTCGACGTACGCCTTGTACGCCCGCTCGTTCGCCTCCATGTACTCGCTGAAGAGCCCGCCCCAGAGCGCGGCCTCGGCAAGCAGTTCGAGGTCCTCCGGCGCGAGGTCGCTCGCCTTGTCGGCCTCGTTCAGGAGCGGGTAGGCAGCGTCCCAGTCGCGACGCCGAACGGCGTCGCGGCCTTCTTCGAGGGGGGATTCGAGGACCTGGCTCATGCTCGGGAGTCCTTCGGAAGATGCTACAAACTTCCGCCGTCCGCAACGTGCTGCCCGCCGGGAGTGCGCGCCTAGAATCACCGCATGGAGCCGCTGTACAAGCCGGAAGGTGTCGAAGAGCGTTGGCAGGAGACCTGGGAGGCCGAGGGCCTGTACGAGGCGCATGCCGAGCGCGGCGGCGAGACCTTCGTGATCGCGCACCCTCCGCCGAACGTGACCGGGGAGCTGCACATGGGACACGCGCTGCAGCTCGCCCTCGCCGACACGCTCGTCCGCATGAAGCGGATGCAGGGGTTCAACACGCTCTTCCAGCCCGGCTACGACCACGCGGGCATCTCGACTCAGAACGCCGTCGAGAAGGACCTCGCAAAGGAAGGGAAGACGCGCCACGACGTCGGCCGCGAGGCCTTCGAGGCGCGCGTCTGGGAGTGGCTTCGCCTCTACGGGCGCACGATCATGACCCAGTTTCGCAGGATCGGCGCCTCGCTCGACTACCGGCGGGAGCGCTTCACGATGGACGACGACTACGTGCGCGCGGTCATGCGCTTTTTCGTCCACCTTTACGGCAAGGGCTGGATCTACCGGGACAACCGGATCATCAATTGGTGCCCCTTCCACGAGACCTCGCTCTCCGACCTCGAGCTCGTGCACGTGGACGTCGACGATGCGCTCTCGTACGTCACGTATCCGTTCGCGGAAGGCGAGGGCGGAGTGACAATTGCGACCGCGCGGCCCGCCACGATCCCCGGCGACGTGGCCGTGGCCGTTCATCCCGATGACGCGCGCTACCGCGACGCCGTCGGCCGCGAGGTCGTCGTCCCCTACGTCGAGCGCCGCGTGCCCGTGATCGCGGACGACGCCGTCGATCCCGAGTTCGGCACCGGCGCGCTGAAGGTCACTCCGGGCCACGACCCGCTCGACTTCGAGATCGGGCGCCGGCACGAGCTGCCCGAGCCGATGGTGATCGGCTCCGCCGGGCGCATGAACGAGGAAGCAGGGGATCTTGCCGGCCTGACGCAGGACGAGGCGGGCGAACGGATCATCGCCTGGGCGAAGGAGCGGGGCCTCCTCGAGAGGCGTGAGAGCTACCGACACTCGGTCGCTCTCTGCGAGCGCTGCGAGTCGCGCATCGAGCCGCTCATCTCCCTGCAGTGGTGGTGCTCGATGGAGGAGCTGAAGAAGCCGGCCCTCGCCGCGCTGCGGGAGCGCCGCGTCGTCTACCACCCGGAGTCGCAGCACCGCTTCGCGACCGATTCCCTCGAGGGCGCGCCGGACTGGAACATCTCCCGCCAGCTCTGGTGGGGACACCAGCTGCCGGTCTGGTACTGCGAGGACGGCCATGTCACCGTCGCCGAGAGCGAGCCCGAGGCCTGCGGGGAGTGCGGCTCGACGGAGCTGCGCCGGGAGGAGGACGTTCTCGACACGTGGTTCTCGTCCGCCCTCTGGCCGTTCGCCACGCTCGGCTGGCCGGACGACACGCTCGACCTGCG
>Ga0111538_10009101_pt1 | contig 13281 bp, 9 predicted proteins | sample SoiMethybrSBSTD1_FD_79669 | JGI IMG/M metagenome (GOLD analysis project Ga0111538, IMG submission 79669) | Bulk soil microbial communities from a Populus tree surrounding site in Tennessee, USA - Soil MetaG P. TD hybrid SBSTD1 (version 2)... | ecosystem: Environmental > Terrestrial > Soil > Tree...
GGGCTCTCCGGAAAGACCTCTTCGGACAGGTCGAGATCGGGTGTCCCCTCGATCGGTTCGGCGTCGTCCGCGCGGGCGACCACACCGCCGCCCTCGACCCGCTTCAGCGAGAGCGATAGCCGGCGGCGCTCGCCGTCGACCTCGATGATCTTCGCGCGCACCTCGTCGCCCTGCGAGACGACCTCGCGTGGGTTCTCGACGTGATGCTGCGCGAGCTCGGAGATGTGAACGAGCCCTTCGACGCCCGGGAGGATCTCGACGAAGGCGCCGAAGGTGACGACCTTCGTGACCTTGCCCTCGACCTCGTCGCCCTCGTTGTAGGTGTCGAGCACCTGCTGCCAGGGGTCCGACTGCGTCTGCTTCAGCCCGAGCGAGATCCGCTGCCGCTCGCGGTCGATGTCGAGCACCTTGACCTTGACCTGCTGGCCGATCTCGAGCACCTCGGACGGGTGGTTGACGTGGCTCCAGGAGAGCTCGCTGATGTGGATCAGCCCATCCATTCCGTCCAGGTCGACGAAGGCGCCGAAGTCGACGATGTTCGAGATCTGCCCCTCGACGACGTCGCCGGGGTTGAGCCGGTCGAGGATCTGCTGGCGCTGCTCCTTCCGCTCGTCCTCGAGCACGGCTCGGCGAGAGAGCACGACGTTGTTGCGGGAGCGGTTGAGCTCGATCACCTTCGCGCTCAGCTCCTGGCCGAGGAACTCGTCGAGATCCTGCACGCGGCGGATGTCGACGAGGCTCGCCGGCAGGAATCCCCGCACCCCCAGGTCGAGGATCAGGCCGCCTTTGACAACCTCGATGACCTTGCCGACGACCGGCTCGCCCGACTCGGCCGCTCCCTCGATCTTTTTCCAGGCGAGCTCGAAGCGGGCCCGCTTCTTCGAGAGGATCAGCCGGCCCTCGGCATCCTCCTTCGTGAGCACGAGCGCGTCGATCTCCTCGCCGAGGTTGACCTCGTCCGCCGGGTTGACCGAACGTCTGATCGACAACTCGGCGACCGGGATCACACCTTCCGACTTGTAGCCGATGTCGACGAGCACTTCGTCCTTGTCGACGCGAACGACCGTGCCATGGACGACCTCGCCCTCGTTGATCGTCGGGAAGGTTGCGTCGTAGTTCGGGATGAGCTCGCCCTCCGGGCCGTTCGTCCAGAACGCGGCGTCGTCGAGCTGCTCCGGCGGCGTCTGAGGCTCCGCAGCGGGCTCGGCGGCCTGGGTTTCGGGGTTGACTGTGTCGTTCGCCAAAGCGGCGACCAGTATAGCCCTGGGTTCTTCGAGTTCCGGTTTCAGGCCTGGACGACTACGCCGCTCAGGAAGCGGCGCACGGCTGCGATGTACGGCTCGGTCTGTTCGACGAAGCTCATGTGGCCCGCGTCCGGGATCACCACCAGCTCGCTGTGCGGAATGCCGTCGTGGAGAACGTGCGCGGCGCGCGGAGTGGTCGTGCGGTCGTATTCGCCGACGAGGATCAGCGTCGGCTTGCCCACCCCGCCCAGCTTCGGTCGGTAGTCGAACGCGCCGTAGCCGATGTTCGCGAAGTAGCGGAGCACCTCCGGGGAGCCCACGGTTTCCTCGGCGTAGCCTGGCGGCGGGTCACCGTGGAAGTGGAATGGCATCTGGTCGCGCAGGACCTGCTTCAGCTGCTCATCGGTCTCGAGCGTCTTCTCGGCCTCCCAGGAGGCGGTGATCGTCTCGCGGTTGTCTCCGAGCGCCGCGAGCGCCGCCTCGACGTCGGCGTCGAGGGCCTCGCTCGAGTCGCCTCCGCCCGAGAGCACATAGGCAGCGGCGGTCCCGAGCTCGGTCGCGTGGTAGGTGGTGATGATCGCGCCGAACGAATGGCCCAGCAGCGCGAAGCTGTCGAGCTCGAGCGCATCGGCGAGCAGGTCGACGTCGCGCGCGAACACCTCCAGGCTGAGTGTCGTCGGGTCGACGCGCTCCGAGCGGCCCTGTCCGCGTTCGTCCACGTAGAGCAGGCGAAACTCATCGCCGAGCGGATCGAGGTACGGCCGGAACATCGAGTGGTCGAGCCCAGGCCCACCGTGCAGGACGATCAGAGGAAAGCCGCTTCCGATCTCCTCAACGTTGATCTTGTAGCCGTCGGCCAGCGCAACGAGCACGCCGGAACCCTAAAGGCAGCGATGATCGTGCGATGAGCGGCACCGCGCAACGGTTGAGAGAGCTCGCGGAGCGGCTCGTCGCGCTCGAGCTCGAACACACGGGCCCGGCAGCGGCGTTGTTGACCGGCTCCGCCTCGACCGGCCAGGCCGACGAGTACTCCGACATCGACCTGATCCTCTACTTCGACGGCTCAATACCCGACGACGAGGCGATCGAAGCAGTTCGGGACGCCGCCGGCGGCGGCGAAGCGATGCCGATCGGCCCGCGCTTGGCGAACGCCTACGCGATCCAGTTCCCGGTCGACGGCGTGCAGGTTCAGCTCGCGCACGAGACGCTCGCGAGCGTGGAGGCCGACATCGCGAAGGTCGTCGACGAGCTCGAGGTCGATACGCCGCTGCAGAAGGCGCTCGAAGGGCTCCACACAGGCCTCGCGCTGCACGGCGCCGAGACGATCGAGCGGCTTCGCCAACGCGCCGTCTACTCGGACGAGGTGCAGCGCGCCATGGTGAAGACCTTCTGGCGGTTCTACCCGCTCTGGTACGTCGCCGACCAGCTCGAGCGCCGCGACGCCCTCGTCTGGCGCTACGAGGTGATGGCGCAGTCGGCGTACAACGTGCTCGGCGTGCTCGCCGGCCTGAACCGCGTCTGGTTCACGACCTTCCAGCTGAAGCGCATGGGCAAGCTCGTCGACTCGTTCGAGCTCGCGCCGCCGGAGCTGACGGAGCGGCTCGAGGCGCTCTTCGATCCCGATGCGAAGACGGCCGTCGCCGAGCTGGAACGCCTCGTCGGCGAAACGCGCGACCTCGCCCGCCAGCGCTTTCCCGATCTCGACCTATCGCTGACACGGGAGCTAAGCACGCGCCACCTCCCTTTCAGCTGAGCTCGAGAGCGCGCCGGGAGGGGCTTTGCCCGTCCCGGCCACTAAGGCCCCGCACTGCCACCCTGATCATGAAAGTCGTCATGGCCCGCGCAGCGGGCCGGACTTTCACGATTTAGCTTCGTTCCAGTCGTCCCCTACTCCGATGTCGACGGCGAGGGGTGGATCCAGGTCGTACGCACGGACCATTTCCTCGCGGACGAGCTCCTTGACGGCAGACACCTCGTTCTCGGGCGCCTCGAGCAGGAGCTCGTCGTGGATCTGCAGCACGAGACGGGCGGTCCTCCCCTCCTCGCGGAGTCGGCGGTCGATCGCGATCATCGCCACCTTGATGATGTCCGCGTTCGAGCCCTGCATGACGAAGTTGACCGCGAGACGCTCCCCGAGCCCGCGCGTCTGCCGGTTCGACGCCCGCAGCTCGGGCACCGGGCGCCGTCGACCGAGGAGCGATGTCGTGTAGCCGTCCTCGCGCGCCTGCTCGATCGTTCGCTGGATGAAGTCCTGCACGTGCGGGAAGCGGGCCAGGTAGGCGTCGATGTAGGCCTGCGCCTCCTCGCGCGGGATCTCGAGGTTCTCCGAGAGCCCGAACGCGGAGATCCCGTAGACGATCCCGAAGTTGATCATCTTCGCGATCGAGCGCTGTCCGGTCGTGAGCTCTGCGGGGTCGACGCCCAGCACCTCGGCCGCCGTCGCGCGGTGGATGTCCTCGCCGCGCGCGAAAGCGTCGCGGAGCTTGGGCTCGCCGGAAACGTGCGCGAGGATCCGCAGCTCGATCTGGGAGTAATCGGCGGAGACGAGCTTCCAGCCCGGCTCGGCGACGAAGGCCGAACGGATCTCCCGGCCGAGCTCCGTGCGGATCGGGATCGCCTGCAGATTCGGATTCGACGTCGAGAGCCGGCCAGTCGCCGCGACCGTCTGGTTGATCGTCGTGTGCAGGCGCCCGTCCTCGCCGAGGAGCGACGGCAGCGGGCCGAGATAGGTGTTGAGGAGCTTGGAGTACTCGCGCCACTCCTCGATCACCGGGACGATCTCGTGCTCGCCCCGGATCGTCCGCAGGACACGCGTGTCCGTCGAGTAGCCGGTCTTGCCCTTGCGGCCCGGCGTCAGCTCGAGCTTCTCGAAGAGGATCCGCGCCACCTGCTGCGTCGAGCCGAGCATGAAGTCCTCCCCCGCGAGCTCCTGCGCCTTCGCCTCGAGCTCCTCGACCCGATCGGCCAGCCTGGCGGTGATCTCCCCCATTCGGTACGTGTCGATCTTCACGCCCACCTGCTCCATCGCGACGAGCACCGGCGTCAGCGGCAGCTCGATCTCGCGGTAGAGCTGTTCGTGGCCGCGCTCGCGCACGCGTTCGAGCAGCGGCTGACGCAAGCGGAGCGTCGCGGCGGCGTGCCGGACGAGCCTGGCCGTCTCCTCCTCCGTCCCCGGCTCCGGGTGGAGCTCGAGCCCGTACTCGGCGGCGAGGTCGTCGAGCTCGTACGAGGCGCGGCTGGGCTCGATCAGGTACGCGGCGATCATCGTGTCGTCGACGGCGGCGACCCGCAGCGCCTTGGCGTCATGCGCGACGAGCTCGCCGTCCAGCCGCTCGGGCCGCGCGCCCACGACGACCTCGGCCTCACCCGCCAGCGCCGCGCGGTCGCCGTCAGCGGCGAAACCGCCGCTGCCCGTGACCTCGCCCTCGCGCCACGGCACCGACACCCCCTCGACCGCGAGTGCCGAGGCCGGGACCGCGGCGTCGAGCTCGTCGACGCGATTGAGCAGGTTCCGGAACTCGAAGCGCCGGAACATCTCCTTCAGCTGCGAACGGTCCGGCGGCGAGAGCACGAGCTCGGTCGGGTCGGAGTCGAGCTCGAGGTCGCGCCGCATCGTCGCGAGCTCCTTCGCTGCGCGCGCCTGCTCGGCGTGCTCCTTGACCGCCTTCGACCGCGCCGGCGTCAGCTCGTCGGCGTGCTCGAGGACGTCCTCGAGCGATCCGTACTGCGCGATCAGTTGCCCCGCCGTCTTGTCGCCGATCCCCGGAATCCCGGGGATGTTGTCCGACGGGTCGCCCTTTAGTCCGATGAAGTCGGGCACCTGGTCGGGCCGGATCCCGAGTCGAGCCTCGACACGCTCCGGCGTGTAGACGTGCACGTCGGAGACTCCGCGCGGCGTCATCATCAGCGCGACGTTGTCCGAGACGAGCTGGAAGGCGTCCCGGTCGGTCGAGACGACCGTTGTCTTGATCCCCGCCTCGTCCGCACGGGTCGCCAGCGTCGCGATCACGTCGTCGGCCTCCCACCCCTCGAACTCGAGGTTGCGATAGCCGAAGGCCTCGACGATCGGCCGGAAGTAGGGGAACTGCTCGGCGAGCAGGTCGGGCATTGGCTTCCGCTCGATCTTGTAGGTCTCGAGGAGCTCGTGGCGGTGGACGGGCCGCATGTCCCAGGCGACGGCGACCCCCTTCGGGCGGTAGTCAGTCAGCAGCTTGAAGAGCATGTTGGTGAACCCGAGCAGGGCGTTCGTCGAGAAGCCCTCACTCGTCGCGAGCTCCTCCGGCAGCGCGAAAAAGGCGCGATAGGCAAGGTTGTTTCCGTCGACGAGGAAGAGCTCGGAATCGCGGACGGGAGCGTCGTCGAGCTGCAGCTCCTCGCCCGTCAAGGTCTTCGGGCTCACGTGACAAAGCTATCGTCCGGCGCCGATGCGCGGGATCGAAATCGAGCCGCTCGAGGACGAGCACCTGGAACAGGCAGCGAAGTTGCTCGCCGACCGCCACGCGCGGCACCGGCAAGCGGAGCCTCTGCTCCCCGACGTCGCCTACTTCCGTGCGCAACTCGAACGCGATCTCGGCCACGAGCGCGCCGCAGGCGTCGTGGCGTTGCGACGCGGCGACGTCGTCGCCTACCTGATCGGCCGTGTCGAGCCCGATGAGCTGCTCGGGGACAACCGCGCGATCGTCGACTTTGCCGGCTGCGCCGCCGCGCCGAGGAGAGCGGAGGCGATCAGGGACCTCTACGCGGCGCTTGCGGCACGGTGGGTTGCTGCCGGCGCGACGCGGCATCTGGTCTACATCCCGGCGAGCGACGAGGCGCTCGCCGATCCCTGGCTCCGGCTCGCCTTCGGCGTCCAGCTCGTCTGGGCCGTGCGGGAGACCGAGGCGATGAAGCCGGTGAACGCCGGCGTCAGGATTCGCCCAGGAACGCCGGACGACCTCGATCTGGTCGCACAGCTCGACCGCCTCCTCTACGAGCACCAGGCTGCCTCGCCGAGCTTCTCCGGCGTGGTGGTCCCGAGTGACGAGGAGCTCCGCGTCGAATGGAGCGACACCTGGGAAGACCCGGCCAAGTACGTGCACTTCGTGGCGGAGCGAGCCGGCCGGCCGATCGGCCACCTCCTGCTCTACAGGCGACCCACGGGCGACCTGCGCGTACCCGAACGCAACATAGACCTCGCCAATACCGCGACGCTGCCCGCAGCCCGCCGCTCGGGCGTCAACCTGGCGTTGACCGGCCATGCGCTCACGTGGGCACACGAGCAGGGTTTCCGGTCGATGACGGCGGACTGGCGCTCGGTCAACCTGCTCGCCTCGCGCCACTGGCCGCGCGTCGGCTTCCGTCCGACCTACTACCGCCTCTACCGCGCCGTTCCGTGACCCGCGTCCCGATGCTGTCGGGCTCTCGGCTTCTCGTCGTCAACACGCCTGACGACGCCGTGATCCTGCGGCCGCTCGAGCCCCGCGAGGCAATCGCCGACGTCGGCGCCGCCGTCCGCGACGCGCTCCGGTTCCCGCTCGTCGGCGAGCCTCTCGAGGCGCTCGTGCAGCGCGGCGGGCGCGCGACGGTCGTGATCGAGCCACCGTCGCTGCCGATTCCGACGGCGCAGAACGACCCCCGGCAGGCGGCCATCGCGGCGGTCGTGGACGAGCTGGTCCACGCAGGCGTGCCGGTCCAGAACCAGACGTTGCTCGTCGCGGGAGGCCTTGCCCGCCGCCTCGCCGACCGTGAGCTCGAGCAACTCGGGGTCGTCTCGCCCGAGTTTGCGCGACGCTTCCGAGGCCGCCTCGCCGTACACGACGCGGAGAATCCGAGCCTGATCGAGATCGGCCGCTCGGGGCGGGTGCCTCTCCGTGTCCACCCCGCGCTCCTCGAGTCGGACGTGGTCGTCGTCGTCAGCGCCGCCGAGACGGTCCTGCACGGCGGGCCCGCAGCGCTGCTTGGAGCCGCCGGCAGCGAAGCCCTCCGCTCGGCGGGCGCGTATTCGCTGCTGGAGACGAGCGCGTCGCAGGGCTGGCAGGTCGCAACCGCGCTCGAGCGGGAGCTCATGCGCCGCGTGCCTCTGATTGGAGCCTCGCTCGCATTCAACAACCTCCGCGTCGCCGGCACCGCGCGCGGCTACCCCTACGAGCAGGAGGCCCTTGCACGGATCGCCGAATCGCCGCTGCGGCGCCCGTTCGGGCTGCTGCCGGGCTGGGCGCGCGACCGGATCATCCGCTCCGTCCGGCGGGAGATCTCGGTCGCCGCGGCGTACGGCGGACCGCCCTCGGTCGCACACGCCGAAGCGCTGATCCGGGGGATCCAGGCCCGGTCGGCCGCCCTCGACGGTCAACTCGACGCGATCGTGATCGGCATCCCGCGAACGACGCCCTACCTGCCGCGCGAGCGGCCGAACCCGCTGCTGGCGGCCTACCTCGCACTCGGTCTCGCGCTGCGGATGTGGCGCGACGGGTTCCCGCTGGCCGATGGCGGGACGGCGATCCTGCTGCACCGCTTCAACCGGCACTTCGCGCATCCGACGCAACAGCCGTACCGCACCTTCTTCCAGGCGGTCACGAGACTCGGCCGCGAGCCGGTCGAGCTGCTGGAGGGCGAGCGCGACGTCGTCGAGGACGAGCGCGCGATCGACGCGTACCGCGGCCGGCGCTCCTGCCACCCGCTGCTTCCCTTCGCGGACTGGGGCGCCTGCGCGCCTGCGCTCGGCCGCCTCGGCGCCGTGATCATCGCCGGGTGCCGCGACGCGGTTGCGGCCCGGCAGCTCGGCTTCGTACCGTCGCAGACGATCGGCACGGCCCTGGAGATGGCCCACGGGCGCGCCGACGGGCCCGCCCGCGTGGGCTTCCTGCTCTCGCCGCCCTACTTCCCCCTACGTGTTTCAGCCGGAGGCTGGCCCTCGATGCCGAGCTAAGGCATCCGCTTGAGAGGCGCGCGGCGGCTTTGCCGGTGCGCCGCTAAACCAGCTTTTCTCGCCGGTCGCCTACGGGGCTAGCCTTCGATACCAAGGTAGGTCTTTTGGACCTGCTCGTTCGCGCGCAGGGCCTTGGCTTCGTCGGCGAGCGCGACGCGGCCGGTCTCGAGCACGTAGCCGCGGTCGGCGGCGTCGAGAGCCATCAGCGCGTTCTGCTCGACGAGCAGAATCGTCGTCCCCTGCTCGTTGATCTCGTGGACGATCTCGAAGATCTTTTCGACGAAGATCGGCGCGAGCCCCATCGACGGCTCGTCGAGCATCAGGAGCTTCGGCCGCGCCATCAGCGCGCGACCCATCGCGACCATCTGCTGCTCGCCACCCGAGAGCGTGCCGGCGCGCTGGCTCTTGCGCTCGGCGAGCCGCGGGAAGAGCGAGTAGACGCGATCGAGGTCCTCCTTGATCTGCGAGCGGTCGCTGCGCTGGAACGCCCCCATCTCGAGGTTCTCGAGCACGCTCATGTGCGGGAAGAGCCGCCGCCCCTCGGGCGACTGCGAGATCCCCATCCCCACGATCTCGTGCGGCGGACGGCGCGTGATGTCCTTGCCCTGGAAGACGATCCGGCCCTCGCGCGGCGCGTTGAGCCCGTTGATCGACCGCAGCGTCGTCGACTTGCCGGCGCCGTTGGCCCCGATCAGGGTGACGACCTCGCCCTCGTGCACCTCCAGCGCGACTCCCTTCAGCGCGTGGATCGACCCGTAGTAGGTGTGAACGTCCTCGAGCAGAAGGGTGGGCTCACGCGGCGCAGTCGCGGTCGCATTCATGCTGTTGCCGCCTTGCCGAGGTACGCCTCGATCACTCGCTCGTCCTGCTGGATCTCCTGGGGCACGCCCTCGGCGATCTTCTCGCCGTAGTCGAGCACGGTCACGCGCTCCGAGACGCCCATCACGACCTTCATGTCGTGCTCGATCAGCAGGATCGCGACGTGCTGCTGCTCGCGGAGCTTCGATACGAAGTCGATGAAGACGACGGTCTCCTGTGGGTTCATCCCTGCCGTCGGCTCGTCGAGCAGGAGCAGCTTTGGTTCGGTTGCGAGCGCCCGCGCGACCTCGAGCCTGCGCTGGTCCCCGTAGGAAAGGCTCTCCGCGAGCTCGTCGTCGACCCTGCCCAGGCCGGAGAACGTGAGGAGCTCGCGGGCGCGGTCCTGCGCCTCCTTCTCCTCTCGCCGCACGCGTGGAGTCGACAGGATCGAGCCGATGATCCCGCCCTTGAGGCGCGAGTGCATGCCCACGAGAACGTTCTCGAGCGCGGTCATCTGCGGGAACAGACGGATGTTCTGAAAGGTGCGTCCGATCCCGGCCTTCGTGATCGAGTGCGGTGGCTTGTCGGTGATCTCCGCGCCGTCGAAGACGATCGCGCCCGCGGTCGGCTTGTAGAGGCCGGTCAGCATGTTGAAGAACGTCGTCTTCCCGGCTCCGTTCGGGCCGATCAGGCTGACGATCGAACGGTGCGGAATCGTGAAGTCCAGGTCGTTGACGGCGAGCAGGCCGCCGAACTCCTTGCGGACGGCCGCTGCGACGAGGAGATCGTCGCCGCTCTCGGGAGCCTGGCTGCCGCCGGACGGCTGCGTGTCGGGGGCCTGCGTGCTCATCCTCTGGGAATTTGTCCTCCGGTGCCGCGCTCACCCGCGCCCGGCTCGTTGGCTCCGCGCATCTCGTAGAGCGGCTCGTCGAGCGCCCCGCGTGTTCCTTCCTCGATCTCGCGCGCGCGCCGGCGCTCGGGGATCAGACCCGTCGGGCGGAAGAGCATCATCAGCACGATGATCACGCCGTAGATGCCGAACGAGTACTTCGGCACGTCGATCTGATGCGAGGCCGGGAAGATGTTCGCGTTCAGCCAGGAGCCGATGTTTCCCAGCCCGTCGAAGTTCAGCCAGGCGAGGATCGTCCCCGCGACGACGACGCCCCAGAGACTGCCCATCCCGCCCAGGATGACCATGCAGAGCAGGAACACCGAGATGTTGAAGTCGAACTGGGTGGGGAAAGCGCCCGAGTTGAACGAGGCGATGAAGGCGCCGGCGATGCCGCCGAAAAAGGCGCCGATCGCATAGGACCACGTCTTCGTCCGCATCAGCGGAACCCCCATCGCGCCGGCCGCGGTCTCATCCTCGCGGATCGCGATCCAGGCGCGGCCGAGGCGCGAGTCGCGGAGCTGCCAGCTGCAGAACACCGTCAGCAGCAGGAGCCCGAGGATCGTCCAGAAGAAGAGCCGGTCCGGCGTTGGTGGGAACGAGTCGTCGTAGCGGACCGGCAGGCCGAGCGCGTTGTGCAGCGTATGCCCGAAGCCGGGAGCGTCGATCGGACTGATCCCGAACGTGCCGTGGGTGAGGTCGAAGCCGTGCAGGTTGTCGGCGTTGCGAACGAACTGCGGGATGATCTCGCCGAAGCCGAGGGTCACGATCGCCAGGTAGTCACCGCGCAGGCGCAGGGTCGGCAGCCCGATCAGGATCCCGCCGACCGCCGTCACGATCCCGGCGATCAGCAGCACCATCCAGACGGAGATGTGGATGCCAGGCTCGTTCGACCCCACGCCGATCGCGCCGAAGTGGAAGTGAATCTGCGTGAACTGGCCCGACGCCAGCCAGCCGGCCGTGTAGGCCCCGATCGCGTAGAAGGCCACGTAGCCGAGGTCGAGTAGCCCCGCATAGCCGACGACGACGTTGAGGCCGACCGCCATCATCACGAAGACGAGGATCGTGACCGTGTCGTGGAGCGGCGGGAACGACTCGATCACCGGGATGTTCGTCGGCAGGCTGTCGACGTAGAAGGGGTAGGTGACCGCAAGGGTGACGACGATCAGGAGGACCGCGTTGTTGCGGATGATCGGGGGCAGGCGCCCCCACGCGGTCCCAACGCGTTGTGCTCCGCCGGAGCGGGCGGCTCGGTCTCGGTAGCCGCGGACGGACGAGCGCGCACGCCGGCGTCGGGACGCGGTGGCCATGCTACGCCCCCTCCGGGGTGCGCTCTCCGAGCAGGCCCTCGGGGCGGAAGACGAGGATCAGGATCAGGATCGCGAACACGATCGACTTCGTCCAGGCCGGGCCGGGCGCGTTCCACGAGAGCCCCTCGTTGAAGGCCTGGACCATCCCGATGATGAGTGATCCGAGCACGGCGCCGGTCAGGTTTCCGATCCCGCCCAGGACGGCCGCGGTGAAAGCGATCAGCCCGAGCGTGAAGCCGGTGTCGTATCGGATGTTGAACTCGACGAGGTAGAGCGTCGCGCCCACCCCGGCGAGCGCGCCCGCCAGCGCGAAGGTGAACGTGATCGTCCGGTTGACGTTGATGCCCATGATCGCGGCAGCCTCGGGGTCCTGTGACGTCGCCCGCATGGCCTTGCCCTGGCGAGTCGACTTCACCAGCCAGCTCAGAAGCAGGAGGACCGGGATCGTCACCAGCACGACGAAGAACGCGTCCCACGCATAGCCGACGCCCGAGATCGAGAAGACGTCCTTCGAGGAGATCAGCGGCGGGATGCTGCGCGCGTTCACGTCGTAGATCGCGAGCGAGATGTTCTGGACGATGAACGACATGCCGACCGCCGTGATCAGCACCGACAACCGCGGCGCGTTCCGAAGCCGCCGGTAGGCGAAGAACTCGATCGACGAGTTCACGATCGCGCCGAAGGCGGCGGCGATCACGAAGGTCGCCGCGAGGCCGCCGACGGTGCTGAACGTGCTGGACACGCCGGTCAGGCCGAAGACCGCGTTCCCGACCAGGGTGGACGCGAAGAGGCCGCTCAGCGCGAAGACGTCGCCGTGGGCGAAGTTGATCAGCTGGAGGATCCCGTACACCAGCGTGTAGCCGAGCGCCACGAGCGCGTAGACCGCGCCTAGCGTCAGGCCGATCAACGCGACGTTGAAGAAGTCGCGCGGCGTGTCGATCGCGTTCTTGATCAGCCAAACGAACAGCAGCGCGACCAGGATGAGCCCGAGCACGGACATGAGGTCGGGAAGCTTGCGACCCCGGAGAGTCGACAGCGCCGACGGCCGTTCGGTGCGGGCTTCGACTGCTATGCCGAGTGATTGTAGGGCGCTCCGGGAGGACTTTTCAGCCCTCCCGGAACGCGTGGTTCGTTTTAGCCCTTCCTCGCCGCGTCGACGAGGTCCGCCTGCGGGCTCGTCGTCAGCAGGGTCTTCAGGTGGCCCCCCGCCCCGACGTAGATCGTGAACTTGAGCGCGGCGCCCGTCGCACCCGACAGGTCGCCGTTCTTGTTGATCGAGAAGTTCCCGATCAGGCCGTTATCGACCTTCGTCTTGTAGACGTTGTCGATCACGCTCGAGCGGCTGCCGTCGGACTTTTCGATTGCGTCCAGCAGCACCTGGGCCGCTTGGGCGCCCAGGATCGCGTACGGATCGACGGGCTTCCCGCCGAGCTCGGTCTTGAAGCCGTCGATGAACTTCTGCGCGGCTCCCTTGTACTGGTCGATCCCCACGCCGGCGACGCTGAAGTACGCGCCGTTCGCATTCGGCGTCCCGCCCTGCGAGCGCTGGAAGACGGCGTCCGTAGTGAACCCGTCCGGCAGCATCAACAAGACCTTGCTGTTCGGCCCGAGGACGCTGACCTTGTCGTTGATCAGCTGGCCGCTGTTCTCGTCGATCAGGCCGCCGATGAAGACGGCGTCCGGGTTCGTGTTCTTGATCTTCGTGAACAGGGCCTGGTAGTTCGGCGCCTTCGGGTCGTAGGCGTCGAAGCCGAGCACCTTCATCCCGGCGGCCTTCGCCGCGCCCGAGAAGTTCCGCGCGACGCCGAGGCCGTAGGCCTCCTTGTCGTTGAGGATGTAGACGCTCTTGACGTTCTTGGTCTTCAGGAAGGCCGCGTCGACCGCGCCCTGGTTCGGGTCACTCGGCGCAACGCGGGCGTACGTGCGCTTCCCGCTCGGGTAGTACTTCGACGGCTCCGTCGAGGAGCAGTGCTCGGTCAGGCAGCCGTAAGTGTTGGCCGGCGAGAGGAGCATCAGGCCGCCGCCCGGCGCCTTGTTCATCACCGGGATCTCGATCGCCGCACAGCCTGAGTTGAAGGTTCCGATCACGCCGATCAGGCTGCTGTTGCCCGCGTAGGCGTGAGCGTTGGCGCTGCA
>Ga0111538_10009103_pt1 | contig 13279 bp, 10 predicted proteins | sample SoiMethybrSBSTD1_FD_79669 | JGI IMG/M metagenome (GOLD analysis project Ga0111538, IMG submission 79669) | Bulk soil microbial communities from a Populus tree surrounding site in Tennessee, USA - Soil MetaG P. TD hybrid SBSTD1 (version 2)... | ecosystem: Environmental > Terrestrial > Soil >...
AGTCCTAATTCATGCAGCGCAATCCAGCGTTCATTATCCTCCAGATATACGATTAAAGGCGTTGGGCATTTAGCCATGTACAACGTCACGAACCGTCGAACGATTTCACGTGGAGTGCAGGCGTGAATCACGTCCGCGGGACGGCCGTCCGGGAAGACGGACGTAGCGTCGCTTAACACATCTTGGAAAAGAACCGGACGGAATGCAGATTGATCGTACTGATCGGCGGTCTCAAGACCGCTTGGTACGGCAATGGCACAACTGTGGCCGGCCGAATGGAGCTCACGCGCATAGAGCGTCAACGGGTTCGCGCTATTGCTTCTGAAGTCCATGTAGAGGACAAACAGGATGTTCATCTGAATGGAGGCCGATTACGATGCGTCATCACGCCATAACCTTTCGAGCTTCCGAATGGCCATCGCGTCGTCGAGGCATCGTCCCATGGGGACATATTGAATCTGAGGATGCGTCCGTACTACTTCAGGCAAGCAACGCCAAAAATCGATGACTGTGACCAACTTTTTGCCGCCAAGAAAATCGGCAGGCTTGAGTGCCTTAAATGCTTCGTCCGGCGTTGTCACAAGAACGCATTCGGCATCCTGGAGGCAGGCTGCAAGCGAATCCGCTACCAACGCATGCATGCGCAACGCGGCCTGTGCTTCAGCCGCCGCGAGCGGATCGTACCCGATAACCCGGAAACCGCTGCTGGCCAGTGAGAGGCACAGATACATACCTGCCGATTCCTCGATGACATGGGACAACGGCTTGTAGGCAAGGCCGAGCACGGCGACAGTGGAGCCCTTGTGAACATACGCTTTGAGTTTATCCACGAACCGTGGAGAAATCGTTCGGTTGAACGTGTCATTGACCTCCAACAGTTGCGTGGATGCACCCAGATGCTGGCCAATGAAGTTAAGGGCCACATTGTCACGCGGAAAGCACGGACCGCCATACCCGAACCCGCCGGTCAGGTACCTCCGCCCAATACGCTTGTCCATCCCTATGGCGTCGCTCACCACGTCGACGTCTCCTCCAGGGATTCGTTCGCAGAGATCGGCCAACATGTTCGCATAGCTGATCTTTAAGGTGACAAAGCTATTGACCGAGATCTTCGCCAGTTCGGCGTTTTCAAGGCTCATTCTCTTTGACGGAGCCTTGTTCAGCGCGACACGGTCATTCACTGATTCTAAGGCCGCGCCGGAACGTTCATCAAACTCGCCGACCAAATAGAAATCCGGATTCAAATAGTCCCGGATGACGGTTCCAAGAGCGATAAATTCCGGACTGTAACACAGCCCAAAATCTTTTCCGCATCGCTTCCCCGAGTGCTTTTCCAATATCGGCAGTAGACCGTATCGGGTCGATCCAGGCAGCACCGTGCTCGTCAAGACGACGGTATGATAGCGTTCACGTTTGGCAAGGGCTTTACCAATCCCCTCAAATGCATAGGCCGCATATTGAAGCGAAAACGCACCTCGCTCATCGCTCGGCGTTGGAACGATGACGAAACTGAGATCACTCTTGAGAATCGCATCCTCATGGCTCAAAGTGGCCCGAATCCGATCCTTGTGTTTCACAATGAGTTCGTCCAACCCAGTTTCTTGGGCCGGCGCTCGCCCTGCGTTCATCGCACTCACAGCTTTCTGTGATACATCTACACCGATCACATTAAAACCTCGGCTGGCCAAACAAGCGGTCATCGTGGCGCCGAGCTTTCCCAAACCAATCACCGCGATATCAGTAATCATGGTCACCATCCTCTTCGCTTTGAAATAATCGTTTATTACTACAAATCCCTCAGCCAAGAGCGACAATCAGAAGTAGTTCACGACAGAACTCGAAGATAACGAAATGCTTAAGAATTATATTGGTGGGACCATTATCTCGACGGGGAAAACTTCATTTCTATGGAGAGACTAATCGGGTATTCAATTTTTTCAGGCAGTCGAGGAAGGATCAATTGAGGATCTGACCCCGTGCTAATGATGCGCAACGGCTTGTGGCTATTTGTCTCTAGTGCCTCACGAAGTCTTTGCTTCCAATGTCCGCCCCTTACAGCGAAGGCTGTGCCACTAACGACGACCTTGCCAGCGTTGCGTCTAGTAAGTTCCCACACCACCTTTTTATTCTTGTCCATGAGAGTCAGGGTATGAATCGTTACCAGACCTGGGCTTTCCCCTGGATCTAGGCGCAAAGGGAACTGATGAGGAAATTTATCCAACTTGAATTCGATCGCTTTGTCCTGAAGCCCGAGTTGATCTATGAGACGACATTTTTCTGAATAGCTTCCATCTACTTGTGGAATATAGAGGACTATCCGGCCCGCATTCATACCAAGCATGGCCGGCCCATTGCGACGCTCAAACATCAGGGTCAGTCGATCCAGATCATACGCTGGCTGGATCGACGAGACCGGACAAGTGTCAATTTGGCTTCCCAGGCATTCCAAAGCAGAACTCCGGACAGGCGCGTTATCGCCAAGCGTTTGTTCAGGGAGTTCGATATGAGCCAGTCCCCAGCTGACATTATTGAACTCTAAGGCCCTTTCTTCTTTCCTCATCTCGTCAACAAGCGGCATCAGCACGGGCCATTCAGGGTTCAGAATCTCGGCCTTTTCCAAGCGATTGAACAGGTGTTTTTCACCTTCCGGAGTCCAGCCCGAGCCGACCCCATGCTCGATATGGAAACACACGCAGGGAGGGAGCAGGGCGACTTCTTCGTATCCCGCATAATGAGCGGCAACGACCCCGATACTATCAATATTAAATGAGAAGGCTTCAAACTCGGGATACCCCCGGATTGAAAACCAGGCATCCCGGGACATCAACGTAAAATCTCCACAGGCATTGGTATGCAGATAATTCATATCAACCGAACGTTCTGGCCTTATCTGCCATACTCCCTCTTCTTCTACTACAGTGACATTCTCGCCCTTCCCTTGGAATCCTTGCGCAGGAACGCATGACCTTTTGAAAATTTCTCTCGCATAAAGGTGCTGCAGTAACCGATCTGGCTGATATCGCCGATGGGCTCGGATGGGGTGACTCCAAGCATAGTCCAATGTCTCCTTCAGTGTGGCTTGTTGCGTCAGACCACTTTCTATGTCATACCGGTCAACCCGATACTGCTTTTTGGGATCTAACCGTTGTCGGGCAATAAATCCAATAAGCTCCTCAGAGAAGAGGATATCGATATTCGTGGCTAGCACGAACTGGCCCTTTGCGCGGCGAATACCGACATTCTTTGCGATCATCTGAAAGAACGGCAACCGGTCTGCGTATTTCAGACGTCGATGAAGGATCGTAGGAACTGTGACCGTACGTGCCTGAATGAACGTCGAATCGGAAGGCAAGTGCAGGACGGCTGCCAGGCCAGGCCTCTCCGGAACCGGGTTCCAATCAACAACGATGAGTTCCGCAGGCAATTGATGTATTTCGCACTGGCGCGCCAAATTGTTGATGAAAATCTGTGTACGAATGAGCGGATCGCCGCCATGATCATCGTTACGTGAAGCGGCGACGACACTAATATACGGTTGCATAACTATCCACGCTGAATCCTCTTCCCGATTTAAAAAAGAAGTGCCTGAGCTAAACCTTGGCTCGCAGAACAGTTCGCGCTATATGACTCCCCTGTGGTTGAGGGAACCGCATCCGACTTCATGTTTGGTAACTGTCCTTTTGGCACGAACCCTCGCTCAAGATCCCGGGCAAAATACGCAAGGAATTGGGCCAATGCCACCCAAGCCTGCATCCGGACTCCTTCAGGGGTGAAATGGATTCCGTCCGTAAAGAGGTTGGGATCACGAGGAAACGATCCGGCGATATCCATGAAATCGAGTTTGCTTAAAGCAGCAAATCGTTGAAAAACACGATTCTGAAACTCGACCAGTCGTCGTATATCTTTCGGCACGAGGGGCCAAAATACACCATTCACTTGTGAAAGAATTTCTATATGGCGGGACTGATCATGAAGGATCTCCGGCTCGCCGCCATCCAACCAGATAAATGAAGAAACCAAAAACCGAACATCTGACTTTTTACTTTGACCCGCAATACGATGAAGATTGCCGAGAATGATCGATAAATTAATAGGCAAATCAGTCCGATCAATGTCTGGATCGGATTCATTTATCCCAGCGGGAAAAACAAGCTTGGACTGCGGACGTCGCCACTCTATCAGGATGGGGAACAGTCGCATTCGAAAAAAGTCTTCCATAAGTTCAGCAATTGAAGAGTTTTGAACCAATTTGATCGGTAAAAGTTTCCGAGTGGGATAACTACGCTGTGGCTTCGCAGTATCAACTAGTTCAGACCCAATCGACATATGATTGGCGCCCTCGTAATAAATCACATAGTCAGGCGCAAGGGGCAGAACTTCCTGCTCGAAAATGGCGGCGATATCTGATGAGCCGATCCCTTCTCTTCCAGCATTAATGACTTCCACTTGAAGAGGATAATTGTTTGCTTGGAGCCACAGGTTCAACCAATGGCCGAAATGCTCGGGATACGAGAATGGGAAAGCATGACTTGCAATAGTGGTCGAGGCACCAAGGAAGGCAATTCTAACGATGTTGGAACCTTTTTGAAGTGACAGCTCAGGGCCGCGAAACCCATAGCGATTGGTTCGTAGACCGCTTGCTGTGAGGGTATTTGCGGGATTTCTGTACCGCGGATACGGTTCACCATCCTGTGGCGTAAACACTTTAAGATTATTGGCCAAGTCGCCGTACTGGCCGAAAACATAGTCATTCTTAACGCAGATGCGTTTTTCTACAAAGACTTTGTTCCACACATAATATGATTGAGGTGCATACACTCCGCGACGAAGGTATGTCTCATAGAGTTTTGCAGCAGCCGGAGACACCTCGCGTGGATCTCGCGCTATTTGTGGGGGATCTTGGCGAAACCATGTTCGGTCAATCCCTTTCGGTACAGCAACCGCGTCCAAGTGACGGTCTGCAATTGGTGCGTCAGAAAATCCAACGGTCGATAAGATAGCTCCCCCGGAGGAGTCGCGATAAATCCTAAGCCCATACTCGCAGAGTGCTAAAATAAGCAGCACAGAAAACAATAGCAGTAGAATGTTTTGCAATAAGCTCTTAGTTCTCACGAGACCTCACAACGCCGTTACAAAGAAGCGCAGCAAAACCATCACTGCTAGATAAGAGCACAATGATTGGAGACAATGAGAGAAAGCAGCGCTACAAACCTGTAGGACCAATTAAGAACGGCGTGCGGTCACCAACATGTGCCATCCCAGCTTCCTCTCCAATGCAGCAAACATGGTCTTTGGCATGGAAGCAAACCACGGCATGATTTCGTATTCGTACTTCACATACTTTTCGACGACAAACGGGAAAATATGATCCTGCTTGAGTTCCAGAACGGTAAAGCCTTGGAGCAACTCTTTCACCTCGTCCTCGGTGTACGTGAATGCCACCGGACATCCGCTCTGGGCCTCAGGCTGATCCAGCCCCATCTCAATCATGATGCTCTTCCAAGAATTCTTCGCGTATACCATCAGCCGAAGCTCTGACGAAGCTGCCATATATTCGCGTAACTGAGCGATGGCGTTGGGAGGGTTCGGGGTATGGTGAATGACCCCAAAAGAATACACGAGGTCGAAACATTCGGCTGGAACGACAGTTCCGAGTTCCTCTGCATTACCTTGGTAAAACTTGATCTGATGATCAAGTCCGAAGACCTTGGCTCTCTGGCGTGCCAACGACAGAGACTCATCCGACAAATCAACTGCCGTCACAGCAGCACCCGCTCTGGCAAAATTGATCGTATCTGTTCCGATTCCACAACCAACCTCGAGAACCTTCTTGCCCTTCCATTTTTCGAACTGAGCAAATGATGGAATGTGGGCCTCGACGAAATATTTTCTTTTTTCTACCTCGTCAAAATACTCTTTGGTTCCAATCGGCCTAGACGAGTGCCGGATATTACATGGCCGAGTATTCCAGTAAGCCTGAACCGTTTGAATGTCCGGTAATTGCGATATGTTCATTGATTTGTCGTACTTGCCTGCTACATGTGTTTCAACAATTTGCCAATCCGCTTTCTTATCCCGGACAAGCGTCGTTTGAGCACTCGAAAACTGTTCGCCGTCGTTCTGGAACGATAAAACGACGTTGGGTCGTTTGAGAACTGTGTGATGTACTCGGCATAACTTTTAAAGTGCGGATCAACTTCGTTAGCAAGGGTATCCAAGAGTTCATCAGGATTGCAAATACCAGACAGATGCCCAACATTGGCACGAACCAACTCGGCAGCATGATCTGGCAGCCCGAAGCATTCGAATAGGCACGCAAGCTTGAGCATCTTATATGGTGATAAACTCGGGCAGTGTGGGCCGCCTGTAGTCATTGGATCACGAAGATAGATCGCATCACCCTGATATGGCCTCCCAAAAATAGTTTGCGCGGGCCCGTCCCATTCAAATGGTGCCGGAAGCGCCCCAGTCGAATAGCGTCTCAAGGACAGGTCAAACAAATCGAATCCCCATTGACGCATGAGCTTGTCAGTATTGTGAAAGGTGTGATCCGTATCAATGGCAGTCCCAAAAAAATTTACTTCTAACGTATAGCCAAGGACGGGAGAAGAGCGACTGGACTCTTCTGCAGAAAGAATCACATCAAGATCGTATCCGTCCACATCAACCTTTATGAAATCCAATTCAAATAGTTTCTCTTCCTTTACCAGATCATCAACTTGTAGCTTCGTCTTAAGATCCGTCAGCCCGGACGTCTGCCAATCGTTGAGAATCGGAAGCTTGTCCTCTTTTTTGGTTGTGGATTGCAGAAACTCGAAGGCCGTCCTCGAGCTCAATCTATTCCATGGATTGCCACCCCAAGGTTCTCTACTCCCTCGCCTTTGTACAAACGGATGATCCTCGGGTAACCCAATAAAACGCGGCAGATATCGTACGTTTGGGTTTAATTCTTTCCTGTTAAGTCGTTCACACTCCGGCACAACGGGATCAATCCCTCGCGCGATCAACGACGGTTCAAAGACCCGCCAGAACGGAGAGATTCCTCCACTAGATCCAACGTCCAACAAAGTGAACGGATGCGACGCAAAAATGCCCCGCTCTACGAGAGAGCGAGTCATTTTTGTAAACCTTAGAGTGTTTTCCATGAACGCATGCGCTGGCTCAATCGAGATTTACAACTGCATCTCTCGACTGCCCGCTCTTCATCTGGTCGTAGATCCATGCGTAGGTCCGTTCCATGCCGGTCCGTAAGGGAATGGACGGTTCCCATCCCAACATTTTATTGATGAGCGCATTGTCGCTATTCCGCCCGTTGACGCCCTTGGGCGCATTTAAATTGTACTGGCGTTTTAATTGAATCCCGGCAATGTCTTCGACGATATCAACGAGCTGATTGATGGAGACCTTCTCAGCGCTTCCCAAATTGATCGGGAAGGTGATTGTCTCGCTTCGCATGATGTCCTGAGTGCCCTTGAGACAATCATCGATGTACATGAAGCTCCGTGTTTGCTCGCCGCTGCCCCAGATTTCAATATTGTGGTTGCCGCTGAGCTTTGCTTCGACAACTTTTCGACAGATAGCCGCGGGGGCTTTTTCACGGCCTCCATCGTACGTTCCAAGTGGACCATACACATTGTGATACCGCACGACCCTCGTCACGACCTTGAAATCTTCCGTGAAGTGCCGGCACATACGCTCGCTGAACAACTTTTCCCATCCGTATCCGTCCTCCGGCATCCCGGGATAGGCATCTTCCTCCTTGAGCCCGGTCACGTTCGGGTCCGTTTGTTTGTGATGGTTGTAGACGCATGCCGATGATGCATAGAAAAAACGGTTGACATCGGCTTCACGGGCGGCTTGTAAAAGGTGAGTGTTGATCAGCACGCTGAGCATGCAGAGCGCTTTATTGTTTTCGATAAATCCCATGCCACCCATATCGGCCGCAAGATTGTAGATCCAATAAGCACCTTTCGCAGCACGGTGGCATGACGACAATTCTTTGAGATCGGTGGAGCCAATATTCTCTACTCCATTAAACCGCTGATACCACCGGTCCAACGGCTTGATGTCCACCGCCCGGATGCGTGTGTGGCCTTGTTTCAATAAGTCGGCCACGAGATGGCCTCCGATGAACCCGCCTGCTCCACAGACTACGATCAGATCGTTCTTCACCTGTCCCTCGTTTCTACACCGGTTACGTGCGTTGATTCTTGAGCTGCTTGATTTCCGCCAGCCACATAGCCGCCGATGCATCGCTTGGCATTCGCCAGTCCCCGCGCGGCGACAATGCCACAGATCCCACCTTGGGGCCATCCGGCATGGCCGATCGTTTGAATTGTTGACTGAAAAACCGTGCCACAAAAACCTCCAGCCACCGTAGGATCGTTGCCTGGTCATAGATGTTGTTGAAGGCAAGTTCCGCCATACGTAGGATCTTTGCCGGGCGTTCTCCGTATCGAATCATGTGATAGAGAAAATAGTCGTGCAACTCATACGGACCGACAATTTCCTCAGTGATGTGTTGCACGTCCCCTTGTGCGTTCACAGGCAATAATTCTGGTGAGATCGGCATGGCACTGATATCCCGAAGGACAGCTGAGATGCCGGCCGAGAATTCCTCTTCTGCGCACCATTCTATGATATAGCGCACCAGTGTTTTGGGCACCCCGATATTGACATGATACATCGACATGTGGTCGCCGTTGAACGTGCACCACCCCAAGGCAGCTTCTGAGAGATCGCCAGTTCCGGCCACGAAGCCGCCCACTTTGTTGGCAAGGTCCATGAGAATCTGCGTGCGCTCGCGGGCCTGCGCATTTTCATAGGTGACATCCAACATCTCTTCACTGTGTTCGATATCCTTGAAGTGTTGAACGATCGCGTCTCGTATCGGAATAACCCGCAGTTCCGCCCCGATAAGCCCAACGAGAGTTTCGGCATTAGTTTTGGTTCGCCGGCTCGTTCCCAGCCCTGGCATGGTGACGGCGAGAATCCCCTTCCGGTCGAGACCCAGTACATCAAAAGCATGGACGACCACAAGCAGCGCCAATGTGGAATCGAGACCTCCTGAGATGCCGATTACGACCCGCCGGGAATGCGTGTGTTTCAATCTCTTGGCCAAACCAGTGGATTGAATGGCAAAAATCTCTCGACAGGTCGAGGCGCGAACATGAGGATCACTCGGCACGAAGGGCATCGGCGGATTGGGACGCAGTTTGCCCCACGGCTCATGTCCCGGCTCGGTGACCTTGAATGTCACCGGCACCACATGGAATGTCTTTTTCGACGAATCTCTCGAAAATGAACTGTTGCATAAACGTTCGTGCTGAATGCGCTCAAAGTCCACGTCCGCGTAGATGATCTGCGTATCGAATCGAAAGCGTTCCGACTCGGCGAGCACGATGCCGTTTTCCGCGACCATGCAGTGACCGGAAAAGACCAGATCGGTGGAAGACTCACCAGGACCCGCAGAGGCGTAGCCATATGCGGCGAGGCAGCGGGCGGACTGCGATTTCACAAGATCTCTTCGATAGGCGTTCTTACCCAGCAATTCATTGCTAGCCGAAATATTACAAAGGAGCGTCGCTCCAGCCAGTGCTTGACTACCGCTCGGTGGTTCGACTGCCCATAAGTCCTCACAGACTTCGATGCCGATCGTGCAGCCGGGAACCGAGGCCACGGGGAACAGCAGGTCGGTGGTAAATGGAACAGCATAGCTGCCCATGCTGATTTGCGAGGACTGCATGTTCTTGCCAGATGTAAACCATCGTTCCTCATAAAATTCGCCGCTAGTGGGAAGAAACACTTTGGGGACAATGCCAAGGACAACACCATCGCCGATCATCGCCGCACAGTTATAGAGACGTCCTTGAATGGCAAGCGGCAACCCCACAATCGCATGCAGGTGCAATCGTCCTGTTTCTGACGCCAAGCTGTGAAGTGCTTGCCGAGCCTTCTCGACGAGGAGGGACTGCGCAAAAAGATCAGCACAGCTATAGGCCGTCACCGATAACTCAGGAAAGAGAATAAGAGATGCACCCCTCTCGGCCGCCACATGCATGGCCCGTTGTATTTGGGTCACGTTGAACTCGACATCCCCGACACGAAGTTCTGGAGCGCAAGATGCCAGTCGCATGAATGAAGCAGAATCCCTATGCGAACTCACTTTTTGATCCCCACTAGTAGCCAACTAGGATTGATCCAGTAGAAGTGTTCCAATTGAGTCCGCAACTCTGGGAGGAGTGGCTCGAGTCCCTCAGTCACTCCCTTGACCGATTCGAATTGAGAGCGGATTTCAGACAGCGGACAGAAATCATGCCAGATCACCAATCCTCCCGAGCGCAACAATGCCAGTGCTTTTCGCGTGTCGTTCGCCACGACGTCGGGTTGATGTCCACCGTCAATCAATACGCTGTCGAAAAATCCACCGGGATAATTGGAGGTATCCCATTCACGGCTATCACTATAAATCTGACACACTCGATGCCCTAATCCTTTCTCGCGATAGAGGCGTCCAATATAACCTCCTGAGTCCGTTCGGTGATAAGTACGTGGCCCCAACTCGTCCTCTCCATAAGTCTCAGTGATGATTCCTTCAGGAACGTTACCGGCATCGAGGACGCGGTGCCCATACGCCCAGGTGCCGTCGGGTCGCAGTTCGCCGTCAGGAAGGTTAACGGTCCAGACCGTCGCGTTGCAAGACTCGAGACAGAGGACAGTTCCCCACCCCTGCCACGTGCCGAATTCCAGGTGCCTGCGCGGCTGAAAAGCGCGGTAGAAAAACTGCAAAATTGGAGCGTCATCCTCTTCCATTTTCCATTGGTTCAGGGGTTTTTCCGAGGTTCTCAGAAAGTCCGTACCGATCTTCCAATCGCATTTTGAGGCAAAGACGTCTGGGGAGCACGGAATGACTGCTTCAATAAGATGCTGGTTAGCCATTGTTTTGGGGAGGGGCGAACACTGTGGGGTGGGTGAATTTAGAACAACCTCGAGCCCAATTAGACTTTCTTCAGGTCAAACCAGTTAAAGTCGTCTCCATGGAAGTTCAAATTTAGAACAACCTCGAAGTCGTGTGGAACTAGTGAATCAACTAGCTTTTTTAGGTCATACCATTCCACCCATGGGGTTCTATCACCATCAGTTTTTTTCCCCCACTGTGAAAACTCAAGACACCCCTCCCGCTCCCAACGTTCTCTTGGATAACATAACTCGAGCCATCTTCCATTCGACCTAAGCTTCGCGGCTAACAACTGCCTCTCTTCCGACATTAGGTCCTTCGGTGCATTGATAAGTGACCCTACAGCCAGAATAACATCAAAGGTGTCAAGACTGGAAATAGTTGACATGTCGTCAAGATGTTGAAACCTTACGTTCGTAATGTGTTTTAACTTACAGACTCTCTCCACGACCCGTAAATTGTCTTCAACAATATCCAGAAAAGTTACGCGAGCACCTTGGCTGGCAAAGAACGTCCCATCAAATCCCAACCCGCTTCCGACCTCTAACCATTTCCCTCCTAAACCAGCTAAAGGAGCATAGAGATCGTGATACCAGCCTCTGACTGAATAACCAGTCCCCACACAATTATTCTCGTACAGGCAAACCCAACGTTCAAAAAACTCCGCGTCACTCAACTTCAATAAGTCATGAGAGTAAGTTCTGTCCTGAGTTGTACCGGGCACTTCTCTCCATTTGTCCCTAAGTGCAATGAGAATTTCAGACCATTTTGTAGTACTATTTGGGATCTCACTTTTCATGTTGGATGCGCAGCCTCTTAAGGTGTTAGCGAGCTCACGTATCGCCCTACTTATCCTCCCTGCAGGCTCGTTAATCAGTACAGGGCAGCGTAGCCCTTTGCCACTTGACTGCGTTAATAGGAATGACTAAATAGGTGTCACTGCCACTGAGGTAACAAGTGAAACGCTTCATCGCTTGGGTCTTAGGACTTTTCCCACAATTACTGAGTGCTCTGCGCTCGAAACGCATTAAAGAGAAGAAGCAGGCCCAAAAACAAAGAGACATTTATCCACTTTGGTAGTCCATGTCTAGGCACTTCCATCTTTCCATCAGAATTTGAGCCAATTTGTCTGCTACTATCACGCACCCACGATCTTCAAAATGAACATGGTCGTTATATATATTCCCCTCTTCCGATAGAAACACATCCCTAAAATCTTCGCACGGCAGTAATTCATTCTTCAGAATATCCAATTTTTCCTCCAACAGAGGCCTTAGCTGTCTCCTAAGAGCAACCACCTCTTCTTCATAGTCCTCGATTATTGATCTTTCCAGTCCGGTTAACCGTTTCCCGATCTCTGGAACAGGCTGTAACACATACAGCGCATCCTTTCTCTCACCTGCCCGAACATAGTCCATTGCGCGAATTGAACTGGCCCAATTCTCCGCGCCAATCTTCCCAATCTCCAATTGCTTTTCTGCTGTGCCTCTCTTGTAAAATATAGAATGAAATTCGCCATACGTGCTTGATTCAGCACGATTTCGGTCTTGGATAGTGCGTTTCAAGTAGTTGTACAGACCCTTTCCGATGGCTCTCATCACAGTAGTAGCAGAGCGGTACTTTTTCTCAAGGAGGTCCTGTAACAGCATTAGGGCAGATTGGGTTTCGTTGATTTGATGGCCAAACAGCACCTCATAATACGGCTTATAGGGGAAGTCATGGGGTATAAATCCAAAATTGTAGACTGTCGGGACAATAACCTCATTTATTCCGTCAAATGTGATGATTCCATCTAATAGATGTCTGTGCTGTAGGTAAATAAAAAGATGCTGGGGCTGTTGTCCCCCAGGTAATGCAAGATTTAGCACCCGAACTATTGTCGCCTTCTTCTGTTCGGAAAGTATTGCATTCAGCTTTTGCTGTAGGACGTATGCAATTGTTCTAGTCTCGTCTGTTGATGAAACGGAGAAAGCTACGCTGCCTCCGAATAGACCTATCCATATCTCCCCTTTTGGCTTCTCTTCTGGCCATTCATCCCCTCTGAAACCATGCGAATTTATCTTAGCCCTAGCGCCATGCATGAACACGGGCGGAAGCTTTTCTGAAAAGTCCAAAGTCGCATGAGGCATACACACATATCCAAAATAGGGGTGTATACTGCATACAGTCGAGTGCACTTCACTAAATGACATTTGGAACAACCGATGCCGTCACGATTCCATCAAGAGTCACCGTATTGAATGACAAGCTAGCATGAACTGGCCCTGATAAAGGCTGTGGGCGATTCGGTAATACAGTCAATATCACAGCCTTTTCAATAAG
>Ga0111538_10009106_pt1 | contig 13277 bp, 15 predicted proteins | sample SoiMethybrSBSTD1_FD_79669 | JGI IMG/M metagenome (GOLD analysis project Ga0111538, IMG submission 79669) | Bulk soil microbial communities from a Populus tree surrounding site in Tennessee, USA - Soil MetaG P. TD hybrid SBSTD1 (version 2)... | ecosystem: Environmental > Terrestrial > Soil >...
TCGGCACCTGGCAGGGCATCTTCTTCTGCGAGTTCGACGGCCCACGCGAGCGGAAGGTCTACGTCTCGACGCTCAAGTGAGCGTTGCCTCATGAGGCACGCGATGCCATGATCGCCGCCGGGGTCACATGGGCGGCGCTATCAAGGTGTATCTCCTCGACGACGTGGCCGCGATGCGGCTCGTGCTGCGAACCGTCCTCGAGCTCGAGGGGATGACGGTCGTGGGCGAGGCGGGCGACGGCGCGGTGGGGATCGGCGAGATCGCAAAGCTGCAGCCGGACGTCGTCGTGCTCGACCTCTCGATGCCCGGGCTCGACGGGCTGGAGGCGATCCCGCTCATCCACGAGCGGGCGCCCGACGCCGAGATCGTCGTCTTCTCGGGCTACACGAGGGCGCAGATGGCCGGGCCCGCGCTCTCGCTCAAGGCCGGGCGCTACGTCGAGAAGGGCGAGCCGCTCGAGCGCGTCGTCGAAGCCGTGCAAGATCTGGCCGCATGAGCTCCAAGCCGAGAGTCTGGGTGCTCGCGCTCGCGGTGGCGCTCTTCGTGCTGGTCGTGTTCCTCCGGCTCGTGATGGACGAGAGGGAAGAGCCGCCGACCGTCGCGTTCGCGCCGTCGGTCGCGCTCATCGCGCTCGAGCTCGGTGCGGTCGCAGGAGGGCTCGCGGGCGCCGCGGCCGTTGCGACGGCCGCTTTCACGCAGGAGTCGCCGGTCACGTTCTGGAGCGTCACGTTCCGGTCGGGCGGGCTCGTCGTGCTCGGCATCCTCGTCGGCGCGCTCGGACACCGGCTGCGGCTCGCCCGCGCGTCGGCCGACGCTGCGACGCAGATCAACGACGACGTCGTCCAGTCACTCGTGCTCGCGAAGTACGCGCTCGAGCGCGGGGACGTCGACGAGGCGCAGGCGCACGTCGACGAGACGCTCGCGTCCGCGAAGCAGATCGTCGCGGGGCTCACTTCTCCCGACGTCCGGCCCGGCGACCTCCGGCGGGTCTCGTGATCGACGTCCAGGGTCTCTCGAAGCGGTACGGGAGCGTCCTCGCGGTCGACGATCTGTCGTTCCGGGCAGAGCCCGGCACGATCACGGGCTTCCTCGGCCCGAACGGCGCCGGCAAGTCGACGACGCTCCGCTCGGCGCTCGGGCTCGTCCACCCCGACGCGGGCGGCGTGACCGTTCTCGGCGTCCCGTACGAGCGGCTCGACAAGCCCCTGCACCGCGTCGGAGCCGTGCTCGAGGCCAGCGAGGTCCACCCGGGGCGCTCGGGCCGGAACCACCTACGGATCCTCGCGACCGCCGCGGGTATCCCGCGCTCGCGTGTCGACGAGGTGCTCGGCCTCGTCGAGCTGAGCGCGGCGGCGAAGCGCCGCGTGAAGGGCTACTCGCTCGGGATGCGGCAGCGGCTCGGGCTGGCCTCGGCGCTGCTCGGCGATCCCGAGGTGCTCGTGCTGGACGAGCCCGCGAACGGCCTCGACCCCGCAGGGATCCGCTGGCTGCGCGACCTCCTGCGCTCGCTCGCGGCGGAGGGCAGGACGGTCCTGCTCTCGAGCCACGTGCTCGCCGAGGTCTCGCAGACGGTCGATCGCGTCGTGATCATCCACCGGGGCAAGCTCGTACGACAGGGCTCGATTGCCGAGGTGCTCGCCGGTGCCGAAGGCGCGACGCGAGTCCGGAGCCCCGACGCGCAGCGCCTCGCCGCGCTCCTCGCCGCACGCGGCTCGACCGTGACCGATCTCGGCGACGGGGTGCTGGCCGTCGACGCGCCGCCCGAGCAGGTCGGCGAGCTCGCCGCGGCGAACGCCGTCGTCCTTCACGAGCTCACCGTCGAGCAGGCGACGCTCGAGGAGGTCTTCTTCGAGCTCACGGGAGGCGAGACGACGCAATGAGCGCGCTCGTCGTCTCCGAGCTGCTCAAGATCCGCACGACGCGGTCGTTCTGGGGCTACGTCTCAGCCATCGCGCTGCTGACCGGCGTCGGAGCCGCCGCGCACATCGGGTCGACGCAGGAAGCGGCGCGCCACGAGCTCAGCTTCACGCTCGGGCTCGTGGACATCGTCGGCGTCGCCGTCGTGATCGCGATCATCCTCGGGATCACGATCGTCACGAACGAGTTCCGGCACGGGACGATCACGCCCACCTTCCTCGTCGAGCCGCGGCGCGAGCGCGTGCTCGGCGCGAAGGCGATCGCGGGGGTCGCGTTCGCCCTGGCGTTCGCCGCGCTGGCGTTCGTCGTGATCGCGGCCGTCGCGATCCCGTGGCTCACGATCATCGACGTCCCGCTGCGGCTCGGCGACGGCGACGTCTGGACGCGGATCGCGGAGCAGCTTCTCGCCGTCGTGCTCTGGACGCTGCTCGGCGTCGCGATCGGGACCGTCGTCCAGAACCAGGTCGCAGCTCTCGTCGGGACGCTGGTCTGGATCTTCCTCGGCGAGAACCTGCTCGTCGGGCTTGCCTCGCTGCTCGACTTCGACACCTGGGCCGAGTACCTCCCGTTCCATGCGCTCGACGCCGCCGACGGGACCGGTGGAGACAACCTCCTCTCGTACTGGCCGGGCGTCGTCGTCTCGCTCGGGTGGATCGCGCTTCTGGGCGCCGCGGGAACCTGGCGCACCCGCCGCCGCGACATCACCTGAGCCGGACGGCCTACGCTGCGGGCATGGCCCCGCCTGTCACGAAGGACCAGGAGCTCGAGCTGACGGTCGACTCGCTCGCGTACGGAGGGAACGGCGTCGCGCGGCTCAACGGATTCGTCGTCTTCGTCAGGCGCGGCCTCCCGGGCGATCGCGTCCGCGCCCGCGTCACGAAGGTGAAGCGCAATCACGCGGAGGCGCTCGCGACCGAGATCCTCGAGGCGGGCGCCGCGCGCGTCGACGCGCCGTGCGCGCACTACCCGGCCTGCGGCGGCTGCCGTTTTCAGGACCTCGCCTACGAGGCGCAGCTCGACGCGAAGTCCGGTCAGATCCGAGACGCGTTCACGCGCCTCGGCGGTCTGCCGGACCCGCCGCTCGAGGAGATCGTCCCGGCGGCGTCGGTCTTCCACTACAGAAACAAGCTCGAGTACTCGTTCACGCAGGACGAGTACGGCCCGACACTCGGCTTCCACAGGGCCGGGCGCTGGGACGAGGTGCTGGAGATCGAGCAGTGCTGGCTCACGACGGACCTCGGCAACGCGGTGCGGAACGCGGTACGCGACTGGGCGCGCGAGGAGAAGCTCGAGGCGTACGACCAGGAAGCGCAGACCGGCTACCTCCGGCATCTCGTCTACCGCGAGGGCCGCAACACCGGTCAGGTCCTCGTGCAGCTCGTGACGGCGCCGGGCGAACGCTTCGAGACGGGCTACTTCGCGGAGGTGCTTCGGCGGTTCCCGGAGGTTCGCTCGGTGCACTGGGCGATCAACGACACGCCGGCCGAGGTGACGAACCTCCCGACGAAGCTGCTCTGGGGCGAGGACTCGATCGAGGAGGAGCTCTGCGGCCTGCGCTTCCGCGTCAGCCCGAACGCCTTCCTCCAGACGAACACCGGGATGGCAGAGGTGCTGTACGGGATCGCGCGCGAGTTCGCCGGCCTGACCGGGAAGGAGACGGTCTGGGACCTCTACTGCGGGATCGGGACGATCGGCCTCACGCTCGCGGCCGACGCGCTGACGGTCTGGGGCATCGAGGTGTCGGAGGAGTCCGTCGCGCGTGCGCTCGAGAACGCCGAGCTGAACGGGGTCACGAACGCGGCGTTCTTCGCCGGCAACGTCGGGCAGGCGATCGAGGAGCTCCGGGAGCGCTCGGGGCCGCCGGACGTGGTCGTCGTCGACCCGCCGCGCGCCGGGCTCGCCGGCAAGGCACTCCGGCGGCTCGGCCGCATCGGCGCGCCGCGGATCGTCTACGTCTCGTGCAACCCGACGACGCTCGCCTCCGACCTGAAGACCCTGCGCGAGGACTGGGGCTACGAGCTCCTCCGCGCCCGTCCGGTCGACATGTTCCCGCACACGCCGCACGTCGAGTGCGTCGCGCTCCTCGAGCAAACCGCTCCGCCCGAGCAGTCGTAGAACGCTACGGAGGCGGGTCTTCCCCTGCCGACTCCCGATGGGCGGGCGTTTCAGGTGCCCTGGGCGCCCGCCCTTCCCTTCGCCACCGCCGGAATGCGCGCCAGAGCAGGTCGGCGTTCACCGCGAGGAAGCCGAGCGCGAGGAGCGGCAGCGCGGGGAGACCGCTCACGTCGAAGAAGTACGTGCCTGCCAGCGTGAGGCCGAACGAGAGCGTCATCGCGAGCCATGTCGCGCGCACGCGGAGCGCGAACCGGTCGGCCGCGCCGAGGAAGAGCGCGAAGAAGAGGAGGTCGGGCAGCCCGAGCTTCGCCGACGAGTCGACGCTCTCGACGCGGAGATCGGTCGGCGCGAAGCGACTCGACGTGGCGCCGTCGCGCTGCTCGCCGTCGTTGACGTCGTCGGCGCGCGCGACGATCGACGCCGAGCCGTCGCCGGCGCCGCGCGTGACGACGCGGTAGGTGTAGTCGCGGTCGGCGTCGAGCTCCGCCTCGAGGAACCCGATCTGCCCGTTGTCGTTCTCGTCGCGTAGCGGCTCGTCGTTTCGCTTGCCGCCGGGCGTGCGGAAGACGTCGAACGACCGCGGCCCCGCGAGCGGCTCGCGCCAGACGACGAACGCCTGACGCTCGCCCGGCAGCGGGAACGAGAACGAGAGCGCCGTGAACACCTCGGGCCGCTCGCTGATGATGTGGTGCGTCGGCCCGCGCCAGACGGAGTACGAGTCGACGACCGGGATCAGGAGCGCGACAAGCGCGACCCAGAGCGCGCTCTCGAAGTAGCCGAGAAACCAGAACGCGACCGCGGTCGCGGCGCCGAGCTTCGCGAAGTTGGCGACGACCTCGAGGTCGGCACGGCTCGCGACGACCGCGAGCACCGCGAGCGCGATCCCGGCGCCGAGCAGCCCGCGCCACCGCCGGACGGGCAGCGCGAGCCAGACGAGCCCGAACACCGCCGGGATCAGCCCGAACGCGACGAACAGCACGTCCGCCGTCGTCGGGAGGTTCGGAAGCTCGCGGAAGAACGCGTAGTACGCGAGCAGCGCGCCGAGCAGCGCGAGCCCGGCGACGAACCGCGGCGTTAGTAGGGCGGCAGCTCGGCCCACCACGCCCCGACCGCCTTGAACGCCTGCCAGAAGCGCGTCTTCGCGGCCGCTTCGTCGAGCGAGGCGTCGATGTCCGGCACGACGAGCGCGTCGATCGTCGGCGTGAACCGCTGAACGTCGCCGAGGCGCCCCTCGAGCGTGCCGGCGAGCGGGAAGGCGAGCGTGTTCACGAACGCGAGCGCGTCGTCGCCCATGACGACGACGAGCTTCGGCTGGACGATGTGGAGCTCGCGCGTCAGCTGCGCGCGCGCCTCGTCCTCGTCCTGGCCGACGAACTTGATGCAGTTCGTGCCGTAGACGGCGAGCGGGTCGATCCGGAGCCGCTGGAGCGACTTGAGGATCGCCTGGCCGGCGCGGCCGAAGAACGCGACGCCCTCCTGCACCTCTGGCGGCTGGGGCCCGTACTTGACCATGAAGACGTCCGCGAGCGGGTGGCCCGAGCCGAGTACGGGGACGGCGCCGTCCGGTGCGGACCGCGCGATCTCGTCTCCGAGGTCGTTCGTCTCGGAGATCGCTTTTTGCAGGTACTTCTCGGAGATTTCGTCGGGCGACACGGCGGACACGGCGGGGTCCTACGAGTTCGTGGTCAGCGAACTCTTTCCTTGGCCTGGGCCGCCCACTTGAGCGACTGGAGGTAGAGGAGCGACCTCGGACGGCGGAGGACCTGCGCCGTCCGGAGGCTCTGGAGGAACTCCTGCGGCCCGTCGAACGCCCGCATGCGGAGGACGCCCGTCCCGACGCCCTGGAGGACGTGGGCGTCCGAGCCGGCGCCCATCTGGAGGCCGTACTTGCGGGCGAAGCGGAGCGCCTCGTCGTTGTAGGCCTCGAAGAGGAGCCGCGCGTTGTAGACCTCGAGCACGTCGATGTCGGCCAGGTGCCGGTGGATCGTCGCGGGCTCGGGGATCGTGTGGATGCGGTCGAACGGGTGGGGGAGGTAGACGACGCCGCCCTGCCCCTTGATCGCGGCGATCGTGTCCGAGAACGACATCCCGCGCGGGATCTCCTCCTGGAGGAAGAGGCCGATCACCTCGCCCTGGTCGTCGGTCTTCACCTCCTCGCCGCGGATCACGATCAGCTCGCGGTCGCGCGCGAGCTCGGCTGCCTCGAGCGCGCCTCCGAAGACGTTGTGATCGGTGATCGCGATCGCCCCGAGCCCCTGCTCCTCCGCGTGGTCGAGCAGGTCGAGCACGGGCGTCTGGCAGTCGCTCGACCAGCTCGTGTGCATGTGCAGGTCCGCGAGGATCCAGGGGCGGTCGGCGAGCGGGTCGCCGTCGCCGGAGGGGCGGCGCCTTCCGGCGAGGCGCTCGTAGAGGGACTCGAGCTCGAGCGCGACCCGGGCAAAGCTCTGCGGCTCGGCCCACGTGCGCGCCGACTCCTGCTCGCGCGTCCGGTGCTGCGCGTTCTCGGCCAGCCGCCCGACCGCCGCGGCGGCGAGCTCGGGCTGCTCGTCGATCCCCGGCGGGTCGACGATCGCGGCGCCCGCGGCGGCCGCTTCGAGGCGCAGCCTCGCGAGACCCGCCGGTGCCGGGACGAACACGGCCGCGGACGAGAGCAGTCCCGCGCGCTCCGTCCCCGCGCGGAGCGTCGAGATCGACACGCGGTCGACGACGGCGCGCGGGATGAACGGCCGCCCGAACGTCGTCCGCGTGCGCACGAACGCGACGCGCCACCCGGGGAGGTCGCGGAGCGCACGGAGCACGGCGCGCGCGACGGGCCGGGCCGACGGCCGCCACTCGACGACGATCAGCTGCTCCTTCGCGGCAGGCGAGAAGAGCTCCGTGTCGACCCCTTCCGAGATCAGCCCGAAGTCGCCGGGGAAGCGCTCGGCCGCCGCGCGGGCCGTCCGCTCGCTCGTCGCGAGCAGCGCGTCCACGCGCCCGAGCAGCCGCTCGCGCTGCGCCTTCCCCGGCGGGTATGCGAGGCGTTCCGGTGAGAAGAACGTCGCGACCGCGAGCGACTCGGCGTCGCGGAGCGCGAGATACGACAGGCTCGGCAGCCCCGGCTCGACGCCGTGGACGATGTCGAAGCGCCCCTCGCGGAGCGCGAGCTCGAGATTGAAGCGGGCGCCGACGGGGACGCCCATCTGGGAGCGCCGCGAGATCGGAACGGCAGGCCCGACCGCGATCAGGTCCGCGTCCGCGCCGCTCTGGAGCGCACGGCGCCCGGCGGCGAGCTCGCGCGCGCGGTTCGACGGCGCGAGCACGGTGACGTGATGGTCGAGCGTGCGCAGCTCGCGCGCGAGGCCGTCCACGTGGTCGTTGACCGAGTGCGGCTGCGACCAGGCGAACGGTGTGACGAGGCAGACGCGGAGCGGCATGCCTTGGCCGAGTCTAGTCCGGGCCGCCGCTCCGCCTGCCTGTCCGGTGGGTCAGACCGTCGTGCGCTCCGGCGTGAGCTGGTTCTCCTCGATGAAGCGCTCGACCGCGTCGTGCGCGTCGTCGTCCGCGATCTGGACGGGCGGCGACTTCATGAGGTAGGCGCTCGGCCCCTCGAGGGCGCCGGCGACGCCGTTGTTCATGGCGAGCTTCGCGAGGCGGACCGCGTCGATCACGATCCCCGCCGAGTTCGGGGAGTCCCAGACCTCGAGCTTGAGCTCGACGTTCAGCGGTACGTCGCCGAAGCTCGAGCCCTCCATGCGGATGTAGGCCCACTTGCGGTCGGTCAGCCACGGCACGTAGTCGGACGGGCCGACGTGCACGTTCTTCTCGCCGAGGTCGTAGTCGAGCATCGACGTGACGGCGTTCGTCTTCGAGATCTTCTTCGACTCGAGGCGTTCGCGCTCGAGCATGTTCAGGAAGTCAGAGTTGCCGCCGACGTTGAGCTGCATCGTCTTGTCGAGATGGACGCCGCGTTCCCGGAAGAGCGACGTGAGCACGCGGTGCGTGATCGTCGCGCCGACCTGCGACTTGATGTCGTCGCCGATGATCGGAACACCGGCCTGCTCGAACCGGCGCTGCCAGTACGGCTCCTTCGCGATGAAGACCGGCATGCAGTTCACCATCGCGCAGCCTGCGTCGAGGATCTGCTCGGCGTACCACTTCGTCGCCATCTCCGAGCCGACGGGCAGGTAGTTGACGACGACGTCGGTCTTCGTCTCCCGGAGGATCCCGGCGACGTCGGCCGTCTCGCCGGGCGACTTGTCGACGATCTCGCTCAGGTACTTGCCGATGCCGTCGTGCGTCATCCCGCGGGAGACCTTGATGCCGGTGGCCGGGACGTCCGCGAACTTGATCGTGTCGTTCGGGTGCGCCCAGATCGCGTCGGCGAGGTCCTTGCCGACCTTCGTCGTCGTCACGTCGAACGCCGCGGTGAACTCGACGTCGCGGACGTGGTAGCCGCCGAGGTCGACGTGCATGAGGCCGGGGACGAACTGGTCCGGCGACGCGTCGCGGTAGTACTCGACGCCCTGCAGGAGCGCGTTCGCGCAGTTGCCGACGCCGACGATCGCGACGCGGACCTTGCCGTTGTCAGACATTCGAGGAGTCTCCTCTGGTTCGAAGTTGGTTTCGCACGTGGAAGATCCGCTGCAGCACCGTGATCCATGCGGTTGCCGCCAGCAGCCCGAGCGCGAGCTCGAGCGGCACCCACGGCGCCAGCACGAGGCCGGCCGTGATCACGACCACGCGCTCCGCGCGCGAGCCGATGCCGACGTCGCCGCGGATGCCGAGCGCCTCGGCGCGGGCGCGCGTGTAGCTGACGAGGAACGAGCCCGCGATCGCGGCGACGGTCAGCGCGACGCCGAGCTCGCTCCCGTCCCGCGTGAAGACGAGTGCGATCGCGCCGAGCATGAACGCTTCGCTGATGCGGTCGGTCGTCGAGTCGACGAACGCGCCGAATGGCGTTGCCTTCCCGCCCGCGCGGGCGAGCGCGCCGTCGAGGATGTCGAGGACCGACCCGGCGACGAACAGCACGGCGCCGAGCCAGAAGAAGAGGAGCTCGTTCCGGTACTCGAAGTAGACGAGGATCGAGGCCAGACCGCAGAGCGTGACCCCGGCCGTCGTCAGGGCGTTCGGCGTGACCCGCGTCCTCGTGAGGCCCGTGATCGAGCGGGAAGCGAGGCGCCGCGCGCCGGTCGTGTAGGTGTCCTTGACGCGTCCGAGCGTCATCGCATTAGATCGCACACTTGCTATATAGCATATGTGCGATAGGGGCCGCGCGGCTAGAGGCGCCGCAGCAGCGTCTTGCGCTCCAGGACGAGCGCGGCGACCCCGGCGACGATCACGCCGGCCGCGATGTCGAGCCAGAAGTGGTTGCCGGTCGCCATGACCGAGAACCAGACCCACGGCGCCCACAGGAGCCACAGCGCCTTCGCCCACCGGCGCTTGACGAGCATCGCCATCGTGATCCCGACGATCAACGCGTCGGCCGAGTGGAGGCTCGGCATCGCGGCGTACGGGTTCGAGGCGAGCTGCACGAGGCCGCTCCCGTGGTTGAGGCTCGCGAACCGCGCCAGCGTGTCCACGAAGCCGAAGTCCGGGAACATCCGCGGCGGCGCGGTCGGGAGGAGGACGTACCCGGCGAGGCCGATCACGTTCGCGAGCATCACGAGGTTCCGGAAGCGCGGGAAGACCTCGTTCCGCCGCAGGTAGACCCAGAGGAGCGAGAGCCCGAGGACGGTGAACTGCGAGAGCCAGTACGTCCACGACGTCATGACCGCGAGCACCCGAGACGAGTCGACGAGCCCCTGAAGGCTGACCTCGAAGAGCGCGTTCGCGCGGCTCTCGAGGTCGATCACCTTCAGCCCGTTCTCGAACGCGGCCGCGGCGTTGCGGTCCGCGACCCCGCGGGCGACCTGGTACGCGGCCAGGAACCCGAACCAGATGGCGATCTGGAGGAGAAAGTCGCCCCAACCACGAGGAAGGAACTTGCCCCGCTGTTCGGGCGCATGGGCGGCTGCGCTCACGTTCACGGCCGTCCAATTCTAGTCGGTGGCATGGTTGTCCAGGTCGCACGTCACCATGGGCGAAATGGCGCCCGAAGCGGAGGACGCGACCCGCAGGACGCGACTCGCGAACGAACGCACGTACCTCGCGTGGTGGCGCAGCGGGTTGACAGCGCTCGCGGTCGGAATTGCCGCCGGAAAGCTCGTTCCGGAGCTCACCGAGGGCTCCGGCGCGGCGTTCATCGCGCTCGGCGCCGCCTATGCGGTCCTCGGGATCGTCTTCATCGTCTTCGCGTTCGTGCGCGCGAGGGCGGTCGAGCAGGCGCTCGCACGTGGAGCGTTCGCGCCGCTCGACGACCGAATCGCGGCGGGGTTGACCGGGCTCGGCGTCCTGCTCGGAACCGCGACCGTCCTTGTGGTCGTGTTCGGCTAGCCGCCGATCTGCGACATCGAGCGCGACGCGCTGACGAAGCCCGGCTCGTTGATCCGGTGCTTCAGCTCCTTGTGCGCGACCGCGTTGCGGAGGAGCGCGACCAGCTCGTCGTCGGAGGCGCCGGTTCGAAGCGGCGTCTTCAGGTCCCACTCGCGTCGCGAGAAGAGGCAGGTGCGGAGCTGGCCGTCCGCCGTGAGGCGGATCCGGTCGCACGTGGAGCAGAACGGCTCCGACACCGGGTTGACGAACCCGACTTCGCCGGTGCCGTCCGCGAACGCGTAGCGGCGCGCCGTCGACGACGCCTTCGCCGGCAGCTCGACGAGCGGCCCGTGCTCGGCCTCGATCAGCGCGCGGATCTCGGCGCCGGTCAGCACCTGGTCGTCGCGCCAGCCCTCGTCGGCGTCGAGCGGCATGAACTCGATGAAGCGCACGACGTATGGCTTGCGCCGCGCGAGCGCGGCGAGGCGCGGCACCTCGTCCTCGGTGAAGCCCTTGATCGCCACCGCGTTGACCTTGATCGGGCGCAGCTCTGGGTAGCGCTCCGCTTCCTCGAGCCCTCGCAACACCTGGTCGAGCGCGTCGCGCCGCGTGAGCTCGGCGAAGCGCACGTGGTCGAGCGAGTCGAGCGACACGTTGACGCGCCGCAGTCCGGCGTCGACCAGCGGGCCGGCGAGCCGGTCGAGCAGCACGCCGTTCGTCGTCAGCGACAGGTCGCGGACGCCGTCGACCTGCGCGAGCATCCTGACCAGCACCGGCAGCTCGCGGCGGACGAGCGGCTCACCGCCGGTCAGCCGCACCTCGTCCACTCCGAGGCGTGCGAGCAGCGAGACGAGCCGCGTGATCTCCTCGAAGCTCAGGACCTCGTCGCGCTTCAGCCACTCGAGCCCTTCCGCCGGCATGCAGTACGTGCAGCGGAAGTTGCACTTGTCGGTGACGGAGACGCGGACGCTCTTGATCTCGCGGCCCCAGCTGTCGACGAGCGGCTCCACCCGGAGAGCGTAGCGGTGGTTTTCGCGCCTGTGCGCGCGGACAGAAGAGGGACAACTCGAAGAAAGGGGTCTCGTGGACGACGCACACAAGGATCAGGCGACCGGGAAGCTGAAGGAGTACGAGGGCAAGATCACCGGCGACGAGACGCGCGAGGCGCAGGGCAAGGCCGAGCACGCGAAGGGCGACGCCAAGGAGAAGCTGGACGACCTCAAGGAAAAGGTGAGCGACTAGCGAGCGAGGGCGCCCTCGGGCGCCCTTTCTCTACTCGGCCCAGAGCTGGACGAGATGCACGATCGTCTCGGCGGCCGCGCCCATGTCGGCGACGCACACCCACTCGCGCTGCGAGTGGTACTGCTGGCCGCCCGTGAAGACGTTCGGCGTGGGGAGGCCCATCTCGGACAGCCGTGAGCCGTCGGTCCCGCCGCGGACGAGGTCACGCTTCGGCTCGAGTCCGGCGCGTCGGACGGCCTCTTCGGCGAGCTCCATCGCGCGCGGGATCTCGTCGAGGTACTGCTTCATGTTCCGGTACTGGCGCCGGATCTCGACCTCGGCGCCGCCGACCTGCGCGGCCGTGTTGCGGACGAGCTCGGCGTAGCCCTCGAGCTTCTCCTCGTCGAAGTCGCGGAGGATCATCCGCACCTCGACGTTCTCGGCGTAGCCGTGGATGCGCGTGGGGTGGATGAAGCCGTCCCGCTCCTCGGTTCTCTCGGGCGAGAGCTCCCGTGGCAGTGCGGCGACGAAGTCCGCGGCGAGGCGGATCGCGTTCACGAGGATGTCCTTCGCGTAGCCCGGGTGCACGGCGCGGCCGCGGAAGTGGACACGGGCCTCGAGCGCGGAGAACGTCTCGTCCTGGATCTGGCCGGCGTCGCTGCCGTCGAGCGTGTACGCGACCTCGGCGCCGAACGCAGCGACATCGAAGTTGTCGACGCCACGGCCGATCTCCTCGTCGGGCGTGAACGCGACGCGGACCGTGCCGTGCGGCACGTCCGGGTTGCGAAGGAGGTAGGCGACCGCGGCCATGATCTCCGCGACGCCGGCCTTGTCGTCGGCGCCGAGAAGCGTCGTCCCGTCGCTCGAGACGAGCTCGTGGCCGACGTGGTTCCCGAGCTCGGGCCACTCGGCGGGGTCGAGGACCTGCGAGGGCTCGGCAGGCAGCGGATGCGCGCCGCCGTCGTAGCGGAAGACCTGCGGCTTGACGTTCTCGCCGCTCACGTCGGGCGAGACGTCGACGTGCGCGACGAGCCCGATCGTCGGCGCGTCCGTGTTGCCCGGCAGCGTGCCGTAGACGACGCCGTGCTCGGTGAGCTCGGCCTCGAGCCCGAGCTCCCGGAGCTCGTCGACGAGGATGCGCTGGAGGTCGAGCTGCCGTTCGGTGCTCGGCGCGGTGTCGGAGTCGGGGTCCGACGTCGTCCAGACCTGCGCGTAGCGGACGAGCCGGTCGCGCGCGTCGGGCCCGAGCTCGCGCGCGAGGTCGCTGCGGTAGCCGTCGCCCTCCACCGCGCGAGAGCTTAGTCGTATGCTCGACGGGTGGGCGAGACGCTGCGGACGTTCGAGACGCCTGACGGTCGGACGCTCGCGTTCGCGGTCTGGGGGGATCCGGACGGGTTCCCGATCCTGGCGTTGCACGGCACGCCCGGCTGTCGGCTCGGGCGGTGGGCGCGCGAGGAGTTGTACGCGGAGCTCGGCGTCTGCTACGTGACGCACGATCGCGCGGGGTACGGGAGGTCCGATCGAAACCACGGCCGTCGGGTTGTCGACGCGGTCGCCGACGTGCGCGCGCTTGCCGACGAGCTCGGCTTCGATCAGTTCGGGGCCACCGGAGGGTCGGGCGGTGGACCCCA
>Ga0111538_10009108_pt1 | contig 13273 bp, 24 predicted proteins | sample SoiMethybrSBSTD1_FD_79669 | JGI IMG/M metagenome (GOLD analysis project Ga0111538, IMG submission 79669) | Bulk soil microbial communities from a Populus tree surrounding site in Tennessee, USA - Soil MetaG P. TD hybrid SBSTD1 (version 2)... | ecosystem: Environmental > Terrestrial > Soil >...
CCGGGGGCCGAGTACGAGGTGTCTTCGGTCTCTTCGAAGTTGATCCAGATCGAGAGCTGCTCTTTCAGGATCTTGGCTGCGAAGGCGAGGGCGTCGGCGGGCTTCACCGAGCCGTTGGTCCACACTTCGAGCGTCAGCTTGTCGTAGTCGGTGACCTGACCGACACGCGCGTTCTGCACGATGTAGTTGACCTTGCGGATCGGGCTGAAGAGGCCGTCGATGGGGATGGTGCCGATGGGCATCGTCGCCGTCTTGTTGCGCTCGGCGGGGACGTAGCCGCGGCCCACGTTGACCGTGAGCTCCATCGAGAGGGGGCCCTTCTTGTCGAGGGTCGCGATGAGGTGGTCGGGGTTCAGCACGGTGAGGCCTTCGGTCAGCGTGATGTCCTTCCCGTAGACCGGGCCGGGGCCCTCTTTGTCGATGCGCACCGTGTACGTCTTGGGGCTCGCCGCCTTCAACACGACCTCTTTGAGGTTCATGATGATGTCGGTCACGTCCTCGACGACGTCGGGGATGGTGGTGAACTCGTGCAGCGCGCCGTCCACGCGGATGGCGGTGATGGCCGCCCCCTGCAAAGAAGAGAGCAGCACGCGGCGCAGCGAGTTGCCGACGGTGATGCCGAAACCGCGCTCGAGCGGCTCGCAGGTGAACTTGCCGTAGAAGTCGGTGGCGGTCTCCGTCTCGAGGGTGATGCCCTTGGGGCGGATGAGATCGCGCCAGTTACGGCTGGTCATGGCTAACGACATGGCTTTTCTCTTTCTTGGCTGGGGGTTCGCGCGGCTGTCTCGATCGCTCGGGGGAACCCACTCCACCCGGGTGATCCGCGGCCTGCCCGCGTTGCGTCAATTACCTGGTTTCAGACTGTTCAATTACCTGGAGTAATACTCGACGACGTACTGCTCGCGGATGGCCGGCTCGTTGAGCTCTTCGCGCACGGGGGAACCCTTGACGGTGCCCGCGAAGTTGGCGCGATCGGCTTCGATCCAAGTGACCACCGGGCGCTTGTCGGCGCTGGCGATCGACGCGAGAAGGTCGGGGATCTTGCGGCTCGGCTCGCGGATCTCGATCTTGTCGCCGTTTTCGACGATGTAGCTCGGGATGTTGAGGCGCTTGCCGTTGACGAGCACGTGGTTGTGCTTGATGAGCTGGCGCGAGGCGGCGCGCGTCACGCCGAAGCCCATGCGGTGGACGATGCTGTCGAGACGGCGCTCGAGCAGGCTGATCATCTCCTCGCCGGTGCGCCCCTTCTTGCGGTTCGCTTCGCCGAAGTAGCGGCGGAACTGGCGCTCGAGCACGCCGTAGATGCGGCGCACCTTCTGCTTCTCACGCAGGCGGAGCCCATACTCGCTCATCTTGATGCGGCCCTGGCCGTGCTGGCCGGGGGGGTAGGGGCGGCGGGTGAACGAGCACTTCTCGGAGTAGCAGCGGTCGCCCTTGAGATAGAGCTTCATGCCTTCGCGGCGGCAAAGCTTGCAAACGGGTCCGATGTACCGGGCCATAACGTGGTTCCTTTAGTGGGTTGCTGAAAAATTTCGCGGCATTGCGCTTGTTGAGGTTGTCCATGTGATTTCTCCCCCCCAACCCCCCTCACTTCGTGAGGGGGGAGCCGACAGGCGGGGGGAGAAATAGCGAGGAGGACGCATTGGGTGGCTAGAAGGTGACAGCCTCACGAGCCGGTCAGACGCGGCGCCGCTTGGGGGGCCGACAACCATTGTGAGGAATGGGGGTGACGTCGCGGATGAGCGTCACCTTGAAACCGGTGGCCTGCAGCGCGCGAAGAGCGCTCTCGCGTCCGGCGCCGGGGCCTTTGACGAACACGGCCACCGAGCGCATCCCGTGCTCCATCGCGCGGCGCGCTGCTTCTTCGGCGGCGAGCTGAGCGACGAACGGAGTGCTCTTGCGCGAGCCTTTGAATCCGCGCGAGCCGGCCGACGACCACGCCACCGTCGAACCGTTGATGTCGGTGATGGTGACGATCGTGTTGTTGAAGGTGGATTGGATGTGGGCGATGCCGGTAGAGACGTTCTTGCGAACCTTCTTCTTCTGCTTGGGGCCTTTGCCCGGCGCCGGTGCCTGACTGGTCGTTTGGGTCGTGGTTGCCATGATCTATTCGTGCGCTCCGACTTGGGACTACGGCTTGGGCGGCGCCGCGCTGGTGGCCGGACGGCGCTGGAGCATGCCCTTGCGCGGGCCCTTGCGCGTGCGCGCGTTGGTGTGGGTGCGCTGGCCGTTCACGGGCAGCCCTTTTCGGTGCCGGAGACCGCGGTAGCAACCGAGGTCCATCAGGCGCTTGATGTTCATCTGCACCTCACGGCGAAGATCGCCCTCGACCTTGATCTCGTCGCCCTCGATCACGTCGCGGATGGCCTTCACCTCGGCGTCGGTGAGCTCTTCGACCTTTTTGGAGGGGTCGATGCCGGCCTTCTTGCAGATGACCCGGGCGTTGGATTTGCCGATTCCGTAGATGTACGGAAGGGCGAAAGCGACGTGCTTTCGGCGGGGGAGATCGACTCCTGCGATGCGTGCCATCTTCGTGCTCCTAGCCTTGCCGCTGCTTGTGGCGGGGGTTCTCGCAGATCACGCGAACGACACCCTTGCGGCGCACGATCTTGCACTTGTCACAGATTTTTTTGACGCTCGGGCGAACTTTCATTTTCGCTGTTCCTTGAAGGAGAGCCCCGCGGTTTTCGCGGCGCCTCCGAAGCTCACTTGTGGCGGTAGGTGATGCGCCCTCGGTTGGGATCGTAGGGGGAGACTTCGACCGTCACCCGGTCGCCGGGGAGGATCTTGATGTAGAACTGGCGCATGCGGCCGCTGATGGTCGCAAGGACGTTGAGGCCGTTGTCGGCTTTGACGCGAAACATCGCGTTCGGGAGCGCTTCTTCCACGATCCCGTCAAACTCGAGCTTGTCGCCTCTCGGCTCTTTGCGTTCCCGTCGTTCACTCACTCCCACCTCGCTCTACCTCGCTCGATCATTCTTTCGTTACGGCTCTGCATTGATTTTCGGTTCCTCGACATCCGTCGGGCAAGTTCGTTACTTCTTCGTGCCCTCGAGGGACTTGAGAATTTCTTTCGTGACCTCGCTCGGAGAGAGCGTTCCGTCGACCCGCCGGAGCAACCCTTTGCCCTCGTAATAAGGCAAAAGCGCTGCGGTCATGGCTTCGTAAGCATCGAGTCGTTTGGCGACGGTCTCCGGCTGGTCGTCGGCGCGATGCTCAAGCTCGGCGCCGAGGGGCGGCGGATTATACTTTAGGTGATAGATCTGTCCAGTGCGTTTGTCCTGGCGACGCAGCACGGCCCGCTCGACCAAAAGGTCTCTCTGAACGTCGAGTTGCACGACGGCGTCGAGGGCGAGCTTCTTGTCGGAAAGGAGCTTCCCCAGCGCCTCCGCCTGGGGCACGGTCCGCGGAAAGCCGTCCAACAAGAATCCAGCCTGGGCGTCTGCCTCTTTGAGCCGCTCCCCGACGAGCCCAATCACGACCTCGTCCGGCACCAGCGCTCCGCGGGTCATGTACTCCGCCGCAGCGAGTCCCAACGGCGTCCCCGCCTTCTTCGCTTCACGGAGCATATCCCCCGTCGCGATCTGCGGAATGCCCCACTTGGAGCAGAGCAGCTTCGCTTGGGTGCCTTTGCCCGCACCGGGAGGGCCCACCAAGATCAGGCGCATGACGCCCCCTGCAGACGGCGAGAGCGTCGCGTGGCGAGATCGGATTTTACAGGGAGATCAGGAGATCGGGGAGAAAGACGGGAGAGCTTGTGGTTCTGACCACATAGGGCCATCAACCCCAAATTCCTCCCGCTTTTCCTCCTGATCTCCTGATCTCCCTGTAAATCCTCTGCGGTCGCCAAACGGGCAACAACGCGCCGGGCTCCGGTGCCGCCGTGGGCATCCGAAGCCGCGAAGTTGGCGCCGCTCGTAAACGGGCCGTCAGTCACGGCGCCCTCGGATTCTCGCTCCGCGGGGACCGGTGAGGCCTTCGTAGTGGCGGGTGATGAGGTGGGCTTCGATTTGGCTGACGGTGTCGAGCGCGACGCCGACGACGATCATGATCGACGTGCCGCCGAAGCGGAAGGGGACGCGGAAGACCTGGCTGATGATGCTCGGGATGACGCACACCGCGGCGACGTACATCGCGCCGCCGAAGGTGATGCGCGTGAGCACGCGGTCGATGTATTCGGCCGTCTGTTTGCCGGGGCGAATGCCGGGGATGTTCGCTTGCTGCTTCTTCAGGTTGTCGGCGACGTCGACGGCTTGGAACGTGACGGCCGTGTAGAAGTAACAGAAGAAGACGATGAGCAGCACGTAGCCGGTGTTGAACACCCAGTCGCCGCGCTGAATGATCGCCTCGAGGTACTGCATGCCCGGGACGCGCAGGTTGGCGAGCGTCGCCGGGAACATGAGGAGCGACGAAGCGAAGATGGGGGGAATCGTGCCCGCCGTGTTGACCTTGAGCGGGAGGTGGGCCGTCTGGCCGCCGTAGACGCGCCGGCCGACGTTACGCCGCGAATAGATGATCGGGATCTTGCGCTGGCCGCGTTCGAAAAACACGATCGTCGCGATCGTGAGGAGGATGAGCCCGGAGACCGCACCGATGTTGAGCGGCTGGATGTTGCCCTTGTTCTGGGCGAGGTAGTTGGCGATCGTGCCCGGGATGTCCGTCACGATGCCCGCCATGATGATGAGCGAGATGCCGTTGGCGATGCCGCGCTCGGTGATCTGCTCGCCGACCCACATGATGAACGCGGTGCCGGTGGTGAGCGTGATGATCGTCATCAAGCGGAACGCCCAGCCCGGATGGGCTACGACGTCGCCGAACTTGCCGCCGCCGACCTCTTGGTTGTTGAGCCCCTCGAGGTACATGGCGATGCCGAACGCCTGGAAGGCCGACAGCAGGATCGTACCGTAGCGGGTGTACTGGTCGATCTTGCGGCGCCCCTGCTCACCCTCTTTGCGGAGCTCGTCGATGGGCTTGTAGACCATGCCCATGAGCTGCAGGATGATCGAGCTCGAGACGTAGGGCATGATGCCGAGCGCGAAGATGGAGAGGTTCTCCAGCGCGCCGCCCGAGAAGAGGTTGAAGAGCCCGAGCAGACCGCCCGACTGCTTGGCGACGACCGAGCGCATGACGTTGCGGTCGACGCCCGGGGCGGTGATGAAGACCCCGATGCGGTAGACCGCAAGCATCCCCAACGTAAAGAGGATCCGCTTCCGGAGCTCCGGGATCTTGGTGATGTTCGCGAATCCGCCGAGTGCCATGGGAACCGAGACGCTCGGTTAAGTCTCGGGCGCGGGCGGCGCAAGGACGACGGCCTTACCGCCTGCTTTTTCGATCTTGGCGATCGCGCTCTTGGAGAACGCGTGGGCGGTAATGGTCAGCTTCTTGGTGAGCTCGCCTTCGCCGAGGATTTTGATGCGATCGATCTGGCCGCGTACGAGCTTGGCACCGCGCAGGGCCTTTTCGTCGACGTTCGCGCCGGCGGGGAAACGCTCGAGCTCGCCGATGTTGAGCGCCGCGGTTTCGACGCCGAACGGGTTGCGAAAGCCGCGCTTCGGCAGACGGCGCTGCATCGGGGTCTGACCGCCCTGGAAGTGCAGCTTGTTGATGTTCCCTTTGGAGCGGGCCTTCTGGCCTTTTTGGCCGCGCCCGGCCGTCTTGCCGAGACCGGAGCCGACGCCGCGACCGATGCGGCGCTCCTTGGTGACGGCCCCGTCGGGGGGAGAGAGCTTCGAAAGAATGTCCGACATGACGCGCTTACCCTTCGACCTCTTGGACCGTGACCAGGTGGAGAACCTTCTTGACCATGCCGCGGAACGACGGCGTGTTGGCGACCGTGACCTCGGTGCCGGGGCCGCGCAAGCCGAGCCCCTTGACGACGAGGCGCGTGGGGTGCGGCGTGCCGATGACGCTCCGAACTTGCTTCACCTTGAGCTTCTTTTTCATCCGGCGCCTCCAGTTTCAGGGGTCGGCGCGGCCGGCGCGGCGGCGGGGGTTCCCCCGGTGATTTCGGCCTTGCGGCGCTTCGGCATCACTTCGTCGACCGACTTGTCGCGCTTGCCCGCGATGTGTTCCGCCGCCTTGAGCATCTTGAGGGCGGAGACGGTGGCGCGCACGACGTTGTGCGGATTCGAGGAGCCGAGGCACTTCGTGAGGATGTCGTGAATGCCCGCCGACTCGACGACGGCGCGCACCGCGCCGCCCGCGATAACGCCCGTTCAGGCCGAGGCGGGGCGAAGGAGGACCTTGCCGGCGCCGAAGTGACCGAACACGTCGTGTGGGATCGAGCTGGCGACGAGCGGCACCTTGAACATGTTCTTGCGGGCCTGGTCGTTGCCCTTGCGGATCGCTTCCGGCACTTCGTTGGCCTTGCCGAGCCCGACACCGACGTGACCCGCCTCGTCGCCCACGACGACGAGGGCCGAAAAGCTGAACCGCCGGCCGCCCTTGACCACCTTCGCGACGCGGTTGATGTGGATCACCCGCTCCTTCAGCTTCTCTTCATCCATCTGCTCGAACGACATGAAAGGCTCCCGTCGATGCCGTCCCGTGGGCCGGCTGTCGCAAAACTTGGTTTAGAACTTGAGCCCGCCCTCGCGCGCGGCGTCGGCAAGAGCGCTGACCCGGCCGTGGTAGAGGTACCCGTTGCGATCGAAGACGACTTTGTCGATCTTCTTGGAAATGCAGATCTTGGCCACGAGGGCCCCGACCTTCTTGGCCGCCTCCGTCTTGTTGCCGTCGTCGAGCGAACCCTTCAGGTCCTTGGACAGCGTGGAGGCGTGGGCCAACGTGCGGCCGCTCAGATCGTCGATGACCTGCGCGTAGATGTGACGTGCGGTGCGGAACACCGTGAGGCGCGGCTGGGCGACCGTCCCGGAGAGCTTCTTTCGGATGCGCAGCTTGCGCCGCTCGCGACCAACGATTCTCATTGCCATGGCAGTCTCCTACTTCGCTCCCTTGGCGCCCTTGCCGGCCTTGCCCGCCTTCTCGCGGACCTTCTCACCCTGGTAGCGAACACCCTTGCCGCCGTACGGCTCCGGGGGCCGAAAGCCACGGATCTTGGCGGCGGTCTGCCCCATGAGCTCCTTGTCGGCGCCGGTCAGGTTGACGATGGTACCTTTGGAGTCGCCGGGGATTTCGCACTTGATGCCCGTCGGAAGCGGGAAGACCACGGGGTGCGAGAAACCGAGCGCCAGATGGAGAGTCGTGCCCTTCATCTCGGCGCGGTAGCCCGTGCCTTTGAGCTCGAGCGTCCTCGTGTACGATTCGTTGGCGCCCTTCACCATGGCGGCGATGAGCGCGCGGACGAGGCCTTGCATGCGCGAGGCGTCGCGCCCCGGGAGCGCAGAGGTCACGTTCACCTTGCCGCCATCGATCTTGACGTCGACGCCGGCGGGGAGCGTGCGCGAAAGCTTACCCTTGGGGCCCTCGACGCGAACCGCGCCGTCCTTGAGCGCCACCGTGACCCCCTTGGGGAGCGCGATGGGGCGCTTGCCGACGCGCGATTGGATCTGCCGGGCGGGCTTCTTCTCGGTGGTCGTTTGCATCACCAGACCTCGCAGAGGAGCTCGCCGCCGACTTTTTGCCGGCGCGCTTCTTTGTCGCTCATCACGCCGCGGGAGGTGCTGAGGATGGCGACACCCATGCCCGAAAGCACGCGGGGAATGTGGTCGTGGCGCACGTAGACGCGGCGGCCGGGGCGCGAGATGCGCTTGATGCCGTCGATGGCGCTCGTGCGGTCGCGACCGTACTTGAGCACGATGGTGAGGCTGCGCGGGTCGCCTTCGCTGTCGCGCACGTCGGCGATGAAACCCTCGGACTTGAGGATCTCGGCGATGTGCTTCTTCAGCTGGCTGGCGGGAACCAGGGTGCGCTCGTGACGGGCCAGGGCCGCGTTACGGATGCGCGTGAGCATGTCGGAAACGGGATCGGTCATCATGGCGTCACCAGCTCGCTTTGATCACGCCGGGGATTTCGCCCTTCAGCGCAAAAAGTCGCAGGCAGATACGGCAGAGCTCGAAATCGCGGTAGTAGCCGCGCGCGCGGCCGCACACCTTGCACCGGCTCCGGCGGCGCGTCGAAAACTTCGGGACTTGATTGAGCTTTGCGAATTGACAGGCTCGAGCCATTGTTGCCTCTCAGCGATGGTCCGTGGGTGCTTGAGCTAGGCCCGGAAGGGCATGCCGAGCTGGGTAAGGAGGGCGCGCCCCTCGTCATCGGTCTTGGCCGTGGTGACGAACGAAATGTTGAGACCCTTGATGACGTCGATCTTGTCGTAGTCGATCTCGGGGAAGATGATTTGTTCCTTGAGGCCGAGCGTGTAGTTGCCCTGCCCGTCGAATCCTCGCGGCGAAACGCCCTTGAAGTCGCGCACGCGCGGGAGTCCGATGGAGACCAGGCGGTCCAAGAACTCCCACATGCGCTCGCGGCGGAGCGTCACCATGACGCCGATGGGAACGCCCTCGCGCAGCTTGAACGTCGCGATGGCTTTCTTGGCGCGCGTCACGACCGGCTTCTGTCCGGTGATGGCGCGGATCTCGTCGACGGCGGAGTCGATGATCTTCGGATTACCGACCGCGCCGCCGAGCCCCATGTTGACCGTGATCTTCTGCAGACGCGGGATCTGCATGGGGTTCGTGTAGTTGAACTGCTTCTTGAGCTCGGCAGAAGCTTGCTCGTGATAGAGCGTGCGCTTGCGCGGGGCTTCGACGGGGGTCGTCGAAGTTACCTCGGCCTGCGCCTTCTCCTTCTTCTTGCCGTCTTCTTTGGTCTTCTTGGCCATTACCGCTCCGCCCGGATCTCGGCGCCGCTCTTGGCGATGCGCGTCTTCGTTCCGTTTTCGACTTTGACCTTCACCCGCGTCGGCTTGCCCGTCTTGGGGTCGACCGGCATCACCTTACAGGCGAAGAGGGGCGCCTCTTTTTCGACGATGCCGCCCTGCTGGTTGCGGGCGTTCGGCTTGGTGTGGCGCTTGACGATGTTGATCCCCTCCACGATGACCTTGTCGTCCTCGAGGAGAACGCGCTTCACGCGTCCCTGCTTGCCCTTGTACTTGCCGCTGATGACGACGACGGTGTCGCCGCGCTGAAGCCGTTGCATCAGAGCACCTCCGGCGCGAGGGAAATGATCTTCATGAACTTCTTGGCTCGGAGCTCGCGAGCGACCGGCCCGAAGATGCGGGTGCCGATGGGCTCGAGCTGCGGGTTGATGAGCACGGCGCTGTTGGCGTCGAACTTGATGTAGCTGCCGTCCGGCCGCGACTGTTCGCGCTTGGTGCGCACCACCACGGCCTTGGCCGTGTCGCCCTTTTTGACTTTGGCGCCGGGGAGCGCCTCTTTGATGGACACGACGATGACGTCGCCGAGCGATGCATAGCGCCGGCGCGAACCGCCCAGCACCTTGATGCACTGCACGCTCTTGGCGCCGCTGTTGTCGGCCACGTCGAGAATCGAACGCATCTGAATCATGGCGTTATTCCTCGACCGCCCGCGCTACGAGCCGAACGACCTTCCAGCGCTTGTCCTTGGAGATCGGGCGGTGCTCCATGATTTCGACCCGATCGCCGACCTTGAACTGATTGGTCTCGTCGTGCGCCTTGTAGCGGTCGCGGTTGCGCACGTATTTTTTGTACATCGCGTCGCGCGAGCGGCGGACCACCTCGACGACGACCGTCTTGTCCATCTTGTCGGAGACGACTTTGCCGAGGAGACGGCGACGGAAGGAGTGCGTCTTGTGCTCGCCGTTGTGCGGCTGGTGTCCCGCAGCGGGCGCAGCAGCCGCTGCCGGAGCGGCCTTGGCGGCGGCCTTGGGGCTCGCGGCTTTGGCGGGGGCCGCCTTGCCGGAAGCTTCTTTGCTGGTCGGTTTCTCGGCCATGGCTATTTCGTCTCTTCCTTCTTCGACTTCTTGGCCGCGGGCTTATCGGCCGCGGTGGCCTTCGCCTTCTTCTCGGCGGCGGGCTTGTCGGCTTTGGGAGCCTTGGCAGCAGCTTTGGCTTTGGTGCTCTTCGGCGCGGCCTCGGTCTCCGTCGCTTCGGCGGCGACCGCGGTCTTTGCCTCGCTGGCCTCGGCCGGCTTGGCGGCACGCGGCTTGGGCTTTTGGGCGGCCTCGTCGCGCGGCTTGGAGATGACGGTGATGCCCCGCGCGCGCTCGGTGAGAATGAGCTTCACCCGCGCCAGATCGCGCTTTTGCTTGCGGATGAGGCTGGTGTCGTCGAGGCGGTTGGTGAAGTTCTTGAACTTGTTTTGGAACCGTTCGCCGGTGAGCGATCGCTCGAGCTCGGCCAGGTCCTCGGTGCTGCGATCGCGCAGGTCTCTCGCCTTCATTAGTAAATCCCTCGCACGAGAACGCGCGTCGAGACCGGGAGCTTGTGCGTCGCGAGGCGGAACGCCTCACGCGCGACGTCTTCCGTCACGCCGCTGATTTCGTACATCACGCGCCCCGGCTCCACGACCGCGGCCCACTCTTCGGGCGCGCCCTTTCCGCCACCCATGCGGACCTCGAGCGGCTTCTTGGTGACGGGGTGATCGGGGAAGATCCGAATCCAGAGCTTGCCGGCGCGCTTGACGTGGCGGGTGATGGCCATACGCGCCGCTTCGATCTGGCGCGAAGTGAGACGGCCGGGCTCCAAACATTGCAGACCGAAATCGCCGAACGCAACCGACGAACCGCGCCACGCAATGCCGCGGTTGTTGCCCTTCTGCATCTTTCGGTACTTGGTTCGCTTCGGGGAAAGCATCTTCGTTCCTCCCGGACGGCGTCGCGCGAGCGGCGCCGCGGGTCAGTCGTTTCAGGTGATTCGGCGCGCCTTTCGCGCCAGGACCTCGCCTTTGAACATCCAGACTTTGACGCCGATGATGCCGTAGGTCGTCTTGGCTTCGGCGGTGCCGAACTCGATGTCGGCGCGCAGCGTGTGGAGCGGCACGCGCCCCTCGCGGTAGGTCTCGACGCGGCTCATCTCGCTGCCGCCGAGTCGGCCCGAGCAGCGGATACGGATGCCCTTGGAGCCGAACTTCATCGCCGTCGAAACGGCCTTCTTCATGGCGCGGCGGAACGCGACGCGGCGCTCTAGCTGCGTGGCGACGTTCTCGGCGACGAGCTGAGCGTTCGTCTCGGCCTTGCGGACCTCTTGAACGTCGATGAAGACCTCGTTGCCGGTGAAGGCCTGCACGCCGGGGAACTTCGTCTCACCCTTGGCGGCGGTCTTCAGGTTGCCGGTCTTGAGGATCTCGATGCCCTTGCCGCCCTTGCCGATGACCATGCCCGGCCGCGCCGTGAAGACGATGACCTTGGCCTTGTTGGCGGCGCGCTCGACTTCGACCGAGGCGATGTTGGCGTTGTAGAGGTAGTCCTTCACGGCCCGCTTGATGCGGATGTCCTCGTGAAGCCACTTCGTGTACGCCTTGTCCTCGTACCACTTGCTCGTCCACGTCTTGATGACGCCGAGCCGAAAACCATACGGATGCGTTTTCTGTCCCATGCTGGCCTTTAGCGCTTAGCGCTCGTCGAGCTCGATCACGATGTGGGTGACGCCTTTGGTGATCTTCGTGGCACGCCCCATCGCGCGCGGACGCCATCGGCGGTTGTGCTTGTTCGGCCCCTTGTCGGCCGTCGCTTTGCTCACGTAGAGGCTGTCGACGTCCGTGCCGGGCGATTGCTGGCGGGCATTGGCGACCGCGCTCTCGAGGAGCTTGGCGATCACGGGCGAGCCGGCCTTGGGGGTGAACTTGAGGAGCTGGAGCGCTTCGCTCGCGTCCCGCCCGCGGACCAGATCCACGATCATTCGGGCCTTGCGGGGGCTGATCCGGGCAAATCTCGCGCTGGCGTGACTGATCATTCGAGTTCCTTTTTCCGGCCGTCCGTCGTGCGTTCGGGGGGGGATTCCTACCGGTTCCCTTTCGCGAGCTCGCCGCGCTGAAGCGGAGCAGCCGGGCTCGCGGTCGCAGTCACCCCGAGGGGGCCGAGACCAGGTGTAGAAAGGGGGGTAAGAGGTCGAACGTCGTTACGGAAAGCCGAGCTCGCGGGAGAAAAGGCCCCGCGAAAACGGAGGCGCGTCTTTACCAGACGCTCGGCGGCGGTGCAAGCATCAGTGTAACGGGCGGGTGCGGAGTCGAGGCGCGGCCCTAAATCGGGGCAACGACGACCCGATTTCTGCCCAATTGCTTCGCCTGGTAGAGCGCCCTATCGGCGGCTTCGTAAAACGCTGCTGCGGTTTGGCCCGGTCTCAGGCAAGCCACACCGATCGAAACGGTGACGGAGACCTCCTTGCTGCCCTCGAGCACGATCGCGTTGCATCCGATCCTCTCGCGCAGGCGTTCGGCCACCATGGCGGCGACTTCGATCGACGTGTCGGGAACGATGATGGCGAATTCCTCACCGCCGATGCGCGCCGAGATGTCGGTGGGCCGCAGCCCGGAGACGAGCGCGTCGGAAACCGACCTCAGCACCCGGTCCCCAGCGGGATGGCCATACGTGTCGTTGACTCGTTTGAAGAAATCGATGTCCAAGGACAGCAGGCAAGCTGGCGCGCTCGGCTGCCATCGGGCGACGAGACGCTCGAGCGCATCATCGAACCAGCGGCGATTGTGAATTCCGGTGAGGGTGTCGAAGGTCGCCTCGTGTTCGTATTTCGATCGAAGATCGGCGTTACGCACCACCGAATCGTTGTTGTAACGCAGGCGTTGCGCCAGCATCCTGAGCAGATTGACGGCAAATGCGTGGGAATTGTGGATGAGCTGCCAAAATTCCTTCTCGTCGATGACGAGAAGCCGACTGCGCTCACCTGCCACGACCGACGCGGAACGCGCTCCGCCGGCCAGAAACGACATCTCGCCGATGAGATCTCCCGGCTTGGCAAGAGCAATCGGCTCGGCCGTGATCGGGGCAAGGTAGACGTTCAGGCTTCCTGACAACACCAAGTAAGCGAGCCGGTTCTCGACATCCGCAGCGATCACGATTGCGCCTTCATCGACTTCGATTGTCTGGCCGGCTTCGACGGCGGCGCGGATATCGCTTTCGCCTACGCCATGAAAGAGCGGCGATGTCGCTATTTCTTCGAGCGTCGCTGCGGGTGCCGTCCTTCGGCCCATGCACTCAACACCATCAGTCCGGTGCTGCGCTTGTCAAATGCGGATGCGCGTCCTCCTCGAGCGTGCCTTTAGCAGGCTGCTGAAAAAGTGAGCTTGATGCCGGTGGATAGGGAGGTGCTGCTATTTCTCCCCCCCGTCCCCCCTCACGGCGTGAGGGGGGAGGAGCCATGGAGGACGTCACGGATCAGCTC
>Ga0111538_10009109_pt1 | contig 13272 bp, 11 predicted proteins | sample SoiMethybrSBSTD1_FD_79669 | JGI IMG/M metagenome (GOLD analysis project Ga0111538, IMG submission 79669) | Bulk soil microbial communities from a Populus tree surrounding site in Tennessee, USA - Soil MetaG P. TD hybrid SBSTD1 (version 2)... | ecosystem: Environmental > Terrestrial > Soil >...
CTACCGCAAGGTCTGGGCCTTGGAGGACGTCGCCGCCGAAGGCGACACCATCCATCTGCGCGGCACCGGCACCAACCATCACGTGCTCACCTTGCGGGAGCGCCCGCGTGCCGCGTTGCTCGGCGTGCACTTTTCGGCGCCGGACCGCGCCACGGTCGACGCCCTTTACGCCAACGCCGTGGCGATCGGCGCCAGGGTCGCGGGCGGGCCCGGGACGCTTGAGGCCAGCGGCGGCGGTGGTTACGGCTTCCGCGTCAGCACGCCCGAGGGCCATCCGCTCTGCATCTCGGCCGACCTCGCGCAACATCCCGAAGCGATCGACGACCGTTCACGCCCGACCAAGCTCACCCATGTGGTGCTGAACAGCGCCGAGGTCGAGAAGCAGACCGCGTTCTTCGTCGACGTGCTCGGCTTCAAGTGGAGCGACTCGACCGTCATGATGGATTTCGTGCGCTGCTGCTCGGACCATCACAGCGTCGCCTTCGCGCGCGGCAACGGGCCGACGCTCAATCACATGGCCTACGAGATGCCGAACATCGACGGCCTGATGCGCGGCGCCGGCCGCCTGCGCAAGAGCGGCTACGAGATCGCGTGGGGTGTCGGCCGGCACGGGCCCGGCAACAACGTGTTCTCCTACTTCATCGAACCGAACGGCTTCGTCGCCGAGTACACCACCGAAGTCGATCAGGTTGACGACAGCTACGTGCCGCACGGCGCCCAATGGTGGAAGGACCTCAACTATTTCCCGTGCCGCTGGAACATGGCGGGTCCGCCGACCAAGGTGCTGGAAGAAGCCTGGACCGGTCGCCTAGTCGAGCGCGAAAACGACCGCTGCGAACAGATCATGGCGCGCAAGCTCGGACGTTAGGCGATCGCATGTTGTTTCGTGTCATCGGGTTGCTCTGCGCCTTCGTCCCGACCTTCGACGTCGTTGCCAGCTCGCCGGCCGAATTCCGCGCTTTCCTCAAGGAGGAGACCGAGCGCCTGGCGGTGGCGATCCGCAACGCCAATCTGCAGCTCGACTAGTCGCGTCAAGGGAGACGTCATGGCCGAACTCAACGGCAAGAAGCTCACCGGCAGGATCGCGGCCGACCGCATCCGCATGACGTCGACGCCGAAACCGCCGGCCGGCGCGGTTGAGCGCTTCCTCGCGCTGGGCGAGTGCACCAGCCTGATTTCCGACGTGATGGACGAGCTCGGCATTCCCGAGGGCGCGATCGGCGCCTCGGTGCTGAAGCCGACATTGCCCGGCAAGCTGATTGTCGGGCCAGCGCTCACGGTGCGCAACATCCCGCAGCGCTCCAATCCACTCGATGCCAAGACACAAGTGAACCGCATGGCCGAGTTCGAAGCGCACAACCTCGCCGAAGATGGCGACGTGCTGGTGGTCTCCGGCGTGCCCGGCATGTCGAACATGGGCGGCATCTCGGCCTATACGGGACAGAGCCACGGCGAGCGCGGCGCGGTCGTGATGGGCGGGGTGCGCGACGTGCGGCACTCGCGCTCGATCGGCTATCCGCTTTGGGCGAGCGAGATCACGCCGGTCACCGGCAAGTGGCGGCTCGAAACCGTCGAGATCAACGGCGAAATCCAGATGGGCGACGTACGGGTCAATCCGGGCGACTTGGTCGTGGCCGACGACACCGGCGTGGTGTTCATCCCACGCGACAAGATCGTGGCGGTGCTAGAGCTCTGCGAGAAAAAGAAAAAGGCCGAAGACAATCGCGTCGATCAGATCTCGCGCGGCGTGCCGGTGCCGGAGTTCTACGGCAAGGGATAGCGCAAGGGCTGCGCCGTCATTCCAAGATGACCAGACCGATCGGCTCCAAGATCGTGGTGGTGGGCGCCGGGGCGATCGGCAGCTATTTCGGCGGCATGCTGGCCCGCGCCGGCGCGGCCGTCACCTTGATCGGCCGCGAAAATCATGTCGACGCCGTCAACCGAAGCGGACTCAGGTTCGAGAGCCGTGGCGCGGTCGAGCGCGTTGCCGTTACGGCCACGACTGACATGGCTGCGGTGGCGGATGCCAGCCTGATCCTGTTTTGCGTGAAGAGTCTCGACACCGAGCAGGCGGCGGCCGCGATGGTGCGGCATCTTTCGTCCGACGCGGTGATCCTCAGCCTGCAGAACGGCGTCGACAATGCCGAGCGGATCCGGCGGCACGCCGCGAACCGGGTGCTGCCGGTGCTGGTCTATGCAGGCGCCAACATTCCGGCCCCCGGCGCCGTGCAGCACACCGGTGGCGGCAAACTCATCATCGGCGAGACCCGCGAGACCCGCGGCGATCCATCCGGCGCGCGGCTGCTCAACGAGATCGTCGCGCTGTTTGGCGGCGCCGGCGTGCCGATGACGATTTCAAGCGACATCGAAGTCGAGCTCTGGACCAAGCTGGTGATGAATTGCGCCTACAACGCCATTTCGGCGCTGGGCGGCGCGCCTTACGGCCAGATGGTAGGGCTGCCCGAAATTCGCGCCGTCATGCGCGATACGGTGATCGAGGCGGCGCAGGTGGCGCGCGCCAAAGGCGTCGACCTGCCCGGCAATATCGTCGAGGCCGCGATGGCGCTGGCCGACGCGATGCCGCAGACCACGTCGTCGACCGCGCAGGATATCGCCAAGGGACGCCCGACCGAGATCGGTCATCTCAACGGCTACGTGGTCCGGCAGGGCGAGTTTCACGGCATCGCGACGCCGGTGAATCGCACGCTCGACGCGCTGATCAAGCTGCTCGAACAGACCCGGCTGCCGCCCTAGCGCTTGAGGTTGGCCAGTTCAGCGACCTTTGCCCATTTTTCCAATTCGGACTTGATCTGCGCGCTGAACTCGGCCGGCGTGTTGCCGACCGCTTCCGCGGCGTCGGCCGCAAGGCGCCTCTGCATCTCCGGCGACTTCAACGCAGCAGCGACTTCCTTGTGGAGCCGCGCCACGATTGGTGCCGGCGTGCCGGCCGGCGCCAGAAGTCCATACCATTGGATCGCTTCATAGCCGGGAACCGTCTCGGCGATTGTGGGGAGATCCGGCATGATGGCAGAGCGTATCGCACTGGAAATGCCGAGGCCGCGCACATTTCCCGCCTCGATCTGCGATTTGGCCGACAGCGGATTGATGATGATGGCGGAGACCTGGCCCGCGATCACGCCGTTGAGTGCCGGCGCAATTCCCTTGTAGGGGACGTGCTGCATGTCCAGTCCGGCCATGACGCGGAACAATTCCATCGCCATATGCGGCTGCGTGCCGGGTCCGGCCGAGCCGAAGTTGAAAACGCCGGGCTTGGCTTTGACGGCGGCGACGACCTCCTTCACCGTTTTGAAGGGCAGACTGGCGGGCGTCACCATGATGCTCGGTGACGAGATCAGCTGACTGATCGGCACGAAGTCGCGCAGAATATCGAACTTCACGTTCGGATTGGTGGCGGGCAGGATCGTGATCGCGGCGGCCGCAACCAGGAGCGTGTAGCCGTCGGCGGGCGATCGTGCCACCTGCTCGGTGCCGATCATCTGCCCGGCGCCAGGCCGGTTCTCGACCACGAACTGCTGACCGGTGGATTGCGAGAGTTTCTCCGCCAGAATGCGAGCCGAAATGTCCGTGCCGCCGCCGGGCTCCGATGGCACGATGAGACGCACCGGCCGGGAAGGATAGTCCTGCGCTTGCGCGGCGCCGATGGCGCCGAGCAGCAATAGCGTGGAGATCATGATGCGCATCGCGGAACTCCTCGACCAGGGTACTAACAACAGGATCGTGCAGAAATTGCAGCATGACGGTTATGACGTGTCCATGGTGGCAACCGTGACAAGGAAGCCGGAGTTCGCCACACTGGCGGCAGCCGCATGCCCTCGGGGGAAGGAATGATCATCGACTTCCAGCAGCACTACACGCCGCCCGCACTGTTCAAGGGCGACCCGAACAAGGCGACCGTCTTGCTGGACGCGCGCGGCAATCCGGCCTACTTCCTCAATCCGCAGCTCGCCGATCTCGCTTCCCACATCAAGGCGATGGACCATGCCGGCATCGACATGGGCGTGCTGTCCTGCGGCGTCGGCTTCGATCAGCCCAATCTCGCGATCTGCCGCCAGATCAACGACAGCATGGCACAGGCCGAGAAAGATCATCCGGGCCGCTTCATCGGTCTCGCGCATGTGCCGGCGCTCAAGCCCGATGAGGCCAAGGCCGAGCTCAGGCGCTGTGTGATCGAGCTCGGCTTTCCGGGCGTGGTGATCGCGTCGGAGATGCAGGGCCAGGCGCTCGACGTCGAAGCTTTGCGGCCGTTCTGGAAGACCGCCTGCGATCTCGGCGTCTACGTCTTCATCCATCCGCTCGCCGGCATCATCAACTGGAACCTGATGGAAGCCGACGATCTCGGCCGCATGTTCGGCTGGGAATTTTCCCTGATGATCGCGACCATTCGCATCATCAATTCCGGCCTGCTCGATGAATTGCCGGATCTCAAGATCCACTTCTCGCATTTCTCCGGCGGCATCGGGCGCTATCGCGGCCGCTACAACGGCTTCCAGCAGCGCAGCAAGTGGGGCACCGCGCAGGTCAAGGGCCACAACCGGCAGCCCAAGCTGCCGGTCGATTATTATCTCAACAACAAGCTCTACTACGACTGCGCCGGCTGGGCCGGGCCCGATCCCTGCGGGCCGCTCGGCGCCGACTGGGTGAAATACGGCCTGCAGGAACTGGCTCTGTCGCAATGCGTGTTCGCGACCGACTATCCGCAGGCGATCCGCGATCCCGGCGAGGTCAAGGATTACGTCGAGGCGTGCAAGCTGCTTGATCCCAACGCCAATGCGCTGGTGCATGGGCTCAACGCCGAGAAGCTGATCCCAAACATCAAGGATCGCGTCGCCAAGCGGAAGAAGTAGCCGGCGACATGGCGCCTTCGTCTCGCAGCAACGGGCAACCCGCGGAGGTGGTGACGCCGCTTGCCGGCTACGACCTGCTGTCAGACTCGCTGCTGAACAAAGGGACGGCGTTCACGGAGGAGGAGCGCGACGCGTTCGAGCTGCACGGGCTGTTGCCGCCGCGGGTTGCGGCACTCGACGAGCAGGTATCGCGGCGGCTTGCGGCGCTGCGCGGCTTTGCCACTGATCTCGAGCGCTATGCCTTCCTGCGCGAGCTTCAGGATACCAACGAGACGGTCTATTTCGCGCTGCTGACCCGCAACATCGAGGAGCTGCTGCCGATCGTCTACACGCCCACGGTCGGCGCCGGCTGCCAGTATTTCAGCCAGTTGTTTCGCAAGCCGCGCGGGCTGTTCCTGAGCGTGCCGCACCATCAGCGGATCAAGCAGATTCTGTCCAATCCGCAGTTCGACCGCACCGAGGTGATCGTGGTCACCGACGGCGAGCGTATCCTCGGCCTGGGCGACCAGGGCGCCGGCGGCATGGGCATCCCGATCGGCAAGCTGGCGCTCTACACCGCCTGCGGCGGCATCCACCCGGCCAACACGCTGCCGATCCTGCTCGACGTCGGCACCGACAACCGCGACCGCCTCAACGATCCGCTTTACATCGGCTGGCACCACGAGCGCGTGCGCGGTCAGGCCTACGACGATTTCATCGAGGAGTTCGTCAGCGCCGTGATGGAGCGCTGGCCGCACGTGCTGCTGCAATGGGAGGATTTCGCCAAGGGCAACGCGACGCGGTTGTTGGACCGCTATCGCGACCGGCTCTGCACCTTCAACGACGACATTCAGGGCACCGCGGCGGTCGCGACCGGGACGCTGCTTGCCGCGATTGCGGTGACCAGTGTGCCGCTCACCGAGCAGCGCATCGCGATCTTCGGCGCCGGCTCCGCGGGCTGCGGCATCGCCGGCCTGCTGCTGGCCGCGATGATCGACGCCGGGCTCGGCGCCAACGAGGCGGCGCGGCGGTTCTTCATGGTCGATCAGGAGGGCCTGCTGGTCGAAGGCATGAGCTCGCTGGCGCCATTCCAGCGGCCGTTCGTCCAGGCGCGGTCGGTTACGTCCGAGTGGCAACTCGACCGGCCGGGCGAGGTGCGCTTACAGGACGTGGTGCGCAACGCCAAGCCGACCGCCTTGATCGGTGTGTCGGGGCAGCCCGGCGCATTCTCTGAGGACGTCGTGCGCGCGATGGCGACGCACAACGCGCGGCCGGTGATCTTTCCGCTGTCCAATCCGACATCCCGCGCTGAAGCGAAACCCGTCGACATCGAGCGATGGAGCGAAGGACGAGCGGTCATCGGCACCGGCAGTCCGTTTCCGCCGCTCACTCGCAATGGCGGCGCCTTCAAGGTCGACCAGACCAACAACTCCTACATCTTCCCGGGCGTCGGCCTGGGGGCGATCGCGGTCGAGGCGCGCCGTGTCACCGACGCCATGTTCATGGCTGCCGCCAAGGCGCTGGCGGCAATGTCGCCGGCCCGCACGGACCCGCGCGCCAACCTGTTGCCGCCGGTCACCATGCTGCGCGAGGTTTCGATCGCGGTGGCGCGGGCGGTGGCCTTGCAGGCTTGCCGGGATGGCCTCGCGGCCGGGATTGCCGAAACCGATATCGACGCCGTGATCGCCGCCAAGATGTGGCAGCCGGTCTACCGGCCGTATCGCCGGCTGCGCGTCAACACCTGATCCGGGTCAGGGCTTCTTGTCGGGCGCGAACGCCCTGGCGAAACGCTCGGCGATATCGGGCGGTGTCGTGACGATCTGATGGACCACCTTTTCGATGTCCCCGCCCGGCACGAAATCGAACTCGAGCTTGGTCCTCTCGGCGTCAGCCAGAAATTCCTTGTCCTTGGCAAGCTCGGCGAATGCCTGGCGCAGGATCGCGATGCGATCCGCCGGCACGCCCGGCGGCGCCACCAGCGGCCGCGCCGCGGTCTTCTGGGTGAAATGCAGCTCCAGCACCTTGCGGTCGGCGTCGCTCTTGATGAAGTCGAGCGCGTTCGGCAGCTTGCCGAGCTCCGGCTCGTTGTTCAGCGCGCCCTGCAGCAGCAGTGTGATCTGCTTGTCGGCAATCCAGTTCGGCCGCACCGCCTTGAGCGAAGACCACGACCAGTCGGCGATGCCCTGCACCTCGCCGCGCTCGACCGCGAGCGCAATCTGCGCGGTGCTGTTGTAGCCGGTGACGACCTTGAACTTGGTGCCGATCAGCGAGTTGTAGAGCCGCGGCGTGGTCTCGGGATCGACGCCGGTGATGCCGCCGACGATCAGCTCCTTCTCGAATATGTCTTTGGTCGTCTTGTGCGGCGCGGTGTGCCAGGCGAGCGACACCGCGACCTCGCTCGAGAAGCTGCCGAGCCACTGGAATTTCTCGACCTCGAAGCGCACGCCGGTCGGATAGATCAGCTTGGCGAGCAGGATGCCACGCTGCAGGAGCGCGATCATGGTGCCGTCCTGCGGCGCCGTGGAGAACATGTGATTGGCCGCCGCGATCCGCGCCGGCATGTTCTGCACGATGACGGTCGGCTTGCCGGGAATGTGCTTGCCGAGATGGCGCGCCGCGACGCGCGCCTGCAGATCGTAGCCGCCGCCCGGCCCGGCGCCGACGATGAAGGTGAGCTGCTTGCCGGCATAGAAATCGTCGGCCGCGGCGGCCGAAGCCGATCCGAGCAGCAGCGCGATCAAAGCGAAGCGAGCAGGCGTCCGGTTCGTCATCGGAGCTCCTGGTTGGACCTGATTATCGCCGGTTCCGTGCGGCCTGCCTATGCTTGACCGCTGCGGCATGGTGCTGCCTACTCCCGAACCGCAGGCTGGGAGGGCGTGTTGAAGGCCATTGTCGTTCGCGAGTTCGGGCCGCCGAGTGTCCTGCGCTACGAGGAGGTGCCGACGCCGGAACCCGGCCCCGGCGAGGTGCTGATCCAGGTTCACGCCGTCTCGGTCAACCGCACGCTCGACACCGTGGTTCGCGCCGGCAAATACGCCCGCCGGGTGACGCTGCCGATCATTCTTGGTGTCGATCCCTCCGGCGTCGTCACCAGACTCGGGCCCGGGGTGACCGAACGCAAGGTCGGCGACCGCGTCACCGTGCAGCTGCGCGTCGGCCCCGAGAGCGGCGCCGATTCGATCCGCGCGCTCGGCGTCCATGCCTGGGGCGGTTACGCGCAATACGTCTGCGCGCTGGCTGACCGCACCGCGATCGTGCCGGACAGTCTCGACTTCGCCACCGCGACGGTGGTGTCGCGCCACGCGCCGACCGCGTTCCATCTGCTGCGCGACCGCGCCCAGCTCAAGGCCGGCGAATGGGTGCTGGTGATGGGCGCGGCCGGCGGGCTTGGCTCGGCCGGCATCCAGGTCGCGAAATATCTCGGCGCCAAGGTGATTGGCGCTGCCGGCGCGGCCGAGCGCGTCAAGGTCGGGCTCGATCTCGGAGCCGACGCCGGGGTCAACTATCGCAGCCAGGATCTCACCGTGGAGGCGATGCGGATTACCGAAGGCAAGGGCGTCAATGTGGTGTTCGAGAATATCGGCGATCCCGACCTGTTCCCCAAGGCGCTCGCCGCGATGGCACGGCGGGGACGGCTCGTGACCGCGGGCGGGCACGGCGGCGGCACGGTGCCGCTCGACGTCAACCGGCTCTACCAGAACCACCTCACCATCATCGGCGCGACCGGCGAGACACCGGATGATGTCGCAATAAGTCTGAAGGCTGCCGCCGAAGGCAAGTTCAAAGGGTTGATCGACCGGATCATGCCGCTGTCGAAGGCGATCGAGGCGCATGAATGGGTCGAAAGCCGCGGTGGCGTCGGCAAGGTGATCCTCGATCCGATGAAGTGAGGCGCGTTATGAGCGATCTGCGTGATCTGCGCACCATCCGCACCGACGTCGTCGGCAGCCTGTTGCGGCCTGAGGCCGTGAAGGCCGCCCGCGTCCAGTTCGACGAAGGCAAGATCGACGCCGCGGCGCTCAAGCGCATCGAGGATGATGCCGTGCGCGACGCGGTGCGGCTGCAGGAGAGCGTCGGCCTCGACGTGATCAGCGACGGCGAGATGCGCCGGCTCAACTTCCAGGACAGCTTCGGCGCCGCGGTCGAGGGCTACGACGCCGCGGTCTCGACGCTCAACGCCTACACCAAGCGGGTCGAGGGCGGCACCGCGCTGCGGCGCTGGGAGGTGCCGGTGCACGAGAAGGGCACCGCGATCTCGCATCGCCGGCCGGTGACTTCGCGGCTTAAGCTCAGGCGCAACGTGCCGCTGGATGAATTCAAATTCGTCGCCGGCCTGTCGAAGACGCCCGCCAAGGTGTCGCTGATCGGACCGGACCGCATCAGCCAGCGCTTCGAGCACGAGAACTCGAAGGCGATCTATAAGGACATGGATGCCTTCATGGCCGACGTGGTCGCGATCGAGCGCGAGATCATCAAGGGCCTGGTCGACGCCGGCTGCCGTTACGTGCACATCGATGCGCCCGGCTATACGGCCTATGTCGACGAGCCGATGCTCAAGCAGATGCGTGATCGCGGCGAGGACCCGGCGGCGAATTTTTCACGTTCGCTGAAGGCCGACGCCGCGGTGATGGCCGACTTCCCCGGCGTGACGTTCGGCATCCATCTCTGCCGCGGCAACCAGCGCAGCATGTGGCACCGCGAGGGCAGCTACGACGCGATCGCGGAGCGGCTGTTCACCGAGCTGCCGCATCATCGCTTCCTGCTCGAATACGACAGCCCGCGCGCCGGGACCTTTGCGCCGCTGCGCTTCATGCCGAAGGGCAAGGTCGCGGTGCTGGGCCTCGTCAGCACCAAGGTGCCTGAGATGGAGACCATCGAGGCACTCAAGCGCCGCATCGACGAGGCCGCCAAGCACATCCCGCTCGATCAGCTCGCCATCAGCCCGCAATGCGGCTTCGCGTCCGACGTGGTCGGCAACCTGATCAGCGCCGACGACCAGAAGCGCAAGCTGGAGCTCGTGGTCGAGACCGCGCGCCAAATGTGGGGTTAGTGTCTCTAGATTATTATCCTATAGTCTTGACAATAGTCCTAGTTACCTCTAGGCTCACCAGGCTTCGTGCAACGAGGGCGTTGTCTTAAGCGACGTTCGGCAGCGGCGCGGGGCGCGGCGGTCCTCATATTGATCGCCGCGGTGGAGCGCCGGGAGGCGCCGGGCCCTTGCGCCAAAGGGCTCGCGCGCCCCTCAAGCGGCAGAACCGGGAAACCGGACCATCCTGCCGTGGCGCGCACAACGGACCCTCGCCAGGTCCGTAAGGGGCTTCGCCAGGCCCCTGGCGCCTCCCGGCGCTCCATCCTTCAAGGGATCAGGAAAACGGGAAAAGGTGGACCCGGCACCTCGTGACCACGGGCAACGACGCTTGTGCCAACAAGGCTTCGCGATGCCTCGGCTCGATCCGCTACAGCTTCAGCAATCGCTTGGCGTTGCCGGCGAAAATCGCGGCGCGGTCCTTGTCGCTGATCGGCGCCTTCTTGAGCCAGTCGGTGCCGTCCTTGTTGTTGATGTAGGGCCAGTCGACCGAGAACATGATGCGGTCGACACCCATCTCGGCCATCGCGCAGGCCAGCGCCGAGTTGGAGAACGCGCCGCTGGTGGTGAGCCAGAAGTGGGTGCGGTAATAGTCGGAGAACGCCTTCGGCAGCTTCAGCACCTTGGACAGATTGTGCTCGGTGCGCCACAGCGTGAACGGCGCCGCCTCGCCGAGATGACCGACGACGATCTTCAGCGTCGGGAGTTCGTCGAACAATCCCGAGGTGATCAGCCGAAACGAGTGCGTCAGCGTCTCGAGGCCGAAGCCGAGCGGCGAGCCCATCAGACCCGGATGCTCCTTGAAGTAGGCTTCAATGATCTCCTTCTTGACGGTCGACGGGTGGATGTAGACCGGCACGTCGAGCTTGGCGGCGCGTTCGAAGATCGGACGGAACTGCTTGTCGTCCATGAAGCGGCCATGGGTGGTGCCCATGATCATGGCGCCCTTGAAGCCGAGCTTGGTGACGGCGCGCTCGAGTTCATCGGCCGCGGCCTTGGGGTCGGGCGTCGGCAGCGTCGCGAAGCCGCCGAAGCGCTTCGGGTGCTTGCCGATGAAGTCGTGCAGGAAGTCGTTCGACTGTTTGGCGGCCGCGACCGCGACGTCGGGCGCCAGATTCTGCGTCGCCGGATTGTTCTCCGACAGGATCATGTAGTCGATCCCGGCCTCGTCCATGTCTTTGAAGCGCACGCCCTCCATGGTGTCGAGCATGGTTTGGATGTGGCCCTCGCGCGGCGCGATCAGCTTGCGCAGATGCGGCGAGGTGAAGTGCTCCTCAATGGCGATGATCTTGGCGTCGGTCATGTCGTTTGTCCCCTCCTCATCCGCGTCATCACCGGGCCGCGCCGAAGGCGCGAGTCCCGGTGATCCCGATCATGGTGGCACGGTCGTGCCTTGAGAATCGAGATGGCCGGGACATAGGCGAGCGAAGCGACGCCGTCCTTCGGACGGCTATGCCCGGCCATGACGATTGTGATACCGAGCTTAGGCGCTGACGTGCTCGATGAACTTCTGCGGCGGCGGATCGCCCCATTGCGATACCAGCGCCTCCTCGGCAGGCAGCAGGTTGGAGCCGTTCTTGACATTGAGCCGGTCGCTGTCGGCCCAATGCTCGTGCACGCGGCGCCACGGATCGGCCCAGTAGTCGTAGACCTGGCTGCCGAGCAGGTGCCGGCCGATGCCCCACATGTGCTCGTACTTGCCGGTGCTCCGCATGTGCTGATGGCCCATGAACACGTCGTCCATGTCCTGCACTTCGAAGGAGATGTGGTTCAGGCCGGCGTGATCGTGGTTGATCGCGAAGAACACGTGATGATCGACGTAGGTCTCGCCGCGGTCGCAGCGGTTGAACGAGCCGATCAGGTTGTCCTTGGTGCCGGCGTAGACGTCGTCGGAGCAGATAAAGCCGAGGTGATGACGGAACCAGTTCACCGTCTCCTTGACCTTCGGCGTGCCGAGCACCGCGTGCGCGATGCGCTTGACGCGCGACGGTCCCTTTGGAATCCGCATCAGGTCGCCCTTGCGCGCCAGCGGATCGTAGCCGGTGTTGAGCACCTGGCGCGGTGCCGGCAGCTCCTTGACCGGTTCCATGCCCCAGACCACCTCGATCTGATAGCCGTTCGGCTCGGTGAGGCGCACGCGCTTGCCGCCGCCCGGCTCATCGAGGTTCTCGATACCGGAGGCGCCGGGCTGCTTGGCCATGGTCTTGAGATCGTCCTCGCTGGCAGCGTGGTAGGCGATGCCGACGAACTTCGGGTCGCCCTTCTCGACGATGTGGATGTGGTGCACCGGATCGGTGGCGCGGTTGTAGATGGCATTGCTGGTCTTGGCGCTCTGCACCAGCCCGAAGTTGTTCATGAACTCCTGCTGCAGATCGAGATCGGGCGCGCGCAGGCGCGTATAGGCGATGTCGGTCACTTTGATCACGGCCATTGTTGTCACCTTGGATCGTGTTGGCTTTGGTTCGACGATATCGCAGGCGGTCCGCGGACGCAATTTGGTCACCATCTGCAACAGACCAGATATGCGGGCTCGCCGTCCGGCCCGGATGGCTGGCCGCCTCAAGGGGGATGTGCTGTATTCCGGCCAAAACCTTCAGGGAGGACGTTCGTGAAGCTGTGTCTGTTCAAATCGGCGGCCCATGCGGAACTGACCCCAGGACTGCTCACCGGCCGCGGCGTGGTCGACATCTCCGGCGCGGTGAAGAAGGGCTATTCGCCGCAGCTCACCATGCAAGGCATCATCGACGACTTCGAACGGCTCAAGCCTGCGTTGCAGAAGCTCGAGGCGGACGGCAAGGCGATGCCGCTCACCGACGTGCGGCTCGGTCCGCCGCTGCCGCGTCCGGGCAAGATCCTCGCCTGCATTGCCAACTACTGGGAGCATGCGCAGCGCGATCCGCGGCCCCTGAACATGTTCATGAAAAATCCCGACGCCGTGATCGGCCCCGGCGACACCATCATGCTGCCGGAATACACCGTGCCCTGGGCCTTCATGCACGAGGCCGAGCTTGCGCTGGTGATCAGGGGGCCGGCCAAGATGGTGAAGCAGAAGGACTGGAAGAGCGCAGTGTTCGGCTACACCTGCCTGATCGATGTTTCGGCCCGCGAGCTCGGCCGCCGCACTTGGCCGGCCATCCCGCTGACCTCGTGGCTTGGCAAGTCGTTCGACACCTTCGCGCCGGTCGGCCCCTGCATCGCCACTGCCGACGAGATCAAGGATCCCAACGACCTGATCGTGCGGTTCTGGGACGACGGCGTGCTGCGCCACAACTACAACACCGACGACATGGAGCACCGCGTCCCCGAGCTGGTCGAATGGGCGACCACGGTGATGACGATGAA
>Ga0111538_10009110_pt1 | contig 13272 bp, 9 predicted proteins | sample SoiMethybrSBSTD1_FD_79669 | JGI IMG/M metagenome (GOLD analysis project Ga0111538, IMG submission 79669) | Bulk soil microbial communities from a Populus tree surrounding site in Tennessee, USA - Soil MetaG P. TD hybrid SBSTD1 (version 2)... | ecosystem: Environmental > Terrestrial > Soil > Tree...
CAGACATGTCGCGTTCCCTGACACGGTGATTCGCGGGCGCTCGGTGTTCGAATGGTGGGGCGACCGGGCATTCCTCATCCATCGATCCACCGTAGACCATCCCGATTTCCCGGACAGCATTGCAGTGATCGGAGCAACGCGGCCGGGTGGCGGCCTCGCGCAGCACTACTTCGACACACGCGGTGTGCAACGCCTGTTCGACATGACCTTTGGCGGTGGGGTGTGGACTCTGACGCGAAAGGCTGCCAGCGCGACCGATTTCGATCAGCGGTTGAATGCGAGGTTCAGTGCCGACGGCAATACGCTCACGGGCAACTTCGAGGTAACGGATCCAGGCGCGCACGAGATGAGACACGATTTCTCGCTGACATATACAAGAGCAACGCGCCGTTGAGCTCCGCTGCCATGCGACGGCTTTATCGGCCTGATGCAGACCTTTCATGGAAACCGGCTCGTGTTGGCGACGAGCCGGTTTCATCTTCCGTGCATGTCCGCTGCTTCGGCAAACAACCCGGCCAATCCGTGGAGCGTTCTGAGCGACGTCGCTCGACGGTCGCAGCGCTATCTGGCCTCGCTCGTCGAGCGCAGCGTGGTGCCGACGGACGAGGCGCTGGCCGGGCTCGCGGCGTTTGATGGGCCGTTGCAGGATGCACCGATCTCGCCGGAGGCGCTGATCGAGGAGCTCGATCGAGTCGCATCGCCGGCAACCGTCGCGATCGCGGGCCCGAGGTACTTCGGCTTCGTCAACAGCGGAGCGCTTCCCGCGGTCCTCGCGGCCAACTGGCTCTCGACGTCGTGGGAGCAGCACGGCGGGTTTCAGATCGCGTCGCCGGGAAGCACGCTCCTCGAGCAGGTTGCCATGCGCTGGATCGTGGAGCTGCTCGGTCTGCCGCACGACTCTCAGGGTGGTTTCGTGACCGGGACGACTGCGGCGCACATCGCCTCGCTCGCGGCGGCACGCGACGGTCTGCTCGAGCGGGTCGGCTGGAATGCCCGCGCCGACGGGATGGTCGGCGCGCCGCCCATCACCGTCGTCGTCGGTGCGGAAACGCACTCGACGCTCTTCAAGGCGCTCGGCGTCGTCGGCCTGGGCCGCGGGCGCGTCCTGAGAGTCCCGGTGGATTCGCAAGGACGCATGCGTGCTGACGCGCTGCCGCGCCTGACCGGACCGACGATCGTCTGCCTGCAGGCCGGCAACGTGAACACCGGCGCGTTCGATCCGTTTCGCGAAATCATCACGGCCGTGCGCCAGACCGACGCGGCAGTCTGGGTCCACGTGGACGGCGCATTCGGCCTGTGGGCGCGTGTCGCTCCCGAGCGCGCGTACCTCGTCGAGGGGGTCGAGCTCGCGGACTCGTGGGCGACGGACGCGCACAAGTGGCTCAACTCGCCGTACGACTGCGGCATCGCGATCGTGCGCGACGGCGAGGCGCTGCGAAAGTCGTTAGGCATCACCGCCGATTACCTCCCGGGCGGGCACGTCAACGGCATGGACTACACGCTCGAAGGGTCGCGGCGGCCGCGGGGCGTCGACGCGTGGGCGGCGCTTCGGTCGCTGGGACGCCACGGTCTCGCGGACCTCGTGGAGCGGAACTGCCGGCAGGCGAAACGGTTCGCCGACGCGTTCTCGGTCGCGGGGCTCCGCGTTCTCAACGACGTCGTGCTCAACCAGGTGCTCGTCACGTTTGGCGACGACGCGCGAACCCGGAAGGTGATCGCGGCGATTCAGGAGGAAGGCACATGCTGGTGCGGCGTCACCATCTGGCAAGGCGTGACGGCGATGCGCGTCAGCGTGATCTCCTGGGCGACGACCGACGACGACGTGGATCGCTCGGTCGAAGCCATTCTTCGCGTTGCCCGACAGGTCACATTCGCGCCGGGTGCCACGTCGTCGACCGGGCATCGTTAGGCGAGCTCGTAGGTCGCGATGATCACCCCGGTCGTCGTCGGGGTGCTGTTGGCAAGGCGGAACTTCGTCCCTGGCCCGTCATCGGGGAACATGCGGCGCCCTGATCCGAGCACCAGCGGGTGGATGAGCAGGATGAACTGATCGATGAGGTTGCGCCGCATGAGCGACCGTACCAGCTCCCCGCTGCCGAGTATCGTGAGATCATCGCCGGGCTCGTTCCTGAGCTTCGCGACGGCATCTGCGGCGTCGCCAAGGAGGAGCGTGGAGTTCTTCCACGGTAACGGCTCCTTCAACGTCGTGGAGGCCACGTACTTCTGCGTGTTGTCGAGCACCTCGGTGAACGGATTGTCCGTCCGCCCGGGCCAGACCTTGAAGAAGTGCTCATAGGTCCGGCGCCCGAACAACAGCGCGTGGGGCTTGGCCATGCCTTCGCCCATGATCCTCATCTTGACCGCATCGTGGTACGGCGTCGCCCAGCCGCCGTGCTCGAAGCCGCTGCGGGGATCCTCGTCCTTCCCGCCCGGTGCCTGCATGACGCCGTCGAGGGTCAGGTTGTTGGTCACGTTGATCGTACGCATGTGCCACGCTCCGTTCCGAGACTCGGCGCCGGCCTCGTGCCGGCGTCTCACCCTCTATTACGAACGACGTTCCAGCGAATCGACAACCGTGTGCCGCGATGCTGTCCGGCGCTGGCCGGCTGAGCGGTGAGCCTCGCGCGACAGCGAAGGCGGATGAATCGCGTCGCGTAACACGCTGCAGATTCTCGATTACTACCGCCGGTATCAACCGGAGCGCATCGCACAGAACACCGTGTCGTTCCGCACCCAGGCTGGCGGCTTCGACATTCTCTCGGTCGAGCGCACGGAGCCGCGACACATGGAGTTTCTGACGAGAGAGCGAAAGACGCCGCAGACGTATTACGCGGCCCTCGACCTCTCGCCCACCGACCCACCGCAGATCACGTCGTCATATCTGATCCCGCTGGGACCTAACGCGACCCTCGAAACGGTTCGCATCGATGCGGCGGGCCGCGCAAAGGTCATCGACGGCGCGATCGCGAAGCTCGACTCGTTCTATGTATTTGCGGACGTCGCGAAACGGATGGCGGATTCTCTGCGCGCCCGAACGACGCGTGGCATGTACGACACGTACACGAACGCCATTTCGTTCGGCCTGAAGCTCAACACCGACGTCCGCGAGCTGAGTCGCGACAAGCACATGGGCGTGAACTACAGCGTAAGTCCCATCCCACCACGGCCGGCGACGCCGCCTCCGCCATCACCCGCCGATTCCGCGCGCATGCGCGCCCGGATGGATGAGCTCAACTGCGGGTTCGTCAAGGTCGAGCAGCTCGACGGCAACGTCGGCTACGTGAAGTTCAACGGATTTTTCGACGTCAATGCCTGTGGAGCGACGGCGTCGGCGGCGATGAGCGTCGTCGCCGGTTCGCGAGCACTGATCGTCGACCTGCGAGAGAACGGCGGCGGTTCGCCGGCCATGGTCGCCTACGTGTTCGTCGTACCTCTTCTCCACGCGCACCCACCTGAATGATCTCTGGGAACGCAGAAGCGGGAAGACCGAGGAGTTCTGGACGCGCGACGACATCGCGGGGCGGCGCTTCGGCGGCGAGAAACCCGTGTACGTGCTCACCTCGGCTCGAACGTTCTCGGGCGCCGAGGAGTTCTCGTACAATCTCAAGAGCCTCAAGCGTGCAACGATCGTCGGCGAGACGACGGGCGGCGGTGCGCATCCGGTGTCGGGGCATCGCATCGACGAGCACTTCATGATCGGCGTACCGTTCGCTCGCGCGATCAATCCGATCACGCGCACGAATTGGGAAGGCGTGGGTGTGGAGCCGGATGTGAAAGTGCCGGCGGCCGACGCCCTGGCCACGGCGCTGAAGCTGATTCGTGATGGAGTCCGACAGTAGGCAGCGGTCGCCCGCCGACCGACGGGTCTGCGTCGCTGGCACGCTACGGCGACTTCGCTGGCGTCACACGCAGACCGGTGAAGTGCGCCTCGGTGCCCTGATCGATCCAGAGTGCGATGCGTCCGATAGCCGGTGGGCTCTTCATGTCGTTCACGATCAGCACCGGCCGTTGCGAGCCGTTGACGAAGAGTTGCGCGACGCCGCCGCGGACCTCGATGCGAATGGGCGTCCACGCGCCCGGCTCGAGATCGACATACGACTCGTACACGCCGGGCAGCTCCTTGCGAAGCCGGTACCACGGATACTCGGGCTCCGAGATGTACTGCGTCGCGTGATTGCGTCTGAGCTGATCCTGCGCGCGCCCATTCGTCGGACGCAGATAGAACGCGGCGAACCGGTCGCCTGACGAATCCACGCGAAAGGCGAGCCCCACGAATCCGCGAGCGCTGGTGTCGGCGCCAGCGGCGGGTATGCCCGCGATTTCCGCCTCGATCGTCCCATCCCGAAACTCGTAGTCGACGATTGCGATGTTGTTGGTCGGCGTGCCGGGCGTCGCCGTCGTGGGGCGCCCGACGAGTCTGATGGCATCGCGGCCGCGATACTGCACGCGCGTCGCCGTCACGTTCACGAGCGTGAGCCGGCTCGGATCGCCGAGCAGAGGCTGGTCGGTGCGCCGGGTTCCCTGGGCCGAGAGGGTCGACAGCGGAAGGCTCAACAGCGACGCAATAACGAGTAGTCTCTGCGACACGCACGTCTCCGTGGTTCGGGTTCCGAGCTCGACCTGATACACGTTACACGATCGCTCGACGGACCTCCGCACACGTCGTGGGGCTCTCTCCGCATCTCACCGGGCGGAATCGACAACGGCGGCAGGAACCGATGGTGCTTCTCCCGGGCGAGCACGCCGGTGATGTCACTCCGACTGGCCGCCAACGGCGAGACGCCGTACTGTCACGCATGCGCACTCGTATCCTCAGGACTGTTGCCGTCCTCCTCGCGTGCTCCGCGGCGCCCGCCGCAGCACAGTCCGGCAAGCCCGGCGAGACGTATCGCTCACCCGGTGGATCGACGCTCCGGCTCTTCCTCGACGACTCGAACGTGGGACCCGAGGTATCCGTCGGGGAGCTGACGTTTCCTCCGAACGCTGACTCCGGCGACCACACGCACGGGGCCATCGAGATGTTCTACGTCCTGTCCGGTGAGCTCGAGCATGTCGTGAACGGGAAGAGCTACATCCTCCGCCCGGGCATGACGGGCTATGTGCGTCCGCCCGACAAGATCCGGCACAAGACCGGCGCCGCCGGAGCGAAGGTGATCGTCGTGTGGGTGCCCGGTGACGAAGCGAAGAAGATCGCCGCGCGGTGGACGAAAGAACCGTGAGCGAATAGCTGGGAGCTAGAGCATTCGCTTCCGCCCGAACTCCGCCCGCGCCGCCTCGAGCATCCGCATGACCTCCTCCCGCTCGGCGGCCGTGTTCCACGCCTTCTCCGTGCGCAACGCATCGTCCACCCGGTCGAGCCACCGGAGAAAGTACTCCGCGTCCTCCCGCGACCCGACCGGCGCACTCCCCACCTGCACGTAGATCGGGCTCGTGCTCGCGAACGGATACAGGTCCAGGACCGGGAGCCGCGGTCGCTCGGACCACGCCCGGAGCACGTACCAGCCGCTCCCGGCCACGGGAAGCGTGATGATCGTATCGGCCGAGGCTCGATCGCCCGAGAGCGTGATGCTGGCCACGACGCGTCCGTTGCCGACGATCTCGAGGTGGTCCACCGGCACCGGCGAGCGCAGCCTGACACGCGCGGTGAGTGCCTGCCCGCTTGAGAGACGAATCTCGTCGCCGATCTCCCGTCCGCCCAGCGTGAACTCGAGGAGTGGCGCGTTCGTGACGAACGTCCTGCCGGCGCGGATCGCGGCGAGCCAGCGCCGGTGGTCGAGCGCGACACCCGTACCCGTGCGCGCATACACGCGCGCGAGACCCGGCGGGCCGCGGAGCGACGCGAAGTTCGGGAACGCGTCGGTCCCGGCGCCCGCGGGCACGCGGTAGCCGCAATTGAGGAGCCGGTACCAGATCTCCGACGTGATGAGATGGTCGCTGTACCCCATCACTTCCATGTAGTCGATCTTGCCTAACGCTACGTCGATGGGCAGCTCGTACGGGATGCCGCCCTCCACGCGGGACAGGTCGGGGCGGAAGTCGAACGGGTGCACGTATCCGACGAGGCCACCCTGCGCATGCGCCAGGTCGGCGATGGCCGCGTTCGTCGGGAACAGGCTCGCGAGCGCGGTGCGGGGATAGCCCGCGTAGTCCGGCAGCAGGTAATGGTCGGTGAGCCCGAGCAGTCCCGCGTGTCCCCAGAATCCCGTGTGGAATTCCTGGCCATGCGCGAGCACGAAGTCCCGCGTAGACACGGGATCGGGATCGGGGCGCCAGTACGCGATGTCGGGGATGCGCTGCTCCTTGTTCACCACGAGGTTCTCCACCACATGAAGCCCCTCGGCTCGCGCCTGCCGCGCGAGGTGCGCCGGCGTGTTGCGATAGGCGCCGCCGTAGTTCATGTGGACGTGGAGATCGCCGCCCCACCATCCCTTGCTCGGCATGTCGCTCAGGCGCGCGAGCGGGATGCGAACCTCGCGCGTCTCGCCCGCTACCACGGTGGCTTCGCGCCGCACCGTCCGGTATTCGGGCCCGCGCCACACGTCCACGATCATGCGTCCCGCGGGTACGGTGACGGTGTCACGGCCCGCCGAATGGAAGTATCCGTACTCGAACCGCTGCTCGCCGCGCACACGGGCCTCGTCGGCGTGGCGCCACGCATCGTCCGGCGCGAAAAACCGGCCCGCGTCAGCGCCGCCCGACGCGGCGGCGACGGACACACGTGTCGACAGTGGTCGCCCTGTCGCCGAGTCCAGCACGGACAGAATGAGTCGGCCTACCGGCTGGGCGTAGGTACGCGTGCGCGCGTCGACGCGCGTACGCCTGCCGCCGGGAACGTCGACGATCCAGAGGGACGTGGTGCCGGCTTCGTTGGAGACGTAGGCGATGTGCCTGGCGTCGGGCGACCAGCGCGGCGCCGTGGCGTCGAACTCTCCGTACGTCAGTTGGATCGGGTCACCGCCGTCCGCGGAAAGCAGCCAGAGCTGGTTCCACTGGCGGCCGTGGTAGCCGCTGTAGACGACGCGCTTGCCATCGCGCGCCCAGTCCGGCCGCGCCTTCCACGTCGTCTCCTCGAAGTGCAGCTCGCGTGGGCTTGCACCGGCGCGGGCCTCCATGCGCCAGATTCCACCGGTCCCGTACATCCGCCCACGATTCGAGACGAAGATCAGATCGCGACCGTCGGCTGACCAGGTGGGGGACAGATAGTGGTCGAAGACACTGTAGTAGTAGCGCGGCAGGCCGCTGTCCCTGTCCTCGGTGATGCGCGTCAGGCTGTCGAAGCGAAGGCCGCCCAACCGTGTCACGGTGGCCACGCCAGTCGCGGTCGTTTGCGACTCCTGGATGTCGTGCCTAACGTTGCCGACGAAGATGTGCCACCGCCCGTTGAACGCCGTCGACACGAACGCGAGGCGCGTCCCATCGGGTGACCAGCGGGGCTCGACGTTCACCGCGCCGTTGGCGAGGATCGTGTTGATCGTACCGCGCTCGAGATCGAGCGCCCGCAGATCGATCGCCTCGCCGTCGTACGACGCGAATACGACGAACCGCCCGTCGGGCGACCAGTCGGGCTGGTAGTCGTACCGAGGCCCGGTCGTGAGCTGGCGCGCCTCGCTCGTGCCGAGCCGCTGCCGCCAGAGCGAGCCCTGCATCGAGTAGATGACCTCGCGCCCGTCGGGCGACCACGTCACGGCGCTCGGGCCGCTCGTCACCTGCGGCACATACATCTCGCGCCAGTAGTACCCGTGCGGAACCTTGACCTGCCCCAGAACGGGCTCGCGTTGTGGTTGCTGGGCACCGGCGCCGGCCGCGAGCGCCATCGCCAGCAACAGGGCAGGGAGGCGAAGTGCCGTCATTTCCGAGCGAAGCGCCGTCGGCGCGGAGGCGAGGAATCGCCCTCGTCCTGATAGAGGGGCCCCTCGACCGGGAGGACGGCGATTCCTCGCCTCCGCCGGCGCTGCGCGCGGGCTCCGCTCGGAATGACAGCAGGGGTCCACTCGGAATGACATCAACGCAGCTCCTCGAGCACCTCGTCGATGATGCCGAGCGCCGTATCGACGTCGGATGAGTCGATGACGAGCGGTGGAGCCAGGCGGAGCGCGCTCTTCCCGGCGCCGAGCAGGAGGAGGCCGCGACGGAAGGCGCGCTGGACGAGCTCGTGCACGAGCCTGGGCGCGGGCTCGCGCGTCGCGCGATCCGTCACGATGTCCACGCCGATCATAAGCCCGAGCCCGCGGACATCGCCTAACGTCGCGTGGCGCTCCGCGAGCCGCCCGAGACCGGCCCTGAGGCGATCCCCCATCGGCGTGGCGTTCGCCATGAGTCCACCTTCGACGAGGTCCAGTGTCGCCAGCGCGGCGGCGCAGCACACCGGATTTCCCCCGAACGTCGAGCCGTGCGCGCCAGGACCCCACTTCATCACGTCCTCGCGTGCGATGATCGCGCCGATGGGCATGCCGGAGCCCAGCCCCTTCGCCGTGAGCAGCACGTCGGGCTCCACGCCGTCGTACTCGCATGCGAACATCTTTCCCGTGCGTCCGATCCCGCTCTGCACCTCGTCGATCACCAGCAGGATGCCGTGGCGGTCGCAGAGCTCCCGCAGCGCGGTCAGAAACCCGCGCGGCGGCACGACGTAGCCGCCTTCGCCCTGAATCGGCTCGACGAAGATCGCTGCGACGTCGCTCGGGTGGACACGCCGGGCGAAGAGCTCGGTCTCGATCGACCGTACGCAATCGAGCGTGCACTCGGCCCGATCGCGGCAATGCTGGCAGCGGTAGCGGTTCGCGTACGGAACGTGGTGGACCTCGGGGAGGAAGGGACCGAAGCCCGCGCGCTGCGTCACCTTGCTCGACGTCAGGCTCATCGCCCCATAGGTGCGTCCATGGAACGCGCCATCGAATGCAATGATCCCGGGGCGCCGCGTCGAGTTGCGGGCCAGCTTGATGGCACCCTCGACCGCTTCGGTGCCGGAGTTCGTGAGGAAGACGCGCTTCCTGCTCGGCCCCGGTGCGATACGGGCGAGCCGCTCACACAGCGCGGCCATCCCGGCGTAGTAGAAATCGGTGCCGCAGATGTGGAGGAAGCGCGACGCCGCGTCCTGAATCGCGGCCACGACCTTCGGGTGCGCGTGTCCCGTCGACGCGACGGCGATTCCCGCCATGAAGTCGAGGTAGCGGTTCCCATCCACGTCTTCGATCATCGCCCCAGAGCCGCGCGCCACGACGAGCGGGTATTCCTTGATGTACGACGTGGACGCCCAGGCGCTGTCGCGGTCGATGACCGCGCGCGCGTTAGGCCCGGGGGGAGGGACGACGATGCATGGGTACGAAGGGTCGTCAGGCATTGGCGCTGGATGCTCCCGTCAGCGTTCGGCTCACCGTGACGAGCGCCGCGTCGAGCCGATCCCCGATCATCTCGATCTCGTCTTCGGTGATGATGAAGGGTGGTGCGATCATGATAGTGTCGCCACGTTCGCCATTGGCGTGGCCGACGTTAGGCCACACGACGAGTCCGACGTCCCGCGCCGCCGCCGTGAGTCGCTCGGCGACGTGTGCCTCGCGCGCGAACGGTGCTCGCGTCTCCTTGTCCTCGACGAGCTCTACGCCCGCCAGCAGCCCGCGGCCCCGCACATCACCCACGTACGGAAGCTCACGCAAGCGTGCGAGCCGTCGTTGCAGAACGGGTCCGATCGCGGCGCACCGCTCGACCAGCCGATGCGCGCGCAGGTATCTGATCGTCGCGACGCCCGCCGCGCAGAGCACCGGATGGTGCGAAAACGTCTGCGCATGGTTGAGCGCGCCCGACCCGCGCGCGAGGACGTCGGCGATGCGCGTGGGCGCCACCACGGCCGCAAGCGGCGCATAGCCGCCCGCGATCCCCTTGCCCATTACCATGACGTCCGGTACGACACCGCTCGGCTCCAGCGCCGACCACGTGCCGGTCCGCCCCGCGCCGACCAGCACCTCGTCGGCGATGAAGAGCACGTCGTAGCGGTCGCAGATCTCCCTGACGCGACGGAAGTATTCGGGTGGCGGAACCGAAGCCCCCGTGGACGAGCCACCCACCGGCTCGGCGATGAACACCGCGACCGTCTCGGGGTCCTCACGGACGATCGCCTCCTCCAGCGCGGCGCCGCTGCACGCGGGGCAGTAGGGCGGGATGCCGCCGCACCCGCAGCGGTACGCGTACGGCGCGGGGATGCGCACGACATTTACGAGCCAGCCGTAATAGTGCGTGCGGTAGTGCTCGCGCGCAGAGGCCGACAGTGCGAGCAACGTGTTCCCGTGGTAGGCGGGGGCGAGCGCGATGATCTTGTGCTTGCGCGCTCGCCCGCACTCCAGCCAGTACTGGCGCCCGAGCTTGAGCGCGGCCTCGATCGCGTCCGAACCGCTCGAGAGCGGGTAGACGCGGTCGAGGTCCCCCGGAGCGAGCGCGGCCATTTCTGCGGCCAGCTCCTCGACGGGCTCGTTCGAGAACGCCGCGCCGCTCACGTATGCGAGCCGTCGCGCCTGCTCGGCCATCGCGTCGGCGATCTCGGCGACCCCGTGCCCCACGTTCACGACGAAGGCGCCGCCGCAGGCGTCGAGGAACGCGTTGCCATCGGCGTCGTAGAGCCAACAGCCGGCGCTACGCTCGATGACGGGGAGGTGCGCTGTCAACTTCCGGAAGAAGACGTGCGTCTCCGGAAAGCCGTGTGTGGTCATGGCTCGCGTGAGGCTCGCCGGCTCGTTGTCGCGCTAGGATGACGCGGGACACCCTCTGCGAGTGGCAACGTGCTTGTCGGGATGCGTGCCTGTCAACGGAGACTTCGATGCCGCGCCCGACCTGGCCGTCGCTTCGCACCGCGTCGCGACTTCGATGCGCCGCTTCTCCGCCGCCGTCAGCGGTGGCAGCCTAACGACCAGCCGACCGGAGTCACGTAGCGGCGGAGGCGAGGAATGACACGCTCGCCGAACCTGTCCCTGGGCTTCATTTAGGGATGAGAGTAGGGATGAGACGTAGCGTTGTCGTGACGGAACGCGCCGCCGAGCACAATCGGACTATCGCCACCGCCGCTGATCCCCGACTTTTGCGACTGGCCTGACACGTCGTTGACAACTGCCAGCACGCGGCCATATCGTCTCGAATTCGAGCAGGCTTAAGCAGCTACAGCTGTGCCGCTCGACCGAGTCACCCAAACGCCAAGAGCGTGGAGAAGTATGACGATCCGTCCGCTGAGCCGATCGGCCAACCAGTCGACATGGAGGGACCCAAACCGCTTCGCAGCACCGCCCTGAAGTCGAGACACAGGTCTCATGCACCAAACGGTCGATGGACGACCAAGGAGGCAGGAATGCACTCACTCTGGCGTTCGCTCGGTCTACTGGCGGGACTCCTCATCATTGGCCCGGTCCGACCGGGCGTGCTCGGAGCCCAGCAGCCAATCACGATAACCGGACGTGTCACAAACGATGCAGGCGCTCCGCTCTCGCTTGCGTCGGTCTACATCGAAACCATGGGCCTCGGGACGCAGACCGCTGCGGACGGGCGATACCAGCTCACGGTCCCAGCCGCGCGAATAACCGGTCAACAGGTCAGCCTCGGCGTTCGCGCGATCGGCTTTCGCAATACCTCTGCGCTGATCACGCTGACCGGCACAGCGCTCACCCACGACTTCACGCTCGCCGCGAATCCGCTCCGGCTCGGCGAAGTCGTCGTCACCGGCTCCGGCACATCCACGACGGTCGAGAAGCTTGGGAACTCTATCAACTCGGTCAAGTCCGCGGACGTGCAGAAATCCAACGAGCCGAACATCGTCAACGCACTCGCGGCAAAAGCGCCGGGTGTCGAGGTCACCTCCCAGTCGGGCGACCCCGGAGCAGGCTCGTCGATCATCATCCGCGGGCTCAAGACCATTCAGGGTGACGGCCAGCCGCTGTTCGTCATCGATGGTCAGCCGATCGACAACTCGACGCTCAACACCAGCGAGTTCCCGGACGCGTCCACCGCGTACACGAACCGCGCGGCCGACATCAACCCTAACGACATCGAGTCGATCGAGATCCTCAAGGGAGCCGCGGCATCGGCGATCTATGGTGCGCGTGCCGCACAGGGCGTCGTGCTCATCACCACGAAGAGCGGCCGAGCCGGACAGACGCGCTACTCGTTCCGAACGTCGAGCACGTGGGACGACGTCAACAAGTCGATCCCGCTACAGCGAAGTTTCGGCCGCGGACAATTCGGCAGCGCGGCATCGGCCGCATGCAGCGGTCCCGGATGTTATCCGACGTCGTCCAGCTGGGGTCCGCAGCTCGACGGGGGGTCCAAGACGTTCGACCACTGGGACGAGGCATTCTCGACGGGACACACGTTCGACAACGTGCTCTCCATCTCCGGTGGTGACGATCGCCGGACGTTCTTCGCTTCCGTCGGCAACACGTACCAGAATGGCACGATCGTCGGCGACAACGACAAGTACAACCGCACGAGCGCCCGCCTCAAGGCGACCCAGTACTTCGGCAGCAAGCTGCGCGTCGGGGGCAACATCGCGTACATGGACGTCCGCGCGCGCTACATCCAGAAGGGGAACAACCTCAACGGTATCCTGCTCGGGCTGGCGCGCACTCCGCCCGACTTCGACAACTTTCCGTACCTCGTCGATGGGATGCACCGTTCCTACCGCTACCCGAACCCGGCGAACACGACCGACGACCGGGTTTACGACAACCCGTTCTGGGTCATCAACGAGGACAGGAACACGTCCGACGTGAATCGTGCGATCGGGAACTTCGACATCAGCTGGGACGCGCTGAACTGGCTCAATCTCAAGTACACGCTCGGCGCCGACTACTCATCCGATCAACGAGTCGAAGGACTTCCCCCGCAGAGCTCCGGCGACGCGCTGACGGGACAGCTCTGGCAGGGCACCTATGACAACCTGCAGCTGGACCACAACCTCGTGGCGAGGGCCGAAAAGAAATGGAGTGACGGGTTCAATACGACGCTGACGCTCGGCCAGAACCTGAACAGCAGAGACCTTCGCCAGATCCAGGCGAAGGGAACGACGTACATCGACCCGAAGCTGTTCACGCTGAACAACACGGTCAGCTCGAACCTGCAGCCCCAGAACTACACCTCTCTCGTGCGTGTCGCCGGCTATTTCGCGCAGGCCGGCGTCGATCTGTGGGACCAGCTCTACCTGACTGCGGCTGTTCGCGCGGACCAGTCGTCCACGTTCCCCAAGGCGGACCGGACGAACTACTACCCGAAGGCGAGTCTCGCCTGGAACGCGTTTGGCGC
>Ga0111538_10009111_pt1 | contig 13271 bp, 6 predicted proteins | sample SoiMethybrSBSTD1_FD_79669 | JGI IMG/M metagenome (GOLD analysis project Ga0111538, IMG submission 79669) | Bulk soil microbial communities from a Populus tree surrounding site in Tennessee, USA - Soil MetaG P. TD hybrid SBSTD1 (version 2)... | ecosystem: Environmental > Terrestrial > Soil > Tree...
CGACCCGTTCGGGCCGATCGAGAACGTCGTGGCGGCCGTCACATCCCCGAGCGAGTTGTTCGCTGCGTCGAAGCCCTCGGCGGTGTACGCCTGCGACCCGCCCGCGGCGATCGTCGCGGTCGCGGGGCTGACGACGATGTGGTCGACCGCGCTCGGGTCGACCTGCAGCGACGCAGTGCCCGTCTTGCCCGCGTTCGTCCCCGTGACGGTGTGCGGCCCGGTGACGGTCGCGGTGCACGACGCGCCCGTGCAGGAGCCGTTCGGCGAGATCGAGAACGTCGTGGAAGCGGTCACGTCGCCGAGCGAGTTGTTGGAGGCGTCGAAGCCCTCGGCCGTGTAGGCCTGCGACCGGCCCGCCGTGATCGTCGCCGACGCGGGCGAGAGCACGAGGTGGTCGAGCCCCCCGGCCGTCACGGTGAGCGAGGCGGTGCCGCTCTTGCCGCCGCTCGTGCCCGTCACGGTGTGGGCCCCGGTTGCCGTCGCGGTGCACGTGGCGCCGGCGCACGACCCGTTCGGCGAGATCGAGAACGTCGCCGTCGACGTGATGTCGCCGAGCGAGTTGTCGTACTGGTCACGGCCCTCCGCCGTGTACGCCTGCGACCCGCCGGACGCGATCGTCGCCGAGGCGGGCGAGAGCGCGAGATGGTCGAGCGCGCCGGCCGTGACGGTGAGGACTGCCTGGCTCGTCATGCCGGCGTTGTTCCCGATCACGCGGTGCGAGCCTGCGACGGTCGCGCTGCACGTCGCGCCGAAGCACACGCCGTCCGGTGTCATCGAGAACGTCGTGAAGGCGGTCACGTCGCCGAGCGAGTTCCCGGACGCGTCGAACGCCTCGGCCGTGTAGCCCTGGGAGCCGCCCGCCGCGATCGTCGCGGTCGCGGGGCTGATCACGATGTGGTCGACCGTGCCAGCGGTCACGGTGAGCGACGCGGTGCCCGTCTTGCCGTTCTTCGTGCCGGTCACGGTGTGCGCGCCGCCGACGCTCGCCGTGCACGTCGCGCCCGTGCACGACCCGTTCGGGGCGATCGAGAACGTCGCCGTCGACGTGACGTCGCCGAGCGAGTTGTCGTACTGGTCGCGGCCCTGGGCCGTGTACGCCTGCGACCCGCCGGACGCGATCGTCGCGGTCGCCGGCGTCAGCGCGAGGTGGTCGAGCGGTCCGACGGTCACCGTCAACATGGCGTTGGCGGTCGCTCCCTGGTTCGTGGCGGTGACGGTGTGCGCCCCAGTCTTGGTCGCGGTGCAGACGTTCGCGGCGCACGATCCGTCGGGCGCGATCGAGAACGTCGTCGACGCCGTCACGTCGCCGATCGGGCTTCCACCCGCGTCGAATCCCTGGACGGTGTACGTCTGCGACACCCCGGCCACGACGGTCGCGCTCGTCGGGCTCAGGACGATGCTCCCGAGCGGCCTCGGCTGGAACTCGTACGCGCCGCGGTCGTCGAACGCGCGCGGGCCGCTACCAGTGTTCGCCGTCCCGGCATCGTCGACGCGCTCGTGGTCCTCGAGGTCGGACGCGGGCTGGCCCGACGCGCCCGAGTTCGCGGAGTCGATCGCGGGTGAGGCGGCGAGCAGATGGAAGTCGTGGCCGGAGACGCTCGTGAACCGCGGGTCGGCCTGGAGCCCACGCGTCTCCTGCCCGGTCGCCGACCGGAGCGCCGCGAGCGAGTTGTACCCGACCGAGTTCCAGATCACCATCGTGTCGGGAACGGTCAGGTAGAGGAGGTCGTAGTCGAGCGTCGTTCCCGACGTCGAGCCGGACTCGACGCGGATGTTGCTGTGCGTCCGCGGGCTCGCGATGCCGTTGTCGACGGCGATGTTGTTCGTGATCGCGACGCCCGTCGAGGTGCCCTCGACGTTGATCCCGGCCGTGACGTTCTTGTAGACGGTGTTGCCGATGATCCGGTTCCCGGGCGAGCCACCCGTGTTGTCGATGCCGTGGTCGCCGTTCTCGTAGACGAGGTTGTCGACGACGAGGTTGTTCGTCGAATGGTCGACGTCGATCCCGGAGTCCTCGTTGTCATGGCTCCTGTTGCCGGACACGGTGCTTCCGGTCGACGAGTAGAGGCGGATCCCCGAGGCTGCGCGCTGATAGCCGAACGCGTTCGCGAAGGCCTCGTTCCCGCGCACGAGGATGCCGGTCGAGCCCGGGACATAGATCCCGTAGGACGTGAGGTGGTCGACGGTGTTGTTCTCGACGATCGAGCTCGACGAGTTCTCGATCCGGATGCCCTTCGCGGTCTTCCCGCTCACGGGCTGGCCGCAGTAGCTCACGTGGTTCCCGCGGATCGTGATGTTCGAGGAGTTCGCCTTGACGACGATCCCGTCGTCGGTCGTCCCCGTGACGTTGAACCCCTGCACCGTCACGTAGTTCTTGCCGGACATGTAGAAGCCGTACGTCCCGCCCGTCACGGTGGGCGTCGCGCCGGGAGCGGCCGCGAAGATGATCGGCGCGGAAGCCGTGCCCGAGGTGGACACGGTGACCTGCTCGTTGTAGGTGCCCGAGGAGACGAGGACTGTCTGGCCCGGCGCGACGCGGAGGGCCGCGGGCCTGATCGTGCAGAACGGCTGCGTCGACGTGCCCGAGCCGTTGTCCGAGCAGCTGGCGTTGCCCTTGTCGACGTAGAGGATCGCCGGGGGCGGCGGCGGTGGCGGCGGGTTCGTCCCGATCACGTAGGTGTCGATCACGCTCCCCTGGGTGCAGGCCATGTCGTCCGACGACGACGCTGGCCCACACACGGCCTCGATGCGCATACCGGTCGGGGAGATCTCGACGCGGAGGTGCTCGAGGTGCATCGCGCGGAAGGCCGTGCGAGAGTCGGTCGCCGTCCACGGCGGCTCGAGTGGCGAGCCCCCACCAGCGGCCGTCACATGCGTGACTCCGTGGATCGGGACGTAGCGCTCGTAGTCGTGCGAGTGCCCGTTGAGGTTCAGGACGTACTTCGAGTACCGGTCGCCGAAGGTGTCGAGCACCGCGGCGAGGTCTGACTCGCCGCGGTGCAGACCCGTCGAGTAGGCGGGTCGGTGGCCGAACGTGACGATGAAGTGAATCGACGGGTCGGCCTGGGCGGCTGCGAAGACCGGATCGATCTGCGATCTCCACGTGCTCCACGTCGAGCTGGAGTACGGCTCCGGGTAGGCGATGAACCGGACGCCGCCCGCGTCGAACCACGACGCATCCTCGCCGCCGCCGTTCTGGCCTGGCGCGTCCGTCGCGGTGTACGGATGGGGGAGGAGGAACCGGCCCTTGTAGTTGCGGAGGTCATCCTCCGCCGGCGCCTCCCACTCGTGGTTTCCCCATGCCGGCATGTACGCCGCCTCCTGGCTCCAACCCATCACGTCGTTGAAGTGCTGATCTACGGAGGACTGCCCCCACGGGTGCGCGTACGACAGATCGCCGATCATGAGGACGAACGCCGGCTGATCGTTCGCGATCTGGCCCTGCGTCGTCGTCACGCGTGACCACTGCAGCGAGCTGCCGACGTCGCCGATCGCGTCGAAGACGAACGTGTCCCCCGTCGGCGCCGTCCCGAAGGTGTGGTCGGGGCCGCCGCCGATCGAGTAGTGGTATCTCGCGCCCGCCGCGAGCCCCGTCAGCTCCACCTCCTGGAACGGGCCTGTAGACGAGAACGGCATCGGGCTCGGCGCGTGCGAGGTCGCGGTCGACCCGTACGCCGTCGTCGATCCGTAGCGGATGTCCGTCGCGGTTCCGCGCCAGTCGAACGCGACGGAGGTCGGGCCGGTGAACGTGTAGTGGATCTCGTCGGCCGTGCCCGCGGCTGTCGCCGAGCGCACCGGTGCCCACACGGCAACGGCTGCGACGAAGATCGCGACGGCGCCGACCCGCGCGACGCGCCGCGCGCCGCGCGGAACGACGACTTGCCGGCGGCGCGCCTGGCATGGCGCGTACCACTCGTACCCGGACCGCGACTCCAGACGCTGCGAGCGTGTCTTCTGCGATTGCCGTCGAGTAAGGCGCAATGATCCCCCGAGCACCGATCCTGGCGACGCTCTCGAGCGGCCACAACCGCCAGATTGGCGGGGTTTCGGCGGCGCGGGTGGGTTCCGCGGAGGCCGAGTCCCACCCGTTTTGGCAGTTCGCCGGCGGTGGGGGTCGCCTATGTTGGGTCGGTGGAGTCGCCGTCCCGCTCAGCGCCCCGCGCAGCGATGTCGATCGACGTGGAGGACTGGTTCCAGGTCGAGAACCTGAGGGGCACCATCGCGCGGGAGGCATGGCCGGCACAGGAGCTTCGCGTCGAGCGCAACGTCGATCGCATGCTGGAGCTGATGGCCGCCGCGGACGTGCGAGCAACCTGTTTCGTGCTCGGCTGGATCGCCGAGCGATGTCCCCGGCTCTTGGAGCGCATCGCGGCGGCGGGTCACGAGATCGCGTCGCACGGCTACGGCCACGAGCTCCTCTCCCAGCTGACGCCGGACACGTTCCGCGAGGACGTCGGGCGCTCGAAGACGCTTCTCGAGCAGATGGTCGCGACGGAGGTCGTCGGCTACCGTGCGCCCTCGTTCTCGATCACGGACTGGGCGATCCCTGTCCTCGCCGAGCTCGGCTTCACGTACGACTCGTCGTTCTTCCCGACCTTCGCGCACGACCGCTACGGGCGGCTGTCCGGCATCGACGGGCGGGCGGCAGTGAGCGAGCCCCTCCCAGGCTTCCACGAGGTGAGCATCTCGTGCCTGCGGGTCGGGTCGCGCGCTCTCCCATGGGGCGGGGGCGGCTACTTCCGCCTCCTTCCGTACCCGCTCTTCCGGCTCGGGGCGAGGCGGATCCTCGAGACCGCGGAGCCGTACGTCTTCTACATCCATCCGTGGGAGATCGACCCGCGCCAGCCGCGGCTCAAGGGTCTCCCGAGGGCCTCCGCCTTCCGGCACTACGTCGGCCTCGATCGATGCGAGACGCGGTTCGAGAGGCTGCTTCGCGACTTCTCCTGGTCGTCGATCCGCGACCTGCTCCGGGAAAACAGCCCGCAGACCGACGCACGCGTCGCGACCGGGTACGAGCCCGTCGCTACCGCGAGCCGAAGCCGGTGAGCACGGTGCCGAACGTCCGTGACGTGATCGCGATGTCGAACAGCAGGCTGCGGTACTTGAGGTAGTAGAGGTCGTAGGCGAGCTTCTCCGCTGCGCCGTTCACGTCCGCGGTGTATCCCTGCCGGATCTGCGCCCAGCCCGTGATCCCCGGCTTCACAAGGTTCCGCCGTGTCCAGAACGGAACGGCCTCGCTCAGCAGCTCCAGGAACTCCGGGCGCTCGGGCCGCGGCCCCACGATGCTCATGTCACCGCGGAGGACATTCCAGAGCTGAGGCAGCTCGTCGAGACGCATCCGCCGGAGCAGGATCCCCACTTGGGTCACGCGCGCATCGTCCTTGCCGGCCCAGACGGCGACGCCGGGCTCCTCCGCTCTGTCGATCATCGTCCGGAACTTGCACACCTCGAACTGTCTCCCGGCTTCGCCGAGGCGAAGCTGCCGGAAGAAGATCGGCCCCGGCCCTGACGCACGCACGGCGACGCAGACCGCAGCCATTAGTGGCGCTGCTAGCACGAGGGCGACTGTCGCGACGACCACGTCGAAGGCCCGCTTCGCAAGGCGCGAATACGGACGTTGATAGAGGTGCAGGACGCCCATGAACCACTCGGGCGAGAGGTGCGCCATCGAGACCTTGCCGAAGGCGTGCTCGCTGAAGTGCTGGATGTCCACGACGCGGACGTCGAGCGTCGCGAGATCGAAGACGCCGGCGAGCGCCTCGGCGCGCGGCGCCCCGGGACCGAGGACGACGAGGTCGCTGTGCGTCCGCCGGACGATCTGGCTCAGCTCGCGGGTATCGCCGAGCACGGGGACGCCGGCGATCTCTGCGCACGGGGACGCATCGACGATTCCCATGATGTCGAACGGCAGGCGCGGGTTGCTCTCGAGCTCGTCGACGACGGTGCGAATACTCTCGTCGCACCCGACGAGGAGCAGGCGGCACCGCGGCGCCTTTGTGCGGCCGCTCGCCGTACCGAGAAGACACGACGACGAGAACACCGCGATCGCCATCAGGGCGATCTCGCGCGCGTCGATGCCGAGTCGTGGGGTCCAAAGCGCGACCGCCGACAGCGCGGCGAGACCGATCAGGGTCCGCCAGGCGATCATCACCGTTCTCCCCAGCGCCAGCGCAGAGCGTCCGGGCGCCTGGTACGGAGCACGGAGCGTCACGGCCCAAATCACGGTCGCGATCAAGATGGTCAACACAGTCGCCCGTGTTGGCGCGGACGCCCCCTCGGTGAACTCGACAGCGACCGCGGTCGCGAGGAACAGCACGGCGACGTCCGGGAGCTCTCGAAGCACCGCACGGGCCATGCCGCCGTGCGGCAGACGCGTCTCGCGCAGCGCGGGCGGAGTCGCTAGGTCGAGGGCGCGCTCGGTCATCGCTTGCGCGCCGCGGCGGGCGTGTTGAGCCGCACTTGCAGATTTCCTCCCCCGAACCGCGTGTGCCGCATCTTCCCTTCCCCGGAGGGCGGCGACGCCGAATCTTGAGCCACCCTCAGCGGCGAGGGTACGGCGTCGGCGGCGCCCGGCACAACTCCCCAAACGGCGCGACGTTCCAGCCCCCCATATGGGCGGCCTCCCTGCTAGCGCGCCTGAATCGTCACCGAGTCGATCACCTGCCCGAGCGGGCAAGACCGGTCCTCAGACTCCGTCGCCGGGCCGCAGACGGCCTCGAGCCGCAGCGCGTTCGGCGCGACGTCGACGCGCACATGCTCGAGGTGCATCGTCCGGAAGGCCGTCCGGGGATCGTCCCGCCGCCACGGCGTCTCGAGCGGCGCTCCGCCGCCGGCGGCGGTGATATGGACGACTCCGTGGATCCGGCGGAACCGCTCGTAGTCGTGCGAGTGCGCGTTGAGGTTGAGCACGTACTTGTGGAAGCGGTTGCCGAACGAGTCGAGGATCGACGCGAGCCTGCCGTCGCCCGCGTGGAAGCCGCTCGAGTACGCCGGGCGATGCCCATATGTCACGACGAACCGGATGCCGGGATCGCGCTCGGCCCCGGCCATCAGGCGAGCCGCACGTGCCTGCCAGTCGGCCCACGTAGCGTCCTCGTACGGCTCGGGATAGGAGATGAACCGCACCCCCCCGGCGTCGAACCACCCCCAGTCCTCGCCGCAGCATCCGGCCGCGGGCGCGCCGGGCGACGCCTGCGGATGCGGGAACGCGAATCGCCCCTTGTAGTTCCGTAGGTCGTCCTCGGGGGTGTCCCATTCGTGGTTTCCCCACGCCGGCATGTACGCGGCCGAGCGGCTCCAGGGCATGACGTCGTCGAAATGCCGCTCGACGGCCTCCTGGCCCTTGTCGTTGCCGTAGGTGAGATCGCCAGCGACGAGGACGAACGTAGGCTTCTCCGCTGCGATCTGCGCCTGTGTCGTCGCCACGGCGGGCGCGCTTCCCGCGTCGCCGACGTCGCCCTCGACGACGAAGCGGAAGCGCCCGGTCGGCGCGGTCGCGAAGGTGCGGTCCGGCCCGCTCCCGATGCTGTAGTGGTACGTCGTCCCGGGTAGAAGGCCCGCGAGCCGCGCCTCGCGGAACGGCCCCGCCGACGAGAAGGGCATCGGCGTCGGCTCGTCCGCGACAGCGCGCCGGCCGTAGCGCGCGGAGCGGCCGTAGCGAATCGCATTCGCACCGCCCTTCCAGTCGAACACGACCGCGCTCGGGCCGGCGAACGTGTAGTGGATCTGCGACGCGGGCCGTACGGCAGCGGCTTCCGAGGAGCGACCGGACGCATTGAATCGCTCGAGCACGCGCACCAACCGGGGCCGGTCGAGGAGGGCGCTCCCGCCCCACGACCACGTGAAGACCGCGTAGCCCTGCTGCCTCGAGCGGGCCCAGCGGTCGAGCATCGCGGTCAGCTCCGCGGGTGACGGCCAGCGCCACTCCTCCACCTGGAAGGCCTGGACATGGCCGAAGTACGCGAGCCCGGCCAGGTTTGCGGCGGCGATCACACGATCCAGCCACGCGAAGTCGCAGCGAGGACGGCCGCGGAAGCAGATGTACGGGTTGAGACCCACCTCGTCGGCGACCCCACGCCAGCGCGGAAGCTGGTCGAGCGCATGCTCACGCGAGTTCATGTCGAGGCTGAGGTACGTGCGGGCGTCCGGGTCGATCGACTCGATCAGGCGCGCCCGCGCGCGGTGCTGTTCGACAGCCGCCGGGCAGCCGTAGGGATCAGGCTCGTTCGAAAAGTAGTAGCCCCAGACCTTGGGGTCGCCCTTCGCGGCGCGCACCTTCGCCGCGACCGTCGCATCGGGCTTCTCCCAGTCGCACGTCGGCGCATTGAGATAGTCGCCGAGCCAGTACAGGCCACGGGCGCCGGGCGGAAGGGCGTCGGCCTCCGCCTTCGCGTCGACGTCCAGGAGGTTGAAGCCGAGTGCCGCTGCTCCTCGCTGGTTCGACCCCGTGTGGAACATGTAGCGGTACGGCGGCGGCCGATCGCCGGCCGCCGGCGAGGCCCCGACGGACGAGCTCAGCGTCCCAGCGCACGCCACCGCTGCGAGCAGCGCGACGACGAGGAGGGGGTGCTCGCGGCGCCCTCCCGTGGCGGCCTGACAGGCGCGCACGAGCGGTCCCGGGCTCAGGGCTCTCCAGCCGTCGCCCTCCGCGCCCGCCCGTGCGCCGCACCCAGCGGCCGGGCGAGAGCCCGTCGGAGCACGCCGCGTCGCGTGTAGACGACGAGGCCGAGGAGAGGGGAGCGTCGCAGGACGAGCAGCTCGCCGAGCTCGAGGGCGTCGCGACGCTGCAGCACGCTGGGAGCGAGAACGACGACACCCACGGGGCGCCCTTGCCCAGGGGCGGATCTCGCTGCGGCCAACGTCCACGCCTCGGCGCCGCTCGACTCTATCTCGAGCCCGAACGCCGCCGCCGTGCCGCGCAGCCGGTCGCCGAACGTGTCCGAGGGCGCGCCGATCGGCCACGAGATCAGCTCGACCTTCACGAGTCCCGCCGACTCGGCCGCGAGCTGGATCCGCCCGGCCGCTCGAGACAGGTTCCTCGTCGAAGATGCCTCGGGCCGCCCGATGTCGGCGAGGAGGGGGACGCCGAGCTGCGCGGCGAGCGCCTCCCCGCCCACGATGTTCGGACGGATCATCTCGAGGACGGCGGCTGCGGCAACGCCGAGGATCAGCCCGAGCAGCGCACCGAGGATCACGTACTGCGGCCGGCCGGAGGAATCGGCGTGCGTCGGCGCGACCGCACGGCTGATCACCGAAGGCTTGGGGCGTGTCGCGAACGACGCGAGGATCGTCACGCGCTCCGACTCGAGAACGCGCCGCTGTCGCGCGAGGACCTGGCGCTGCCGCGACGCCGCTTCCTGCTGCACCCGGAGCGCGCGCGCCCTGCTCGCGGCGGTCACGGAGGCGATGTCGCGGTTGAGACCCGCGAGCACACCGTCGAGCTCCGCGATCTTCGACCCGAGCTCCGCAATCTCGGAGTCGAGCTCCGACAGCTGTTGCTCGCTCGTCCCGCGCGTCACCCGCTCGCGGGCGAGGATGACCTGCAGTGCAAGGGCGTTGGCGATCCTCGCCGCCGCGTCGGGATCGTGGTCGCTCACCGAAAGCCGCACGATCGCCGAGCTGCCGAGACCGGTCGCCGAGACGCGATGTTGCGCGACCTCCGCCGCGTCTCGTCGCACGCCGGCCCGTCCAAGCGCTGCCTTGACCTGCGTCGGGCTCGTCGCGATCGCCTTTACCGTATCGGCGATCGCGACCGCCTGCTGGCGCGTCGCCGGATCCGGAGTGTCCAGAACGACACGGGCCGTGGCGGTGTACGCCCGCTCGTCGCCGCGTGCGAGGCCCGCGGCGACGCCCAGGGCAACGAGGACCGCGATCAGCCACCAGTACCGTCCGAGGCGCCGCACGACGTCCGGCAGGTCGGCTGCTCCGTCTGTATCGGCGGCACGTGGGAACGTACGTTGGGGGCCCGGGTCGGTGCCGGCAGCCGCAATCGCACGCCGGATCGCGGGCACGCGCTCCTCAGACGGTTCCATGTTGTTCCTTCTCCCTCCTCGCACAGCGCGTACGGCAACCTTCTCCGCCGTCGGGAGGACACGGCGATCCCGACTCGGCGTGGTGCGAAGCTGTGGCGCCGTCAACCATCTCTCAGCGGATCGCCTCGACCGCGTCCCCGATCTCGGCGGGCTCGGCGGAGTCGGGCTCCTCGAGCAGACCGTGCGCGAGCGCCCACCGGCTCGCTGCCGTCCGGTTCGCCGTCGCGGTCTTCCTATAGATGTTCGAGAGGTGGAACTTGATCGTCTGATCCGTCACCCACAGCATCCGGGCCAGCTCCGAGTTCGAGTGGCCCATCGCGACGAGCCGAAGGATTTCGACCTCTCGCCGCGTCAGGCCTGATGCGCTTCCCGCACCCTTCGTCGACGCCCGCTCCAGCGTTGGCGCGGCGTCGGACGGCGCTTCCCCGAGATCCGCCCGAGGACGGATGTACACGGATTGATCGAAGGCTTGGCGAAGGGCGGCCTCGAGATCGTCCCGAGGTGCGGTCTTGACGACGTAGACATCGGCGCCGGCGGCGAACGCAGCGTCGATGTGCGCCTGATCCTCGTGCGACGAGAGAACGAGGAGCTTCATGTCAGGCACGAGTGCCCGCGCGCTCGCCACCCAGCCGAGCGCCTCAATCGCAGCCCCCCGGGGCCAGAGCTCCCCCACCAATATGTCTGGGGTGGTCGCGGCGAGGACCTCCAGCAACTCTGCCCCCGTCAACCCGGTTCCGACGACCGTCACGGAGGCGCGCGCGAGCACCCTGGCCACCGCTTCGAGCCAGAGTGGATGCCCGTCGACGATCACCGCGCTTCGGCCCGCGCGTTGGGCTCTCTCCGCGTGGGTCGTCGCCGCAGACGCCACCCCACTACCTCCCCACTGTTCCCCCTCTCCCATGTGGATTAATAGGCCTTTCCTGGGCTTTTGTCCAGCTCTCGTCCTTAACTCGGCGGCGCCGAAATCGCGGCACGATGGGACTGCGGACCGTCGTCCAACTCGACCTGCCCGCATTGGTAGGGACGCGAGGTGGCCGGAACGCGTTCGTCCGAGGTCGCCGGAGCCATCGCCGCTTGCGCCGCTCGACCGAGCGTCGATGAGCGCTCTCAGCACCTCGATCACCCGGTACGAACAAGCCACGAAGCGTGCGTCGGCAACGACCTCCCGGTCGCCTCGGATGGCCGCGACGAACGACTCGAGGTCGCACGCGAGTGCGCCGACGTCGCGGAAGTGGACACGAAGCTCCGTTCCGGCGTCGGGGTCGCCGGTTTTCGCGGTAGGCGACTCGCCTCTCTCAGGCCGCTCGTAGACCGTCACGGTGCGGTCGAGCGCGTCGTACCTCGCGCTTCGCTCGGAGCCGATGATCGTGAGACGTCGAACCTCCTGATGCGCGATCTGCGAAATCCGCACGTCCGCTGCGATTCCCGATGCGAAGCCGAGATGACAGCACACAAGATCGAGCGCCTCGTTGCCGGCGGCTCGGTGTCCGTGCCCGGAGACGGTCACGGGCTCCTCCCGAACGAGCGCCAGAATCGCGGTGAGGGGTGCGAGCCCGAGCTCCAGCAGGATGTCGGGGGACGCTGTCCGCCGACGGTGCTGCGACTCGGCCTGGACGAAGGAGACGTTGCCGAGATCACCGGATTCGGTTGTCGCGACGAGGCGCCGCAATGCCGGGTGTCCGAGCTGATGGCCGCCCGCGACGAACGTTCGCCGATGCCGCCCGGCGAGCATGGCGAGCCGCTCAATCTCCTGGCTCCTCGCCGCCGGCGGCGCCCGTACGAAGACATGCCTTCCGGCCACGAGCGCCAGGCGCGCCACCGCCCCCCTGCTACGGAGCGGGGTCGCGACGACCACCGCGTCGACGGGCATGTCGTGGAGGAGCTCGTCGAGCGATCCTGTCACGGCAACGCCCGGCCACCGGCCCCTCAGCCGACGCACGACCTCGGGATCCGCGTCACAGAGCACCTGGAGCTCGGCACCAGCGACCTTCTCGAGCGTCTCCGCGACGGCCAGGCCCCAGTCGCCGAGGCCGATGACCGCGAAGGTGACGCACTGGCTCACGCCGGTTCGGCCCGGTGGCTCGGTTGTGGATCCGCGACCCACCCACGGCTCGGCCGGCGCCTTCCCATCCGCACCGCGAAAGGATGCTTCGAGGAGCCCGTATGCGAAACCCCCGGATGTCCAGAGTCGGCGCGGCTTGGAACGCCTAGCGGCTTCGAACGCCTATACGAATGACCGGTGCTGTTCACTGCACCCACGGCGTGCAACGGCGGCTCGCCGACTTCCGCGGGCCGTGCAGCGCGACGGAGGGTTTCGTTCGAGGCCCCGAGTGAAGACCGCGCAGGCGCGATCATGCGGGTGCCCGTCTTCGACGCGGTCGCGGCCGATACGCCCGACGCCGCATACGCGGAGATCCGCGGGAAGGGACGGCTGCTCTAGCTTCCCGTCTACCGCCCGGACGTCCACTACGGCAGCGTGTACCTGGGTTATGCCCGCCAGAGCCCGCGCGGGCGGCCGCAGGGCTACTCGACGATCGCGCCGAAGCGCGCCGTCGGGCTGGCGCGCGAGCTGCGTCCGCTCTCCTGCGGCCGCGGAACCGTGCCCGCCGACCTCGGCATTCGCTTCGTCGCGGTGCACCGAGGCCTCTACGCGCAGAGCGCCTTCTTCGCGGCCGGCTGCCCCGACCGGGCGGAGGAGATGCTGCGCACGAGCGGCTGGCGTCTCCTCGCCCGCGACAGGGGGATTGCGGCGTACGCGCGCTAGACGTGCGAGCGCCCGCCCGTCCCGGCGAGCTCGCGAGCGACCAGGGCGAGGTTCGCGCGCCAGAGCGTCTCCGGGAGCGGTGGCAGGATGTCGTCCCAGATCGCAGCGAAGCTCGTTCGCAACTGCGGCATCCGCGCCGGGCGCGCGATGAACCAGAAGTGAAGGTGGGCGCTGCCGTCGCCCCACCGGCCGACGTGCACTCGCCCGATGTGGCCGACCGCGTCGACCGCGCGCTCGACCCGCACGATCAGCGGGCCGAGCTCCGCCGCGAGGTGCGGTGGGATGTCGCCGAGGTCGCAGTGCTGGCGCGGCATGAGGATCACCACCACGGGAAGCCCGCTCGGCTGTGAAAGGGGCGCCAGGAGCCAGCGGTCGTCGCTCCAGATCACGTCCTCGTCACCGAGGCGACACCGCCAGCAGTCGGCGGGGTCCTCGCCGCGACGCGGCGGCTCGTCCGCGGGAGGCAGCAGCGGCCG
>Ga0111538_10009114_pt1 | contig 13268 bp, 13 predicted proteins | sample SoiMethybrSBSTD1_FD_79669 | JGI IMG/M metagenome (GOLD analysis project Ga0111538, IMG submission 79669) | Bulk soil microbial communities from a Populus tree surrounding site in Tennessee, USA - Soil MetaG P. TD hybrid SBSTD1 (version 2)... | ecosystem: Environmental > Terrestrial > Soil >...
AGCTCCTCGTCGGTGAGCCAGACTATGCGCATGCGCAGCTCGCTCGGGCCGGCCTGGTCCGCGTCGCGTATCAGCGCGCGCGTTCGGTCCTCCCCGAGGATTCCCCACAGCTCCTCGATGAGCCGCGCCGCGCCCTGACCGAACTTGGCGTTCTTGCCGAGGTCGGCCTGCAGGATCGTCACCTCGTTCCGCATCTGCACCCAGGCGTACGCGGACATGATCACGATCAGCCCGAGGACCAGCGCGGCGGTGAGCTTGCGCGCGACTTTCATGCCTGTCCCCTGCTGCGGGATAGCGTTGCCGGCCGCCGCGGCGCAACCGGAGCCCGTGCGGCCCCGACGTCGGGCCGGAGGCAGGCGGGAGGAGTCGCCCACCCCCGACCCGGACAGGTCACGCTGCCGTCAGGGGGGCGATGAGGGGCCCCGCGGGAGTGGAGGTCCCCGGCGCACAGATCGAGAGGATCGCGGCGTAGCTCAGGCCGAATCGATCGGCGAGCTCGCCGGGGCTCGCGCCCGCGGCGCGAAGCGATCGGATGCTCAGATTCCTCTCCGCGCGTGCACGGATCTCGGCGCTCGAGGCCCGTCGCCGGACGCCGGACGCCTCGTCGCCCGGCACGCTCCTGGTGGCGAGGTCCAGTAGGTGGTGGCGCACGCGCTCGACCGGGAGGCCGAGGTAGGCGCACACGTTCTCGAAGCTGAAGGGCGCCGGGTCACGTCTCGCGACCCAGGCGCGTGCATCCCTCGCCAGGCGCTGGCGCTCCCGCTTGGGACAGCCCTGGCCCTCGAGGCACTGGATCGCGTCGAGCAGCATCGCATACAGCATCGCGCGCTCGCCGCTCGCGCGTGCCGGGCAGAAGCTCGCCATCGGCATCGGCGGCGCGTTCTCGACGAATGCTTCGGCTGAGCAGGCGTCGTCCATGGGCGACCACCGGAGCAACCCTCGTGCCCGACCGTGCGCGACGCCGGCTCGTGCCGCGCGGCGTGGAGCATGCGCCGCAACGGCCCGTGCGCCACTATGGCACGCGGCCGCTGCGCCGCGTCGGCGCCTCAGCCCCGCCCGCGCCGCCGTCCCGCGGCCATCGCGCGCTCCACCTCGCGGTGCTCCATCCGCTCGCGGATGGACGCGCGCTTGTCGTACTGTTTCTTCCCGCGCCCGAGCCCGAGCTCGGCCTTCGCTCGCCCCTTCGACCAGTAGAGGCGGAGCGGCACCAGGGTCAACCCGCGCTCCTGGATCTTCCCCCGCAGGCGCTCGATCTCACGGCGATGGAGCAGCAGCTTCCGCGTCCGGATGGGATCGTGGCCGAACTGGCTCGCCGGCGCGTACGGGTTGATGTGCGCGCCCACCAGGAACAGCTCGTCGCCGAAGAAGCGGGCGTAGGCGTCCTTCAGGTGCGCGCGGTGGTCGCGGAGCGACTTCACCTCGCTCCCCGTCAGCACGAGGCCCGCCTCGAACCGCTCGTCGATGAAGTAGTCGTGGAAGGCCCGCCGGTTGATGGTGATGTCGCGCTCGCGGGCCTCCTTCGTCACCCGACGGCCCGCAGCGGGCCCGGAATCTCGCTGCGCTCCTCCTTGATGCGGTTCTTGTCGTCGACGAAGACGACCTTCGGCTTGTGGGCGCGGGCCTCTGCCTCGTCGAGCCAGGTGTAGGCGGCGATGATGACGAGGTCACCGGGACGGACGAGATGGGCCGCGGCGCCGTTGACGCAGATGACGCCGCTCCCGCGCTCGCCCTCGACGGCGTACGTCTCCAGGCGATTGCCGTTGGTCACGTCCCAGATGCACACGGCCTCATTCGGGAGGAGATCGGTGGCGTCGAGCAGGTTGCGATCGATGGTGACCGATCCCTCGTAGTCGATGTCGGCCTGAGTCACGGTGGCGCGGTGGATCTTGGCGCGGAGCATCTTCCGCATCATCGGTCGGTCCCTCCCGGTACGAGCACTCTGTTGTCGATGAGCCGCACGCCCCCCACCCACACCGCCAGCGCCAGCAGCGCCGGCGCCGTCACCTCCGACACCTCCTCCAACGTCTCCGGATCGCGGAGCTCGGCGTATTCGAGCCGTGCGTGCGGCTCGCGCGCGATCTCGGCCTCGGCGCGGGCGACGACGGCCGGCGCCTTCGACTCGCCGGTGGCGACGACGGTGGCGGCGATGCCGAGAGCCCGCGGAATGCACCGCGCGGCCTCTCGCTCCGCGGGTGCCAGGCGGGTGTTGCGGCTCGACAGGGCGAGGCCGTCGCCCTCGCGCACCGTCGGCACCCCGGCGATCTCGATTCCGAAGTCGAGATCGACGGTCATCCGCCGGATGACGGCGAGCTGCTGATAGTCCTTCTCGCCGAAGACGGCGACGTGCGGGCGCACGGCGTGGAAGAGCTTGGCCACCACCGTCGTCACGCCGCGGAAGTGTCCCTGGCGCGTCCGCCCGCAGAGCGGCGCCGTGAGCGCGCCGACGTCGACACCCGTCTGGAAGCCCTCGGGGTACATGGCGGCCGGCGCCGGCGTGAAGACCGCGTCCACCCCCGCCCGCTCGCACTGCGCCACGTCGTCCGCGAGGGTGCGGGGATAGCGGTCGAAGTCGTCGCGACGATCGAACTGGATCGGGTTCACGAAGATCGACACGACGACGCGGTCGGCACGCCGCCGGGCCTCGGCCACGAGCGCCAAATGTCCGGCGTGCAGCGCCCCCATGGTCGGCACGAGCGCGATGCGTTCCCCGGCGGCACGCGTCGCGTCCGCCCAGGCCTGCATCGCGCCCGGTGTCTCGAGGGTCTGCATCAGCTTTCTCCTACGGCCGCCGGCTTCTGCGGCTGGAACGCCTGCGCCTCGGACGGGAAGGCGCCGTCCTTCACTTCCTGGACGTAGGCAGCCGCTGCACGCACGACCTCGCGTCCCACTTCGGCGTAGCGCTTCGCGAAGCGCGGCGTCCAGGCGTTCGAGAGGCCGATCAGATCGTGGAGCACCAGCACTTGGCCGTCGCAGTGGACGCCGGCCCCGATGCCGATGGTGGGAATGGAGAGCATCGCCGTGATCTCGCCCGCGAGGTCGAGCGGGATGCACTCGAGCACGACGGCGAAGGCGCCGGCGGCCTCGACCGCCTGCGCGTCCTCGATGACACGCTCGCGCCCGCCCGGCGCGTGCCCGTGGCGCCGGCCCTGGACGCGATGCCCGCCCATCCGGTGCACCGACTGCGGCGTCAGGCCGACGTGTCCCATGACCGGGATGTCGACCGCTGCGATGCGGGCGATGGTGTCGGCCATGGCGAGCCCGCCCTCGAGCTTCACCGCCTGCGCGCCGCCCTCTTTCACCAGGCGGATGGCGCTCTCGACCCCCTGCGTCGGGCTCGCCTGATAGCTGCCGAACGGCAGGTCGCCGACGACGAGTGCGTGCGGCGCCCCACGCGAGACGAGCCGCGTGTGGTAGACCATCTCGTCGAGGGTCACGGGCAGCGTCGTCTCGTTCCCCTGGACGACCATGCCGAGCGAGTCCCCGACGAGGAGCATGTCGACGCCGGCCTCGTCGAGGAGCCGCGCGAAGGCGCAGTCGTAGGCGGTCACCATGCTGATCCGCTCGCCTGCGGCCTTCATTCGGCCGAGGTCCGGAACCGTCACCTTCTTCCGCTGCTGCTCCATACGAAAACGGCCTCCTCGGACCGATGGTCCGGGAGGCCGACTGGTGCGCAGCGTGCGTGAGGAGACTCGCCCTCCTTCGTCCGCGGGTCGCCGTCGCTCGTCGCGATCGGCGCCCCGGCCTCAGGGCCGGGCCTGTCGATGCTCGCTCTCGGTCTGTCGCGCAGTCTCTGCTTCCCGTCTCGGTCCGTTTCAATCCCCGCCCTTGATGGGTCGGGGTCGTTACCTGGATCCAAGCGGAATGTAGTGCTGTACCCCCAGTCTCGAGGCCCGGATCTCCTTGATCAGGTCAGCCAGATCGCTGCCATGCTCGACGAAGTCGATGTCCGAGCAGTTGACCACGAGGAGCGGGGCCTCCGTGTATGCGTGAAAGTAGCTCCTGAACGCCTCCGTCAAACGTTCCAGATACTCGTGCGTGATGCCGCGCTCGAATTCGCGGTCACGCTTGCGGAGCCGGCGGAGCAGGACCTCCGGCCGGGCCTCGAGATAGATGACGAGATCGGGCTGCGGGAGCGGCTCGCGGAGGAGCGCGCAGACCTCCTGATACAGCTGGAGCTGCTCGGGGTTGAGGGTGATGCTGGCGAAGATGCGGTCCTTCGCGAAGAGGTAGTCCGCGACCGTCCCGACCGTAGGGTCGGCCTGGGCCAGCTCCCGCTGCTGGCGGTAGCGCTGGAACAGGAAACCGATCTGCGCCTCGAACGCATGTCTCGCCGGGTCCTCGTAGAACTTTCGGAGGAAGCTGTTTTCCTCTACCTGCTCGAGGAGCAGCCGCGAGCCGAACTCGGTTGCGAGTCTCCGGGCGAGAGCCGTCTTGCCAACGCCGATCGGCCCCTCGACCGCGAGATACCGCGCCGTGGTCCGGTCCGCCGCCATCCCCCTCCCGAAGGCGCAGATAGCATCCACGACGCGCCGTGTCCATTATATTTCGGGGCCACGCAGGCTATACACGGCCCGCCATGCCGACCGCGCTCCTCCGCCGTACGGTGGCCCAGCTCTTCATGGTGGGGATCCCGGGGCCGGAGCTGGACCGGGCGACGCGGGCGTTCCTGAACGAGCATCCCCCCGGGGGAGTCGTGCTCTTCCGGCGAAACGTGCGCTCGGCCGGGCAGCTACGGCGTCTGGTCGAGGGTCTGCACGCCTCGGGCGCGGGGGTGCCCCCGCTGGTCGGGATCGATCACGAGGGGGGGCGGGTGCACCGGCTGCCGCGTCCCTTCACCCACTTTCCCCCGGCGGCGACCGTGGGGCTCGGCGGTGTCCGCGCGGCCGAGGCCGTCGGCCGTGCAATGGGCGTCGAGCTGGCCAGCGTCGGGATCGACGTCGACTTCGCCCCGAGCCTCGACGTGTGCACGAACCCGCGGAACCGCGTCATCGGCGACCGCGCGTTCTCGTCAGATCCCGCCGCGGCCGCGCGCCTCGGCATCGCCTTCGCACGAGGTCTCCAGAGCGCCGGGGTGGTCGCCTGCGGGAAGCACTTTCCCGGCCACGGCGGCAGCACGGGCGATTCGCACTTCGTGCTTCCGCGCGTCACGCGCTCGCGGCGGAGGCTGGCGGCCGTGGACCTCGTGCCCTTCATGCGCTGGATCCGCGCGGGCTTCCCCGCCGTGATGACCTCGCACGTCGTCTACCCCGCCTACGACGCACGGCGACCGGCGACGCTCTCGCCGCGCATCGCGCGCCAGCTGCTGCGCGGCACGCTCGGCTTCCGCGGTGTTCTCTTCAGCGACGACCTCGAGATGCAGGCCGCGGCCGGCCGGCACCCGCCGGGCCGCCTCGCGTTGCGCGCGCTCGAGGCGGGTTGCGACATGCTGCTCGTCTGCCAGTCGCTCGACACGGTCCGCGCCGCGATGAAGGGCGTGGAGGAGGCGATCGAGGCGGGCCGGCTCGACGGGCGGCTCGTGGTCGAGGCGCTCGCGCGCATCCATCGCCTCCGCGCCTTCGCGGCCGGGCTTCAGGGGTCGCCGTCGGGCCGCTTCGGATGGCCGGCTCATACGCGGCTCGCGCGCCGGCTCGCCGTGCCCGCGGCCGCGCCTGCGGCCTAGCTCGCCGCTCGCCAAGCGCGCCGTAGGTACGCTATGCGGCGTGCATGCCCATCGCACGCGCCCTGCTCCTCACGGTCGTCCTTTTCCTCCACGCCGACTCGGATGCCCCGGCCGCCGATCTCGTCAGCGCGTGGACGCCGGACGCCTGGAAGAACCAGGACACCCTCGAGCTCCAGACGACCGTTCCCGAGGAGGGTGAGTACTGGTTCCCGGTCTGGCTCGTCGTCCTCGACGACCAGGTCTACGTCCGGCTCGGCACGCGCGCCGTGGACCGCGTCGAGAAGAGCACGACGAAGCCCTACATGGGCGTGCGCATCGCGGGCCAACAGTTCGACCGCGTGAAGGGAACACCCGCGCCGGAGAAGGCCGAGGAGGTCGCCGCCGCGATGGGCGACAAGTACTGGAGCGACCTCTTCATCCGCTACTTCAACCACCCGCTGACGCTCCGGCTCACACCGGAGCCGGGGAAGTAGCTACCGTCGTCGCTGCTTGCGGTCGCCCCGCGAGGCCGCGGTGCGCCCGCCCCGGGTCACCGCCGCCTTGGCGCCGGCCTCGCGCGGCGCCGGCTGCACGAGCCGCGGCAGCGTCTTCGCGAGCGGCGCCCGCGCCACGCCACGCTCCGTGATGATGGCCGTCACGAGCTCCGCCGGCGTCACGTCGAAGGCGGGGTTCAGCACGCGGACGCCGCTCGGCGCGATCTGGCGATCGAACACGTGGGTCACCTCGCGCGGCGCCCGCTCCTCGATGGGGATGAGATCGCCGCTCGGGCATGACAGGTCGACCGACGACGTCGGCGCCGCAACGTAGAACGGGATGCCGTGACGATGCGCCACGACCGCGTGCGTGTACGTCCCGATCTTGTTCGCGACGTCGCCGTTGGCCGCCGTCCGGTCGGTGCCGACGATGACGCAGGCGATGCGGCCGCGGGCCATCAGGTGCCCGGCCATGTTGTCGGTGACGAGCGTCACCGGGATGCGATCCTTCTTGAGCTCCCACGCCGTGAGCCGCGCGCCCTGGAGGAACGGCCGCGTCTCGCAGGCGACGACCTGCACGCGCTTGCCCGCCTCGACGGCGGCGCGGATGACGCCGAGCGCGGTCCCGTAGCCCGCGGTCGCGAGCGCGCCCGCGTTGCAGTGGGTCATGACCGTCGCGCCGTCCTCGATGAGCTCCGCGCCGTGGCGGCCGAGCGCCCGGTTCACGGCGACGTCCTCCTCGTGAATCGCGAGCGCCTCCCGCTCGAGAAGCGTGCGCAGCGTGTCGGGCGAGCGGTGCTGGTTCCGCGAGAACACCTTCCGCATCCGCTGGATGGCCCAGAAGAGGTTCACCGCCGTCGGCCGCGTGGCGGCGAAGGTGCGGCAGAGGCGATCGAACTCGCGCGCCGGGTCGCGCCGCAGGGCGCGGGCGCCGAGCGCGATGCCCATCGCGGCCGCGACGCCGATGGCGGGCGCGCCGCGGATGACCATGTCCTTGATGGCGCGCGCGACCTCGCGATGATCGCTGTAGACCCGATACACCTCGCGCGTCGGCAGCAGACGCTGGTCGATCATGACCACGCGTCCGTTTCTCCATTCGATCGTCCTCACCGGCATGGCGACGCCCTCGCTCGACGCGCGAGCATACCGCAATCGTCTCCTCGGCAACAGCACGAACCTCGCAGTCGGCCGAGCCACCTTGACCTCGCGCACGAGGCCCCGTTATGGTCGACGAAGCGTGAGCGAGTACGACGCCTCCTACACGACGACCGTCGCCGGCTCCGTCGAAGACTGCTTCGCCGTCCTCACCGACTTCCCCGCCTACCCCGAGTGGTCGTCCCCGATCACCGAGTGCCGCGTGGTCGAGCGTTATCCCGACGGGCTCGCACGTAAGGTCGCCTTTGCGCTCGACATGATGATCCGGACAGTCCGCTATACGCTCGAGTACACCTACGACCCGCCCCGCGGCGCACGCTGGCGCCTCGTCGAGGGCGACATCAAGAGCGTCGAGGGATCGTACCGCTTCGACCCCGCGGGCGACGGCACCGAGGCGACGTGCAGCCAGTCCGTCGACATCGGCTTCTGGATTCCCGGCCCCATCCGCCGCATGGCCGAGGCGAAGGCCCTCCGCGACTCCGTCGAGGAGTTCCGCAAGGCCGTCGAAACGCGCAATGGGATGGCGTAGTTACCAGTCTCCGCGCGCGTAGCGCGCGGCCGAGCGCCAGCGAGCTGGGGGAAGAGGCTCCACGCGGCTCTGCCGCGTGGAGAAGGGGGACAGAGTCCCCCTTTAGCCTACGGATCTCTGTGTGCTCGGGTGCTCTTCCGAACCGACCAGCGCGTCGGGCCGGGTGAGCCAGCGCGTCGTCAGCACGAGCGACCACAGGCGCGCGCTGTTGTCGGCGCGTCCCGCTTCGTGGTCGGCCCAGAGGCGCGCCACCACGTCGGGGCGGAACAGCCGCTGCTCCTTCAGGCGCTCCACCGACAGCGTTTCGCGGCAGTAGCTCCGGAAGGCCGGCGACGCCCACACGGCGGCGCGGAGCGCGTTCGCATGCCCGGCGCGGCAGACGGCGTCCGGGACCGGCCCCCGCATCGCGGTACGGAGCGCGGGGCCGCCGAAGCGTCGTTCGGTACGCTCGGGCGGCAGGAGGCCGGTCACGAACTGCGCCAGCCGATGATCGACGAACGGCAGCCGGATGTCGGCGTCGACACCCGCGGTGAGCGGGGCGACCCGAGCCGGGAGCCGGAGCACCAGCTCGGCATAGTGGATGGCGTCCGCGGGATCCGTCGCGCCCGCCGACGTGGCGTCGGCGAAGAGCCGCGTGAGCACCTCCCACGGGCGGGCATCGAACACGGCGCGGAACGCCTCGTCGGTGTAGAGCTCCTGCCGCGCGTCCATGCCGAAGCGGGTGACGGCGCGCGCGTACATCTCGCTCGGCGCCAGGCGGGCGTCGGCCACCATGTGACGGAGCGCGTGAATGCGGGTCTTCGGCAGGACGCGCACCGCCAGCTCGGCGCCCTCGCGGACGAGCGAGGGCAGCTGCCGATAGGCGTCCGCGCGGGCCATGGCGAGCGCGGGCATCGAGCCGCCGAGGATCTCGCCGGCCCCGACGCCGGCGATGACCACGCCGCCCGCCGCGCCGGCGCGCGCCGCCGCCATGCGCAGCAGGACGTCCTCCGGGGCGCCCATCGGGGCCCCGGCGCACGCGAGCAGCTCGTTGACGGCCGACTCCCATTCCTGCGGCCCGGCAAGGATCGCGTGCTCGATGCCGGCCTGGGCGGCGAGACGACCGGCGGCGCGCGCCTCGCCGTCCGGCTCGCCGTCCGGCGTCATCGTGTAGGCACGGGCCGGTAGACGGGTATCCTCGGCGAGCAGCGCGAGCAGCGTGGCGCTGGCGAAGCCGCCCGCGAGCAGGAGCGCCGGGCCCGTCTCCGTTCCGCCGAGCGCCAGGCGGAGCGACTCGGCGAGCTGGCCGCGGATCAGGCGCGGGAGATCGGCGATCGAGCGGCGTCGCTCGGGGAAGATCGGCTGCCAGTAGCGCTGCGCGCGCGAGCGCCCGTCCTCGAAGAGCAGGCATTCCCCGGGCCAGAGCTGGCGGATGGCCGGCAGCAGCGTGGCCGGCGGAGGCACGCAGCCGAGCGTCAGCGCCGCATCGAGCGCCGCGGGGTCCACGGCCGAGGCCACTCCGGGGAGCGCGCTCAGGAGCGCCATCTCGGGCGAGGCGGCGAAGCGGCCGCGATCCGCCGTCCAGTAGAGCGGGATGACTCCCAGCTGATCGCGCGCGAGGAGCAGGCGGCGATGGCGTTCGTCGTAGAGGGCGACGGCGAAGCCGCCGCGGAGCGCCGCCAGCGCCCCGGGGCCGCGCTCCTCGTACAGGTGGACCACCAGCTCCGCATCGTCGCGCCCGGCGAACGAATGGCGCTGCTCGAGGCTCGCGCGGAGCTCGCGCCGGTTGTGCACCGCGCCCGCGAGCACGGCGTGTACGGTCCGCCGCTCGTTGCTGGCGACCGGGAGGCCGCGCGCATCCGGACCGGTGTGCGCCAGGACGAGCGGCCGTCCCGAAGAATCGACGTTCAGCCACGCACCCGGCGGGAGAGACTCCTCGGGCCAGCCGACGAGGACGCGGAACGCGCGTCTCACGGCGCCGCCGGCCCCCGCGTGAGCTCGACCTCGCCCTGCACGACGGCGAGGCGGTAATCCTCGCCGCCGGCATGCAGCTCGGCGACGAGCCGGAACGCATCGTGCTCGAGGCGTAGCGACACCGGCCCCTCGCTCCGCGGGACGATCGCGTAGCCGATGAGGAGCGGCAGGCGTCCGGCCGCGGCCAGCGCGAGCACCGGCGCCGGGAGCGTGCTCCCGGAATCGGCGCGATACCAGCCCAGCGCCTCCGTGCCGTCGACGCCCCGCACGACGCGCGCCTCGTGCGCGCGCGCGGCCACCAGCTGGACGCGGCAGCCGGCGGAGCGCCGCGCCTGGAACGCCAGCCGGTCCTGACACGAGCCCTCGAGCGTCGTGTCGGGATGGAAGTGCACGAAGGACTCGACCATGTGCTCGCCGCTCCCGAGGAGCTCGTCGCACACGATCCAGAAGCGCCCGGGCAGGCAGAGCACGCGCCGGCGATGCTGTAGCCGGAGGTTGTTCGCGAGCCGCGCGAACCCATCGTGCGCGCCCGTGAACGCGACGACCCCCTCCTGCACCGCCCACTGCACGTCGCTCACGACGGGCAGGCGGCCGTTGGCCACCTGGTCGGCGCCGTCCACCGAGATCACGTTGTGCGCCTGCGTGCTGCGGAGATGCGCCGCGAGATCCGCGGGCGCCTCGAGTGCCGGCCCGGAGCCGACGATCAGACGCTCGCCGCCCACCGACAGCTCGTAGCCCAGCGCGCCGCCCCCGCCATCCGGCGTCGGCGTGCCGCCGTCGACGACCATGACGTCACCGGGCTCGCCCGGCAGCACGTAGAAGCCGCTGCGGCGGAGTCCGCGCGCCTCGACGGTGCGGCTCCGGCGCTCGAGCTGGACGTGCACGCGGCGCGCGGATCCGTCGAGCACCATCGCCGGCCACAGCCCCGTCAGCTCCCCCGGCAGGGCGAGCCCAGGCTCATGGAGCAGGACGGCGGCGACCGCGAGCAGCTCGCGCGGCGCCGGTCCGCTGCCGAGCGCCGCCCCCTGGAGCAGCACCGGCTGCTGATCGGGATGCATGAGCCGGGCGAGATAGTCCGCCATTCCTTTGATGCGCTTCCGCGCCCAGATCGGCACGTCGTCGTTGGCGGCTCGCAGGATCGAGAGCACCTCGAGATAGCTCGCGAGCGCCTCGCCATGAGCGCTCGTATTGCGCCCGTGGTGGCCGCCGTCCTCCTGCACCTGGTCACGTAGCTGTGACCACAGGAGGTTCGTCCCGGTCTCGAGCCAGCCGCGCGCCTCGATGCCGTCGAAGAAGCGGCCGGCGAGGAAGAGCGCGCGGCCGGCGAGGATGCGATCGCGGTCCACGCCGCCCGCCCCGAGCGCCGTCGCGAGCGTGGTCGCCTGCTGATAGACGCTCTCGATGAAGACGCGGCGCCGTTCGGCATCGTCGCGCATCTCGGAGGCGAAGAGCACGTAGCCGTAGATGAGGTTCGGGATGCGGCGCGCCAGCGCGGCCGCTCCCCAGCCGAGGCCGTTCCTCGGCGCGTTCGCCATCCACTCACCGACGAGCTCGGCGCCGCGCTCGTACCACCGGCGCTTCGCCTCGGCCGCCGGCGTGGCGTAGCAGGCGACCCCGAGCGCCACGAACTCCTCGAGCGCGTTCAGCGCGATCGCCCACTGCTCCGAGGCGTCCGCGGGCTGCCACTCGATGCGATCAGCGAATTCGCGCGTGCGCCCGAGATGTGTGAAGCGGCGGGCGGCGGCCGCCTCTGCGCGCGCCAGCACGGGCGCCAGCTCGTCGGGCGGCAGCTTCGGCAGCGTCGCGAGTCCAGGCAGCAGCCGCTGGCCGTAGCGGACGCGCGGCTCGGGACGCTTGTTCCACCGGTCGACCGAGAAGAGCGAGCGCAGCCGGCCCGGAATCAGCGCCGGCCGCGGGACCGGCTCGGAGCGCCCGGGAACACCTATGGATCCGAGATTCGCCACAACACCACCCCCCAACCACAACCCGGTCGTACTCTAGCAGCCGATTCGCGAAGTTCAAAAGCCGGCGAACGACTCGATCAGGCCGCGTGGGTCTCCGAGTGGGACTCGCCTCCACGCGTCGCACGCCACGGGGGCAGATACGACCAGGCTTCGCGAGCCAGCTCGCGGGCCGAGCGCACGACCACCACGACGGCGCCCAGGACCACGAAGCCCGCCACCACCGGAATCGATACTGCTCCACCGGCGACGCGAGGAAGCACGCTCAAGGGACCCCAGCCATTCCCAACACCCCTGCTCATTGGCCGCCTCCCGGACAAACGCCCCCTGCTGACGTGTGCGTTCATCCTAGCCCTCCAGAGGGCTTCGGAAAAGCGCAATTCAGGAGACGGTGGGCGCCGGCGGCATGGGCGGACGCGGACCGTGACCGCGGCGGCGCCGACGGCGGCGCCGGCGATGATGATGCGGCTGCCCGGCGGACGGCGCCGGCGCTCCGGTCCGTGCCTCGGGCGGCAGCGCGGGGGCACCGAGCTCTGCGGCGAGGTCGTCGGCGGCGGGATCGAGCGGGGGCAGCTCGAAGGCCGGGACTGGGGCGACAACCGGGGGCGCGACGCTCGGCGGCGGCGGGCCCGGCGCTCGCATGCCCATCCCCTCGCGGTCGTGTCCGCGGCCCCGACGGCCACGGCGCCGCCGCCGGCGGCGGCGGTCTGCGGGCATGCCGGGGCGCGGCGGGAAGTCGCCACCGTTACCCGCGACGGGTTGCTGCCCCTCGGCGACTATGGCGGCCGGCCGCTCGATCCGCGGCCCGTGCTCCGGGCGCCCGCGCCGGCGATTGCCACGGCGCCGCTGTGGACGCTGCGGCGCCATGACGCCCTGCGTGCGGCAGATGTCGCAGCGACCGCACGGCGTCGTGTCGTCGTCGCCGAAGTACTGCCGGATGGCGACGCTCCGACACTCCGGCGCACGGGCGAACTCGACGACGGCCTGGAGCCGGCGCGCGTCCTCGCGACGCAGGACCTCGAAGCGCGAGCGGAGCTCCTTGACCCGCTCGACCAGTGTGTCGAGCGGCACCGTGGGATGCACCCGCCCACCGTCGACGCGCTCGCAGATGCCGGCCTCGACGAGCGTCGTCACCAGCGACGTCGCCGCGCGCTGGGACACTCCCGCCGAGAGCGCGAGCTCCTCGATGTTGGCGTCCCGCTCCTCGCCCGCCCACGCGGCGAGCGCACGGCCGAAGCGGCCGAGGAGCTGCGGCGAGAGGCGTGACAGCGCGAGCAGATGCTCCTGGATCGCGAGATCGCTCTCGTCGAAGAGCAGGATGCAGCGCGAGGGATGGCCGTCGCGACCGGCGCGACCGGCTTCCTGGAGGTAGCGCTCGAGCGAGGCCGGCGCCTGGTAGTGGATGATGTAGCGGATGTCCGGCTTGTCGATGCCGAGGCCGAACGCGCTCGTCGCGACCATGACGATGCGCTTTCCCTTGCGCATGAACCGCGCCTGATGCTCCGCGCGGTCCTTGTCCGTCATCTTGCCGTGGTAGC
>Ga0111538_10009115_pt1 | contig 13268 bp, 10 predicted proteins | sample SoiMethybrSBSTD1_FD_79669 | JGI IMG/M metagenome (GOLD analysis project Ga0111538, IMG submission 79669) | Bulk soil microbial communities from a Populus tree surrounding site in Tennessee, USA - Soil MetaG P. TD hybrid SBSTD1 (version 2)... | ecosystem: Environmental > Terrestrial > Soil >...
AGCATCGCCGCGGCGATCTCCTGCGCGTAGGCCATGTGGCTGAAGCGAGCTTCGAGGACCTCGACTCCCGCCTTCTCGAGACGCTGCTGCACCTCTTTCTTCAAGTGCTCGGCGACCGAGGCGGTGGACCCGCGAAGCGAGACGATGTGGTCTTCATGAGAGTCGTACGGGTAGCTGGTGGCTGCGTTGCGAAGCGCGGCCTCGCTCTGCACGCGGACGTAGTTCTCGTAGTCATCGACTTCGAAGAGGGCCTCCGCAGTCTCGACCACCCGCCACACCACGACTGCGGCGATGTCGATCGGATTGCCGTCCTGGTCGTTCACTTTCAGCTGCGAGCTTTCGAAGTTCCGTACGCGGAGCGAGATTTTGCGCTTCCTGAAGAACGGGTTGGCCCAGCGGAGCCCGGTGGTCTTTGCCGTGCCGACGTAGTCGCCGAACAGTTGCATGACCTTCGCTTCGTTGGGCGCCACCATGAAGAAGCCCTTGAGCAGGAAGATCCAGGCCGGCACGATCACGATGCCGGTCACCATGAGCGCGATCCCGGCAACAGTATTCTCTCGGTCGAATTGCGCCGCGCTCGTTGCAAACAGGGGGATGACGAGGAGGGGCAGGAGCACCAGGGGAAGCAGGGGAAGTCCAGGAACCCCGTGACGGAGACGTTCGCGCACCATCGAAAACCTCCAGAAGGGCCATCGCCCTTAGCCTGTCCCGTCGTAGCCCGAAGGGCGGCGGCGGGTGATGTCTATTTGATATCACTTAGACATCACACTCGTCAATAAAGTTCCCGAGTGGCTAACACGGCTATTCCGGCCTTTCCCTTCAGCCGAAACGCTTTCGAGAGAAAGTCTGTGCAAGCGACCCGCTATTCAGTGGTTTTCGCCTTGATCGCGACCGTTGTGTCCTCGACGCCGATCGGTGGGCAGCAGGCGCCGTCTGCCGCCCCGTTGCGGCCGGTACCGATCACTCAGCTCGATCTGAAGCAGCGGCATCCCGAGCTCGACGGTCGGCGCATCTCGCTCCGCCCCTCACGCCCGACACCGATCAAGGACATCCTGCCCGTGCTCGTGCGCGGTACCCGTCTCAGCGTCATCGCCGATCCGTCGGTCACCCAGACATTTCTTGGCGAACTCAAGAACGTCACGATTCGTGAAGCGCTCGACGTCATCCTCGAGCCGTCGGGTCTCGATTACTCGATTCGCGGCGAGGTCATTCGCGTGTTTCCACGCGAGCTTGAGACGCGCTTCTTCAACATCGACTATGTGAGCACCCAGCGCACCAGCAGTCGCACGATCGCAGGAACGGGTACGTCGACCGGCGGGAGCACGTCGCGTGTGACCGGGACGGATTCGGCCGACGTGTATGCGGAGCTGGCCGAGGGCGTGAAATCGCTGCTGTCAGCCGAAGGGCGCATGAACCTCGATCGGACGGCGGCGTTGCTGCGAGTGACCGATCGTCTGAGCCGTCTGGGCCGCGTCGAGCAGTACCTCGACGCGGTGATGCTGCGCGTCACGCGGCAGGTGCAGATCGAGGCCAAGGTCGTCGAGGTGGTGCTGCGCGACGAATTCTCCGCCGGCATCGACTGGCGGGCGGTGCTTGGTGGACTCACGCCCAATCCCACGCCGTCGCCGACGACCGCCCAGGTGAGCAGCGGCGGGATGACGCTCACGCTGAACGTCACCGACTTCAGCGCACTGCTCAAGGCGCTGGCGGCGCAGGGGGACGTGAACGTCCTGTCGAGTCCGCGCATCATCGCGATGAACAACGAGCCGACCGTCATGCGCGCCGCCGCCCAGGATGCGCACTCGTTGACCGAGAGCATCGTACTGAGCCTCACCGCGCAGATCAGCGCCGACGGCATCATCCACATGAACGTCAATCCCAGCGTCACCGAGCGAACTGGCCTGGCAGCGTCGCAACCCGGCGATCAGAGCCCACGCCTCACGGTGCGCGAGGCCGACACGCTGGTCCGCGTGCGGCAGGGCGAGACCATCGTCATTGCCGGGTTGATGCATGAGCGCACGGACCGGCGGAAGACCGATCTGGTCATCCTGTTGACGCCAACGCTGGTGGGCCCCTCCGGGACGCGCTGATCTCCCAGATGTACGAGCCGTATTACGGGTTCGCCGAGAAGCCGTTCAGCCTCACACCAGATCCGAAGTATCTGTATCGCAGCGAGTCGCACGCCAATGCGTTCGAGTTGCTGCAGTACGCCATCGATCGACGCGAAGGCTTCGTCGTGATCACCGGCGATATCGGCACCGGGAAGACCACGGTGTGCCGCGCGTTGCTCGAGCAGACCGACAAGAAGACGTTGACGGCGCTCGTGCTGAACCCGTTTCTCTCCGATGAGGATCTGCTGCGCGTGATCCTGCAGGACCTCGGCGTGATCAGCAGGGGCGAGGACCGCGCTGGCGGCCGGCAGCCGAGCAAACAGGATCTGATTACCACGTTGAACGACTTCCTGTTGTCGCTCATTCCGCTCGGCGCACACGCCGTGCTGATTGTGGATGAAGCGCAGAACCTGCCGCTGTCGATCCTCGAGCAGATCAGGATCCTCTCGAATCTGGAAACCGATAAGGAAAAGCTGCTGCAGATCATCCTGGTCGGACAGTTGAACCTGGTGCCGCTGCTGCGGTCGCCGGAGCTGCGCCAACTCGATCAGCGCGTGTCGATCCGGTATCAGCTGACGCCGCTCACCGACGAAGAAACCGGCGCCTATATCGCCCATCGTCTGGCGATCGCCAACCCATCGCGGAGCGTCGTGTTCACGCCCGCGGCGCTGAAGGTGGTCTATGAGTACTCGGGCGGCATTCCCCGCCTGATCAACCTGCTGTGCGATCGCGCTCTGCTCGGGGGATACTCGGCGCAGACGACGCGCATCGACGAGCCGCTGGTCAAGGTCGCTGCCGAAGGACTCGATCTCACGTCGCGGGAAAGGCCATCGTGGCTCAACCTGTTCCGCCGCGGCTCGCGGTCGTGAGGCGATGGTGATCGCATGAGCGTGATCCTCGACGCGCTGCGTCGCTCCCGCAAAGGAGCCACGAGGTCCGGCTCGGCGACGGACCCTGGCGCGCGGCCTCACGTACCCGCGGGACTCGGACTCGGTGCATTCTCGGCGCCGGCCAGCGGATCGCGACCGGCACGCCCGCGGCTTCTCGGTCTCGGTTTGCTTCTGGTCATTGGGCTGGGCGCGTGGGCCGCGATCCGAGTGTCGCAATCCCTGATTACGAATTACTCAGCGCCTGCGCGGTCGAGCAGTTCGTCTTCTTCTGCTCGCAACACTCCACCTGCGTCGACGCCTGCGACGCCGAACGAGACGCCAAGCAAGGCGCCGGACCAGACGCTGGACCAGACCCCGAAGCCGCAGTCCTCGCCGCCCACAGTCGTCCTGCGCAGCGCTCCAGGTGCAGAAAGGAGAGCTCCAGGGCCCGAGGCGAACCAGTTCGATCTCGCCGTCCGCTATCACAACCTTGGCGACTACGACGCGGCGTTGAAACAGTACCGTGCGTTACTAGCCGCCGACCGGTTCAACGTCGAGGCGCACAACAACCTCGGTGTGCTGTATCACCGGCGCGGCTCGCCGGAGGAGGCCATCGAGCAGTTTCGGCAGGCCATCGCGATCAACGCCGAGTACGTGAAGGCGCGCAGCAATCTCGCTGTCGTGTTGATGGAAGCCGGCCGCTTCGCCGAGGCCCGCGCCGAACTGCGCGCGGCGATGACCGTCGAGCCGCGCAACACTGATGTGATTGTCAACCTGGCGCTGGTGGAGAACGCCGACCGGCATCGGGAAGAGGCGATTGACTTGCTCGTTCGCGCGATCGGGTATCAGCCGACCCACGCCATGGCGCACTACAACATTGCCGTGCTGTATGACGAGAAGAGCGCTCTCACGCTCGCCTACGATCACTACACGCAGTTCCTCAAATACGCCGCACCGGACCAGGGGGAATTGCTGTCGTCCGTGCAGCAACGGCTACTGATCCTCACACCGGATCTGGCACGAGCGCGGTAGAGCGCCGCATGCGCCGTTCGGGTCAGCGCGTTTTGACGCTGCGCTTCCTGGCGAGCGCTTGCGCTTTCGCCGCACGCTTCTGTGCCAGTTCCTGCGCTCGACTCCGAGCCTTCTCCATGATTCGAGCCTCCCGGTCGACCTCCCGCGCGTCCAGTACGAGATGGCGCCATCGCGGATTGCGCTCCAGGCGTTGCACGCAACGTAGTCCGATGCGGCCGAGCGCGGAGGCCGTTGACGCACCTATGCGCGGCGCCTCGGGGAGTCGTTCCAGTGCATCTGCGACGAGGGACGTTGCCGAGATACCGATACCGCGCGGTCGTATGAAGGTACCGACGAAGTGGTTCTGTCGCCGCAGCAGGTCCAGCGGCGGCCCGGCGAGTACCTCCGCCAACTGCCGGGCGTGGTCTTCCAGGGAATCGGCCATCGTGAGCAGTCCACGCTCGGCGTCCACCAGATACTGGAAATGCAGTGACGCCTCGTGCTCCGGAACGAGATCGTTCGCGTGGAACGACATCACTGGACGCCCGACGACCGCGGCGTCGAGGAATGCGGTGGTCGTGATGCCGACAAGTGCGGCGCTGTAGTACAGCGATTCGAAGTAGTCCTCGCGCGTCTGCTCGTCAACCGGAGCGCCGCCAAACATGACAACGTTGCCAACGCTGCGCCAGTCACAGCTGGCCCACTCGGCAGTTCGCGCCGGATGGGGACGCAACAGAATCGGAACGTCCCGCAGTTGCGGATCACTCGAGCGGCGAAGGTGTGACGCCCACTGCAGGAAGAAGCCGGGTTCAGGCGGAGTCCCGGGCAGGAGCGCCGAGCCGGCCCACAAGACATACGGACGTTCGTCGGCGAGACCGGCGCGGCGGACGAACTCGGCCCGCGATCGCGTTGGGACGCGTTCAAACCACTGGTCACAGCACTGCGCACCCGTGACCACGATCCGAGCCTCCGGCACCGCGTGCATGGTCATCGCCTCGCGCTTCTGCACGTCGTTCCACACGAACAGCGCGTCGGGCACATCGCGGATGAGCGCCTTGCTCGACAGATGATCCCAGCTCCACACCATCACCGCGGTCGGGATCCCGCGGCGAATCGCACTCCGAAGCAGATCGATCTGTGACGAGGCCACGAGTCCGATGAGCGGAGTTACGACGATCAGATCGGGCCGCTGTTGAGCGAGGAAGCGCTCGATCTCCGGAGCCTCAGGTACGGCGCGGTCGGCGGCGTCGAGGGCGCGCCTCACGACTCGCCTGATCGGGCGCCAGGCGAGCAGCGGTGATTTCGAGAGGCGAAGCATCCCGGTCGGCGTGCGCTCCTGCGCTCGCAGCCACAAACCGGACGAGGGCCCATATACGGGATCGAAATATCGCAAGTAGTCGATCGCGAATCGGATCTTGGAAGGGAGGAACAATGATTCTGCGTCGCGAACCGCCGTGCGGCTGGAGCTGACGTTGGCGTAGGTGGCGGTCAGGCGGTCGACGATCGGTTGTCCACCGAACGACGAATCCTCACGCTCGGCGCCCAGATGAATATCGTGTCCCCGACGTGCGAGCTCCTCAACGACGGAGTCGAGGTTGCGGTAATAGCCGTTGTGCAGCGCCGCGAACAGAATTCTCACTGGCTGAGCTGGGCGTGAGAAGGCTACGGCGGAAGCTCGCCCAAAGGGAAGCGAAAAGACGGCGAGAATGGTGTGCAGTCACATGCGAATCTTCATTGCCCCCGGGGTGTTCGACACACCGACCTGCCGTCGGGTGCAGGCGGCGATGGATGCCGGCACGCCTGAGGAGGCCGAGGTCCTTGACGGGGGCTTCGCACTGCAGGAAGACGTCCGCCGCGCAACGCAGATCGACGTCGCGGATACGGTACTGACGATGCTGGAGACGACGCTCGATGCGATGCGTGTGCCAATCGCCTCGTTCTACGGTCTCACGCTGCAGTCACGTGAGGGCGCAAGTGTCCTGCGTTACGAGACTGGCGGCTTCTACAGACCGCACGTCGATCGCGCGCACGTCCCGTCCTGGCCGCTGACCGAGCGGCGGCAGATCACCGTCGTGCTCTTTCTCGAGAGCTCGCGTGAGGCTGAGCCCTCCGGCGGATTTGATGGTGGCGTCCTTCGGCTCTTTCCAGACGAGGGCGATCCGATCGACATCCTGCCGAAGGGCGGCACGCTCGTCGCATTCCCGGCCGCCATGCCTCACGAGGTGACGCGCGTCACGGCAGGACGCCGCGACGCGATCGTCGATTGGTTTTATTGACGTTCGTCGAGATGGGTGACGTGCAGGAGCCGATGCACCCACGGCGCCAGGATGATGCCCATCACGCCGATGAAGACGACGCCGCTGAAGAGCGCGTAGAGCGCGGCAAAAAGTTTTCCCGCGCTCGTCTCCATCCGATCCACGGGTCCCATGCCGCTCAAGATCATCGACGCGTTGAGGAACGAATCGAGCCAGCCCAAGTGTCCGGCCGAGTGATAGCCGACGGTCCCGACGCCAACGGCCGCGAACACGATGGCGACGCCCCACAGCAGATGACGGGACGCGCGGCGAATGAACCACGGCCACGGAAGCAGGCGATGCCGTCTGTGCTCGTACATACGGACCGGCGCGCTCACGGCAGTCGCGTCGCGGTGAGGTCGCGGCGGACCATGTCCGCGTACTCCGACAGGAACCAGCCCTGCGCGATGAGCTCGCTGAGTCGTTGTTCGGCTTTCTTTGAGTAGGCGCTCGTCGAGGGATACAGCTTCTTCAGCGTCGTGTCTGCGAGCGGCACTTTCGTACCGGCGAGCTGGCAGAGTCGATCCTGCGCGTCCGTCTTGCCCTTCCCGAACACGCCGTTGGTGGCCGTCGGCACGTCCACCCAGATGTTGCGAATGCCGCCCTTGGCATTGCCGTACTCGTCGAGCGCCAGCGCCGAACCGTCGTTCGCGGTGTTCTGATCGACGGCGATCGGCGGCGCGTGCGGCGGCGTCTTGCCGGTGGTGATCCAGTCAACCAGATAGTTCAGCGCGAGTGCGGTGAACGCACCGGCAGGGAAGTCGGTGACCGGCAAGGTGCACGGATCGTTCTGGAACCCAGGGTTTTCGCGCGAGTTGTTGTGCGGCATGCCGGCGACTTCGTACAGGCGGAAGCGATTGCCCGGCTCGTCGCTGTCCGGCCGGCGATACTCGATGCCCTTCGCGGCCCAGGTGACGACCTCGGTCTGCGTCGGCATCTGGATCATCGGGACATCGACGATCGGCAGCGGCGTGTTGCCGTTGGTGCTGGTCAGCAGGAAGCCGTCGAAGATCGGACCGCCATTGGCCATACGCAGGTTGGCATGATCGGCGAGATAGGCGCGGACGGTGCCGCTCGACGCCGACGTACCCATCAGCGTGACCTTCTGCACGCGATAGCCGGCGAACGGATTCGTGCCGCTCTTGATCAGCATGCCCACCTGCGCGATCACGTCGTTGGTCTGGCCCATCGCGATGTTCAGCGACGCGTAGCGTTCGGCGTTGAACGTCTTCAGCAGGTTGATATTCGCGGGGCTGTGGACGATCTCCACGAACATGTGACGCCGCGTCAGAATCGACACACGCGACCACTCGAAGACCAGCGATCGGCCGCCAGCATGCAGCGCTTCTGACACGACCACGCCGCTGAACGCGGCGGGATCCTTCGGCCGTCGCACGATGATGCGCGTCCTATAGGGCCCGTCCTTCGCGGTCCCGGAGACGAAGAACTCCTCAGTCACGTACGGAAAGTCTTCGACCTTCGGCGCAGTGGGCACAACGCTGATCGCCGGGTTCGGGTACATCAGTCCAGGCCCGCTGATCGGGGTCGAGATCGTCGGCATAGTTGGCGTCGCCGCATCGGCGGGCAACGGCATGACGCTCACCAGGCAAGCACCGATGGTCACCGCCAACAGGCCAGTCTTCATGGAGTCCTTCCTCTCGCCCGCATGATACCGCCGGGGTCGGGACCGTCCGGCCGACCCGCTGTCGAACCGCCCAATTTTCGACAGTTGGCCACTGCGTTCCGCCACGAACAGGCGGCGCATCTTCCACTAGCGACACAACTTAGCGGCTTCGATAGACGGGAACGCCGGTTGCCCTGTCGGGTGGTGCGACCGAGGTCGCGGGAGGTAGCAATGACCAACAAGGTTCTTTCCATCGAGATGGGCCACGGGCTCGGAATATTCGGGCTCTTCCTGATGTTGGTTATCGCGCGCCTCGCAAACCACGCGTATGAGCCGCAGCAGACCGCTGCGGATCGGCTGACCAGCTTCCTTTCGCGGCGAGTCATTGACGGAATCGCCGCGATTGGCTGGGTGGTCGATCACGTGCCGGCGCCATCGGCGCCGCACGACGGCGGGCGCACGCTACAGCGTGCGCGGTGACAGGAGGATTGTGATGATGAGCCGACTACTGGTATTCGCGTACGGCGTGATCGCCTACGCCGTGTTCTTTGTGACCTATCTCTATGCGGCGGGCTTTGTCGGCAACCTGTTCGTGCCGAAGTCGCTCGACTCGACACCGACAGCGCCCCTCGCGACGGCGCTGCTGATCAACCTGGGACTGTTGACGGTGTTTGCCGTTCAACACAGCGTGATGGCGCGGCCGTGGTTCAAGCGCGCCTTGACGCGCATCGTGCCTCAGGCCGCTGAGCGCAGCACCTACACGCTGGCCAGCAGCCTCGCGTTGATTCTGCTCTTCTGGCAATGGAGCCCTCTCGGCGGCTTGGTGTGGGACGTTGCGAATCCAACGGCGCGTGTGCTGCTCTACGGCGGGTTCGCGTTCGGGTTTCTGCTGGTCCTCCTGACGACGTTCTTGATCAATCACTTCGATCTGTTCGGGCTGCGGCAGGTCTGGCTGTATCTGCTCGGTCGCGAGTACGAGCCGTTGAACTTCGTGACGCCGTGGCTCTATCGCCAAGTGCGGCACCCGCTCTACGTGGGGTGGCTCTTTGCCTTCTGGTCAACACCGACGATGACGCTGACGCATCTGCTGTTCGCGGTGGTCACGACGGCGTACATCTTCGTGGCGATTCAATTCGAGGAGCGCGACCTGGTCGACGCGCATCCCGAGTACGACGAATACCGGCGTCGTGTGCCGATGATGATTCCGGCGCTCACGCGGCGCTCACAGGGCGCTGCTGACACGGTCCGCGCGCGTGCATGAGACGTGGGAGGCTGCCATGAAGACACTCTATGTCACTCTCGGCGTGCTCTCGTTGGCGCTGGCAATCGTTGGCGTCTTCGTGCCCGGCATTCCGACGACCGAGTTCGTGCTGGCGGCGTCGTATCTGTTCGCGCGCAGCTCGCCGCGTCTCGAGCGCTGGCTCGAGAGCAACCGGTGGTTCGGGCCATCGCTGCGGCGATTCAGGGAGACGCGCGGTATGCCGCGTCACGCCAAGCTGATCGCGCTGGCGTCGATGTGGGCGGGGCTTAGCCTGAGCATCTACGCGCTCTCCAGCGTTGGAGCCGCCGCCCAGATTGGAGCGGCGCTGCTCGGAGTGATCGGCACAGGGACGATTCTCTTTGTCGTCCGCACGACGGCTGCACGACAGTCGCTCATCCTGTCGTAGCCGGAGGGCCGGGGCGGGCCATGTCCGCCCCGGCACCATTCCGCCGTTCAGACCTCGCTCATCAAGCTGTGCACGATCGCGAGATCGGGGTTCTTCTCGAACGCCTGCCGCAGTCGGTCGTCGCGCAAACGCTCGCGGACGGACTGCATCACGGCGAAGGCGCGCTGGAACGCCTGACGCGCATCGTCCACGCGCCCGGTATCCTGAAGACAACGCCCCAGGGCGAGTTCCGATTTCCACAGCTGCACCGGGTTGCCAAGCGACGCCGCGAGATCGCGTGAGGTCCGCAGCTGCCCCTCCGCACTGTCCCAGTCGCGCTCGGCCCGCGCAATCTCGCCAGCGAGACGCCAGCCCTTCACCAGGTTCTTGCGCGATCCGCTGCGCGTGGCCAGGTCGAGACACGCCGACTTGTGCGCTCGCGCGGTGCTGAGGTCGCCCTGAGCGACCGCGAGCTCACCCAAGCCCGCGAACATGCGAATCGAGTAGCGAAACCGCATCCACTGGCTGGCCGACAGGTCCTTCCAGAATCGGAATACCTCGTCGTACTGATCCTTCGCACGGGCCAGGTCGCCGCGCATTCGGAAGACATCGGCGAGATTGAGCTCGGCATTCGGCTGCGTTCCGGGATCGCCGCGCCGGCGTCCGATCCGCGCGCTGATCGCGTTGAGCGCCTCGGCCTCGTCGAGGTCGCCGAGGTCGGTGTACAGCCAGCCGAGACAGTTGAGCAGACGATGATGGATCGTCTCGTCGCCGACCCGCTCGGCGAGCGACAGTCCTTCGTTGAACGAGGCCAGGGCGTGGTCGTAATCCCCCTTACCGGTCAACGTCAGCCCGCGCATGAAGCAACTGAAGAGCAGCGGGACGAGCACGCCGGTCTCGCGGGCGAGGGAGAGTCCCTCGGTCTGCATCCGCACCGCCTCGTCGTAGTCGCCCGTCCAGTTGCGCAGCAGACCGCCGATCGTCAGTGACAGCGAGCGGTAGACGCGGTCTCCAGCGGCAGCGCTAATCGCGACTGCCTTGTCGATTTCGACGTAGCTTTCGTCCTTCACGCCGGTCACGGCGCGGATGAACCCGATCGTCAGATGTGCGCGCGCCTGTACGGCCAGCGCGCCCACCGGTTCGGCAACGGCGATTGCCTCGCGCGAGGCCCGAATCGCCGCTTCGAGGTCGCGTCGGCTCCACATTGCGGCCCAGGCGATGGTCGCGTGCGCCTCGGCCTCCTTGAGTCGATTGCCGGTGAGGCGTGCCAGCGGCAGGATACGCTCGCCTTCGGCGGCGGATTGTTCGAATTCGTTGATCACGAAGAACAGGCGCGCCTTGGCCTCGTGGATGGCGATGAGCGTTGCCGGATCACCCACACCGTTCCCGAGGTGCTTTGCGGCGTCGAGCGCCGCGTCGTAGTGGGCAAGCGCCTCACGGGGGGCGAATGCCCGCTCGGCCTGTTCAGCGGCTGCCAGCCCGTAGGTCAGCGACTTGTCCCATCGGGCTGCCTGCGTGAAATGGTGCGTCAGAACGCCGTACTGCTCCGACAGTCTGTCCGCATAGACATCTTCGATCGCTTCGCCGATTCGCGCGTGCTGCGCCCGTCGCTCGGTCTCCGTCTGGGCCTGATAGGCGACCTCGTGGGTCAGCGCATGCTTGAAGGCATAGACGACCTCCGGCCACACTCGTGCGTTGTGAATCAGTTCGGCCGATCGCAACGACCTCAAACGATCTTCGATTGGCGGACCGCCCACGAGCACGCGTTCGAGAACACGGCGCGGAAACTCGCGTCCGATCACCGCCGCCGTCAGCAGGAGGTCACGAGACGAGGCATCGAGGCGCTGCAATCGTCCGAGCAGCACGTCCTCGACGCTGTCCGGCACATCGACCTTGGCGGTCGGCCGCACGAGTCCGATCTCGTCGCCGCGGCGCTCGATGAGTCCGCGTTCCTGAAGCGATCGCAAGACCTCTTCGATGAAGAACGGGTTGCCGTCGGTCTTGTCATCCACCAGGAGCTGCAATTCGCTCGAGAGCGTCGCCGCGCCCACCAGCGCGCTGGCGATCGCGCCTGTCTCACTGCGCGAGACGCGTGAGAGTGTCACCTGTGTCCCGAACACACTGCCTGCGATCGGCTGCGTATAACCGGTGCGGTGTGTCGCGCACAGCAGAATGCGGCCTGACGACAGGCTCTCGCCCATCATGGCCAGGAACTCGCCGGTCGCTGGATCCATCCAGTGCAGGTCCTCGAGCACGACGATGAGCGGACGCGTCTCGGACGAGGCGTGAAGGAACTGGGCGATGGCTTCGAAGATGCCCGCCCGCCTCAGCTTGGGATCGAGCTGCGCGATTGACGGATCGCGCGGATCGACCGACAGCAGCGATCGCAGGAATCGCACGGCGGGCTGGAACGATGCGCCGAGTGGGCTCGTCGCGCGCTCGATGCGTTCGCCGATGATCTCGTCGGAGTCGGTGGCGTGAATGGCGAAGGCCTGCTTGAGCAGATCGATGAGCGGGTGAAATGGCCACGCGCTGCCGAACGACACCGCCGATCCCTGCAGCCACGCCGCACGGCCCATCGTTCGTCGGCGGAATTCGTCGAGCAGGCGGCTCTTGCCGATTCCAGGATCACCGCCGATGAGCACAGCCTGGCCCTGTCCTCGCTCCGCGTGTCCCAGCAGATCGTCGAGGAGCGCGATCTCGCGAGCCCGCGCGACGAAGGGCGTCGCATGCTCGCGAGCGTCAACGAATCCGTTGACTCGCCACGTGTCGTCTCCCGCCGAACCGCCGACGGGTTCGAGAAGAAACCGCCGGTCGAGGACGTGTCGGCTGGCTGCGGACGCGACGATGGGATCACCAGTCGCAGAGGCCAGTAATCGATCGAAGACGGCATGGACCGCGCGACGCGCGTCGGCGTCGAGCTCGAGGCGATCGTCAAGGCGTCCGACGAGGATTTCGTCAGTGTGCAGCGCGGTGTGCACCGACGAAGTTCCCACCGCGCGCTGGATGGCAAACGCGGCGTGAGCCGCATGGTGAGCGGCATCCTCAGCCACATCGAGGCCGAACGCGGCATCCACGGACGAGGCGCCGATATCGACAATCCGCCCACCGAACGCGCTCGCCTTGGCGGCGACCTCGTCTAGTAGGCGCGTGCGCTCGTGCTCGCTCGCGCTGGCGGCGTCAGAGATGGCCAGACGCGCGTGCAGCAGCGTGATGCGTGCACGTAGCCAGCGCACCTGTGGGGAGGCCTCGACCGATGGCAGCGGCTTCGCACGATGACGACGGGTCGCACCCTCGCTGGCATCGGAGATGCCGTGCCGTTCCATCCGGTAGCGCAGGGTGTTTCGTGGCAGGCCGAGGCGGGCGGCCGCCCGCGAGATGTTCCATCCGTCGGCGCGCAGGGCCTCTTCGATCCGCGCGCGTTCGAGCGCATCCATCTGATCGTTCACCGTCTCGCCGGCCTTGCTCGGCGAGACTGCGACACGTGGTGTGCGCGGAAGACGCAGGTCGGCGCTCGCGATCTGCTGTCCATCGGACAGGAGCGCGACGCGCTCCATCAGATTGGCGAGCTCGCGCACATTGCCAGGCCATGGATAGGCCACCAGCGCTGAGTCCGCATCCGCAGTCAGAGATTTCGCGGGCAGCCCGTAGTCGCGGCATACGCGGTCGAGGTAGTGGCGCGCGAGCAGGAGCACATCGTCGCCGCGCTCGCG
>Ga0111538_10009116_pt1 | contig 13267 bp, 14 predicted proteins | sample SoiMethybrSBSTD1_FD_79669 | JGI IMG/M metagenome (GOLD analysis project Ga0111538, IMG submission 79669) | Bulk soil microbial communities from a Populus tree surrounding site in Tennessee, USA - Soil MetaG P. TD hybrid SBSTD1 (version 2)... | ecosystem: Environmental > Terrestrial > Soil >...
CCGGGCTCGTGCCGGGAACCGGCGACGGGACGATCGCCTTCGGCTACATGGACTCCTTCCACCGCCGGCCCTACCGGCTCCGCCTCAAGGACGACGCCGCGCTCGCGGCCGCGCTCCCCGACAGCTCCGAGGCGTACCGGACCCTCGATGCCGCGGCGCTCGAGGCGCTGATCCTGAAGGGGCCGCTGGGGATGGATGCCGACGACATCGCCGCCAAGCGCGGCCTCTCGTACTGCTCGGATTTCACCGAGGCGGTCGCCCGGGTCGAGCGCGGCGACGCCGACGCGGGCTTCTTCCTCCGCCCCACCCCGGTCCAGCAGGTCCGCGACGTCGCCGACGCCGGCGAGACGATGCCGCCGAAGTCGACCTACTTCTTCCCGAAGCTGCTCACCGGGATCGTCTTCAACCCGCTCACGAGCGAGGCCGCGAGCGGGTGAAGATCTACACGCGCAAGGGCGACGACGGCACGACCGGCCTCTGGTACGGCGGCCGGCGCCTCAAGTCGGATGCGAGGATCGAGGCCTACGGCGCGATCGACGAGGCCGGCTCCGCCCTCGGCGTCGCCCGCTCGCTCTGCCGGGCCGGCAAGGAAGAGGTCGAGCGAGACCTCCTCCACCTCCAGCGCGACCTGTTCGTCGCCGGGGCCGAGCTCGCCGCGGCGCCGGAGGCGGCCGGGCGGCTCGAGGACGGCGTCAGCCGGATCACCACCGAGATGGTCGCCGGGCTCGAGCCGATCATCGACCGCTACATGGAGCGCGTCGAGCTGCCGCCGAAGTTCGTCATCCCCGGCGGCACCGAGCTCTCCGCCGCCCTCGACCTCGGCCGCGCGACCCTGCGCCGCGCTGAGCGCCGCGTCGCCGGGCTCGCCGCCGCCGAGGAGCTGCCCTCGATCGCCGTCCTCGCCTACCTGAACCGCGCCGCCGACCTCGTCTACGCGATGGCCCGCTTCACCGACGTCTCCGATCCGGCCCTGTTCGAGGGTCGCCGCGGCGCGACCGGCGCTGGGACCGACTGATGCGCGCGACCGCCCGCCAGCGCGGCGGCCTCGTTCAGGCCGTCGAGATCGACGGGCACGAGATCGTCGTCGACGAGCCGCTCGACTCCGGCGGCACCGGCACGGCCCCCTCGCCGACCCGTCTGCTCACCGCGTCGCTCGCCGCCTGCACGGCGATCACCGTCCAGCTCTACGCCGCCCGCAAGGGCTGGAACGTCGACGGCCTCCAGGTCGATGCCGACTTCGCCGGCGCGCCGCGCGCCGGCGAAACGCCGCGCTTCGACGTCGTCCTCACCCTCCCCGACGGGCTCGACGCCGAGCAGCGCAAGCGGATCATCGTCATCGCCGGCAAGTGCCCGGTCCATCGCACCCTCGCCGCCGGATCGGACATCGTCACGACCGAGCGGCGCGAAGGCCCCTGATGGACCTCGGCCTCGCCGGCCGCTCGTGCGTGGTCACCGGGGCCGGACGCGGGATCGGCCGCGCGACGGCCCGGCTGCTCTGCGAGGCCGGCGCGATGGTCCTGCTCGTCGCCCGCACCGCCGATGAGATCGAGGCGGCAGCGGCGGAGTGCGGGCGGGCCGGCGCAGCGGCGCACGGCCGCGCCACCCATCTCGCCGCCGACGTCACCGGCGCGGACGCGGCGACCGCGATCGTCACCGAGGCCGAGGACCGCTTCGGCTCGCTCGACGCGATCGTCAACGCCGCCGGGCAGTCGCGCGTGCGCGACCTCGACGACATCCCCGAAGCCGCCTGGTACGAGGCGTGGGAGCTGAACGTGATGGCGCCGATGCGGCTGATGCGCGAGGGGATCCCGCGGATGGCCGACCGCGGCTGGGGCCGCGTCGTCAACGTCTGCTCGTCGGCCGGCAAGCGCCCCTCGGCGAACATGGGCGAGTACTCGGTCGCCAAGGCCGCCGAGCTGTCGCTCTCGCGGCTCTACGCCGACCGCTGGGCGAAGAGCGGCGTCCTCGTCAACGCGGTCTGCCCGGGGCCCGTCAAGTCGGAGATGTGGATGCAGCCGGGCGGGCTCCTCGACCAGTCGGTCGAGCTTCGCGGCGAGGCCGATCGCGATGCCGCGCTCGAGTCGGTCGCATCGGGACGGCCGATCGGACGGCTCGCCGAGGTCGACGAGATCGCCTCGGTCATCGCCTTCCTGTGCTCGGAGCGGGCCTCCTACGTCGCCGGAGCCGCCTGGGGAGCCGATGGCGGCACCGTCCAGGTGATCATCTGAGCGAGCGGGAACCGGCCGACCTCGCCCGTGCGTTCCTCGACCCGGTCGAGGCCGGGCGGCTCCACGCCCACGGCAAGGAGAGCGCGGCGGTCCTGGTGCCGCTCTTCGGCTGGCCCGAGCGGCCCGGCCTGATCTTCACCGAGCGCCGCCGCGACATGCGCCGCCATGCCGGCGAGATCTCGTTCCCGGGCGGCCGGGCCGATCCCGACGAGACGCTCGTCGAGTGCGCGCTCCGCGAGGCCCGCGAGGAGATCGGCCTCGACCCCGGCGCCGTCGAGGTCGTCGGCGCTCTGCCGCCGACGTCGACCGTCGTCACCTCCTTCAAGGTCCTGCCGGTCGTCGGCCTCGTCCCGGAGCGGCTTGCGCACACGCTCAGCCCGCACGAGGTCGAGCGGGTCATCGAGCTCGACCTCGACGAGCTCCGCCACGGCTTCGGGATGCGTCGGCTGATCCGCCGCGGCGTCCCCTTCCGGACCCCGACCTACGACGTCGAGGGGGCGTTCATCTGGGGAGCGACCGCGCGGATGCTCCAGCAGTTCCTCGAGCGCATCGACGGTTGAGCCCGCCCGCCCACCGGCGGAACCCTCGATTCGCGGCGCCGGGAGCGGTAGGGTTCCGGCATGGCTGCAGGGAAGCCTGGGTGGTACGAGGCAGGGCAGGGCGGAACCGACCTCGACGCGATGGGCAACGACAAGCGCCGCTCGGTCATTGGGCAGCAGTACGGTGCGTCGGCGCGGAAACGGCTGCTCGTCTACGGGATCGCGGTCGCCGTGATCGTCCTCGTCGTCGTCGCCTTCCTGACCGTCGTGACCAACGTCGACAACCGCGATATCCCGCTCAAGGCGACGGCGCCGTGGGCAGCCGAGAACGCCCCCCAGGAGGCGCCGCGCGACGTCGACTTCATGCGCAACGGGCCGACCGACGCGATCCCGGCCGACCAGATCCTCAACCGCTGATCACACCGGTGACGGCGGCAGCCATCGCCGTCGCCCACCCCTCGTCGTCATCGCGCTCGGCGCGGACGACACGGATCGGGATCATCCACGTCCGGCCGGCGCGCTCGACCAGCTCGGCGCCGGCGTCGAGGACCGAGCGGTCGGCGCTGCCGGCGCCCTCGTAGACGAAGCCGCGGACCGGCGAGTCGACGAGCTTCTCGAGCAGGCTCTCGAGCCGCAGGCGGTTGACGGCCTCGATCTCCTCCGGAGTGCCCGTAGCGGAGCCGAGCAGCCAGGCGACGACCGCAACGTCGCCGACGTGATCGAGAACGGTCCCGACCCGGTCGGGATCGGCGATCGCCGGCTCGATCCCGGCCTTCCCGATCGCCTCCGTCCCGGCGGCGCTGCGGCTCGTCCCGCGAACCGCCCAGCCCCCGTCGAGCAGCGCGCGGCCGAGCTCGCGGCCGTGGCAGCCGCAACCGACGAGTAGCGCCCGCGCCACCCCGGCTCGGACCTACTCTTCGCGCTCGTCGTCGGTCTCGTCGTCGCGGAGCCGGCGCTCGAGCTTCTCCAGCGAGCGCTCGTCCATCACCCCGGCCTCGCGAACCCGCTGGTCCTCGCGGCCCATCCGCTCGGCGTCGCCCATCGTCAGCTCCGGGGCGCCGCGCCGGCGCCGGTACTCGTTCTGGGCGGCGATCATCTGCGCGACGTCGTCCTGCTCGAGCTTGAACTCGGTCTCGTAGTCGCGAGTCGGCTTCCAGTCGAGGAGGTCGGCACCGCTGCCGGGGTAGGAGCGGGCGAGGAGGACGAGGACGGCGACGATGAAGCCGACCATTGCGAGCGTGATCAGGACGTAGTCCATGACGACCGATATCAGGTTAGCTGCTGTGGCGCCGGATTCGGGCGCTATCGTCGGCACATGGGAGCAGCCACGCTGGCGAGCGTCGACGGGAGGATCGTCCCGCCCGAGGAGGCGACGATCTCGATCCTCGACGACGGCCTGCTGCGCGGCGACGGCGCCTTCGAGGTGATCAAGCTCTACGACCGCCGGCCGTTCCGGCTCGATGACCACGTCGCCCGCCTGCGGCGCTCCGCCGACGCGATCCACCTCGACTTCGACGAGGACGCGCTGCGGGCCGAGATCGACGCCCTGCTCGCCGAGGAAGGCGATCCCGGCGGCTGCATCCGGATCGTCATCACCCGCGGCGGCCGCCGGCTGATCACCGACGAGCTCGTCCCCGACTGGCCGGCGAGCGCCCGGGTCGCGATCGTGACGCTGACCCCGAGCGAGATCCTCGCCGGGGTCAAGTCGATCTCGTACGCCGCGAACATGCACGCGACGCGGCTCGCGGTCGAGCGCGGCGCCGACGAGGCCGTCTACGTCGATGCCGGCGGCACCGTGCTCGAGGCGCCGACCTCGTCGGTCTTCTGGACCACCCCGGACGGAGTCCTGCGGACGCCCGGCCTCGAGGTCGGGATCCTCGATTCGATCACCCGCGCGGTCGTGATCGCCGGCCTCGACGTCGAGGAGGGCAGCTTCCCGGACGCGGATCTGCGCGACGCGCAGTCGGCGTTCCTCGCCTCGACCACCCGCGAGATCCAGCCGATCGCTGCGATCGACGGCGAGGCGCTGCCCGATGTCGGCGGCGGCCACGCCGAGGCAGCCGCGGCCGCCCTTCGCGAGGCGATCGGGCGCGAGCACGCCGAGGCTGAGGCGTGAGCCGATCCGGGGGGCCGCCGGCGGCTCGGCCGGCGGTGCGATGAGCGCCGCGATCGACGTCACGATCGAGCGCCGCGTCGCGGTCTGCCGGATCGTTCGCGAACGCGATCGGAACGCGCTCGGCCCGGACCTCGCCGAGGAGCTGATCGCGGCGCTCGAGGACCTCGATGCCGATCCCGGCGTCGGCGCGATCGTGATCACCGGCAGCGGCGACTACTTCGCGACCGGGCCGGACATCCGCAGCTACGCCGGTCCGCGCCCGGGCCCGCCGTCGGATCTGAACCTGGCGCCGTTCTGGGAGCGGCAGCGGGCGATCGGCAAGCCGCTGATCGCGGCGGTGACCGGCTGGGCGCTCTCGAGCGGCTGCGAGCTGGCGCTCGCCTGCGATCTCGTCGTCGTCGCCAAGGACGCGACGTTCGGGCTGCCCGAGATCACCTTCGGCGTGATCCCCTCCGGAGGGGCCACGCAGCGCCTGACCAGGGCGATCGGCAAGCACCGGGCGATGGAGCTGGTCCTGACCGGCCGCCGGATGACCGGCCGGCAGGCCCACGAGTGGGGGCTCGCGAACGTCGTCATGGACCGTCGCGGGACGCTCGAGCAGGCGGTGATGCTCGCCGAGGAGCTGGCGGGCCGCCCGCCGCTCGCCCTCCGCTACGCCAAGCAGGCGATCCAGGAGGCCGACGAGCTCGGCCTCGCCGACGGTCTCGAGCGGGAGCGGCTCCTGTTCAACTCCGCGCTCGACAGCGAGGACCGCGCCGAGGGCGTCGCAGCCCTGCTCGAGGGCCGGCGAGCCGAGTTCGGGGGAAAGTAGAGTCGCCCCCGTGAACCCCCGGGACCCCTCCCGCTCGCCGGAGTCCTGCCTGCAGAAGTTCCCGCGGATCGGCTCGTACGGCTTCTTGTCCGACTGCGAGACCGGGGCGCTGGTCGCCGCCAACGGCTCGATCGAGTGGATGTGCCTGCCGCGCTTCGACGCGCCGAGCATCTTCGGCGCCCTCCTCGACCGGAGGGCCGGGGCGATGCGGTTCTCGCCGGACGAGCGGGTGCCGGTCGCGCGCCGCTACGAGCCGGGGACGAACCTGATCGAGACGACGTGGGCGACCGAGACCGGCTGGCTCGTCGTCCGCGACGCGCTGCTCGTCAACGCCGTCCGGACCGGCGACGGCCGCAACCGTCTCGAGGCGGAGCGGATGCTCGTCCGCCTCGCCCACTGTCCCGAGGGCCATTCCGAGATCGAGCTGGTCTGCGAGGCCCGCCCCGACTACGGGCGCGGGACGATCGACTGGGACCTCGACGCCGAGCTCGGCGTCGCGACCGCGGTCGTCGACGGGATCCCGCTCCGCCTCCAGGCCGACATGGACCTCGAGCTCGACGACGACGGGCGGATCTGGGGCACGCGGCGGCTCGGCCGCGACGAAAACGCCTTCTGCGCGCTGACCTGGTCCGACGACGCGCGCCTGCCCGGCCACGCCGGCGACGCCGGCAAGCGGATCTACGACACGGCCCAGGCCTGGCGCCGCTGGCTCGAGCGGGGCAGGTTCCCCGACCACCGCTGGCGCGGCGAGCTGCAGCGCTCGGCGCTGACGCTGAAGGGGCTGATGCACGCGCCGACCGGCGGCATGGTCGCGGCGCTGACGACCTCGCTCCCGGAGACTCCCGGAGGCGAGCGCAACTGGGACTACCGCTACACCTGGATCCGCGACGCCACGTTCGCGCTCTGGGGTTTGCACGTCCTCGGCCTCGACGACGAAGCCAAGGACTTCATGGGCTTCGTCGAGCAGGTCACCGCCGACGGCGGCGACCTGCAGATCATGTACGGGATCGACGGTGAGAAGGAGCTGACCGAGTCGACGCTCGACCACCTCAACGGCTACCTCGACTCGCGGCCGGTCCGGATCGGCAATGCCGCCTACTCGCAGCGCCAGAACGACGTCTACGGCGCGCTGCTCGACTCGATCTACATTCACTCGCGGGCGCTCGGCGGCGTCAGCGACGAGCTCTGGACGATCGCCTGCCGGCAGGTCGAGGCGGCGATGGAGATCTGGGAGCAGCCCGACCAGGGAGTCTGGGAGGCGCGTGGCGCGCCGAAGCACTACCTGTCGTCGAAGCTGATGTGCTGGGTGGCGCTCGACCGCGGGACCCGGCTCGCGAAGGCCCGCGGGGAGCGCGAGCGGGCCGAGCAGTGGCAGGCCGAGGCGGACCGGATCAAGGACGACATCCTGACCCGCGGTGTCACCGCCGACGGGATCTTCCGCCAGCATTACGAGACCGACGAGCTCGACGCCTCGACCCTGCTGATCCCGCTCGTCCGCTTCCTCCCTTCCGACGACGAGCGCGTCGTCAAGACCGTCCTCGCGATCGCCGACGAGCTGACAGTGAGGGGGCTCGTGCTCCGCTACCGCGTCGAGCAGACCGACGACGGCCTCCAGGGCGTCGAGGGGACGTTCACGATCTGCTCCTTCTGGCTCGTCTCGGCCCTGGCCGTGATCGGCGAGCACGACCGGGCCGCCGGGCTCTGTGAACGCCTGCTCATGATGGGCGGCGCCCTCGACCTCTACGCCGAGGAGATCGACGCCCACACCGGCCGCCAGCTCGGCAACTTCCCGCAGGCCTTCACGCACCTCGCCCTGATCAACGCCGTCTCACAGGTGATCGCCGACGAGATCGCGGTTGGCCGCGAGCCGGACGAGCGCGCCGTCTTCAGCGAGATGCTCGCCGCCAGGGAGGCCGACGGCCCCGGTCACATCGAGGGCTGACGGCGCGCGCCTCAGCCCGCGACGCGAGCTTCTTCGGCGGCCTCGATCTTCTCCTCGTCGCTCGGCGGGGTGTCGCGGAGGTACCACTCGGCGTCGAGGGCACCGCGGGTGCCGGAGCCGGCGGCCGTGACCGCCTGGCGGTAGGTGAAGTCGACGAGGTCGCCGATCGCGAAGACGCCCGCGAGGTTGGTCCGGGTCGACGGCTCGGCGACCTTGACGTAGCCGTTGTCGTGGAGGTCGACCTGGCCGGCCACGAGGTCCGAGCCGGGAATGTGGCCGATCGCGACGAACGCGCCGCCGGCCCTGATCTCCTCCGTCTCGCCGGTCTCGGCGTGGCGGAGCCGGACGTGATCGAGGGCGCCGTCCTCGCCGGCGACGAACTCCTCGGGGACGTACGGGGTCTTGAAATCGATGTTCTCGACCGCACGAGCGCGATCCTGCATCACCACCGAGGCGCGGAACTCGTCGCGGCGGTGGATCACGCTCAGCTTGCTGGCGTACTTGGCGACGAAGATCGAGTCCTCCATCGCCGTGTCGCCGCCGCCGATCACGACGACGTCGCGGTCCTTGAAGAAGGCGCCGTCGCAGATGCCGCAGGTGGAGACGCCGCGGCCGGCGATCTCGACCTCGCCGGGGATCCCGAGCCGCTTCGGCTGCGCGCCCATCGCGAGGATCACGCTGCGGGCACGGTACTCGTCGTCGCCGACCCAGACGGTCTGGATGCCGCCGTCGGTCAGCTCGACCCTGGTCGCGTCGTCGGTGATGAACCGCGTCCCGAACCGCTCGGCCTGGGCGCGGAAGCGCTGCATCAGCTCCGGTCCCATGATCCCCTCCGGGAAGCCGGGGTAATTCTCGACGTCGGTCGTGTTCTGGAGCTGCCCGCCCCACTGGAAGCCCTCGATGACCAGCGGCTCGAGATCGGCGCGCGCGGCGTAGACGGCGGCCGTGTAGCCGGCGCAGGCCCCGCCGATGATGATCACGTTCTCGATTCGCTTATCCGTCACTGCTGACTCCTCGGATCGGACTCTCCTTGAACTTTACTTCATTTAGTGAAGTATTGGAAGGGACCGCGGTCTGCGGCCCCTCGCCTGCTTCCATTTCATCATCGCCGACGGACCGCCCCTCCGCCTCCCAGCGGGCGACGGTCCGCCGCAGCTGCAGGAACGCGACGATTCCCGGCGGCAGCGGCATCCAGAACGCGATCAGCCGGTAGACGAGCACCGCCGCGATCACCGTCGATGCCGACTCGCCGAAGATCACGAAGGCGCCGATCAGCCCGCCGTCGACGGCGCCGACGCCGGCCGGGTCGGGAGCCAGGTTCGCGGCCATGCCGACGAAGAAGCCCATCACGAGGACGCCGATCGGCAGGGCGACGCCGAAGGCCATGAACGTCGCCCAGAGGATCCCGATGTTGGCCGCCCAGAAGCCGGAGGCGCCGAGGACCGCGAGCCCGCCCTTGCGGGGCTCGCGGGCGAACCCGAACGCGAGCCGGGTCCCGGTCGAGATCGTCGCCGGCACCTGGCTCAGCTTCAGGGCGGTCCGGCTCGCCCAGTTGGTGCCCTCGAGCGAGAGCCGCCGCTCGAGGTCGCCGGGGATGAGCATGATCAGCAGGAAGACGATCGCGACGCCGCCGGCGATCGCGGCCGGGACGATCGTCATCGACACCGGATTCGGGCCGGCGAGGACGCCCGTCTCGAGCAGGACCCCGAAGACGATCACGGCGAGCACGTAGAACGCGTAGAGGAGGACGAGGAAGGCGACCATCCGCTCGGCCGCCTCCGACCTCCGCATCCCCGCCTTGCGGAGCGCCCAGTAACTGAGCACGACGCCGCCGGCTCCTCCGGCCGACAGGACCCGCGACGCCGCCAGCCCCGCCATCGTGATCTGGTAGCTCTCGCGCCAGTCGAGGTGGACGAGGTTCTCGCCGATGACGCCGCGGAACAACGCCACGTAGGCGCCGAAGGCCAGGACGTTGAAGCCGACCGCGACCGCGAACCACTGCCACTCCCCCTCCCCCATCTTCTCGACCGCGTCCTCGAGGCCGATCAGCTTCGGCAGCAGCACGTAGATCGCCGCGAACAGCAGCAGCACCACGAGGGTCGTGATCAGGACCTTGCGTGGGCTCTCGAACAGCGACGGCGCCTCGTCGTCGCCGTCCGGTCGCCGATCCTCGACTCCTGGCTCCCTTCCCCGCGCCATTCCGCTCATGTTCGCATCCCGACCCGCCAGCGCCCGTTTCCGGGCAGGCTCAGTCGCCCGCGACCTGCTCGAGCTGCTGGACGGCGCGGCTGATCGCGAGCGCGAGCGGCTCTGCGTGCGGCTCGCCGATGCGAACCGCGGCGACGAGGCCGAGGCCGGCGAGCAGGTCGACGACGTAGTGCTCGCCGAGATAGACGAGCGCGAAGCCGAGCACGCCCGCGTACGTCCAGCCGATCGCACCCGCGGTCCGGCTCGACTCGCTGAGCAGGATCGCGGCGAGGACCGAGGCGCCGAAGTGCAGGGACGGCATCGCCGCCCACGGGTTGCCGTCGACCGCGTTGTACATCGGCGGCCAGGCCGACCGGAACGTCTCCTCGCCGACCGCCAGCATCCGCCGCTCGACCCGGTCGTCGCCGGTGTAGCCGTTCGCGGCCGCCCACCACGGCGGCGCGGTGGGCACCGCGATGTAGCCGGCGCAGCCGAGATCGAAGGCCGCTCCCATCTGCCGGGCGGCCCGCGCGAAGCGGCGTTCGTCGCGGACGAGGACGTAGGCGAGCGCCAGGTGCGGCTCGAAGAACCAGGCCCAGTGGGCGACGCTGAGGAAGCGGTCGAGCGCGCTCACCGATCCGTCGTCGGGGGTCAGCGCCCCCTGGAGCCGCGCGTTCGGCAGCCGGCCGCCGCCGATCGCCCGGTCGAAGCGGATCGGGTAGTGGATCCGCAGGCGCCGGCGGAGCGCTTCCGGATCGTCGTAGGGCAGCTCGTGGACCATCGTGAACGCCCACATCTGCTGAGCGAACAGGAATGCGTCGCGGGCCTTCGTCCGCGGCTTCAGGATCGCCATGCCGAACGGCCCGGCGACCGTCGCGACCACCGTCGCCGCCGCCGGGAGCCGCAGGCGGCGGCGCAGCAGCGGCACCGCGACCGAGGCTGCGACGGCCGCGCAGGCGGTGGCGCGGAGCCACGGGCGCAGCCGGGACCGCCTGCCTCGGGATGGGAACGCCGCTCGGGGCAAAGCGCGGCGAGTATAGAAGCGAACCGGGAGGTGTCAGGGCGGCATCTGCCGGTGCCGCCCCCTAGAATGGCGGCGCCTTGCAGGCCGTCCGCTCAAGAGCCGCTCTCGTCTCCTTCGCCGCAACCGTCGCTGCGCTCGCCGTGACCCCGCAGTTCGCCGCCGCCGACCTGCTCGCGCCCGACTCGACCGCCTCCGACGGCGCCGGCTCCGCCCGCACCCTCTACGTGATCATGGCGATCCTCGCGGCCCTGATCGTGATCGTCGTCTTCGCAGCGATCGTCCGCGCGCTGCGGACCCGTTCGACGACCATCGAGGCGGGCGAGGATGCCCGCCGGACCCGCGGTACCGGCTCGGTCCAGCTCCGCGTCGGCGCCGGGCTCGGCGTCCTCGCGATCGTCCTCTTCGTCGTCGGCATCATCTTCACGGGCAAGGCGAGCGAGGTCGAGGCGTCGGCGAACCAGCCGATCACGATCAAGGCGGACGCCCAGCAGTGGCTGTGGCGCTACGAATACCCGATCAAGGAGCCCTCCGAGGACGGCTTCAGCGCTGATCAGGCCTACAGCTACCAGGAGCTCGTGGTCCCGGTCGACACGCCGATCACGCTCGACATCAGCTCCACCGACGTCCTCCACAGCTGGTCGGTGCCGGCGCTCGCGCCGACCGCCGAGGCGGTCCCCGGGATCCAGGGAGAGGTCAACTTCACCGCCACCGAGACGGGCACTTTCGAGGGCCGCTCGACGCGCTTCTCCGGGCCGGGCTACCCGACGATGCGGACCCGGGTGATCGTCGTCGAGCCAGACGAGTACGAGGCGTTCGTGAAGGAGCGGATCGACGGGATCAAGCAAGCCCGCGCGGCCGTCCAGGACCGCGTCCAGTCCGGCACCGCGCCGGGAGTGAGGTTCCAGACGAAGTGACGCCGGTTCGCACCGCATCGCACCCCGAGGTCGTCAGCGAGCAGGTCCCCCGCGAGCAGAAGGCCTGGATCACCCTCGTGACCAGCGCCGAGCACAAGGCCGTCGGGCGGATGTACATCGCCACCGCCCTCCTCTTCGCGGCCGCCGCGATCGCCGAGCTCCTGATGATGCGGCTGCAGCTGATGATCCCCGAGAACACGCTGATCCAGCCGGTGATCTTCGACCGGCTGCTCTCCGCGTTCGGGGTGACGAGCCTGATCCTCTTCGCGCTGCCGCTGATGATCGGGCTGATGTCGATCGTCGTGCCGCTGCAGATCGGCGCCCGCGGCATGGCCCTGCCGCGTCTCCACCACCTCTCCTACTGGCTCTACGCGTTCGGCGGCACGACGATCTACGCGAGCTTCCTCTGGCGGCCCTCCGAGGCGGGGATCCTGGCGCTGCCGCCGCTCTCCACATCGGCGTTCCTGCCCGGCGCCGCCGTCGACGCCTGGCTGATCGGCTTCGCGCTCGCCCTGCTCGGCTTCGTCTGCTTCGCGATCAGCATGATCGCCACGCTCCGCAACTCACGCGCCCCAGGGATGTACCTGCAGCGGATGCCGCTGTTCACCTGGGCGACCTCGGTCGTCAGCTACACGCTGCTCGTCCTCGGACCGGTCTTCCTCGCCGCGATCGCGATGCTGATGATCGACCGCCACTACGGCGGGGTCTTCTTCGACTCCGGCGAGGGCGGCAAGCCGATGCTCTACGAGCACCTCGCAACGATCTTCATCTCCGGCGCCGTCGTCTCGGTCCTGGTCGCCGCGCTCGCAGCGATCTCGGAGATCCTCTCGACCTTCTCGCGCCAGCCGCAATTCGGCCACCGCACCGTCGCCGGCTCGCTGGTCGCGCTCGCGGTCCTCGCCGTCCTCGCCTGGATGCAGAGCATGTACTCGAGCCCGATCCCCGACGGCTTCCGCTACTTCGCGATGCTGATGGCGCTCGCGGCGATCGTGCCCGTCGGGCTGATCATCTTCAACTGGATCGGGACGCTGACCGGCGGCGCCAAGCGCCACGGGATGCCGTTCCGGTTCGCGCTCGGCGCGATCGTCCTGATCGTCATCGGCCTCGCCGGAAAGCTCGTCACCGCGGTCGTTCCGGTCGGCGCCCTGCTCGCCGGGACGACGTTCACGACCGGAACAAGCTTCGCGCTGATCGCCGGCGCCGGCGTCTTCGGCGGCCTCGCCGCCCTCCACTACTGGTTCCCGAAGCTGAGTGGCCGGATGATGGGCGACGCCTTCGGGGTCACCTCGTACTGGCTGCTGCTCGTCGGCGCCGTCGTCTACGTGCTGACGACGATGATGGCCGGCCTCGAGGGGATGCCGGTGGACGTCGCCAAGTTCTACGGCGACAGCGGTCTCGACGCGCTCAACCTGATCGCCTCGATCGGCGCGATCCTGTTCGTCCTCGGGCTCGTCGTCTCGATGCTCAACGCCGCCACGAGCTACCGCAACGGCGTCGCGGTCGGTC
>Ga0111538_10009117_pt1 | contig 13266 bp, 12 predicted proteins | sample SoiMethybrSBSTD1_FD_79669 | JGI IMG/M metagenome (GOLD analysis project Ga0111538, IMG submission 79669) | Bulk soil microbial communities from a Populus tree surrounding site in Tennessee, USA - Soil MetaG P. TD hybrid SBSTD1 (version 2)... | ecosystem: Environmental > Terrestrial > Soil >...
CGCGCACGACCTCGGGCGTGGGCGCATCGACGCGGAAGACCTGCGGGCCTGCGCCGTCGAGGACGTCGAGCACCGCCGGCTCCTCGTTCCAGAACGGGATCTGCTGCCGCTCGCTCACGGGCGACAGGCGCAAGAGCTCGAAGGTCAGGGAGTGGGCCCCTGCCTCGCTGACCCAGACGTCCGTCGCCGCCGGCTCTCCGTTCTCGAGCACGCGGATCACGAGGGCCGACGAGTCCGGCGCTGGAATGGTCGCCGCGGTCGCCACGGGCGCGCGCTCGTCCACGGCGGCCGCCTCGATCGCTCGCGTCGGTGCGCCGGCCAGCTCCGCGGACTCCGCGCGCTCCTCGGTCGGCGTCGACGGCTCGTGGCGCGCCGTCGTCGACGGTCGCGTCGCCAGCCGCACGATGACCACCAGCAGCGCGAGCAGCGCCGCCACGCCGACGAGCTTCCACATTCTTGCCGCCCTGCGGAACAATTGTAGAGGCGACTCCGCGGCGAGTTACGCCGCCGCTGGATCGCACCCGCGCTCGCCCCTACCCTTTCCCGTTCGCGCGCATGATCCAGGTCGAGCACGTCACCAAGCGCTACGGCGCGACGCTGGCCGTCGACGACGTCTCGTTCGAGGTGAAGAGCGGCGAGGTTGTCGGGTTCCTCGGCCCGAACGGCGCCGGGAAGAGCACGCTCCTGCGATTGCTCTCGACGTGGCTCACGCCCGACTCGGGCACGATCCGGGTCGCGGGCCACGACGCGCGCACGGAGCCGCTGTCGGTGCGCCGCTCCATCGGCTACCTGCCCGAGCACAACGCGCTCTACGACACGATGCGCGTCGACCGCTTCCTGCGCTTCATCGGACGCGTGCACGGCCTCGACGGAGCGCGCCTCGCCGAGCGCACGGCCTGGGTGGTCGAGGCCTGCCAGCTCGCGAGCGTGCTCGCGAAGCGCATCCGCCATTGCTCGAAGGGCTTCCGCCAGCGAGTGGGCGTCGCGGCGGCGCTCCTGCACGACCCGCCCGTCGTGCTGCTCGACGAGCCGACGCACGGGCTCGATCCGCTTCAAGTGGCGCTGTTCCTCGAGTTCGTGCGCGAGCTCGCGCGCTCGCACGCCGTGCTCTTCTCGACGCACGTCCTGTCCGAGGCCGTGCGCGTGTCCGACCGCCTGCTCGTGATCCACGAAGGGCGCCTCCTGCTCGACGATCCGGTGCCCGAGGTCGAGCGCCGCGCGCGCGCGGCCGGACGCTCGATCGAGGACGAGCTGCTCGAGCTCGTGCGCGCGGCGCGGTCGCGCGAGCTGGCCGGAACGCGCGCATGAAACCGGGCGAGCGCCTCGGCTTCGGCCCGTTCTGGCGCGGCGTGCGCCTCGTCGCCGGGCGCGAGCTCGGTGCGGCGTTCGACGCGGGCATCGCGCCGATCGCGGCCATCGCGTACACGCTGCTCGCGAGCTCGATCTACATGAACGAGTTCTTCCTGCGCGGCACGCTGGACCTGACGCCGTTCTTCGACCGGCAGCCGCTTCTATTGAGCTTCGTGCTGCCGGCGCTGTCGATGCGCCTGTGGGCCGAGGAAAAGCGCACGCGCACGGTCGAGCTCCTGCTGACGCTGCCGCTGCGGCCGGCGCAGGCGGTCACGGGCAAGTTCCTCGCGGCGCTCGCGCTGTTCGGCCTGTTCCTCGCGGGAACACTGCCGCTCTTCGTGATGCTCGAGGTGCTGGGCACACCGGACCGCGGGCTCGTGCTCAGCGGCTACCTCGGGCTCTTCTGCCTGGGTGCCTTGTTCCTGGCCTTCGGCAGCCTCTTCTCGGCGCTCGCGTCGGACCAGATCGTGGCCTTCGTCGCCACGGCGCTGGCGGCGACGTTCCTCGTGCTCACGGGCGACGAGCGCGTGGCCGCGATCCTCGACGGGCTCGCGCCAGGCGTTGCCCCCGGCTCGTTCCTGCGCCAGCACCTCTCGGTGCTGGTCCCCTACGGCGAGTTCGTGCGCGGTGTCTTGCGGCTCTCGGCGCTCGTGTACTTCGCGGTCCTCTCGGGCCTCGCTCTCTGGACGACCGCGCTCGTGCTGGAGCGCGATCGCGCCTGATCATGCGCGCGCGCGAGCGATGGGCGCTGGCGGCGATCGCAGCGCTGACGCTGGCCGCGGGAGCGCTCGCCTCCGACGTCGCACGCCGTCTGGAGCAGGGCGGTCGGCTGCGCCTCGAGCTCGGACGCCACAGGCCGACGGCGCTCGCGCCGGCGACGGTGCGCCGCATGGAAGCGCTCACCGAGCCCGTGCGCATCGTCCACTACGTCTCCCCGCCGTCGGAGATGCCGGCCGAGATGCGGCGCCTGGGAACGGACGTCGCAGACCTCATGCAGGCGCTCGAGCGCCGCTTCCCGGGCAAGATCGACTTCCAGTCGGTGGAGATGGGCGAGCGCCCGGGGCTCGAAGGCTTCGCCGCGCGCCGCCGCGTCGCGCCCTTTCGATTGCGCACCGTGACGCGCGATGCATGGTCCGAGCGCACGGTGTGGTCGACGCTCGTGATCTCGTGGGGCGCACGCCCGGAAGCGCGCATCCGCGGCCTGCGGCCGGAGCAGCTGCCAGAGCTGCAGGCGTTGCTCGTCGCGTGGCTCGACGAGCTCGAGGCGCCGCGCCTGCCGCGCATCGCGCTCGCGGCGCCCGCCGGCTTCGACGAACTCGTCGACGAGCTCGCCCAGCGCGGCGAGGTCGAGCCCATCGATCTCGACGGCGGAGCGAGCGTGCCCGAGGTCGATCTCCTGTGCTGGATGCGGCCGCGGCGCGTCGATGCGGACCAGCTGCGCGGTCTCGAGCGGCTGCTCGCGCGCGGCGGGAGCGTCCTGATCGCCGGCGGCCTCCTCGACGCGAGCGAGGACGCGACCGGGAAGAGCGTGACCTTCACGCCGCGCGCGACGGTCGCGGGCGAGATCGCTTCACACTTCGGCCTGCGCATGGAGAACGGCCTCCTGTGCGATCCCGAGGGCGAAGAGGTGGAGATCGACGGCGTCCCGGTGCGCTTCCCGCACTGGGTGCGCTCGATCGCGCCCGACCAGGACTTCCACCGCTTCGCGAGCCAGCCGAACGGAACGTTGATCTTCCGCGCGGCGAGCCCGCTCGTCCCCGAGCCGGCGCGCCTCGCCGATCTCGGCCGCCGCGCGGAGGTGCTGGCGACGACCACCGACCGCTCGTGGCTCCAGCCGGTCCCCGACGCGCCGTCCGCGCCGGATGCGCTCGTGCCGGCGGCGGGCGAGAGCGTCCCCAAGCAGGCTCTCCTCGTGGACCTCGTCCCCGACGACCCGCGCGCGGGCGAGCTCTTCTTCGCGGGCTCGGATTCGCCCTTCGCCGACGGCTTCCTGACGCGCGAGCACGCCGCGCACCGCCGGCTCGTGCAGGTCCTCGTCGAGCACACGACCTCGGCCGAGCGCCGCGTGCTCCTCGACGTGCCGCCGCTCGAGCCCGAGCTCGTGGCGGCCGCCACGAGCCGTGAGCGCGTCCTCTGGCGCGGATTCGTGCTGGGGCTCCCGCTCGCCGCGTTCCTCGGAGCGCTGCTCGCGCGCGCAAGGGCGCCGTCCGCTGGAGGCGCGGCCAAGCGCGCGCGCCGCAGCGCTCGGCCCTTCGCGGCGGCGGCGGCCGTGCTCGTGCTCGCCCTCGCCGCGACCAGCGCGCTCGAGCGGCTCGACCTCGGGCTCGACGCGACGGCGGACGGCTCGAACGCGCTCGCACCGCTCACGCGCACGATCGCCGCGCGCGCCGGCGCCGCGGGGCCGACCACGGCCGAGCTCTTCGTGTCCGACCGCGCCCTCCTGCCGCCGCGGCTGCGCGCGGCGCTCGAGGAGCTTCCGGAGGCGCTCGACGCCCTCGAACGCGCCGGCGCGCGCCTCGAGCGCTCGCGCATCGCCCCCGAGGACCTCGGCGAGGACGACGGCGCGGAGCTCGCGCGCCAGGGAATCGCGCCGTTTCAAGCGGCCGCCGCGGACGAGGAGGTCACGCGCGTCTCGCGCTTCTTCGCCTCGCTGCGGCTGACGCGTGACGGACGCACGAGCGTCCTCTCCTTCCCCGACGAGCGCGCGCTCGAGCGGCTCGAGTTCCGGCTCGTGCTCGCGCTGCTCGAGCTCGAGGGCCGGCCGCCGCCCAGGGTGGCCTTCGCCTCCGACGTGCCGCGCCTCTCGGCCGCGGAAGCCTACGAGCAGTACCAGCAGAAGAGCCTCTTCGCGCCGCGCGGCACCGATGTCTACGCGCTCGCGCGCGAGTCGCTCGCGGCGAACGGGCTCGCGGTGACGCACGTGAACCCGCGCGCGCCGGAGCTCCCCGAAGCCTACGACGTGCTCGTATGGGTGCAGCCGCGGCGCTCGATCGAGGCCATGCTCGCGAAGACCGTGCGCGCGCTCCATGGAGGGAAGTCCGTGCTGCTCGCCGCGCAGCACTTCCAGGTCCTGCCCCAGCAGTTCCGCGGCGGCGACTTCGAGCCGCGCTACTGGCCGCGGCCCGAGACGCCCGACGTCGATCTGCTCTACTTCCCCGAGCTCTCGATCGAGCTCGTGCGCGAGGTGCTGTTCGACGAGCTCGCGACCGCGGGCGAGGCCGAGGCGCAGCTCACGGGCCGCCAGGGCGCGCGCGACTTCGAGCGCCAGGCCTCGGCGCTGCCGTTCCAGATCCGCGTTCCCTCCGCGAGCGCGAACCCCGCGTCGCCCGTGACGCGCCGGCTCGGCGACCAGTCGTTCCCGTTCGCGAATCGCCTGCGCTGGGACGAGGCGCGGCTCGCCGAGCGCGGCATCACGGCGACGACGCTGCTCTCGACGTCCGGTCGGACATGGAGCTTCGCGTGGAAAGGCGGCTGGATTCCCGAGCCGCTTCTCGAAGGCCCGGCGGAGCTCGAGGGCAGCTCGGGAGCGAGCTTCATCGGCCCGCAGCCGCTCGCGGTGCTCTTCGAGGGCACGTTCCCGCGCCCGACGAAGGCGATGACGCTCGACGCGCTGCGCGCGGAATCGGCGGAAACGCCGCAGTCGCCGGACGCTGTGCAGGACGCGGCGAGCGCTCCCGCGGCGCCCGAGCCGCCTCTGGAAGCGCCGTGGCCCGAGCCCGCTCCGGGCAAGCTGCTCTACCTCGGCTGTTCGCAGTTCCTCACGAACCAGCGCCTGCTCGATCCGGAGTTCCGCGGCGACCAGCTCCTGTGGAACGCGGTGACGTCGCTGGCGTTCGAGCCCGACATGGCGGAGCTCGCCGCGCGCGAGCGCGCGCCGCGTGGCTTCGGGTACGTCGAGCCGAGCGCGCGCCTCGCGTTGCGCGCCGCGGCCATCGGCGGCGGGCCCGCCGCGTTGATCGTCCTCGCCGCGGCCGTGGCTGCGTTCCGCGCGCGCGGCGCGATCGTGGGCAGGAGCGCGGTTCGGCCATGATGCGCCCCTTCGCGACGCTCGGCGGTGCGGTGCTCGCGCTCGCGCTCGTCGACGGCTGGCTCGTCGCGCGCGAGCGCTCGGCGCGCGCGACGGACGTCCGCGTCGGCGCGCTGTTCGCTCCCGAGGAAGCCGAGCGCCTGCGCAAGGTGCCGGCGCTGCGCGTGGATCGCGCAGGGACGACGCACCGCTACGGGCGGATCGAGGGGCAGTGGCGCTGCCTCTCCTACCACGACGCGCCGGCGGACGGGCGCGGAGTGCAGGGGCTGCTCGACGCGCTGGTGCAGGCGGAGGGCTTCGTGCTCACGCGCGAGGTCGACGAGGCCGCGCGCTACGGAATCAACACGCCGGAGACGATCCGCATCGCGCTGCAGGGCCCGCGCGCGGTGCAGGATCCGTCCGGCGACGTGCAGGCCGAGATCGACGTCGGCGCGAGCCTCTCCGAGCGCGGCGAGACGTACCTGCGGCGCAAGGGCACGAAGGAAGTCTGGTCGGTGGACGGCGACGTTCGCGCGCTCCTCGAGCCGCGCGGCGCTCTGCCGCCGCTGCTCGAGCCGTCGGCTGTCCCGGCACCGTGGCTGGAGAAGGCCGGCGGCGTGCTGCGCGTCGAGGTCGTGGAGGGAGCGCGGCGCTTGGCTCTCGAGCGCCGCGACGCGCCCTTCGACGCCGATGCACTGGAGCGCGGTGCAAGTCCGTGGAGCTGGATCCTCGATCCCGAGGACGGCACGGGTGAGCGCGAGCTCGACGTGGACGTGGCCGGCGCCTATGCAACGTGGCTCGAGCAGCTCGCCTACGTCGACGTGCTCGAGCCCGAGCGCCGCGCCGCGCTCGTGCCCGATCCTCCGCCGGGTCTCGTGGTGCTCTACGGTCGTGAGGGCGTCGAGCTGCGGCTCGCGTTCGGAGCACCGCTCGACGACGGACGCGTGCCCCTGTGGGTGGCCGACACCGCGACGCTCTACCTGCTCTCACCTGGAGCACGCGAGCTCGCGCTCCCGGCGACGGAGACCCTCGCCACGGGCACGCGCGAGCAGAACGCCTGGTCGGCCGCGCTCTCCGGGGGAGGACGCTAGCGCATGGCCGACGAGCCCCGCCCGCGAGTCCCGGCCGCGCCGCTCGGCGTGCTGGCGCTGCTCGTCGCGCTCGCCGTCGCGTGGCTCGTCTTCCGTGCGCGCCCGGAGCCGGTCGCACCGGCGCCGGCGCCGAGCGCGACCGCGCCCGCAGTGGCAACCGCACCGGTCGCTGCGAGCGCAACCCCCGCGCCGCGCGCCGGCTTCGTCGACGAGCAGGCCTGCGCGCCGTGTCACGCCGCCGAGGTCTCTGCATGGACGGGCAGCGACCACGACCTCGCGATGCAGACCGCGGACGATCACACCGTGCTCGGCGACTTCGCCGACGCACGCTTCGAGGACGCGAGCGGGCCAACGCGCTTCTTCCGGAGCGGCGCGGAGTTCCGCGTCGAGACCACGGGGCCCGACGGGACGCTGGCCGAGTTCCCCGTGCCCTACGTGTTCGGCGTGGACCCGCTGCAGCAGCTCTTGCTGCCGCTCCCCGGCGGCCGGCTGCAGGCGCTCGCCGTCGCGTGGGACGCGCGCGAGCGGCGCTGGTTCTCGCTCTATCCCGGCGAGCGCATCGACGCAGACGACCCGCTGCACTGGACGAAGCCGGCGCTCAACTGGAACTTCTCGTGCGCCGAGTGCCACGCGACGGACCTCGAGCGGCGCTTCGACGTCGCCGCGAACGAGTACCGCACGCGCTGGCACAGCCTGCACGTCGGCTGCCAGGCCTGCCACGGGCCGGCCGGAGCGCACGTCGACTGGGCCCTGGACGGCGACCCCGACGAGGCCAGTCGTGGCTTCGAGGCGCCGATCTCGCGCAGCTCGACGGCCGAGGTCGAGGCCTGCGCGCGCTGCCACGCGCGGCGCGCGCCACTCGCCGACGGCTTCGACCACCGCCACCGCCTGATGGACGACTACCTGCCCGCGCTGCTCACCGAGGGCCTCTACCACGCCGACGGTCAGATCCTGGACGAGGTGTACGAGTACGGCTCGTTCCTGCAGAGCAAGATGTTCGCGCACGGCGTGCGCTGCAGCGACTGCCACGATCCGCACGCTCTCGGCCTGAGGAGCGCGGGCAACCTCGCGTGCACGCGCTGCCACTCGCCGACGCCGAACCTGCCGGCGCACGTGGACGCGCGCGAGCTGAAGCGCCAGGCCTACGACACGCCCACGCACCACTTCCACACGCCCGGCGGGCCGGGCTCGGCGTGCGTCGACTGCCACATGCCGACGCGCACGTACATGCTCGTCGATCCGCGCCGCGACCACTCGCTGCGCGTGCCGCGCCCGGATCTCGCTGCACGCCTCGGCACGCCCGACGCGTGCACCGGCTGCCACACGGATCACGACGCCGCGTGGGCGGCGGTGGAGATCGAGCGGCGCTTCGGGCCGTCGAAGAAGCCGCCGCACTACGGCGATGCGCTCCACGCCGGCCGCACGGGGCGGCCCGGCGCGGCCGATGCGCTGCTCGCGCTCGCGGCGTCCAAGGACCCGCCGATCGTGCGCGCCAGCGCGCTCGAGCTGCTCGCACGCTATCCGAGCCGCGAGGCCGTCGCGGCGTTCGGTGCCGGGCTCGCCGATCCCGATCCGCTCGTGCGGTACGCGGCGCTGGGCGCGTTCGAGATGATCGGTCCGGAGGAGCGGCTCGGGGCCGTCGCGCCGCTGCTCTCGGACGAGATCCGCGCCGTGCGCGTCGAGGCCGTGCGCTTGCTCGAAGGCGTGCCGCCCGACGTGCTGCCGGACGGCGGCAAGGCTCTGCGCGCGGCGCAGGCCGAATTCCAGGGCGTGCAGCGCGCGCTGTCCGATCGCCCTGAAGCGCACCTCAACCTCGGACAGTTCCTGCTGGCCGACGGGAAGGCCGCCGAGGCCGAGGCCGAGCTGCGCACCGCGCTACGCCTCGACGCGGGGTTCGCGCCGGCCTGGGTCAACCTCGCGGAGCTCGTGCGCAACGCGCGCAGCGAGACGGAGGCCGAGGCGCTCCTGCGCGAGAGCCTCGAGCGCGTGCCCCGGGCCGCGTCGGCCGCGCTGCACCATGCGCTCGGCCTCACGCTCGTGCGCCAGCAGCGCAAGCCCGAGGCGCTCGAGGAGCTGAAGCGCGCGACCGAGCTCGCGCCCGCCGAGGCTCGATTCGGCTACGTGTACGCGGTCGCGCTGGACGACGCCCGGCGGGCCGACGAGGCGCGGGCCGAGCTCCAGCGTGTGCTCTCCGTCGCACCGTGGGAGCGCGAGCCGCGCCTCGCGCTCGCGCACTTCCTCGAGGCGCTGGGCGACGTCCCCGGTGCCGCGCGCGAGCGCGCCGCGCTCGCCGCGATCAATCCCCACGACCCCGCGCTGCAGGCAACGTCCGACGCGGATCGCTAGACTCCGCCGCGTCGGAGGCCGAGGAGATGGAACGCTTGAAGAACCCGAAGCTGATCGCCGCGCTCGTCGTGGCGGCCGTGGCCCTGATCATCTTCCTGCAGAACCAGGAGACGATCACGCTCGAGGTGCTCTTCCTCTACAAGGTCGAGACCAAGGTGGCGACCGCGCTGGGCACCGCCTTCTTCATGGGCGTGGTCACGGGCTTCCTGGCCTTCAGCTTCCAGCACCGCAACAAGGCGAAGACCGAGACGGGCGCGGCCGCGTGAAGCTCACTCCGGCGGCCGGACGAGCCAGCCCCGGCGCTTGAAGTACAGGAGCATGAGCAGCGCGCTCGTGATCATCACCACCCACAGCGCCGGGTAGGCCCACGGCCAGCTGTACTCGGGCTGATGGTGGAAGTTCATGCCGTACACGCCGACCAGGAACGTGAGCGGGATGAACACGGTCGACACCACGGTGAGCACGCGCATCACCTCGTTGGTGCGGTTGGCGAGCGCGGTGAGGTAGAGGTTCAGGAGCCCGGAGCCCAGCTCGCGGTACATCTCGATCACCTCGGCCACCTGCACGCAGTGGTCGTAGACATCGCGCAGGTAGATCTTCACCGGCTCGCTGATCTTGCCCGCGTCGCCGCGCAGGAGCGCGTTCAGCGCCTCGCGCAGCGGCCACACGTCGCGCCGCACGCCGATGAGGTCGCCGCGCAGCGCCGCGAGCTCGTGGACCAGCGTGCGCGACGGCGCGTTGACCACGCGCTCCTCCAGCGACTCGAGGCACTCGCCGATCTCGTCCATCACGGGCAGGTACTCGTCCACGACCGCGTCGAGCAGGGCGTAGAGCAGGTAGTCCGTCCCGGAGCGACGGCTCAGCCCGCCGCCGGCCTTCAGGCGCGTGCGCACGGGCTCGAAGACGTCGTCCTCGCGCTCCTGGAAGCTGAGCACGTGCCGCTCGCCGACGACGAAGGAGATCTGGCGCTCGTCGATGGGATCGTCCGGGTCGCCGCGCCATTTCATGCGCCGCGCGACGACGAACGTCGTGCCGTCGTAGGCCTCGGCCTTGGGCCGCTGCGGGACGTGCACGACGTCCGACAGGACCAGTGGGTGCAGCCGGAAGTACTCGCCGATCCACTCGAGCACCGCGCGGTCGCCGAGTCCTTGCACGTCCACCCACAGCGTGCCAGCCGGGTTGCAGAAGCTCGCCAGCTCCTTGGGATCGTGGATCTCGCGCTCCTCGAGCTCGTCGGCGGAGTAGCGCACGGCGCGGATGCTCGGCCGCGGCGCGTCCGGCGCCAGGACCAGCGTCCCGGGCGAGGAGCCCACGGGCGGCTTGTTGGCGACCCGCCGGCGCTTGCGCCGCACCCTGTCGTGGTTCGACTTCCAGCTCTTCATCGACGCGTGGCCGACGAGCGGGGCGGGCTAGCCCTCGACGATCACCTCGAAGCCGCCGTAGAGCATGCGGTTCGGATCGAAGGGCATCTTCTTCTTCATCATCGCGAGGATGCGCTCGTCCTTCATCACCCTCTTGTTGACGGCGTCGCGGTGCGCCCGCGACTTGTAGGTGATCCAGGCGAAGACCACCGTCTCGGCGCCCTTCGACTTCAGCTGCTTCGGGAACCCCACGCCGCAGCCGGGCTTCACGGCGAGGTCCTCGCCCACGCACTCGCGGTACTCGAGCGCGCCGAGGTCCATCCAGACCTTGCTGGCCAGCTGCGCCATGCGGCGGTACGCGGCGAGGTTCTTCTTCGGGATCGGCAGCACGAAACCATCGACGTAGCGGGGCATCGGATTCTCCTTTGGGGCGCGCACTCTAGCGCGCTCGCAGCGGAGGCGCCAACGGCGCGCGCGTCAGCGAGCGTCGTGGAAGATCAGCCCCAGCGCGTGGCGATGACCGGAGCGCACGACGCTGAGCCCGTGCCGCACGGGCGCCGCCGACCAGCCGCGTTGCGAGCGCACGGGCCGCTCGCGGGTCGTGAAGACCAGCGCGTGTCCGCGCGGGATCGTCACGACCGTGGCGCGCGATTGCGCGCGCGGGCGCTGCTCCACGAGCACGAACTCGCCGCCCTGGTGGTCCGCGCCCGGCCGCTCGAGGCCGACGACGACCTGCAGCGGGAACACGAGCTCGCCGTAGAGGTCGCGGTGCAGCGCATTCCAGTCGCCGGCGCCGTAGCGCAGGAGCAGCGGCGTCGGGCGCGTCTGTCCGGCCGCATGGCACTGCTCGAGCCAGTCCTCGAACGCGTCCGGCCACGGCGCGTCGCGCGACAGGCGCTCCGCCCACTCGCGCGCGATCGGCAAGAGATGCGGCCAGAACGCAGCGCGCAGCTTCGCGACCAGCGGCGGCAGCGGATGCGCGAAGTAGCGGTACTGGCCTTCGCCGAAGCGGTGCCGCGCCATGTCCACGGTCGAGCGGAAGCGGCGCTCCTCGTCGTAGAGCCGCACGAGCGCGGCGCACTCGGCCGCGCCGAGCAACGGGCCGGCGAGCGCGCCGCCGAGCTCGTCGAGGCCCGCGGCGAGCGCGGTCCAGTCGAGCGCGTCCACGCGCTTCGCGATCGACGGCCGCGCGAGCGCGCTCACCCGCCACCCTCCAGCGCGAGCAGCTTGGCCTTCGCCTCGCGTCCGCCGCGATAGTCGCCCGCGCTCCCGTCGCTCTTCACGACGCGGTGGCACGGCACGAAGAGCGGGAGCGGGTTCTGCGCGCACGCGCTGGCCGCGGCGCGCACCGCGCCGGCGTTCCCCGCGGCGCGTGCGACCGCCGCGTAGCTCTTCGTCGCGCCGTAGGGAATCCGGCGCAGCTCGGCCAGCACCGAGCGCCGGAAGCCGTGCGCGAGCGTGAGGTCGAGCTCGACGTCGAACGTGCGCCGGCGCTGCGCGAAGTACTGCTCGAGCTCGCGCGCGGCGCCGTCGAGACGCCGCGGCGCGTGCAGGATGCGCGGGCTGAGCTCGCCCGCGAGCCGCGCGAGCACCGCGTCGTGGCCCTCGCGCTCGAAGGCAACCCGCACGATCCCGGCCGGAGTCGCTGCGAGCAAGAGCGGTCCGATCGGGCTCTCCACCGTGCGGTAGGCGACGTCGAGCAGACCGGCGCGCTCGGCCAGCGTCTCCAGGCGGCGGTGGAGCTCGGCGGACGGCGCCGCGGCGGCGCTCGCCGTCTGCAGCCAGTCGATCACGTGGCGGTCGTTGGAAGCCTGGAACGCACTCATCGTTTCGCTCCTTTGGAGGTCGTGGGGTTCGGGCGTCGGCGCGATCGCGCCCGGGCGTAGCGCGCGCGCAGGTTCGCGATGCCGTCCGCGGCGTTGCGCCGCGCGGCGATCGGGCTGCAGTCGAGGAGCCGGCCGATCTCGGCGTAGGTGAGCTCGGCGAGGTAGCGGTAGACGACGGCGCCGCGCTGCTTCGGCGGTAGCGCGTCGAGCGCGGCGCGCAGCTCGTCGTCCGCGGGCGCGGGGTCGTGGGTCGCCGGCTCGGCCGGCGCCGCGCGCCCGTTCGCCGTTCGGCGTGCCGCGCGCCGCAGCTGGTCGAGCGCCTTGCGGTGCGCGATCGTCACGAGCCACGCGCGCACGTCGCTCCCCTCTCGCAACCGCGGGTACGCGCGCAGCGCCGCGAGGAACGTCTCGGACCAGGCGTCCGCCGCGTCCGCCGGCTCGAGGAGCGCGCGGCACACGCGCAGCACGGTGGGCCCGTGCTCGGCCACGATCTCCTCGAACGGTCTCGCGCTCACGATCAGCCAACGCCCGGCGCCGGGTCCGGTGAGGTCCGAATCTACGGAAACCGCGCGGCCGTCACTTCCACTCCTCGCGACGGCTGCGCCAGGGGAACGGAATCGACGGGATCGGCAGGCCGAGCGCGCGGCACAGGGGCGCCCAGCCCTCGGACGCGGTCCATTCGAGGAGACGCGAGCGCGGGATCGCCGCCCGCACGGCCGCGACGTGGCGATCGTGGGCCGCCATCAGCGTCTCCGCGTCGTCCCAGCGCGGCCCCGCGAAGCGCTCGAGGCAGCGGACGAGCCCGCGCCCTTCCTTCCATTCCGGCGCCGCCGACATGCGCGCCATCGGCAGGAACGTCGCCTCGACGCTCTCGAGCCAGCTCCGCGCGCTCTCGTCTTCGCGCAGCGAGAGCAGGACGAGCGCATCGGGGTTCGCGCTCGCGAGCTCGCGCCAGAAGAGCGACGCCGGCCAGTCGACCGCTCCGACGAATCCGCCGAGCAACGCGTTCCAATCGACCTTGCCGCCAGTGAGCGCGAGGTCCCACCCCGGCCCGAGGTCGAACGGGTGCCCGGGGATCGCGCTCATGTGGTTGCACGGTGCGCCGAGCAGGTGCTCGATCGCGTGCCGCAGCGAGCTCGTGCCCGTGCGCGGGAGTCCGGCGCCGACGACGCGCAGGGTCATGGGTGGTCCTCGTTCCGCAGCGTCGCGCGCCACGATACGGCGACCTCCGATCCGGCGGCGAGGAAAGCGGAGGCGGGAGGCGCCCTCAACGGTTCCTGGAACGC
>Ga0111538_10009120_pt1 | contig 13264 bp, 3 predicted proteins | sample SoiMethybrSBSTD1_FD_79669 | JGI IMG/M metagenome (GOLD analysis project Ga0111538, IMG submission 79669) | Bulk soil microbial communities from a Populus tree surrounding site in Tennessee, USA - Soil MetaG P. TD hybrid SBSTD1 (version 2)... | ecosystem: Environmental > Terrestrial > Soil > Tree...
GAAGATACAGTTGCCACAGCGGGCGAGTGCGCTCCCCCGCCAAATGCAGGAAATATTCCCGATACTCCTATTAACCCAGTGATCTGATAAATCATGGACAACAATCTAGCGATAAAGAAGAACCCGATACTGAGCAACAGCGCAGACTACGCATTGCTGCGTACGCTCGGCATGGATTATATCCAGCAGCTTGGCAGCCGGTACTGGACAGATCTCAACACGCACGACCCCGGGATAACATTCCTTCAAAACCTGTGCTACGCCATCACCGATCTTGGCTATAGAACTTCGCTTGACATCAAAGATCTGCTCACCACGTCTCCGTTCGAAACGCCCGACCCGGATCAGCAGGCCTTTTATACTGCGCGCGAAATCCTAACCACCAACCCCTGGACTACGCGAGATTACCGTAAACTCCTGATCGATATCGATGGCGTTAAAAACGCATGGCTCAGGTGCAAAAAATGTCCCTGCGAAGACATCTATCTCTATGCAAACTGCGCGAAAAGCATTCTACAATATGAGCCTACGGAACACACTATTATCATCAAAGGGTTGTACGATGTGACGCTTGAATTTGAAGATGGCGAAGATAGCAGCGATCCGGGCGCCGGCAAGATAAAATACAACTTCACGTTTCTGAACGGAACGGATTTCGCCGTGGCTACTATTGAAACACACCTTCCTTCGTGGAAAAAGGCATACAATGTGAGTGATATGGTTCCCCGATTTACAGATGCTGCCGGTTATGATATCTTCAAAAAATTGTTCAACGTCGATTCCAGGATCACCGCTGTCACGACCGATTTCATTTCGGGCAACAAACAAGACAACAGTGACATTCCAGGCAGTGCGTTGGGCTCGCGATTGCGAAAGCCTGTATATGCGACCGTGACATTGAAATTTAAACCCGACGCCGTTTCGCCAGAGGAAACGCTCACCTTAAACGACGTCGCACTGTCGATCTGGTTTGCAAGGGAGGAAGACAGGCGCGCAATGCCCTTGGCCGATCTTAAAGCTGCCCTGGAAGACGCCTCCGCCAGCGGAATCTTTTCCAAATATATCGCCAACATGAAACGTGCTGACGGGATCGTAAAGAAAGCGAAACAGCTGCTCCATCAACATCGGAACCTCTGCGAAGATTTTTGTACTGTAACAGCAATAGAAAAAGAAGACATCGGTGTGTGTACCGATCTGGAAGTAACGCCAGATGCCGATATCGAAGCAGTCTTGGCGGAAATGTATTTTCGCATCGACCAATATTTCAGTCCCGACATAAGGTTTTACTCCCTTCAGCAATTACTAAACGAACATTGGCCCGTCGACGAGATCTTTGATGGACCAAAACTTTCCAATGGCTTTATCAAAAACGACCAGCTCGACAGCACGCAACTTAAACGGACAGTGTACACTTCCGATGTGATCAACCTGGTAATGGAGATACCCGGCGTCGTGTCGATATCAAATTTCGTTTTCACACGTTATGACGACGATGGTTTCCTCGTAGAAAGTGCCTCGTGGTCCATGGATGTTAAGGAGGGCAGGCAACCCGAGCTCTACCTGGAAGCCTCGAAAGTACTCGTCTTTAAAAACGGTCTGCCTTTCCTTCCGGATAACCTGGAACTCGCCGATACACTGCAGGTCATAAAAGGACAAAATGCGCAGCCCAAATTTTCCGTGCTCGATAATGATTTGTCCGTGCCAAAAGGAAAATGGTTTGACATTGCTTCGTACTACCCAATTCAATACGGTTTGCCACGAACCTATGGCGTCAGTCCCGATGGATTGCCGCCCACCGTGTCAGAGCAACGGAAGGCCCAGGCAAAACAACTACGGGCCTACCTTGTATTTTACGAACAACTGCTCATTAATTATGTCAACCAGCTTGCGCACGTAAAGGATCTGTTCTCGCTTTCGCAAAACGTCTTTATTGACGGGTGGGACGTTCCCATCCCGACCTACTTCTCCGGATTTATGGAGACGGGACTGATCGCGAAGATCGGTGAGTTATATACTTACGACATTTCCAACGCCGGAGAGCGCGACCAGTTGGAACTCGAACTGCTTGAATTGAATGAGACCGAAGAAGATCGCCTCGAACGAAGAAATCGTTTCATGGATCACCTATTGTCACGTTTTGCCGAGCAGTTTAACGAATACGCGTTAATGCTGTATTCATTTACAGAAGATCGCAGTCTTGCAGATGGAATCCTCGTTCGCAACAAGATTGCTTTTTTGAAGGACTACCCCTTCATGAGCTACAATAAGGCACGATCCTTCAATTACAAAGATCCCCCCTCCGTATGCAAACCCGACAATTTAGCCGGATTGGCCCTGCGCATTCGCAGACTTCTGGGTATTTATGAATTTGCCTCCTATTTCGAACTCTATCATGAGGCTGTCGGAAGTCTGTTCGCACGACACTGGCGATTAATCGACGCATCGGGAAATACGCTCCTGAAAAGCATCACCTTCTTTCCACAAACAACTGAGTCAGCGGCAGAAAAAAAGATGAAGGTCGAGGTCGGAATTGTCCGGAATGTTATCACGGATCCAGCACGGTATAGCACATCAAATCAGCCCATGTGGAAAGTTGACATGCTCGACAGCGCCAACATCGTGGTGGCATCGACAGGCTTTATTTTTTCGAGTCAAGCAGATGCCGACGCAGCAAAAATAACGATCGAAGCCGATCCTATCGTGTATGGCACGGAGCTGAAAACACGACGCGAATTTCGTAAAAACAGGAGGACGATAACCGGAACGGTGCATTTTGCCGTATCGCAGCAAGTCATGTGGAGCGCAAACCTCACTGATACGGCCGGAACAATTATTGCCACTACGGGTCCTATAGCCGGCAGTCAGGCTGATGCGGAAGCTCAGCGCGACGTCATTATCGAGTTTGCCAAGAAAATATTTCTCGCTGAAAAGATCTTTATCGCGGAGCACCTGCTGCTGCGACCCCGCAACCTTCCTGGTTCAGTAATACCGCTAGGCGACCCGTTACTTCCGATTTGTATCAAAGACTGTGATTTCTGCGGGGAAGAAGATCCATATTCGTTCAGACTCACCGTCATCCTGAATGGTGAAGAAGGAATTGCAAACAAAGGTATCGCCTTTAGGCGCTTTGCCGAACAGACGATTCGTACCGAGGTCCCCGCTCACCTTGGCGTGAAAATCTGTTGGGTGAGCAAAAAGCAATTGGGTGAGTTTGAAACCCTATACTGCGACTGGCTGTCCGAATTAAGTAAACCAACGCCCGACACGCTAACGTTAAGCAATAAGCTGAAAGCGTTAATAGACCTATTTATAGCATTAAAGAACGTATACCCGCCTGCTACGCTCCACGATTGTGTGGATGGCAACGACGAGAACCGTGTGCTCCTCAACCAAACGATCATCTCTAATATTAATTCCCAACCCTAACCCTTACTGATATGTTACCGACCATTCCATCCGTGTATCCTGAATATGTCGCCGACCAGGTGCTGACAGCTCACGATCTCAACGAGTCGTTCCGGTACCTCGATGAGCAGGGAAGAATGACGAGAACAAATCTCATCGGTATCGGTATTGTGTGTGGATTAACAATTCAATCAGAGACGTCGCCTGCTTCCATCACCATAACGAAGGGCGTAGGCGTTACATCAGCTGGCTATCTGATCACGGTTCCTACAAAGACTTATACAAAATTTACGTCCTATGATCCTGTTAAAGATCTGATCTATGACCGTTTTGCAGGAGGTACACCACCTGTAAAGAAATTCGAACTATGGGAGCTTGTCGAAGCCAGCGTAGACCCGGCTGCCGTAGACCTTTCCACCCTCAACCTCGACGATAAGATCGTGCTGATCTTTGTTGAGCTGCTCCAGGTAGGAAATAAAAATTGTGATCCCAATTCATGTGATGATAAGGGAAGGCATTATGAGGTAACATTCCGTCCGTTGCTGGTGACGAAGGAGAATGCACAGACTTTAATCACGGCCACTGGTGGCGGTTCTCAAACAACAGCGATCAGTCTTCCCGATGTGAAAATGCGACGCTTTGAAGTACCGAGTACGCCGTTGCTCGATAGTGGCGACCTCTTTCAGGCATATCAGAAGATCTTGAGCGAAACATTCATTACCAAGGTCGGACAAGATCTGAAAGATGCTTACCTGAAACTTTTACCGATCCTATCTCCAACGCCCGCAGATCCCGTCATCACGTCACTCTTTACGGATCTAAAAAGTCAATTCAAATTTTTGTATGATGGCTCCATCACGCCGAACCAGCTGATCAACCTGCAGTACTACTACGACTTTTTCTCAGACCTCCTGGCGGCCTACCGTGAGCTGCGCGATAAAAGCAGAACGTCAGTGTGTGAATGCTCGCCAGATGAATCGTTGTTTCCGAGACATCTCTTGCTGGGCGAAGCCATTGGATTCAATGAATCGACTACAACGTTCCGCCATCGTTTCATGGCCTCACCCGCGCTCTGCTGCTGTAAAGGTGATGCAGACGTCATAAAAATTCTCTTTGTGCGGCTGGTATTGTTGATCCGCAATTTCTTCATTCCTAATCCTGGCGACGGAAACAAGCGTAATCCCATTCGCATCACTCCCAGTCTGCTGAGCAAGGATCATCTTTCGGAGAAGGCAATTCCTTTTTACTATAAAGTGAATGTGACCCCTGAACCGCTCTTTGCATCATGGGATGCCGGCCGCTCGAACAACGGGACGGCTAATCAAGTCCTTTCGTACCATGCTGCCGACTATAACGCATTCGACGACTTTGTGCGCCAGCCACTGCTGTACGACCTGGAGCCTTACAACTTCTTGCGCATCGAAGGTCACATTGGATTGGACTTTGAGGATGTGCTGGCAACTTTAACGGCGATGAAAAGAAGCAACAGGCTTCCTTTCGAAACCGTAGCGATCAGCTCGGACTTAAAAAGCATTTACAATATACTCACCGTGTTGCAGGGACTGGACAAGGGCGCGCTCGCTGAAGCGTTGGCGGTTGTAAAAAACCACGCCTGCTGCTTCGCCGACATTTTCCTGCTGCTCGATGATATACTCACCCGCATACGGTGCTGCTTGCTGGACCAATTTAAATATTATCTCACGTTGCCGGCACACGAAAATAACCTCGCTCCAATGAAGGATACGCGGTTCAAGACTGGCATCATGGCAAAGCTTGAACCTGAGTATGAGATTGCCGCCAACACAATCGGACACAGCTACCAGGTAAAGCTCGAGGCTAACGAGATAGATCAATATTGTGCTCGTGTTTTTACGAAAATAGCGACGGAAGAAGCGCGCCCTGGCGCAGCAGCAGTGATCATGCCCCACCGGATAGATCGGCTCGCTGAAGTTCTGCCGGATCATATCACCGACCTCGATCCTGTTACTTTCGAAGCCCGGTACAAAGATGTGGTGGATACCGCGACACAAATGAGAAACCTCTTTGCTTCGCCGAAGATCTTCGACCGGCTCGAAGGAATCAATCGCGATCAACTGCTGGCCCGGCTAAACATTTCATGCCTCACGTGTCTGTTCCGCGAACTGCAGATGCTGCTCCGTGAATTCCTGCTGCGCCTGCTGCGTTTTATGCTTCGTCAAAAGCTTGGATATTATGCCGTGATCAATCCCGGTATCCAGCACAAAGCCGGCGTGACGATGGGCGGAACGTTTGTGATTGTGTATCACGAACAAAGTGACATCAACCTGCGTGGGGAAATCTCGACCAAACTCCTCTCTATTCTCGATTCGCGTCAGCCTTTGCTCAGTTCTTTCCTGGTAGAAGAAGAACTAAAGTTTTTAGCCGAAATGCTTCGCTTCAAACAAACCGGACACGACGCGCTGGTGGAACAAGTGAGAAGTTTACGCAAAGGCGTGGTGATCGCTGATTTTTACCTTCCATATTTATGTTGCAGTGATTGCCCACCAGTAGCCTATGTGTTGCCACGTCCTCCCCTTCCCGATGCCTTAACGGCTGTGATGAGCGAACCTGAATGCGATCAGGAAAATAAGAACTACTCGGTTACCGTAACGATATCCGGCGGACAAAGGCCTTACACCATAAACAATCAACCGCTCTCCACCGATCCCAACGGAAACACTGATGTTCTTAAATTCGTAACTGGCACGCCAATTAATATAGTAGTTCGCGACAAAGAAAATGCTTCGGTTACGTTTACACGACCAGCTTTTGCGTGCTGCCCGTATCCTTGTGACGGCGCCGCAGAGAAGTGTCGCTATGTCCTGTGGTTCCAACGACCAGGAGAAGGCAGGAAAATCGTATTCCCTGATATAAAGGGTATTCTCTCGTTTACGGATGAAAATGGCCAGCGAGTAGACGTCTCGACCAATGCATTCGACATATTCAAAAATGCCTCCGTTGACCAGTCAAATTATGACGATATCATTATGGGTTGGCTAAAGATTCTAAACGAAGCCGTCCCGCCGGCATTTAAGTCCAGTGATCAGCCGATGTTTGATTACGATCGGGAAAAACAAGTGTTGACCATCGAACGATTCACGTGTCAGACAGTCGACATCGAGATGGAATTACTGATGGTCGGGGCTGCAAACGAAGGTAGCGTCAATTTGCATATTCGTTACAACAGTGACAACGGAGTGACTATAGAAATTAAGGGTGCGGAGGGTGTCAAGATTCCAAAGTTTGGATGCAGCACCTTCAACAAGTGCAGGGACATTCCGGGTACACAGGCTAGCGAAATGTTGATCATCGAAGAGATCAGGGCCAAAAAAAATATCCGGACCAATGTCGCTACGTTTGCTTCCAAACCAAATTTCAAGAATTATTTCTGGTATTTCTCTGAAGCTACTGTTCCGTACAGCAATGCGGCAAAACCGACGGTAACGTTGTTAAGTCAAAATCCGCAAACTCCAGTACGTCTTTTGGTGACTGATCAAAATGGAAACTTCGGCATATCACAACAAATGGTGGAAGTTTTGTGACCTAACGCTAACCCATGTCGGCTGGAAAAAATATCATACTGAAAACTGTGCTCGATGTACACTACAACGGCAGCCGTGACAGCATAGCCTTGCAGCATGAGGTCGGCGAATGGTGCAGGAACGATCTTGCAAAGGCCCTGGGCGAGCAGTTAGACCGACTAGAGACGCCCGGCATTGTCGTGAAAATAGATTCACTTGACATCGATGTAAACATTAATGACCAACAGAACTGGTTGCACGCCGTCCTACCTGAGATCACCCGGCAACTCGTTGAGAAAAGCTCAGACGCCGTACAAAAGCAAGTTGGAGTTCAACAAAATTTGCTACGCGCGTTTTTTCATTTCCTTGAGCACGGCACATTGCCATGGTGGAGTTCTGTACAGGTACAGCGGGAACTACTGGAGGGCCTGGCGCAAACGAATTTCGATGCAAATGAAAAGAACGAATTTTCAAAATTGCTTGGCCAAGCGCAGGTGAGGGAGCGAGTTGCGTTGTTGCCTGATCGAAGCTTCTTAAAATTATTGGGAAGCACTGTTCCAAACGTGGAAACAATTTGGCGAGAGCTCGAAGGAAACATTCTTGCAAATGAATCAAGTACTGCAGTGGCCAGGCTGCGAAAAGTACTGAAGGCTTCGATACTTGACCATTTCGATGACGTTGACCCGGAAAGACAGGGGCAAAATATTGTTAGCACGTTTACGAACCGTGCGGAAAACTTGGGTCGCCGCGGGGCCAATGCTGCTCACAACCAGCAAACTAATTTACAATCATTATCAAAGCCAAATGTTCCCTCGCCTTCACGCATTGATCCCATAAATGCGGGGACCGACGCTGTAGATACCGATGGGTTGTACATCGGTGATGCGGGGCTCATCATCGTGGCCCCGTTCCTGACGACGCTGTTTGTAAAACTTGATCTCATTAATAACAACACAATTACAGACATCGACAAAGCGGTCTCCCTCGTGCATTATCTCGCCACGGGGTCGGAGGTATTTGGTGAGTTCGAAGTAGGAGTTGCCAAGATCCTTTGTGGTGTAGAGATGAAAACCGTGATAGACACAGGTGTTGTGTTGGATGACTTCTGCAAAGAAGAAGCAAACAATTTGTTGCAGTCGGTTGTGGAACATTGGAGCATTTTGAAAAATACTTCGGTGGCCGGTTTGCAAGAGTCGTTTTTGCAACGGAATGGAAAACTGGTCTTCAAAGAGCATGAATGGAACCTGCAGGTGGAACAACGTCCGTATGACATGCTGTTACAAAATCTTCCATGGAATATTTCTATGATCAAGTTATCCTGGATGCCGCACTTGCTAAGAACCGAATGGGTTTTTTAACTTAGTAAAAGAAATGTTTTCGACCAGCGAAAAAACAAACAAGCACACCTCACCCGTTCAGCAACGGGCGGATGGTCCTGTTTTTTTTCGAAAGGCTGGCGAGGAAACTTATTTCGGTTCGCGCGAATCACCGTCCTTTTTTAGACCGGCTATCCAGCCTAAACTTTCCGTAAGCACCCCGGACGATCCACAGGAAAAAGAGGCCGATGGTATGGCAGACCGTGTCATGCGCATGCAAGACGTCGGCGTGACTGCTCCTGCAAAAGAAGAAGAGAAGCTGCAACGAAAGGAAGACGAGGAAGAGCAAGTTCAAGCCAAACGTGACATCGGCTTCAAACTGCAACGGAAAGAGGAAGAAGAAGAAACCGTCCAAGCCAAGCCGTTGGACACGCCCGCAAGAAGTAGTGTACTCAACAGTCAGAATAATTCAAATCATTCCGTCTTTAGTATCCAACGCAGTGGCCGGGGGCCCCCGTCGACCTCCGCACCGTTTGAGCAGACATTGTCCTCCACAAAAGGACGTGGAAGTCCTTTGCCTTCGGGCACGCAACAGGTGATGGAAAGTCGTTTCCAGGCTGACTTCAGCAGTGTCCGTGTGCATACGGGTTCCTATGCCGAAAACATGAGCAGCCAAATTCAGGCGCAGGCATTCACCCATGGCAGCGACATCTACTTTAACAGCGGCAAATATTCACCAGGCACCTCTGCCGGCACAGCTTTGCTGGCGCACGAACTCACGCATACCGTGCAGCAAGGCGCAAGTCCGGCGGGAAAATCTATTGCCCCAAAACGAAATCACGCTCCTCCTCATACTCATGTTTTTGCAAAGGCGCTGCCACTAAAACAGTCGTCATACCATTTTAGCATCCAACGCAACGCTATCGGCAATGTTCTTGCAGGCGACATCGACTTGTCCGGTAAAACCGGCGGCGCGATGCTTTCTCCGGGTGCGCGAGAATACCTGCAGGATTATTACAAAGCAGAACTAGGTGACATTCGCATCCATACTGACAGCGAATCGGTCAACCTTTGCAGAATGCTCGGCGTCCGCGCGTTTACGCAGGGCAAACACATTTGCATCCTCCCATGGCGCTACGACCCCGATAGTGAAGAAGGCGCAATCCTTCTCTCCGAAAAAATATCCGAATCGCTTAAGCAACGCGGCATAAAAACGACAGCCTCCGACAGCAACAGCGGTGGAGGATTGTCGGCGTTGATCAATCAGATCGTGGCGGCGGTGAAAGAAAACCGACTTGCCGAGAGCAGTCCTGCGCCAAAGGCCAAAGCACCGCCAGTGGCAGCAATCCCGGACACCGGCAAGGCCAAAAAACAACGCGGTGACAAAGCAAAAGGCGGCAAAGAAAAGGATGGCAAAAAAGATAAGCGCAAGCGTGCCCGCAAAGATGGTGAGGGTCCACTATTCAAACCGGTAAAAAGAGATCCGAAGCGATCGCCATCCACACCGGCTGAAGATCCTGCGTTTCTGCGCGTTGTGAAGAAAACAAAAACAACGGCGAAGAATCAACGCGACCATGGAGACCCGGTTGTAAAAGCTGACGATGCACAAAAGAATGCCGACGCTGTTCCGAAAGAAGCCGACAGCAAAGCACAAACGCGCAAGACCGACGGTATGTCAGAAGCATCCAAGAAAGACATACCATTCGATGCCGAGTCGTTCAAGGCCGACTTGCTCCAAAAGATCGAATCCATTACACCGAAGACGCTCGAGGAAGCGACAGAGTTCAAAGACAACAACAAGATCGGCGAGGTACGCAACGCCATGGGCAATAAGGTGGCCGATCAAAAACAAAACACCACCGAACCTGTAAACACAGCTACAACGCAACCGCTGAACGTAAACGATGCCGACAACAAGAAACCATTGCCGTTGCCGCCCACCCTCAAAGGTGCAAAACCACCCGGGGTCGGAGCCGCCGAGGCTGCTCCAAAAAATAAAACTCCGGGAGAAATTTCCATGCAAGAGCAAAGCAATTCGCTCGACCAGGAAATGAAAGACAACAATGTTACCGAAAATCAACTCGCTGGAAGCAACGAGCCTGGTTTTGTCTCGGCACTAAAGGAAAAGAAAAATGCGCAGAAAGACGCCGCGGAAAAACCGAAGCTCTATCGCAAGGAAGAAAGCCTTGCCTTGAAGGAAGCCAAGGAAACTGCCGGTGTATCGGCAGCGCAGGGCCTGACCGTGATGCACAATTCGCGTGGTAAAAACTTTGAATCCTCAGTAAAACATCAGCAAACGGCGAAACAAAAAGACGAAGCGCGCCGCGCCGAGGTCGCAAGGACCATCGAGGAGAAATACAAACTCGCGGAGGAAAAAGTAACGACGGCCCTGACGGCCGCGGACACCGAGGCTAACAGGATTTTCGACGAAGGTTCGGAGGCGGCTCGTGTCGATTTCGAAACCTATGTGGACCGACGCATGCGCGACTATAAGCGCCGTCGTTATTCAGGATTCTGGGGCGGATTGAAGTGGGCGAAAGACAAACTCTTTGGAATGCCAGACGCTGTGAATGAATTTTATGTGGAAGGGCGCAAGCGCTACATCGATAAGATGGATCAGGTGATCACAGCAGTAGCCAAAACGGTGACCAAACATCTCAACGAGGCGAAGCAGGCCATCACCGATGGAAAGAAAGACGTAGATCATTACGTGAGCCTGCTTCCGAAAGATCTGATCGAAGTGGGAAAAGAAGCGGCAACCAGTATCCAGGACAAATTCGATTCGCTGGAACAAACCGTCAACGACAAACGAAACGACCTCATTGACGGTCTCGCGAAAAAATATGTCGACAACGTTAAGAAGCTTGACGAGCGCATCAACGAGTTAAAGGAAGCCAATAAAGGTCTTATCGACAAAGCTATTGGGTTCCTGAAGAAAGTGTGGAAGGTCATCAAAGATCTCGTCAACCTGTTCCGGACGATACTTGCCAGACTTGCATCGATTATCGGCGTGATCCTCGACAGTCCATCAGGATTCTTCGACAACCTGGGCAAGGCGTTCAATCGCGGATTCAACAATTTTAAGGACAAGTTCCTCGATTACCTCGAGCAAGGACTCATGGATTGGCTTGCTACCAACCTGGGGATTGCAGGCATCGAGTTGCCGCAGAAGTTCAGCGCGGCGGCGATCTTCTCGTTGGTGCTGCAGGTGCTGGGCATTACCAAACAACACATTCGTGAAAGAGCAGTTGTTGTTTTAGGCGAACGCAAAGTGGGCATGTTGGAAAAAGCCGGTGGAATTTTGTATCGCGTGTACAACGAAGGCTTAGGTGCGTTGTGGGACATGATCGCCGAAAAACTTTCCGATTTCAAAGACATTATTTGGGATGCAATTAAGTCGTTCATCAAGACGAAGATCATCGAAGCTGCGATCGTGTTCTTGCTGAGCCTGCTCAACCCGATCGGTGCATTTATAAAAGTGTGCATGGCGATTTACGATTTCCTTATGATGCTGGTGAAGTTCAAAGACAAGATCATAGAGCTGCTGGACACCATTCTCTCTGCTGTAACGGACATTGCCAACGGTGCGATCGATACTGCTGCCAACGCCATTGAAAAAGCGTTTGCCAAGTCGATCCCGATCATCATAGCTTTTCTGGCTGCGTTACTACATCTCAACAACATCGCCAGCCGCGTCAGAGAGATCATCAACAAAGTGCGTGCGCGAGTGGATAAGGCCATAGATTGGGTTATCAAAAAAGGCTACGGCCTGGTAAGCAAGTTTGTGGAAGGTGCGATCCGGCTTGAAGACAAAGGCGCGGCTGCCGTCGACAAAGCAAAACAAGCGGTGAAAGGTGCAGGTAAAAAAGTTGCAAGTGCTGTGCTGGGATGGCTGGGTATCGAAAAATCGTTCAACGCTCCAGATGGTTCGCCGCACAAGTTGTTCTTCGGTGGAAAGGGTTCGAACATCGAGATCATGATCAATCCCAACCCCGCGGGCGAATACGAAAAATGGATCAAGAACATCGAGACCGATACGCCGGACAAGAAAAATCGCAAAGCAGATGCGATCGCGGTAGCGGCGAAAATCGACAGTGTGACAAAAACCAAACCTGTCGGCACACCGGCGGAAGAGGCAAAAGAAAAAACACTGCGAACCCTAATGGATGAACTCAGCAAGCTAACGGGACCGCTGTTTGAAGACGTCATGCCAGATTGCTCGGTAGAAGGCAAAGGTTTAGAATTCAATGGCAAGCGTGGAAAATATGGTGTGACTATGACAGCGCAAAAATTGACGAAGAAAAACATGCCGGCAGGTTCCAGCCCATCGAAAACATCGGATGAGTTTGCAATTATCAATCAACGGCGTAACCAGGGTGGCTCGTATTACGTGCTGGGTCACTTACTTAACCAAAAGCTGGGTGGCACTGGCGGCGACTGGAAGAATCTCACACCGCTTACGCGTACGGCCAACAGCGAACACGAGCGGATTGCAGAGGCGCGGGTGAAGACAGCGGTCAGCGCCGGGAACATTGTTTACTATAAGGTAGTAGCACATTATGGGTATTCGCGCGTGACCACAACAGATAAAGTTAAAAATGAAATAATGAAGCATGAAGTAAATGTTCCCACACACCTGGAGTGTGAAGCGGAGATGATCACGCCAAAGGAAGTATCTGGCTCCAACAAAAAAACCACAACTCCTCTGGTACCTGCGGAAACGACCATCAAGAATGAGATCAGCCAGAATCCGAAGGACTACGATCTCGAGGGAATAAAATACCCACCTGTCTACCTCGACTCCGGTAAAGTAGATGAGATCGCTGATATCCGTGGCTTCGATACCCCTCTGGCTGAAAAGATTGTCGCAGCAGTCAAAGAAAAAAAGACCCGGTTCGCTTCATTTAGTGATCTCGCGGCCTACACGTTCAAAAATGGTCGCGAATTCACTGACCGGCAACAAACGTTAATCAAAGAACGTCCTGACCATGTCAGGTTGTATGA
>Ga0111538_10009121_pt1 | contig 13263 bp, 8 predicted proteins | sample SoiMethybrSBSTD1_FD_79669 | JGI IMG/M metagenome (GOLD analysis project Ga0111538, IMG submission 79669) | Bulk soil microbial communities from a Populus tree surrounding site in Tennessee, USA - Soil MetaG P. TD hybrid SBSTD1 (version 2)... | ecosystem: Environmental > Terrestrial > Soil > Tree...
ACAGGCACGAGATTTGGTGTCCGGGTCGGTTCATGCACTGGCCTGGGACACCGGTTGAGCATCTGTCGGGATTTCAACCCGCGTTCTGCCCGAGGCGGGGGTGTCCCGAGCATGTGCGCCTGGGGCCGGGGTTCCAGTTTCAGCGTCACGGGTTCTACAGCACGAGACGCCGCTGGCGCATTCCGAGATTCCGGTGTCGTGTCTGCCGTGCTTCGTTCTCGCGGCAGTCGTTCGCAGTCTCCTATTACAGCAAGCGCCCGGAGCTGCTGACCCCGATTGCGGCGGGGCTGGTGGCCGGATCGGCGCACCGGCAGATCGCCCGCACGCTGGGGTGTGCACCCTCGACCGTGACCCGCAACGCGGCGCGGCTGGGGCGGCACGCCATCCTGCTGCTGGCATCGGCGCGGCACGAGCTCGAGGGGCGGGTCGAAGAAGCGTTCGTGCTGGACCACTTCGAGACCTTCGAGTTCACCCAAGACCAGCCGTTCGGCGTGGCGACGGTGGTGGGTTCGAAGTCCTGGTACGTCTATGACCTCGACCCGGCACCGCACGGCCGCACCGGGCACATCACCGAACCGCAACGCCGTCGCCTGACCACACGGCCGGCCCGGCCGACGCGAGGAGGTTACGTCGGTTCGACGCGCCGGGTGTTCAAACGCCTGCGGGACTTGGGTTCTCCGGGAGTGCCCACCACCATCATCGGCGATGGCCACCCGGCCTACGACCGGGCCCTGCGAGACGCGTCGTCGCGCCGGTGGTTCCGGCTCGAGCGCTACCCCAACCCGCCGCGCGGCCCGAAGGGATCGCCGCGCAGCGACGCGGCCCGTCGGCGCGACGAGCGGCTCTTCCCGGTGGACCTGCTGCACAAGATCCTGCGGCACTCCCTGGCCCACCACCGGCGCGAAACCATCGCCTTCGGCCGACGACTCAACGCGGTGATGGAACGCCTGTTCCTCGCCGCCGTCTGGCGCAACTTCGTCAAACGCCGAAGCGAGCGCATTGCCCGCAGCGGCACCCCCGCCATGCGCCTCGGCCTGTCGCGCGAACGCTGGCCCTGGTCGCGGGTGTTCAGCCGGCGGCTCTTCCCGGGGCGCACCCCCACTCCCGAGACCTGGGCGCACCTCTACCAGCGCCTCTGGACCACCCCGCTGTATCCCAACAACTCGCGGCACGAACTGAAACGGGCCTTCTAGACTCCCGGATCGCAACCCGGGACCTCAACGCTCCACCTCATCACCGGCCCCCATTCTCGGCACCACGTTGGAAGGAGTCCCGGGAGGCGGCCCGGCCGCCGGAGGCGCTCAGCGCGCGGAGGGGAGGTCCATGAGGGCCCGCACGTCGCGCGGCGGGATGGTCCCGAACGACAGCAGGCGATCGGTGACCGCCTTCGCGCTCGCGCCCGGGCCGGCGGCGCGCAGCGCGTCGTCCCGGAGCGCCTGCATCTCGAGCAGGCCGACGAAGTAGGTCGAAAGCTGCGTCGAGGTCACCTTGGCGCGGCGCAGCTTGCCACGCGCCTCGGTCTCCTCCTGGAAGCCGGTGCGGCGCAGCAGGTCGAGGGTGAAGCGATCGACCTCCTCGTCCGGTTCGCCGCCGGTGTGCAGCCGGGCGTCGATGAGGGCGTTGATCGGGGCGCGCAGCCCGTGCTTGAGGTGCATCAGCAGGAAGGCCGGATCCTCGGCGCCGTAGCCGGCTTCGAACATCAGCCGCTCCGCGAGGACCGCCCACCCCTCCGCGAAGGTCCCCGACGAGAAGACCTTCTTGTAGAGCGTCGCGATGGGGGAGCGGTAGGCGTGCCAGTACTGCACGTAGTGCCCCGGGAATGCCTCGTGGATCGCCAGCCCGTGGAGCGCGTAGTCGTTGTACTCCCGCAGGAACGAGGCCTCGATGAGGGCGTCTTCCTCGGGAGAGCCGCCGCGCGGCACCGAGGAGATCCAGAACGACTTCTTGAGCTTCGGCTCGAGGGTCGGAGGCGGGTTGAAGAAAGCCACCGCCATGCCGTCGAGGAACCCGGGCGTCGGCTCGATCGCCAGGCGGTCGTCCTCGGGGGGCAGGGTGACGAGGTCCCGCTCGCGCAGGAACCCCTTGATCCGCTCGACCGCGCGGCGCACCGTCTCGAAGAGGGTGGCGCGCGCGGGGCGGCGCTCCGACACCGCCTCGATCACCTCCCCGACGACGATGTTGACCAGCGCGTCGCCGGTCTCAGCATGAGCATGGCCGGGGAAAAGGCGCGCGTGCAGCGGCTCCGCGATCTCGAGCATGCGCCGGCGCAGGGAGGCGATCGCCGCCTCGGCCCGGCGCGCGATGGTGGCGGCGTCCATCTCCGACTGCAGCGTCAGCCGCAGCTTTTTCTCCCAGAGGGCCCCCCCGAGCCGCCAGTCGCCGGTGGAGCGCGGCAGGAGGTCCGTCTCGACGAACGCCTGGAACTCCTGCATCGCGGCGATCGCCCGGCCGTTCGCCTCCCGGAGCGCCGGGGCCATCCCGGGGGCCTTGTCGAACAGGCGCGGCAGCTGGTCGGTCAGGAAGCGCAGGTTCCCCGCATTGGTCTGCGACACCATCTCGGTCACCACGCGCGCCGGGCGGTCGAGCGTGGCGCGCGCCGCCGACAGGAAATCGGGGACCGCCTCGAGCCGGCCGCGCAGCCCCTCCAGCCGCTCGGGCCACGCGGGGGAGTCGGCATCGAGGAGGGTCAGGTAGAGGATGGCGTTGCCGAGCAGGTCGACGAAGAACTGGGGGTCGCGCTCGTGGGGCCGCAGCTCCTCGAGCGACAGGAGGGTCGCGTCGGTGTCGGCCCGGAGGATCCCGAGATCGACGCGCGCCCCGGGGCTCAGCCGGGCCGCGTCCACCGCCGCCAGGGTCGCGCGGTGCGCGCGCGCCATGGCGACCTTCGCCCGCACGCCGCCGGCGCTCCAGTCGTCGAGGCGGCGATCGTGGCGGTGGTACCCGGCCGCGGTCGCGGCCGAGGGGAACGCATCGAAGAGATCGGCGAGATAGCCGTCGGCGAGGCGGTAGAACTCCAGGTCCGCGCCCGCGACCCCCGGGGGGATCCCGCCAGGGATCCGCGCCGCGCCGTTCATGCCGAGCCCCCGGCCGCCGCGCGGTCGGCGAGCCACAGGAGCGACCCGTCCTGCGGCCGCACGCGGGCCACCGGCAGGTCGGCGCCGGCCCGCACGCGCGCGTAGGCCGACCCTTTCGCGGCGCCGGTGACGAGGACGATCGCCGCCGCCGCGGCGTTGAGCACCGGGAGCGTCAGGCTGATCCGGCCGGCCGGCTCGACCGGCGCCCGGGTGGCGATCGCCAGGCGCTCGCGCTCCTCCAGCCCCTGCGAGCCGGGGAAGAGCGACGCCGTGTGGCCGTCCGCCCCCATGCCGAGGAGCACCAGGTCGAAGCGCGGCAACTCCTTTCCGGTGAGGCGGAACTGGTCGCGCAGGATCTCCTCGTACTCCTCCGCGGCCCGGTCCGCGTCCGGGTTTTCGCCGCGGATACGGTGCACCTGGTGCATCGGGATCGGCACGTGGCGCAGCAGGGCCTGGCTGGCCATGCGGGCGTTGCTGTGCTCCGAGTCGGGCGCCACCTGGCGCTCGTCGCCGAAGAAGACGTGCACGCGCTCCCAAGGGATGGCGCGGGCCTGGGCTGCGCGCGGGTCGGCGAGCTCCTCGTGGGCGGCGCGCGGCGTGGTGCCGCCCGACAGGGCCACCCGGAAGGCGCCGCGCGCGGCGCAGGCCGCGGCGGCGAGGCGCGCGAACTCGGCCGCGGCCTCCCGCGCCACTCCCGCCGCGTCCGGCAGGACCCGGACCGGGTGCGCCTGCGTCAGGCGGTCTGCCCCGCGTAGATCTTCATGATCGCGTCCAGGAGCCGGAGCGCGTCCGCCTTCTTCCGCTGGAACGAGTTGCGGCCGATGATCGACCCGAAGCCGCCGCCGTCGCGGATACCGCGCACCTCCCCGAGGATCTTGTCGTCCGACTCGGCCGGGCCGCCGGAGAAGATGACGATGCGGCGGCCGGCGAAGGCGCACTGCACGACGTGCTTCACCCGATCGGCGAGGCTTTCGATCGGCACCTTCTCCTTCTCGTACACCTTGCGGGCGGCGTCCTGCGCGATGTGGCTCGTCGGCAGCTTCACCTTGATGATGTGCGCCCCGAGCTGTGCCGCGATCTGCGCCGCGTAGCCGCACACGTCGATCGCCGTCTCGGCGTTCTTGTCGAGGCCGGATCCGCGCGGGTACGACCAGATCACGACCGCGAGGCCGTGGCGCTTCGCCTCCTCCGCCAGCCCGCGGATCCGTTCGTACATCTCGAAGCGCTCCGACGATCCCGGGTAGATGGTGAAGCCGATGGCGCTGCAGCCCAGGCGCAGCGCGTCGTGCACCGACCCGGTCCAGGCCTGCGTCGGGTCCTTTTCCTCGAGGAGCGAGTCCTTGTTGTTGATCTTCAGGATGAGCGGGATGCGCCCGGCGTACTCGCGCGCCGCCCCCTCGATGAAGCCGAGCGGCGCCGCGTAGGCGTTGCAGCCGGCCTCCACCGCCAGCTCGAAGTGATAGCGCGGGTCGTAGGCCGGCGGGTTGGCGGCGAACGAGCGGGCCGGGCCGTGCTCGAATCCCTGGTCCACCGGGAGGATCACCAGCTTGCCGGTGCCGGCGAGGCGTCCGTGGTTCAGGAGCCGGGCGATGTTGGTCAGCGTTCCGGGGCTGTCGCTCCCGTACCACGAGAGGATTTCCTGCACGCGATCGTTCACGGTCGTCTCCTCGTTCAGGCGGCCGGCCGGCCGGTCTTCATGAAGGTTTCGTACAGCTCGACTTCGCGGGCGCTGCCGAGGACGAGCGGGGAGCGCGCGTGCGCCGACGCCGCCTCGACGTCGAGCAGCCGCCGCGTCCCGTCGCTGGCGCGCCCCCCCGCCTGCTCCGTCAGGAAGGCGAGCGGCAGACACTCGTACATCAGCCGCAGCTTCCCCCGGGTGTTCTTCGGGTCCGGGGGATAGAAGTAGATCCCTCCCTCGATGAGGCAGCGGTGCAGATCGGCGACGAGCGCCCCGATGTAGCGCAGGGAATAGGGGCGCTTCGTCTCCTGGTCGCTCCCCATCACGTGGTCGAGGTAGGCGCGCAGGTGCGGGTGCCACTCGCGCGATCGGCCGAGGTTGGCGCTGAACGTCGCGCCGCGCTCGGGGCAGCGCAGCGCCGGATGCGTCATCGCCCAGGCGCCGCGCTCCTCGTCGAGCGTGAAGGCGGCGGCGCCCGCCCCCGCGCTGATCGCGACGATCGTGCTCGGGCCGTAGAGGACGTAGCCCGCCGCCAGGATGTCGGCGCCTCGCGGCATGGCCCCGTCCGGGCGCCGGGTGGAGAACGAGAAGATGGTCCCGAGGGGGCCGTCGATGTCGGTGTTCGAGGAGCCGTCGATCGGATCGGTGGAGAGGACGTACGGGGCCTCCGGGTGATCCGTCGGCACCGGCTGCGCGTCCTCCTCCGACACGATGGCGGCGACCTGGTCGCTCTTCCGGAAGGCGTCCAGGACCAGCGCGTTGCCGACGACGTCGAGCTTTTTCTGCCGGTCTCCGGTGACGTTTTCGCCGCCGGAATAGCCGGTGCGCCCGGTCAGCGCGGCGCGCCGGACCTCCCGCGCGATGGCGACGCCGGCCGCGGCCATCTTCTCGCAGAGCGCTGCGAGCGCCGCCGCGCGCCCGCCGCCGGCCTGCAGGGAGGGGCTCGAGGCGATGTAGCCGGCGATGGTGACCTCGGTCACAGGACCTCCCTCGAAGCGCGCACAATCATGGCGCATTCTCCAGCGCTTGTCGCGCGGCGCCGAGCAAGGCCGTGCGGTCGTTCAGGACGACCCGCACCGGCATCGCCTCGAGCAGCGGCCGCATCCGCCCCTTGTCGAGGAACGCCTCCATGAAGCTGCCGCTCCGGATGCGCTCGATGATGCGCGGCGCGATGCCGCCGCCGACGTAGAGCCCGGCGCCCGCGAGCGTCTTGAGGGCGAGATTGCCGGCCTCGGCGCCGTACATCGACACGAACAGGTCGAGTGCCTTGGAGGCGACGGTGCTCTTGCCTTCGAGCGCGGCGCGCGAGACCGCCGCCGCCCGGTCCTCGCCGAAGCCGGCCTCCACCGTCCCGGGCCCCGGTTCCCGGCCGGCGAGGAAGTCGTGAATCTCGACCAGCCCCGGGCCGGAGACGACCCTTTCCCACGACACCCTGCCGTAACGGGCGCGAAGATGGCGCAACAGCTCGTCCTCGATGGTGGAGCGGGGGGCGAAGTCGGCATGCCCCCCCTCGGTCGCGAAGGGGATGTGCCGGCGGCCGTTCCAGAACAGTCCCGCCTCGCCCAGTCCCGTGCCGGCGGCAATGATAGCGGAATTCCCCACGACCCCCGCCGTCCCGGCCTGGAGCGTGACCGTGTCCTCCTCCCCCAGCTCCCCGAGCCCCCAGGCGTTCGCCTCGAGATCGTTCAGGAGGCCGCAGGCGGGGATCTGCAGCAGCGTCGCCAGGCTCTTCGCCTCGATGACCCAGGGGAGGTTGGTGGTGACGGAGACGCCGCCCTTGACCGGACCGGCGACCCCGAACGCGGCCCGCTCGATCGGCGCCGGGACGTCCCTGCGGAAGCGGGCGACGATCTCCTCGAGGGCGCCGTGCTCGCGGCTGGGGTAGGTGCGCCCGGCGTGCCCGCGCAGCCGGCCGCCGCCCTCAGCGTCGAACAGCGCCAGCCGGGTCTTGGTCCCCCCGACGTCGCCCGCCAGGATCATCGCCGATGGCCTTCCACTTTCGACCGTCACGCTGCATCAGCTCGTCCGCTTCGCGCGGACCGCTGCTGCCGAACGGATAGTTGGGGAAGTTGCGCGGCGGCAGCGCCTTCCAGACGTCGAGGATCGGCTGCACGATCCGCCAGCCGGCCTCCACCATGTCGTCGCGCTGGAACAGCGTCGCGTCGCCGACCATGCAGTCGTGCAGGAGCGTCTCGTAGCCGGTGGAGGGCACCTCGCCGAAGTGCTCGGAGTACTTGAAGTCCATCTCCACTTCCCCCATGCGCACCGTCGGCCCCGGGGTCTTGGCCTGGAAGCGCAGGGAGATCCCCTCGTCCGGCTGGATGTTGAGGACGAGGGTGTTGGCCGGCAGGCGCTCCACCTCGGTGTCGCGGAAGAGGACGAATGGCGCCCGCTTGAACTGGATGACGATCTCGGTGACGCGCTCCGCCAGCCCCTTGCCGGTGCGCAGGTAGAACGGCACCTCCGCCCAGCGCCAGTTGTCCACGTACAGCTTGAGCGCCACGAAGGATTCGGTGGAGGAGCCCGGCTTGACGTACTCCTCGGCGCGGTAGCCCGCGTGGCGCCGGCCGTCGGGAGCCGCGCCTTCCCTGTACTGGCCCCGCACGGTCCGCCGCAGCACCTCCTCCTCGGTCATCGGCGGGATGGCGCGCAGCACCTTCGCCTTCTCGTCGCGCACCGCCCCGGCCTCGAAGGAGATCGGCGGCTCCATGGCGATGAACGACAGCAGCTGGAACAGGTGGTTCGGCACCATGTCCCGCAGCGCCCCGAAGGCGTCGTAGTAGCGGCCGCGTTTCTCGATCCCGTCGCTCTCGGCCACGGTGATCTGCACGTGGTCGATGTAGCGGCGGTTCCAGACCGGCTCGAAGATGCCGTTGGCGAAGCGGAACACCAGGATGTTCTGGACCGTCTCCTTGCCGAGGTAGTGATCGATGCGGTAGATCTGCCGTTCCTCGAGATCGCGGCGCAGCTCCTGGTTGAGCGCCTTCGCCGACTCGAGGTCCTCGCCGAACGGCTTCTCCACGATGACCCGCCGCCAGGCGCCGTTGGTCTCCTGCACCATGCCCGCGACGCCGAGGGCGTGCACGATCGGCGCGAAGACCGACGGCGGCGTCGCCAGGTAGTAGAGGACGTTGCCGCGCGTCTTCTCTTTCGCCTCGACCTCGGCCAAAAGCGTCTTGAGCGACTGGAACAGGGCGGGATCGGTGAAGTCCCCCGACAGATAGCGCATGCGGCGGACGAGATCCTCGCGGGCGCGCTCCGGGATCTCCGGGGCGGCGAACTCGGCGAGGCCCTCGGAGATGCGGGCCCGGAAGGTCGCGTCGTCGAGCGGCTCGCGCCCCAGTCCGACGATGCCGAGCTGCGTCGGCAGCAGCCCGCCGTGCGACAGGTTGAGCAGGGCGGGGAGGAGCTTGCGGCGCGTCAGGTCGCCGGTCGCGCCGAAGATGGCGAGGATGCACGGGTCGCCGGGGCCGGGGCGGTGCTGCGGCCAGCTCCCCTGGACGACGTCGCCGCTGCTCATGGGTGGCGCTTCCCCGGCTCGATGTGGCCGCCGAAGCCGGCACGCATCGCCGAGAGGATCTTCTCGGCGAAGGTGTGGCTCTGGCGCGAGCGGAAGCGGGCATAGAGCGCCGCCGAGAGCACGTCGGCCGGCACCGCCTCCTCGATGGCGGTCTGCACCGTCCAGCGCCCCTCGCCCGAGTCGGCGACGACCCCTTCGAACTCCTCCAGTCCCGGGCTCGCCGCCAGCGCCTGGGCGGTCAGGTCGAGGAGCCACGACGACACGACGCTGCCACGCCGCCAGAGCTCGGCGATCTCGGCGACGTCGAGGTCGTAGCGCTGCGCCTCCGGGACGGTGTCGCGCGCCGCGCTCTTCATGATGTCGAACCCTTCGGCGTACGCCTGCATGGCGCCGTACTCGATGCCGTTGTGGATCATCTTCACGAAATGGCCGGCCCCCGACGGGCCGCAGTGCAGGTACCCCTCCTCGGCGGTCGAGGGGACGGTGGCGGCCGACGGCGGCACCGGGTGATCCGGACGGCGGGCGCGGCCCGGGGTCGGCGGCGCGGCGCCCCGCCCGGGGGCGAGCGCCTTGAAGATCGGGTCGAGCCGCTCCACGGCGGGTCGCGGTCCGCCGATCATCAGGCAGTAGCCGCGCTCGACACCCCAGACGCCGCCGCTGGTCCCGACGTCGATGTAGTGGAGGCCCCGCTCCTTGAGCGCGGCGGCCCGCCGGACGTCGTCCTTGAAGAAGGAGTTGCCGCCGTCGATGACGATGTCGTCCTCGGCGAGGAGGGTCCCGAGCTCCCGCACCGTCTCCTCGGTCGGGGCGCCGGCCGGGATCATCACCCACACGGCGCGCGGACGGGTGAGGCTGCCGACGAGCTCGCGGAGCGAGAAGGACCCTTCCGCCCCTTCGGCGACCAGGGCCCGGACATTGTCGGGACTGCGGGCGTAGACGACGCACGCGTGCCCGGCGCGCATCAGGCGGCGGACCATGTTCCCGCCCATGCGGCCGAGGCCGATCATCCCGATCTTCATGCGCCGAGGGCCTTCTCGACGAGGTGCCCGAGCGTCTCGAGGCCGACGACCACGTCGGCGCCGAGGTGCACGCGCAGGGCACGGCGGCCGCGCTCCGCCAGCACCTGGAAATCGCCGCGCGCCTGCGCCGCCTTGACGATCCCGAAGGTCGCCTTGCGTCCGGGGATCGGCAGGTCGCGCGCGTCGTCGCAGGTGATCTGGAGAAACACGCCGCTCGGCGGCCCCCCTTTGTAGGCCTGCCCGGTCGAGTGCAGGAAGCGCGGGCCGAACCCGAGGCAGGTGGCCACCTTGCGGGCGCGCCGCACCCGATGGCGGATCTGCTGCAGCGCGTCGACGTGATGCGGGTTCATCTCGAGATACGCGAGGAGCGCGAAGTAATCGCCGGCGCCGAGCCGGGCGAGGTGCGCCTTGAGGAGCGCCGCCGGCCCGGCGTTCGCGCCGGCGGTCTCCAGGAGGGACCGGCCGTTGCGGGCGTCGGCGAAGAGCCTCAGGCCATCGCCGATCGCCAGGGGCGTCTCGGCGGGCAGGGTCCCGGTCTTCTCGTATTCGCCGACGAGCAGGCGGGTCGCGATCTTGCTCGCCTCGACGTCCGGCTGGTCGAACGGATTGAGCCCCAGCACCGCCCCGGCGACGGCGGTGGCGATCTCCCAGCGGAACCACTCGCCGCCGAGATCCTCCTTCGACGGCACCTCGATGCGCACGATCGGGTGGCCGGCCTTGCCGATCTCCGCGACCGCATGGTCCTGCGCCGCGTCGGGGGCCGCTTCCAGCCGGATGTACACGAACAGGCGGTCGGACCCGTATTCCGCCGGCGCACCCGGGGTCTCGCGATCGACCGGGATGAGCCCCTTGCCGTTCTTGCCCGTGGACTCGGCGAGGAGCTGTTCCAGCCAGGAGCCGAGCGACGCGAGCCCGGGGGAGACGACGAAGGTGACCTTGTCGCGCCCGCGGCGACCGAGGACGCCGAGCACCGTCCCGAGGATTACCCCCGGGTTCTCCGCCGGCGGCACCGAGGCCGAGCAGGAGCGGGCGAGCATCAGGGCGCGGTCGAGGAGGGTGGTCGTGTCGATCCCGGCGATCGCCGCCGGCAGCAGACCGAAGTTCGTCAGCGCCGAGTAGCGCCCGCCCACCGACGGGTTCCCCGGCGCCACGAGCCGGAAGCGATCCCGCCGCGCCTGCGCCTCCAGGTCGGAGCCGGGATCGGTGATCGCGACGAAGCGGCCGCCGGCGGCGTCGCCGAGCGCATGCTGCGCGCGGACGAGGAAATGGTCGCGGAAGATCGCCGGCTCGAGCGTCGACCCCGACTTGCTCGCCACGATGTGCAGCGTCTTCCCGGGGTCGGCCTTCTGGTCCACGGCGCGCACCTGCGCCGGGTCGGTGCTGTCGAGGACGAGGAGGGCCGGCGCGCCCGGCACGGGGCCGAGCGTCATCGCCGCCACCTCCGGCGCCAGGCTCGAGCCGCCCATGCCGAGGAGGAGCGCGTGCGTGAACCCGGCGCCGCGCGCCTCGCGCCCGGCCGCCGCGAGGGCCGGGGCGGCGCGGCGCATCTCCCAGGGGCTCTGGAGCCAGCCGAGCCACTTCCCTTCGTCGCCGCCGGTCCACAGCGAGGCGTCGCCGCTCCAGAGGCGCCGCACGTTCCCGTTGCGGCGCCACTCCTCGAGGCTCCCCTGCACCTCCTTCTCGAGGGCGTCGGGGAGGCTCGCCGTCTGGCGCGCCAGCCGCGGGCCGAGGATCTCGCGCCGCTTCTTCTCGACCGCGGCGAGGAGCGCGTCGAAGGCGTCGGCGAACAGCCGCACCCCCTCGTCGAGCACCTGGTCGGTGATTTTCTTGAGCGACAAACCGGCGCTTTCGAGGTCACGCAGGGTGGTGTCGGCCTCCTCGAGGCCCTGCTCGATCGTGGCGCGCGCCTCGCCGTGATCGCGGAAGGCGTCGAGCGTGGCCGGCGGCAGCGTGTTGACCGTGTCGGGGCCGATCAGCTCTTCGACGTACATGACGTCGCGGTAGGCCGGGTTCTTGGTGCTGGTCGACGCCCAGAGGACGCGCTGCGTCTGCGCCCCCTTCGCCGCCAGCGCCTGCCAGCGCGGGCCGGAGAAGATCTCCTTGTATTTCCGATAGGTCTGCTTGCCGTTGGCGATCGCCACCTTCCCGAGCAGCCGCTCCAGGCGCGCCTTGTCCGGGCCGGCGGCGGCGGCGATCTTCTTCTGGAGGAGCGCGTCGGCGAGCGTGTCGATGCGGCTGATGAAGAAGGAGGCCACGCTCGCCACGCGCGACGGATCCCCGCCGCGCGCCGTGAACGCCTCGAGCCCCTCGATGTAGGCCCGGGCCACCGCCTCGTACGCCTCCTGCGCGAACAGGAGTGTGACGTTGACGTTGATCCCTTCGCTGATCGCCTGCCGGATCGCCGGCACCCCCTCGGGGGTCGCCGGGATCTTGATGAACAGGTTCGGCCGGACGGTCTTCGCCCACAGACGGCGCGCCTCGGCGATGGTCGCCTCGGTGTCGCGCGCCTGATACGGGGACACCTCGAGGCTGACGTAGCCGTCTTTTCCCTTGGTCGCCTCGTACACCGGCAGCAGGACGTCGGTCGCATCCTGGATGTCGCGGATGGCGAGCGCCTCGAAGAGCCCCATCGCGTCGTCATCCCCCTGGCGCAGGAGCGCCTCGAGGTTGCGGTGATAGTGGGGGCTCTGCGCGATCGCCTTCTCGAAGATCGCCGGGTTGGAGGTGACCCCCTTGAGGCCGTCCTCCTTCACCAGGCGGGCGAGGCCCCCTTCGAGGATCAGGTCGCGTCGGATGTAGTCGAGCCAGATCGACTGGCCCAGTGCGTCGATGGCGAGCAGGCGATTCATGCGTCGTCCTCTGGGAGCAGAAGATTCTACTTGAAGACGCGGAAGAAGACCCCGAAGGCCCGCCTCGCCGCGGGCGTGAGTTTCCGGCGGCGCCACGCATCGGCCACCTTCCGGAGGACCTCCCCCTGGGTCGGGTAGGGGTGGATGGTGGCGCCGAGGGTGGCGAGGCCGGTTCCGGCGGTGATCGCGAGCGTCATCTCGCCGATGAGGTCGCCGGCGTGTTCGGCCACGATCGTCGCCCCGAGGATGCGATCGGTCCCGCTCTTCAGGTGCACGCGCGCGAATCCCTCCGTCGCGCCGTCGAGGATCGCCCGGTCCACCTCGGCGAGCGGGACCGTCACCGTGTCCACCCCGACGCCGCGGGCGCGGGCCTCCGCTTCGTGCAGCCCGACGTGCGCCACCTCGGGGGAGGTGTAGGTGCACCACGGCATCACCAGCCGATCGGCGCGGCCCCGCCCGAAGAACAGGGCGTTCTGCGCCACGAGCCGCGCCTGCGCGTCGGCGGCGTGCGTAAACTGGAAGCGGGAGGCGACATCGCCGACGGCATAGACGCGCCGGTTGGTGGTACGGAGGCGCGCGTCCACCTTCACGCCCTTGTGGTCGAAGGCGATCCGGGCGGTGTCGAGCCCGGCCCCCTCGACGTTGGGGGCGCGGCCGGCGGCGACCAGGATTTCCTCCGCCCGCTCCTCGAGTTCCTTCCCATGGTGCTCGAAGAGCAGCGTCCGGGCCTCGCCGTCGCGGCGCGCGCCGAGGAGCCTGGTGCCGAGGACGAGACGCACGCCATCGCGCCGCAGGGCCTCCTCGACGAGCCGCGCCGCGTCGGCATCCTCCTTCGGGAGAATCCGTTCGCCGCGGTTCACGAGGGTGACCCGGGTCCCGAAGCGCGCGAACGCCTGCGCCAGCTCGCAGCCGATCGGCCCGGCCCCGATGACGATGAGGCGGGCGGGAAGCGCCGTGAGCCAGAAGACCGTCTCGTTGGTGAGCGGCTCGACCTCCCGCAGACCGGGAACCGGCGGGACCACCGGCCGCCCGCCGGTGGCGACGACGGCGCGGCGGAAGCGCAGCGTCGTCGCGCCATCCACCGCGAGGGTGTCGGGGGAGGTGAAGCGCCCCTCACCGAGGA
>Ga0111538_10009123_pt1 | contig 13261 bp, 12 predicted proteins | sample SoiMethybrSBSTD1_FD_79669 | JGI IMG/M metagenome (GOLD analysis project Ga0111538, IMG submission 79669) | Bulk soil microbial communities from a Populus tree surrounding site in Tennessee, USA - Soil MetaG P. TD hybrid SBSTD1 (version 2)... | ecosystem: Environmental > Terrestrial > Soil >...
CCCGAGGTAGTGGCGGATCCTGAGCGAGCGTAGGGCCATCGACCGGTGACGGAGGGAAACCGTTTCATCGGTCCGACCCCCGGGATCCCTTCAACAGGAAGACGCGAATCCGTAGTCTGGCGCCGGCCGGAGCACCCCGCTCGGCCGCGGCATCGACCAGTCCAGGACGGGACCTGCATGCAACTCGCGATGATCGGGCTGGGCCGGATGGGCGCCAACATGGCGCGACGCCTCCTGCGCGGCCGGCACGAGGTCGTGGCCCACAACCGCTCGCGCGAGAGCGTCGACGCGATCGCGAAGGAGGGTGCGACGCCCGCCTACACCCTGGCCGACGCCGTGCGGCAGCTCCGCCCGCCCCGTGTCTTGTGGGTCATGGTGCCGGCGGGAGCCGCGACGGAGGAGACGCTCACCCAGCTCGCGGAGCTCTGCAGCGCCGGCGATCTCGTCGTCGACGGGGGCAACACGCACTTCAAGGACGACATCCGTCGCGCGCGCGAGCTCGCGCGGCACGGGATCGTCTACATGGACGTCGGGACGAGCGGCGGCGTGTGGGGCCTCGAGCGGGGCTACTGCTTGATGGCCGGAGGTCCGCGCGAGGCGTTCGAGCGCCTCGAGCCCGCGCTGCGCACGCTCGCGCCGGGACGCTCCGGCGTGGCGCCTTCTGCCGGCCGTCGGGCGGCGAGCTCGGCCGAGGAGGGCTACCTGCACTGCGGCCCGGTCGGCTCGGGCCACTTCGTGAAGATGGTCCACAACGGGATCGAGTACGGCCTGATGCAGGCCTACGCCGAGGGCTTCGACATCCTGCGCTCCGCGCGACAGGAAGAGCTGCCCGCCGAGCAGCGCTACGCGCTCGATCTCCCGGAGATCGCCGAGCTGTGGCGGCGCGGCAGCGTCGTGGGCTCTTGGCTGCTCGATCTCACGGCGCTGGCCCTCGCCGAGGATCCCGCGCTCGACCGCTACGAGGGCTTCGTCCCGGACTCCGGCGAGGGGCGCTGGACGATCCAGACGGCGATCGAGCAGGCGGTGCCGGCCGACGTGCTCTCGGCGGCGCTGTACGCGCGCTTCCGCTCGCGCCAGTCGCACACCTTCGCCGAGAAGATCCTGTCCGCGATGCGCGCCAAGTTCGGCGGTCACACCGAACACCCGCGATGACCGCCCCCGTTCCCGCGCGATCGAGCGGCTCTCCTGCAGGACCGTGCACGCTCGTGATCTTCGGCGCGTCGGGCGACCTGACGCGGCGCAAGCTCGTCCCCGCGCTCTACAACCTGGCGCGGCACAAGCTGCTCTCGCCCGACTTCGCGGTGGTCGGCTTCGCGCGGCGCGACGGGACGACCGAGGGCTTCCGCCAGCAGATGCGCGAGGAGATCCCGCGGCACTGCGACTGCGTGGTCGATCCGGGCCTGTGGGACTGGCTCGAGAGCCGCATGTACTACGTCAGCGGCGACGTGAAGGAGCCGGAGGCGCTCGCGCGGCTCGCGACGCAGCTCTCCGCGCTCGAGCGCGAGCACGGGACGCGCGGCAACGCGCTCTTCTACCTGGCCACGCCGCCCGAGCAGTTCGGGCCGATCGTGCACGCGCTCGACCAGGCCGGGCTCGCGCGCGAGGAAGCGGGCCGCTGGCGGCGCGTGGTGGTCGAGAAACCCTTCGGCCGGGATCTCCCGAGCGCGCGCGCTCTCACCGTCGAGCTCCGAGCGGCGCTGGCCGAGACGCAGATCTACCGCATCGACCACTACCTCGGAAAGGAGACCGTCCAGAACCTGCTCGTGTTCCGCTTCTCGAACGGGATCTTCGAGCCGATCTGGAACCGGCGCTACGTCGACCACGTGCAAATCACCGTGGCCGAGACGCTGGGCGTGGAGGGACGCGGGGGCTACTACGACAGCGCGGGCGCGCTGCGCGACATGATCCCCAACCACATCTTCCAGCTGATCTCGCTCGTGGCGCTGGAGTGCCCGATCTCCTTCGATGCGAACGCCGTGCGCGACGAGCAGTCCAAGGTGCTGCGCGCGATCGCGCCGCTGACCGAGGAGCACGTGCTCTCGCGCACCGTCCGCGGCCAGTACGGAGCGGGACGCATCGGCGAGCGGGCGCTGCCCGACTACCGCGCCGAGCCCAACGTCGCACCGCGCTCGAGCACGGAGACGTTCGTCGCCATGCGGCTCGAGATCGACAACTGGCGCTGGAAGGACGTGCCCTTCTACCTGCGCGTGGGCAAGGCGCTGCCCCGCCGCGTCACCGAGATCGTCGTGCAGTTCCGCCGCCCGCCGTTCGCGCTGTTCCGCGGCACGACGGTCGACCAGCTCTCGGCGAACCGCCTCGTGATCAACGTGCAGCCCGACGAGGGCATCCAGCTGCACTTCGGCGCCAAGATCCCGGGCGCCGTGATGGCGATCGGCACGGTCGACATGGACTTCAAGTACGCCGACTTCTTCGGGCGCGAGCCGGCCACGGGCTACGAGCGGCTGCTCTACGACGCGATCCTCGGCGACCAGACGCTGTTCCAGCGTGCCGACATGGTGGAGGCGGCCTGGAGCGTCGTGCAGCCGATGCTCGACGTGTGGCAGGCGCTTCCGGCGCGCAACTTCCCGAACTATCGCGCCGGTAGCTGGGGGCCGCCCGAGGCCGATCAGCTCGTCGAGCGCGACGGCCGGCGCTGGCTCACCGCGAAGGACGAGCCGGGTTGAGCGCGGGTGCGCGCGAGGTCGCGAGGCGGTGACGATGGCCGCGGGGGCGCTGCGCGTCGTCGCCGACGAAGCGGAGCTCGCGCGCTTCGCCGCGGCGGAAGTGCTGCGGCGCGCGCAGGCGGCGCTCGCCGAGCGCGGCGTCTTCCACGTGGCCCTCGCGGGCGGGAACACACCGCGCTCGACGTACGGCGAGCTGGCGCGCTCGGGCGCTCGCTTCGACGGCTGGCACGCCTGGTTCGGCGACGAGCGCTGCGTTCCGCCCGAGCATCCGGAGAGCAACTTCGCGATGGCACACGCTGCGTGGCTCGGCGTCGTCGGCTCGCCGCCGGAAGTGCACCGCCTGCGCGGCGAATCGGACGATCCAGAGGAAGAGGCGCGGCGCTACGCCGCCGAGCTCGCGCGCGTCCTGGCGTCGCCGCCGAGGCTCGATCTCGTGCTCCTCGGTCTCGGTGCGGACGGACACACCGCGTCGCTGTTCCCGAGCTCGCCCGCGCTCGAAGCGCGGAGCTGGGTCGCCATGGCGCGGGCGCCGAAGGCGCCTCGCGAGCGTCTCACGCTGACCCTGCCGGTCCTGAACGCCGCTCGCGCCGTCGTGTTCCTCGTCGCCGGAGCGGACAAGCGCGACGCGCTGGTGGCCGCTCGCTCGGAGGAACCCGGCCACGACCGCGTTCCCGCCGCGCGGGTTCGTCCCGACGAGGGGGCGCTGCTGTGGCTCGTGGACGGGTCCGCTGCGAGCGACCGGCGATAGCAGGCGCCACGAGAAGTGACCCGCGCGGATCGCTCCGCGTCACGCTGCGTCCGTCTCCGACCCGGCCACTCCGCTGATGCGCGGCCCGATCCGGAGGGTAGCGGTGGAGGGATTTGAACCCCCGACACACGGATTATGATTCCGCCGCTCTACCAGCTGAGCTACACCGCCGCGCCAGAAGGCCGGGCATGGTGCCGCGAGGGCCGAGGGGGGTCAAGCGCGCTGCCCGGGAGGGCTCGACCGGGTTTTTCCGAGAAAGAGTCGTCGATCCGGGATCCCGAGTTGTTCTTGGAGATGGAAGCAGGCTCTCGCTTCTCAACTTCTTCCAAGGCCGAAGCGACAGGGCAAGGGCCCTGAGCTGAGGGGGAACCGTCACGGGAGAGTTGGGGTGTACTCGACTTCCCGCGAGTACACCCCGTTTCTTTTTCGGGCCGCGCTTCCGCCTAGCGCGATGCGCCGGGGGAGAGGATCTGCCCGCGGATCGAGTGGTGGCCGAGCTGCTTGCGGGTCACCCGTCCGGTGTCCGGGCAGTAGCAGTTGCACGCTTCGAAGGGCGACGAGTAGACGTGCAGCGTGACGCCGACGGACGCGCTCGCCGCGGGACGTACGAGGTGCAGCCCCATCTCGTCGCGGATGAACCCGACGCGGCCCCGGCCGTAGACGTTGCTGCTCCTGGGGAGGAGCGGACCGCGCCCGGTCGGCCACGGGTAGAGCACTTCCTCGATCTCGCCCTCGAGGACGGCCATCCAGCAGTCCTGCCCCTCGTGGTTGTGGATGGGGCTCTCCTGACCGGCCTTCCAGCACAGGATCATCAGCTCGAACTCGGCCTCGCGCGCCACCAGATTGCGGGTGTAGGACGGCTCCGCGAACAGCGCGAACTCGCGCCAGTCGGCGTGACGCTGGGCGTAGTCCTCCAGCAGACCGATGACGCGCGTGCCGCCCGGTCCAGATTCGAACTCGTCGTGCAGCGCACGGACGAGGGCGTCGAGTGCGGTCGTCGGCACGGGGGTCAGTATAGGCTCGGGCCTAGATCTGCCGCGGAGGCTCCGCCGGGAACTCGTGCTCGTCCAGGAGCTCGATCCCCTCGCTGGTGACGACGTACAGGATGCAGGCCGGATTCGTCGGTCCGGTGTCGCGCTCCGCGTCCCCGCCGGCGACGGGCGCGTGTGCCGACCCGGCCGCGTAGTGCACGTGCGCGCCCTGACGGTGCTCGCCGCGCTGGTCGCAATAGCTGCCCGCGAGCACGAGCACGTCCTCCGTCCCCACGTGTCGATGGCCGCCGTATCCGCGCCCCGGATCCATGCGGATCAGCACAGCTCCCCCGCCGCGACGCTGGCCCTGTCCCGAGGTTTCGTCGAGGTGCAAGGGGAGCCAGGAGATCCCGGGCCGACGGGTGGCGCGCCATGCGACTCCGTCCGGGCCCTCGATGCGGAGACCCGGGATGTGCATGGCGCGAGACTAGCAGGAAGACCCGCTCGCGGAACGCCGAGGCACTCGACGGCGTGAACGGAAAAAAAGGCCCGGTGAGCGCTGGCGTTCCGGAGGGACCACCCTATCCTCGACTCAGAGGTCGGGCTTCGGTCCGATCTCGAGTGCCTATCAGGAGGCGGCCGTGCTTTGCGAGCAGCGCGGTTGCCCGGGAAGCCTGATAGTCCCTCCTCTCTCCCTCGGGCCGGTGATTGGCAAGGATCACCGGCCCCCCTTTTTTTTCCGGCTCCGTTCCTGCGGTACCGACGCGTCGACGGGGAACGCGCCCAGGCAGCGCGCGGTGAGATCGAAGACCTGCACGCGCAGGCCGTCGCGATCGATGACGTAGACGCCGGTCTGGTGCTCGCTCGCGCCGGCGTCCACGACGACGTCGCTCGGATCCTGCACGCGGCCCTCCTCGATGCCCGGTCCGGCGAGCAGGCGCACGAAGCGCCCGGCGCCGTCGGCGAGGACCAGCGAGCTCTCCGGTCCGCGGAAGGCGATGACCATCCGCCCGCCGGGCAGCGGCGCGAGCCCGGTCGGCTCGAGCCGGGTTCCCTGCCGATCCGTCAGGTGGAAGGCGAAGAGGAAGTCGGCGCGCCGGAAGACCTGCACGCAGCGCTGCCCGGCCTCGGAGACGTAGAGCAAGCCGTCGCCGAGGACGACGCGGTTCACGGTGTCGAACCGGCGCCGCGGATCCCCGAGGGATGCGAGCGTGTGGCGCAGACCGAGGTCGGGCTCGAACACCTGGACGGCGTGCTGCCGCTCTCCGCGCGAGGCCACGACGAGCGTGCCCTCCGACCGATCGCCCTCCACGTCGACGTCCACGGGCTCGACGATCGAGCCGGGCAAGCACGTGGACGGCGCCGCGCCCGCGCTCACCTCGACCTGGCGTCCGAAGGCCGAGAAGACGCGCAGGCAGTTGCCGGGCGTGTCGGCCACCCACACGCGCTCGTCGCGATCGACGGCGAGTCCGCCGACGGTGGAGCGTCCCGCATCGGCGTCGCGGAACGAGAACCCGCCCGCCAGCGGACGGCCACCGCGGTCGAAGCGCAGGACGCGCGCCGTCTTGGCTTGCACGCCGGCGTAGAGGACTCCGCGCGCGAGTGCGAGGCTGCCGTTCATCCTGCTACACCGCCAGCCGGACGATGGCGCTCCGGATGCGGCGCCGCACGCGCTCGCCGCCGAGCAGGGCCATGCTGTCGAAGAGGTCCGCGCCGCCCGGAGCTCCGGTCAGCGCGCAGCGCAGCGGCTGGAACAGCGCCGGCAGCGCGAGCTTGCGCTCCTCGGCCCAGCGCTTCGTCGCTCCACGCAGCTCCGCCGGATCGAGCGGGTCGAGGCGCGGGTTCACCCATTCGAAGTAGTCCTCGAGCGTGCGTGTCCGCTCCGCGTGCTTGCGCACCGCCTTCAGTGCGTCCTCCGAGTACGACAGCGCGTCGTCGGGCGCGAACAGGTAGGCGATACGCGCGGGGAGCTCGGAGTAGAGGCGGATGCGCTCCTTCTCCGACGCGACCGCGGCGAGCCACCACGAACGGCGCGTCGCGAGCTCCTCCGCGGTCGCCAACCCGGCGCTCACGACGAACGGCAGGCAGCGCTCGGCCACGCGCTCCAGCGTGTCGCGCCGCACGTACTCGCCCGCCATCCACAGGAACTTCTCGGGATCGAACACCGCGCCGCCGGGGCTCACGTCGCGCGGATCGAAGCGCGCCACGAGCTCGTCCATCGAGAAGATCGTGGTCTTGTCGTCGAGTGCCCAGCCCTGCAGTGCGAGGAAGTTGAGCACGGCCTCGGGCGGGTAACCCTTGTCGCGGTAGTCCTGCAGAGACGTGTCGCCCGTGCGCTTGGAGAGCTTCTTCTTGTCCTTCCCCAGCATCAGCGGAAAGTGCGCGAAGACGGGCAGCGGCCGGTCGAAGGCCTGGTACAGCAGCACCTGCTTGGGCGTGTTCGTGAGGTGTTCCTCGCCGCGCATCACGTGCGTGATGCCCATGTCGATGTCGTCGCACACCACGACGAAGTTGTAGATCGGGTCGCCGCTCGAGCGGACCATGACCCAGTCCTCTACCTCGCGATTGTCGAAGACGACCTCGCCGCGCACGAGATCGGTGAGCTGCGTGCGGCCCTGGGGGACGCGGAAACGGATCACTGCCGCCTCGCCGCTCGCGCGGCGGCGAGCGCTCTCGGCCGGATCCAGCGCGCGGCACTTGCCGTCGTAGGCAGGGTTCTCGCCAGCACGCGTGCGCTCCTCGCGCAGTGCCTCGAGCCGCTCGGCCGAGCAGAAGCACAGGTAGGCGTGCCCGCGGGAGAGGAGCTCCTCGGCCCGCGCGCGATGGCGCTCCAGCCGCTCGGATTGCCGGTACGGCCCGCGCGCACCGCCGACGTCCGGCCCTTCGTCCCAGTCGATGCCGAGCCAGCGCAACCCCTCGAGGATCGAGCGCTCGAACTCGGGACGCGAGCGCTCGCGATCGGTGTCCTCGATGCGCAGGAGGAAGGTCCCGCCCGTTCGCCGGGCGTAGGCCCAGTTGAACAGCGCGGTGCGCGCACCGCCGATGTGGAGGTGTCCCGTGGGGGAGGGCGCGAAGCGCAGGCGGGGGGTCTCGCTCACGGTGCGGGTGTTGGAGCGTCGAAGGTCAAGGCCGAAGAGGATACGGTTCGCGCCATCCCAAGGAAGACCATGAACGACCTACGCAGCCGGCCGACGCTGGAACTGGTGCGGGCCATGCCCAAGGTGGGGCTGCACGAGCACCTGGACGGGAGCCTGCGGCCGGCGACGGTGCTCGAGCTCGCCCGGGAATCGCGCTACGCCGATCTCCCCCACCAGGACGCCGCGGCGCTCGGCGCGTGGTTCTTCGCGGGCGCGAACCGCAAGCAGCTCTCGCTGTACCTCGAGGGCTTCCGGCACACGATCGCGGTGATGCAGACCGAGGAGGCGCTCGAGCGCGTGGCCTACGAGTGCCTCGAGGACGCGGCGCTCGACGGCGTCGTGTACCAGGAGCTGCGCTTCGCTCCGCACTTCCACACGCGCGGCGGGCTGGGGCTGGATGCCGTGATGCTGGCCGTGCTGCGCGGGCTGCGGCGCGCGAGCGCGGACCACGCCGTGGGCTACGGACTGATCGTGTGCGCACTGCGCAACGAGGACCCCGAGCTGTCGGTCAAGCTCGTGGAGCTCGCGCTCGCCTACCGCGAGCAGGGCTGCGTGGGCTTCGACCTCGCCGGCGAGGAGGCCGGTCATCCGGCCAAGGAGCACCTGCGCGCGTTCCAGCTCGCCAAGCGCATGAACTTCTCGATCACGATCCACGCCGGCGAGAGCTTCGGCCCCGAGAGCATCTGGCAGGCGCTGCAGTACTGCGGAGCGCACCGCATCGGTCACGGCACGCGCCTCGTCGAGGACCTGGTGATGTACGAGGGGCACGTGGTCAAGGTCGGGCCGCTGGCGCAGTACGTCCTGGACCATCGCATCCCGCTCGAGATGTGCCTCTCGAGCAACGTGCACACGGGCGCGGCCGCCGATCTCGCGAGCCATCCGTTCCCGGTGTTCCACGGGCTGGGCTTCCGCCTCACGCTGAACACGGACAACCGCCTGATGAGCCGCACCACGCTCAGCCAGGAGTACCACGGCGCGGCCGAGGCCTTCGGACTCGACTTCGACGATCTCGAGACGCTCGCGATCAACGGCATGAAGTCCGCGTTCGCGCACTTCGACTACCGCTGCAAGGCGATCTACGAGCGCATCAAGAGCGGCTTCAACGTCCTGCGGCGCGAGCACTGTCTACCGCCGCGCCAGCGCTACGGACAGGCGGACTGAGCGGCTCGTCGCTCTAAGGATGCCGCGCCTCCACCACCGTGTGGATGCCGCCGCGCACGAGGAAGTCTGCCTCCACGATCATGCGCCGCGGAGCGAGCGCGCGCACGAGGTCGTCGAGGATGCGGTTGGTCACTGCCTCGTGGAAGTGTCCCTCGTCGCGGAACGACCACAGGTAGAGCTTCAGGCTCTTGAGCTCGACGCACAGCCGGTCCGGCACGTAGCGGACGCGCAGCGTCGCGAAGTCCGGCTGGCCCGTGCGCGGGCACAGGCACGTGAACTCGGGCGCCTCGAGGCGGATCTCGTAGTCGCGCTCGGGATTCGGATTGGCGAACGTCTCGAGCTCGCGGGAAGGAAGCGTGGGCATCGTTACGGCGAGCGCCCCTGCAGGCGCCCCAGCGTGTTGGGACCGATACGATAGTCGAGGGACCACGCCACCGCCGCGCCGCGCGCGCGCGCATCGGCCGCGAAGCGCTCCGCACCGCGTGCGCGCAGCGACGAGCCGCCCTCGCGTTCCAGCGTGCTCTCGCGGCACTGGAGACCATCGAGTGCCAGCTGCACGAGCACGAACTCGCCGCCGGGTGGAAGCGCAGTCTCCACGGCGCGGACGACCCAGTCCCATCCGCTCGGCACGGGAACCTCGGCGGCGAGCGCGGGCAGCCGCCGCAGCACTTCCCAGTGCTCGACGGGACGGACGGCCTGCTCGAGAACCAGCGAGCGGACCGGGCCCGCGAGACGCCAGGCGAGCGCCGCCGAGAGGTCGAAGAAGCCCTCCTGGTCTCCGCTCGCGGGACGCAGGAAGCCGGTGACCCCGCCCGAGCTGCCGGAGCGCGTGCGCCACACGAGCCGCTCGAGCTCGCGCGCAGGCGCATCGGGACCGCTGCTCACGCGCACGCCGTCGACGGAGAGGGGATCGAGCTCGGGATTGAAGTTCTGCGTGAGCGCTCCGCGGCGCGCGAGGTCCTCGCGGTCGCCGGAGCGGCTCCACAGCTTCACGGGCACGCGCGCGCCGACCGCACCGCCGAGCTCTCCCGGCGGCGCCAGCACCCAGGCCGACGGTGAGCACAGCGCTGCGAACTCGTCGAGCCGCACGAGGAGCAGGAACGCGCCGACGGAGCAACCGCGGACGGCCGATGGATCGAAGCTCCCCGCTCCGGTGGCCGCGCCGAGGCGCGGGTGCAGCAGCCAGGGCAACCCCGCTCCCACCGGATCGACGCCGCGCACGCGGCCGGGCGGATCCAAGACGAGCACGGGACCGGGCCCGGCGACGGCACTCGCGGCGACGAGGTCGCGGTGCAGCGCGGCGACTTCGCGCGAGGCCTCGGCCCAGGCGCGCGACTGACCATGAGCAAGCAGCGCGTAGCCTCCTGCGAGCACGACCTGCACGAGGAACGCGCGCTCGGCGCGGAGCGCGCTCGAAGTGAGCCCGAGCAGTGCGACGACGAGCAAGGTCGCGGGCAGGCTTTCCCAGGCCCGGCCCACATCCGCGCCGCGTCCGCCGAGCGCGAGATAGAGCTCGGTGATCGCGAGGGCGACGCCCCAGGTGGCGGCGATACCGCCCCACAGTCGCGGTGCGTGGCGCGCCGCCCGGAACGCCGGCTGCAGCGCGAGGAACAGCAACGCGCCCGCGAGCATCACGCCGCCGAAGCCCAGGATCCCCGACTCCGTCGGCAGCACCTGCCGACCGAGGTCCTCGACGGCCGCTGGCAGCGAGCCGCGAACGCGCTCGAGTCCCGCGAGCGCGCCCGGACCTCCCCGCGCGTGGGATCCGGCGACGAGGACGGCGAGCGCGGCGCCGCCCCCGAACAGGAGCAGCGTCGTCGCCGTCGTGCGCAGGCGCAGCGAGCGGCGCCGATGGCGGCGAGCAGAGAGGAGCTCCGCGGCGACGGGCAAGAGCGCGAGCGGCAGCGCGAGGTCGGAGCACAGCCCGGCGAGGAGCAGCAGTACCAGGCTTGCCGCGGTGCCGGGATAGCGCTGCTCCTGACGGCTCCACAGGAACAGAGCGGCGCCTGCGAGGCCGAGGAACAGCGCGAGGAGATCCGCGCGCGCCTCCAGGCTCGCCACCGCCGTGGGCACGAACGGATGGAGGAGGAACACGAGCGCTGCGCTCGCTCCCGCCGCTCGCGCGTGCACGGGTCCGACCCAGGGCGACCAGGCGCGTCGGAGGAAGACGAACCAGGCGCCAGCGCAGCCGATCACGAGCAGCAGGTTCTCGACGCGGAAGGGCGCCGCGGTTTCACCCGGCGACGGCACGCCCCACAGCGCGGCCGAGGCACGGATCCAGAGCGGACGCGGATCGAGCTCGCGTCCGCCGGCGGCGCCGTCGAGCAGCCAGCGATAGTCGTCGGCCAGGAAGCCGCTGCCCAGCAGCGGTCCGCAGGCGAAGACGAGGAGGACGCCGCTCAGGAGCAGGAACGCCAGCCGCGCCGGCGGGGCGAGGCGCTGTTCCAACTCCCCGTGCGCCTCCTACTCGTCGTCCTCTTCCTCGTCGGCTTCGGAGACCTCGTCGCCCTCGGCGCCCGAGTCGGGCTCGGGTCCCCCGCTGCCCGTTTCGGTCGCCTGATCCCACGCGTCCAGGAGCCACGTGGGCAACTGCTCCCAGCGCTCGACCACGGCGCGGGCGGGCGAGTAGGCCACGTGCGGATCGAGCAGCGTGCGCACGATCAGACGCGTGGACTGCACCTGGATCGGCGCGACGAGCTCCGGCGATACCGTCAGGTCTTCGCGGCTGTTGAGGTAGACGGGGACGAAGTAGCCGCGACCGCCGCCGTGGATCTGGCGCACGGCGAGAGCGCGGTGCAGCGCCCAGTGCACGGCGCCGGCGAGCGCGGAGCTCTGCACGATCAGAGGCGCATCCGCGAGCGCACCGAGCTTGGCGCGGCGCTCGTCGGTGACGAGATCGCAGGCGATCACGACCTCGCGCCGCGGGTCGAGCGCCGGCCATTCGCCTAGGTCGGCGGGCTCCGCCAGCTCCGCCGTGCTGGGCCGCTCACCGACCCAGTTGAGCACCCATGGGTTCTCGTTGGGCGTGCTGTTGCGCACGAGCCCGAGGTATACCGGCAGTCCCTTGATCGAGAAGAGCCGTCCCGCCGCGAGCACGATCTGATCCCCGTTCCAGATGTAGCGGCCCTGCTCGATCGCCAGGCGCACGTGCACCGCGAGGTACTTCAGCAGGACGAAGTTGTTCTGGCCCCATTCCTCGACGGGGGTCAGCTCCTTCAGGAGATTGAGGCGACCGCCGGGAACGAAGCAGAACTGAAAGAGCGACTGGATCGAGAGATACTCCTCACCGAAGTCCGCGAGAAGCTGGTCTCGGTTCGGATGAGGAACGCCACGAGTGGCGAGTTCGGAGGCCATGGAATTCCGGGGTTCAGTGGAGGTTCAGAGCAGGGTCCGACGACGCCGTCTTCCGGGGATAGGTGCTCCCGGCAGCGGAACCCGCTCTGCGCCAACCAGCGGGCAGGCGAGCGAAGCGGCCCAGTATAGGAATCGCAACGGCGTCGATCCATCGAGGCGTCTTCCGCCCCAGTTTGCGCTCCCGTCGCGCTTGTGTATCGTCAGTCACGGCCAATCCTGGTCCGACGTAGGTTCACGGTCTCTCGCAGGGAGATCCCACACAGATGATGAAGTCACTACTCGCCCTATTCGTTGCCGTTGCCGCCAGCACGTCCGTCGTCGCCCAGGTCGATGCCACGGGCGCTGCCACCGATGAAGCCAAGGCGATCGCACAGCAGCTACCCTCGTACCCGCTCACGACCTGTCCGGTGAGCAAGGAACCGCTCGACTCCATGGGCAAGCCCATGGACATGCTGCACGAAGGACGGCTCGTCCGCTTCTGCTGCAAGAGCTGCGTGAAGGAGTTCAAGAAGGACCCGGCTCCGATCTTCAAGGCGATCGACGAAGCGGTCATACAGGCGCAGAAGCCGACCTACGCGCTGACGAAGTGCCCCGTGAGCGGTGAGGAGCTCGGCTCGGCGGGCGAGCCCTTCGACATGGTGCACGGCACTCGCCTCGTGCGGCTGTGCTGCAAGGACTGCGTGAAGGGCTTCGAGAAGGATCCGGCGAAGGCGATGGCGCAGATCGACGCCGCGCTGATCGAAGCGCAGAAGAAGACCTATCCGCTGACCACGTGCGTCGTGAGCGGCAAGCCCATCGAAGGCGCGGGTGTGGATCACCTGTACGGCACGCACCTCGTCCGCTTCTGCTGCGAGAAGTGCGAGCCCGCGTTCGAGAAGGAGCCGGCCAAGTTCATGGCCCAGCTCGACAAGGCGCCGAAGAAGAACTGAGCGCTCCACGCGGGGCGCGGGAGATCGATCCACCGGGGTCGACTCCCGCGGGTGGGGGGATCCACCGATGTCCCGCCGCGTCTTCAATCCGCGCAACCCGCTGCTCTCGCGCTGGCTCGAGTCCTTCGAGGCTCCGCTGGCCGAGCTCGAGATCAGCGAGGAGCGCGCGCGCAGCGCGCTCTCGGAGAACGACAGCCCTGACCTGCCGTTCCGCTGGAGCCTGAATCCCTACCGGGGCTGCCAGCACGCGTGCGCGTACTGCTATGCGCGACCGACG
>Ga0111538_10009125_pt1 | contig 13258 bp, 13 predicted proteins | sample SoiMethybrSBSTD1_FD_79669 | JGI IMG/M metagenome (GOLD analysis project Ga0111538, IMG submission 79669) | Bulk soil microbial communities from a Populus tree surrounding site in Tennessee, USA - Soil MetaG P. TD hybrid SBSTD1 (version 2)... | ecosystem: Environmental > Terrestrial > Soil >...
GTTGGTGCGCGCAAGGCTGATGCATACGGTCAGCATGTTATTAATACAATAGTGCCCGATCTTGTTGCTGCACAGTATACTATTGTCAGTGGTGGTGCTCGTGGTATTGATACCATGGCACATGAAGCAACAATACGTTGTGGTGGTAAAACTATTGCAATACTTGGTTCAGGATTATTAATGCCGTATCCGCTACAAAATAAAAAATTATTTGAAACAATTGTTGATAATGGTGGCGCGTTGGTAAGTTCTTTTCCTTTAACCATGGAGGCATTGCCGGGGCATTTTCCTGCGCGTAACCGTATTATTACCGGATTATCGCGCGGATGTTTGGTGGTGCAAGCGGCAGAAAAAAGTGGTGCATTAATTTCTGCGCATTATGCAATGGAACAGGGCAGAGAAGTGTTTGCAGTGCCAGGGCCATTTGATAATGAATTGAGTGCTGGTTGTAATACATTAATTCAAAATGGTGCAAAACTTGTTATGAAGAGTGCTGATATATTAACTGAATTTGGCGATCGCGTCATTATACCGCAAACAACTCAGACAATGATTAATTTTAATAATGTTCCTCATGAATCAGGCGTTAAAACGCCTGATATTATTAATTATTCTGCACAGCAGAAACTTATTATAGCTGCATGTAAACAGCCAGCATCTTTTGATGCAATTATTAATACTACACAGTTAACTGTTGAAGCAGTTCAAGCAGAGTTGTTTAATTTGCAACTTGATGGAGTTGTTGAGCAAGATTTTACCGGTAGATGGGTTGCACAATAACAATGAAGAGAAAAATCTTGTTATTTTTTTGTATACTCTTATTTATTGCGAGTGTATTAACTATTATATCTATGCATCGCAATTCTGATGCACAACAATTAAAAAAAATTATTATTGTAACAACTACAAGTATGCTTGCCGATGCAGTGCGTATGATTGTACGTGATGTTGATGGAGTTGTTGTGTATGGATTAATGGGCCCTGGTATTGATCCTCATATGTACCGTGCACGGGAAAGTGATGTGCATACATTAGCGGCAGCAGATGTGGTTGTTTATAACGGCTTGCATTTAGAAGGTAAGATGGGACAAGTATTGCAAGGTATGAACCGTTTTACTGCTGTAATTAATGCATCACACGCACTTACAAAAGAACAGCTGCGTTGTGCAGAATTTGAAGATTTATATGATCCGCATATATGGTTTGATGTATCATTGTGGATTAAGGTGGTGCGGTATATTCAGGAGAGTATCATTGCAATTGATTCTGAACATGCTGATATCTATATAAAAAATGGTGATGAATACTGTGCACAATTGAAAGAACTGCATACCTCTATTAAGCAACGTGTGAATGAAATTGATGAGCATAAGCGAATCTTAGTTACTGCGCACGATGCATTTGGTTATTTTGGTGATGCATATGGTTTTACGGTGATGGGACTACAAGGGTTAAGCACTGATGGTGATATTAGCACTAAAGATATTCAACAGCTGGCTGATTATATTGTAGAAAAACAAATTCCCGTTATTTTTGTTGAATCATCAATTCCACAACGTTCACTAATGGCAGTGCGCAATGCGGTTGCAGCACGTGGGCACAATGTTACGATAGGCGCTGAACTTTATTCTGATGCACTTGGTGATAACACAACGTCAGCATTATCATACATTGGCATGGTAAAATATAATGTTGATACAATTGTTGATGCATTTATGAGTTACCCTTCCGTCTAAACCAACATTAAGTTGATTGTTATTTCTTAATTGATCTTATTCCAAGTTCATTGATTGAAGAATTTTTGTTTTAACAAAATGATAAAAATTCAGGAAGGGTGTGGTAATTAAATAATAAAATATGATGTGCTTGGGTATGAGTTCTTCTCTAATAAATTCAACATTAGTATTAGTTAAATGAATACCCTTAATATGTTCATTAAGATATTCATCTATATCGGTTACATTGTAATCATCATAATCTGAGTATATTTTTTGAATATTACGTAAAGCCTTTTTTATTAAATCATTAATTTCTAAATAACGTTTTTGTTGTCTATATAATCTTACGAGATGCATATAATTCCATACATGTTTATCGTATAATTGAATAGATTCCTTTAATAGTTGTTCTTCTATTTCGGGATCATTTTTTTTTCCATCAGAATAAGACCAAGATGCTACGTATTTAAGCATTGAATTGATTTCATTAGAACTGGTGTGAAGAGTTTTTATTTGATGTAATAACATATCATCAATGCCACCTAATTGATATTCATACACATGTGCAAGGATTATAAGGGCTATTTGATTATTAGGATCAACATTAAGGGCGTTTTCAAGGCATGCAATACTTTTTTCATAGTCGACAATTGGAACAACGATGATAGCAATAGCTAATTTTATCCATAATTCAATATCATTGGACGTATGTTTTAGTTGTTCTTCAACAAGATTATAGAGATCTTTATGATTGCGATTTTTTTTTAATATATTTATTTGTGATAATAAATCATTCATTCTAAACTTTCGTGGTGTCAATAAAATTATTAAAAATTCGACCAAAATTGCTGATAAAGGCATTAACACTTATAGCTTCACCACTTTGTATAAAACATCTAATTTCTACGTTATCAATTCCATTAATTTTGACTCTTAATTGATTAGGGCCTTCTTGCAAAAGGCCTTTTTTATCTAAGGTCATAATAGTATTATATAGTGAATCCATAATTGTTTCTTTATCTTTTCCCAATGCTAGGATACCATCTTTTTCATGTTCTTGTGAAAATATGTGATCTTTATATCTTGTTATTGTAGATCTTAGATCTTCTTTAATATTGCGAATAATGCCTTTGCTGCCACCTGTGCTGGCAGGCATAATTTGCTTAGCTGTGGATTTACCACATTGAATACTTTTATTTTTAGCTATTCTGTTATCGACATTCGTTTTTACACTCGATGCAGTGCTACTTGATCCAGATTGTTTAAGTTTATTAGATTTTACTGTTGCCTTAAACAACAACCCCTCAGGGGTTGTAAGATATTTTTGTGGATTGGCCCAAGAACTTTTTTTGGCAAAAGTAATGCCTTTTTGTTTGATGGTGTTGCAAAATTTTCCTAATCCACCAAGCAATTTGCCTTGAACTTTATATCCCACTACAAATGCAGTACCACCTTTAATAGCATCGCGTAATGTTATTTCTTTTTTATTGATCGCATCAATAATATTGTTTAATGGTTCAGCGTATTTATTCCATTTATCTTTTGCATGGTCAACATTGCTGAGTGCTGTTATGCCAATATCAGCAACGTTATACAGTACTTTGGATAATTGATACATAAGAACTTGTTTACCAGCTACTATGTTGACGGTTGCTTCAATAGGATGATGTAAAAGATCAGTGACTGCCGTGTATGCACCAAGGGCAGCACCTTCTGCAATTGCTTGGCCATAATCCAGTAGCGTCCAACAGAAATCTGCAATGTTCATGGCTTTATCAGTGATACCTTCATGATTGTAATCATTCATTGCTACGGTAAAATCGATTAATGCTTCTTGATGATCATATAAAAGTGAATTGGATGGCAAACTATCAATGTGGTCAAGGAGATCTAAAGATTCTTGATGAAGAGCTTGATGCAACTGATGACCATAACACTGAGTAAAATGAGTTGTATCATGACTGTATTTATTAAGTAGTTGTTGAGCATTATTATTGAGATTGTATGATTTGTTTGCATATCGTAAGGCATAATCACCTTTAGTCATATCATTGAATGCATCTATTCGTTTTTCAAAAGCTTTTGATAAAGAAGGTATATGTGCGTGATAGATATCACCTAATGCTTTATATTCAGTGTGCTGTTGATGAAAAGTTTCAATTGAGTGATCTCTCCACGCAGGTTCTTTGTAGGTGGGAGCTTCATTTTTAAGAGTACTTAATTGATTGTATAAATAGTGAATCCGCTTTTGTAATCCACGACAATAAGTGCCTTTGATTGTGTAATAAACTTTTTGTGCAATATTAAGATTTTTTAGTTGCGCATGTAATTGCTGTATAGTGCATTTATAACTTGAATACGTTTGAGCAAATTTTACAAATTCATCAAACATGTATAAACAGCGTTGGTTTAATATTTCTTTTTCTGTGTATTCATGCGCAGTAAAATGATTTTGAAAATCATGTTTTGTATATCTACTAAAATGAGACTTATGGGTAAGTGATGTATCAATATTATTCCATGCTTTATCATAAGAATAATCACAATGAGATTTATTTTCTCTAATCTCTCTGCAGTGTGTTTGATTTGCAAAGCTTCCAACAAGCATTACATGATCATGTTGTGTGTAAATAGGTGTGCATAGTAAAACAGAAAAAAATAGTATGAAGATTTGAAATTGTTTATATGGTATATTCATGTAAGCTCTTTCTTTTTTTAAGTAAAAATAGTTTAAAATAGTTTTATCATAATGTCTTATTTTTTTGGCGATAACTGTGCTGGAAGTAAAAACATGAAAAATATATCAAAAATACCAGCGTTAGATGTTTCTCATCTTACGGTTTCATATAATAACAATCAGGTTTTAGTAGATGTATCTGTTACGGTACCGCAGGGAGTAATGCTTGGTATTATTGGCCCTAATGGTGCAGGTAAAACAACATTTATTAAAGCACTACTTGGCTTACTGTCGATTGCTGCAGGGGGCGTGACAATTTTAGGAACAACAATCAAAAATGCACAAAAAGAAATTGCATATGTTCCGCAGCGCAGCGCTATTGATTGGGATTTTCCTATAACCGTATTTGATATGGTATTGATGGGTTGCTATGGAAAATTAGGTTGGTTTAAGCGGCCTGATGAAACTCATTATAAAGAAGTATATCAATCTCTTAACGCCGTAGGCTTAGAAGACTATGCAGATAAACCAATTGGTACACTTTCCGGTGGGCAGCAACAGCGAGCTTTTTTGGCTCGTGCATTGATGCAAGATGCGCAAGTTTATTTTTTAGATGAACCATTTGCAGGTGTTGATATTCCGACTGAAAAAATTATTATTGCATTGTTCAAAAAATTACGTGATCAAGGAAAAACAGTCATTGTTGTTCATCACGATTTATCAACCGCATCAACCTATTTTGATTGGGTGATGTTACTTAATAAAAAATGCATAGCATGCGGGCCCATTGATGAAGTTTTTGTGCCTCAATACCTGAATCATGCATATGGTAATATTGCAGCATTGTGTGCACGGAATGAGCAACAACAATCACGTGATGGCATATGAGTTATACACTATTAGTGGTGTTACAGGGTGCAGTATTGTTGGGCATAATAGCAGGAGCATTGGGTACGTTTGTGTTGTTGCGTCAACAGAGTTTACTTGGTGATGCAATATCGCATGCAGCATTGCCGGGCATTGTGCTCATGTTTTTGTGTACGCACAGTAAAAATCCATGGATACTTTTGTGCGGCGGTGCGCTTGCAGGGGTCATTGGCGTGATGTGTATGCATTATATAGTTGCACGCACGACACTTAAAAAAGATGCTATCTTGGGCATTATATTATCAGTTTTTTTTGGATTTGGTCTTGTATTAATGACCGTAGCCCAAAAAATTCCAACAAGTAATCAGGCAATTTTAAGTAAGTTTTTATTTGGTAATGTAGCAACATTACTTGAGCAAGATATTATCATTATTACAATACTTGCAGTTATTATAGGCATCGTGTTTACAATGTGTTGGAAAGAAATCACCGTATACGTTTTTGATCCTATCTTTACGCAGTTAATTGGTTATGTTCCGCGCACAATAGAATTAGTGCTTACAATACTTCTTGTGCTTGCTATTGTTATTGGTTTGCAGACAGTTGGCGTTGTGCTCATGAGTACTATGCTTATTGCTCCCGCTGCTGCAGCGCGCCAATGGACTGAACGCTTATTGCCTATGGTAATACTTGCAGGCTTTTTTGGTGGGTGTTCAGCAGTTATTGGTGTGTATACAAGTTATGTTATTGATCATGTACCAACTGGCCCTGCAATTGTTGTTGCAGCAAGTTGTATCGTTGCAATTTCATTGTTGTGTGGTCCGCGCAGAGGAGTTGCGCGATGACAATGTTGCATGTTGAGATTATGCTCATTGCCATTGTAGCATCAGTTACCTGTTGTTTACCCGGAGTATTTTTGGTTCTGCGCGGTGTTGCCATGATGAGTGATGCAATTAGTCACGCTATATTACTCGGCATTGCAGTAATGTTTTTGATAGTTAAACGGTTAGATTCACCATTATTAATTATTGGTGCATCGTGCGCTGGGATATTGACGGTGATATGCACGGAGATGATTATTCGCAGCAAGCGCTTAAAAAAAGATGCAGCAATTGGGTTGGTATTTCCGCTGTTTTTTTCTGTGGGCGTTATTATAATTTCGCAATATGCGCGTAATGTCCACCTTGATGTTGATATGGTATTATTGGGCGAACTGGCGTTTGCGCCATTTAATCGCCTTGTATTACAAGGCATAGATTGCGGGCCTTATGTTTTATGGGTTATGAGTGTAGCATTGCTTATTAATGCGTTCTTTGTACGATTATTTTACAAAGAATTGGTGATCACCACTTTTGATGCCACTTTGGCGACCCTGACCGGCTTTTCTCCGCTCTTTTTTTATTATGCCCTCATGATTGTGACAAGTATCACGGCCGTTGCTACCTTTGATGCGGTGGGCTCTATTATGGTGGTTGCTTTGATGATTACCCCAGCAGCTAGTGCATATCTGCTAACCCAGAGGGTCAGTGATATGCTGATAATGAGTGTCTCGCTGGCAGCTTTTTCAGCCATTTTTGGTTATATAGCTGCATTATATGCTGATGTTTCTATTGCCGGTTCTATTGCCTCCATGACGGGGGTTTTCTTTATTGCAGCCCTATTATGGTCTAAAAAAATAGAGCCTATTATTACTATATTTTTAAATGTTCAAGTTGATAATTTTATCAAAAACTGATACGATATATACCATATTCTTTTGTTTGTAAAAATAATTTATTTGGGGTCTTATAGTGAATAAAAAATATTTGGTATATAGCGGATTAATGATGCTTTTAATGGCAAGTCAGCCTTCTTTTTCCATGGGTAAGAAATTAGTACTTAATGGTGCAAAGCTTATCGGAGGCGGTACAGGGATTTATTGGGGTTTATCTGCTGCCAATGAAAAGTATAATACGTACAATAATATTGAGCGTAAATTAGCTGAAGTTGTTAGGGTCGGAGATTTATTTCCAGAAGAAATACAAAAAGAGTTACTGCGTAAGGGGGCTATTGCGGCAATAGCAGCTCCTGTTGAGGTTGAAAAGTTTGCGAGAAAAAGAATGAAAGAGTTGAATGTTGCTGGCGCTCAGTCAATGCCAGTGGTATGTGTTGTTTCTGGTACTTGGGCTGTTCGGGGAGGTAAGGCATTGCGTGCTGGTATGAAGGAGGTAATGGAATTAAATGCTGCTTTGACGTATAAGCCATTGCTTTTAGAGCAGTATAAGCAATTATTACAAAAGCGTTCCCAGTTGAATGATTATATTACTAAAAAGAATAGAGGTAGTACATTAGCAACATTTTTTTTGGGTGAACCAAAATATTCAAAAGAAGACCTTATTATAGTAGATACACATCTTGATGAATTAAAAAAATCGATTGATCAATTAGATCGGATTATTAAACGTGATACTATAATTTTGGGTCATGAGGCGGGGCATTGTATTAATGAAGACTATAAAAAGAAAATCTATGCTTCAGCAGTGATTCCTGTTGGTGTTCAAGCAGTATCTTCGACTATTTCATCTACTTTTAATAAAGTGCTTGGGATTAAAAATCCAAAAACATGGTTGCGAACTTTATTCCGTTCTTCTGGAGCGGTAGTAAGTATAGTGCCAAAATTATATATTAGTTCGTTGGCTATGATTCCTTATAGTAGGTATATTGAAACAAATGCTGATGATTTTGCTTGTAAAACGGCAAAATCAGTTGAAGAGCTTGAAGCATTTCGCGATTTTTTTAAAAAGGAAGAAGATGATCTATTAAAGAAAATAGAAGAAACGGTGTCGGTTCAGAGTGAAGAAGAGGGAGAGAAATTATTGCGTTGGATACAGTGGAAGACTGATCCTGACCACCCGCATCTGGGCGATCGTGTTAAGCATATACAAGAGTATATCGATCAGAGGAACAAGAACCCCAAAGTGGAATAAAAGCCAACTTCGCTTTGCGTTATTATGAGAAATGCCGTATAATTATGTATATTTCTCCTATTGAATATAAACAATTATGTATATTTTATTAGTTTTTTAGGATGTTGTCATGCCAGTACCAAAACGGAAACGCTCCAGAGCACGCCGTGATTCGCGCTTTGCAAATAAGGGCATTAAAGTTAAAGCAATAGCAAACTGTCTTAATTGCAAGGTTACTATTGTTCCGCATACCGCATGTAAAGAGTGTGGTTTTTATAAAGGTGTTAAAGTTTTAGTAACTAAAGCAGATAGAAAAGTTAAACGCCTGGCTTTAAAAGCAGCAAAAGCACCAGTAAAAAAATCATCTGAAGAGGCACAATCTGAGTAAGTTGAATGTGTATAAGGGGACTTTATAATGATTGCGGTTGATGTTATGGGGGGCGATTATGCTCCACAAGAAGCTGTTCAAGGCGCATTAGCTGCAGCACAAAAGGGAGTTCCCCTTATTTTATTTGGAAATCAGGATAAAGTGATGCCATTATTGGCGCATTATTATCCTCGCTGGCGATCCCTTCCCATTGAACTTGTCCATTGTTCTGATGTTATTGATATGGATGAAGATCCTCTGCGCGGTGTGTTACGAAAAAAAGATTCCTCTATTTTTCGTGGATTGCAAGCCGTGCATTCTGGCAAAGCCCAAGCTTTTGTTTCTGCTGGTAACTCAGGAGCAGTAATGGCGGCAGCTACTATAGTTGTTGGTCGTGTTCCGGGTGTTATGCGCCCTGCAATTGGTACATTTTTACCAACCACGCATGGTTCTTTATTTTGTCTTGATCTTGGAGCAAATCCTGATTGTAAAGCCGAATATTTGGTTCAGTTTGCGTATATGGGGTATGCATATGTACGTCTTATTAAGCATATTGCGCAACCGCGTATTGCCTTGCTTTCTAATGGCCATGAATCATACAAAGGTTCAGCGTTGGTAAGAAAAGCTTTTGATTTATTATCGCAAACAGATCTTGAATTTATTGGCAATATTGAATCGCGTGATATTTTTTCTGGGCGTGCTGATGTTATAGTAACTGACGGATTTACGGGAAATGTATTACTTAAAGGCATTCAAGGCACTGCAAAGGCGGTTATGGATTGGATGAAGGAAGAAGCATCACGTTCTTTGTTATTAAAATTATTACTGGGATTTGCGTATCCTGTATTAAGTCGTGTTAAAAAGAAAGTAGATTATGCGCGTACTGGTGGCGCTCTGTTGTTAGGAGTGAATAAACCGGTGGTTATTGCGCATGGGTCATCTAAAGAGCAGGCAATTATGCAAGCAATTGTTTTTGCACAAAAAACCGTAGAACAAAAAATTATTCCAACATTTAATGAAACATTAAAAATGTTGTTGGAAAAGGGTACAGCTTCTCTCAAAGCAGCGCAGCAAACAGCTGTTGCACAGCAAATACAACCATAATATACTTTGTTCCTCTTCCGCATGAAGCTTCAGAGGGACTTACGTAAGACTATAAAAGAGTCTGTGACTTTATTTTTTTATGAAGGTATGGTACGTTGCTGTAGCTCATTACGTGATATATATTCATGATAATGTGCATGTGTAGAGTAATACTATGTTTAACACTAACAATTTTATCGTGGAGCTTATATATGGTTAATCACAAGATCACTAAAGCTAATTTTTTTGATGTTATTTCTAAATCAGTGTTTGCGCAGAGCAGACATTTTTTTATGGTCTTATCGGTATTAGCAGTGTTGGTTGGATTGTTTTTTTCATATAGGTTGTGGGTTGCAAAAAGGGAGCAAGCAGCGCAGTATGATTTTAGTGCTTTGATAGCAGAATATGATACAATGTCACGCGAAAAAAATCCGCAATGGGCGCCATTGCTTGAGAAATTTGAAAAAAGTTATGAAAAACATTCAAGTTCATCATTGTTGCCATATTATCAGAGCTATAAAGTAAATATTTTGTTAAAACAAGGTGATAAAAGCACCGCGTTAACAACGTTGGATACTATGATAGCGAATATGCAATCTTCGCCTATTGTTGCATTGTATGAAATGGAAAGAGCGCTTATTAAAATGGATTCTGCTGATGCAGAAATGAATGTTATTGGATTGACTTCATTAAAGATGTTAGCAGAAGACACTAATAATATATTTCGTGATAGTGCGCAATTTTATTTAGGGCGGTATTATTGGGCAACAGATCAAATTGAATTGGCGCATACGGTGTGGCAACAACTTGTTGATGAACAGCGTGATGAAAAAATAGCAGCGTCACCATGGGTAAACCAGGTACAAGAATTATTGAAACTGACGATTGTTTAAGTAGAGAATATTTATGAGTACAGATAAGCAGGTGCGCGTTCGTTTTGCACCATCACCAACAGGACATTTACATATTGGTGGGTTAAGAACTGCATTATTTAATTGGCTTTTTGCGCGTCATCACGGTGGCGCGTTTTTGCTGCGCATAGAAGATACTGATCTTGAACGTTCAACGCAGGAATATCGTGATTCAATTTTACAATCATTTGCATGGACACAATTAGAACATGATGAAGAAATTGTTACACAAAGTGAACGAATCGCTGAACATCAACGAGTAGCGCAACAATTAATTAATGAAGGCAAAGCTTACCGTTGTTTTTGCTCACCAGAAGATGTTGCTGCGCGTTATACGCAAACAACACAGGGTGATGCCTTTGTTATGTATGATGGTTATTGTCGTGATCGTGGTGTGCAGCCTGGTGATGAAAATAAACAGCATGTTGTTCGCTTTAAGCTTCCTGCAGATCGTACGGAAGTTTCGTTTAATGATCTCATAAAAGGTACTATTACCATTAGTCTTGATCAATTGGATGATTTTATTATTCTCCGTTCTGGCGGATATCCAATGTATAACTTTGTGGTGGTTGTCGATGATATTTTTATGAGAATCACGCATATTATTCGCGGTGAAGAACATATTATTAATACACCAAAACAAATTTTGTTGTATGAGGCATGCGGTAAGCCTGCGCCAGAATTTGGCCATCTTCCGCTTATTTTAGGGCCAAGCGGTGATAAATTAAGTAAGCGTGATGGTGCAACATCGGTAATTGAATATCGTCGTGAAGGGTATCTTCCTCATGCGTTATTGAATTATTTAGCACGTCTTGGTTGGTCGCATGGTGATCAAGAAATTTTTTCTTTATCAGAACTGATTGAACATTTTTCATTGAATACTATTGGTAAAAAAGGTGCAATTTTTGATTTTGAAAAGCTTGCATGGGTTAATAGTGTTTATTTAAAAAATATGACAGCAGAAGAATTATTTGATGCTATTGTGCATGATGCTGATACACATTTTGCAACACGTTTTTCATGGGATATTGATACCATTAAACACGTTATTGTATTGTATAAAGAACGAGTAAAAACATTAAAAATGCTTGTTGATGAAGTACTGCTTGTGCATAATGGTCCACGTGAATATCATCAAGAAGATATGCAAAAATGGATTGTCTCTGATACACAGATGCATCTTGATGCGGTTATTGGTTCTTTGGAACAACAAGAAACATTGACTCATGATGGTTGTGCAGCTTTAGCAAAAGAAATAACAGCAGCGCTTAATATTAAATTGGTAACATTGTTACAACCAATTCGTCTTGCATTATTAGGGAAAGCTTCTGGTCCCGGTGTATTTGATTTACTCGCTATGATAGGAAAGGTAGAGAGTATTGCTCGTTTGAAGGCACTACGTGCTAGTTTATAAAAGACCTAACGTATAAATATAAGGGTTTGCATATGAAAATAGCATTACTGTTTCCTGGATATGGTAGTCAATATGTTGGCATGGGTAAAGAATTGTATGATGAATATCGCATTGTACAAGAATATTTTGAAGAAGCATCAAATTGTTTAAACACTAACTTTGTTAAATTATGTTTTGCATCTTCAGATACTGAATTAGGTAAGTTAGTTAATGCATATACAGCATTATTTTTGGTCAGCAGTGCAACGTATGCATTATTAAAAGAAAATGGCATGGAACCGGATATTGTTACTGGATACAATAATGGTGAAACTGCAGCGCTTTTTGCTGCAGGATGTTTTAGTTTTCCTGATGGTTTATATTTATTGAACAAATTTTGTTCATTTTATCAAGAAGTTGTTGATGGAATGGATGTTGATCTTATTCATATTACCGGCGTTGCGACTAAAACTGTTGAAGATTTGTGTTCACGCGTTAGTGGTGCTAATGGAAAAGCTTTTGTTGCGATATATAACAGCCCAACAGATCATATTGTTGCGGGAAATCGTGATCAGCTTGCACAAATAAGTGATGCTATCGATGGGCAACAAGGGACCGTTGAATATATTGGCGTAGAAGCTGGTTTACATGGTGAGTTGATGAACTCTGTTGTAGAACAATTTAAAATTTATCTTGAAAAAGTTGATTTTAATGATTTACGCATACCGTTAATTAGTGGTATTGATGGTACAATAATAACACAAGGGGTGGACGTTAAAGATCGTTTTATTCGTCATATTAATTCCCCGTTAATGTTTGGTGCGGTAATGCGCGCACTTGCTGATTATGATTGTATTATTGTTGCAACGCCGGGTGGTATTTTATATGAGATGGTGAAACAACAATATCCTGAAAAAACCGTTATATCAATTGCAAAAAAAGAAGATATTGACACACTTAAAGAAATGATAAAAAAAGAATACGAAACAATGGGATCTACTGATGGCAATTGAAATAAAAGAGACAGCTGATAAAATTATTTTTATCATTGCTGATAAATTACACATTGATGCTGCAACAATACAACCAAGTTCAACATTACAGGATCTTGGTGCTGATTCGCTTGATATGGTTGATATTATTATGAAAGTTGAAGAAGAGTTTGGCATTGAAATTAATGATGAAGATGCTGAAAAAATTCATAATGTCCAAGATGTTATTAATTATGTTCATGAATTGCGGACGAAGTAATTAAAATGTAACGCCGCCTTTCAACCATACACTTGCTTGTCCCATA
>Ga0111538_10009126_pt1 | contig 13257 bp, 10 predicted proteins | sample SoiMethybrSBSTD1_FD_79669 | JGI IMG/M metagenome (GOLD analysis project Ga0111538, IMG submission 79669) | Bulk soil microbial communities from a Populus tree surrounding site in Tennessee, USA - Soil MetaG P. TD hybrid SBSTD1 (version 2)... | ecosystem: Environmental > Terrestrial > Soil >...
TTCCTGTCTGAGAAACAGGCTATTAAGGTAGTAGGTAAGGTGAAAAAGGGTGAAGAATTAGTGGAGTTGGTGGAAAAATTCCAGCCTTCATTACTTATTGTCGATTATAATTCTCCCGGATATGTTGCCTTAGATGATATACGAAATGCAATGGCGAGTTCTTCCAAAACCAACGTCCTCATTTTGTCCTCCGATAATAACAAGACAAGTATACTTGAAGTGTTACGACTTGGTGTTAAAGGATACATAACGAAGGAGTGTAGCCTTGAGGAAGTAGGCATGGCCGTTCAAGCAACAGCGAAAGGAGAAAAGTTTTTTTGCCATAAGGTCCTTGACATCATTATGGAAAAACATTTTAGAGTAGCTCAGGAAAGTGAACCAACAGTACTAACAACACGGGAAACTGAAATTCTAAAGTTGATTGCGCATGGACATTCGACGCAGGTTGTTGCTGATGCATTATTTCTAAGTCCTCATACTGTTCAAACTCATCGTAAAAGCATAATCAAAAAACTGAACATCAAATCACCCACTGAATTTGTGATTTACGCGATGGATTTAGGACTTCTGAAACCGCGCTAAAACCAACCCACTAACTAGGCGTTTTTTGCCTCAATTGATTCTGATCTACCCTGTAGAGGGTATATAAATTAGCCTCCACAAGCGATTGATGCGCGAACGTGCGCGAACCACCTTTGCATCATTAAAATCAATCTAAAACCAGCAATTCGATGAACCATATTTACGATCATAGAAAATTAAAAGCATTTGTTTTCGCTTCCCTGATAATGCTTTCAGCTGCCGTCGCCCTGGCTCAGCCAGGAGGTATTCACGGAACAATTTCTACGTCGGATGGAGCCGCGGCTGAGTATGTAAACGTGTCGATAAAGGGCACAGACAAAGGCACGACCACGGATGCCAACGGAAAATTTGAAATCCGTAAAGTTTCACCTGGTACACACATTCTTTTGGCAAGCTTCGTAGGTTTTACTCCCATTGAAAGGCTGGTTGTAGTGCAAAGCGGAAAAACCAGCACGGCGGATTTTGTACTGAATGAAACATCAGCGCAATTGTCAGAGGTAGAGGTGAGGGGAGAACGCGACGGATACAAACTTGATGCCCCGTCTAATAGTCTTCGCCTTCAGTCTACGTTGTTGGAGACACCTCAGAACATTCAAATCGTTACGAAAGACATATTGAAGGACCAGCAAGTGATCAGCATGAGCGATGGTCTGATCCGAAATGTCAGCGGTGCCGTCAGAATGGAACACTGGGGAGATTTGTATACTAACATTGTTGCTCGCGGGTCACAAATCCAGGCATTCCGAAATGGTTTTAATGTTGTGAATTCCTATTGGGGTCCTTTAACCGAGGATATGAGTTTTGTTGACCACATCGAATTTATAAAAGGTCCTGCAGGATTCATGCTAGCCAACGGTGATCCTAGTGGCCTTTATAACGTCGTCACAAAAAAGCCCTCCGGTCAGACCAAGGGAGAAGTTTCCTTTACGCTGGGCAGTTTTGACCTTTACAGGACAGCGCTGGATTTAGACGGAAAACTGTCCAAGAATGGAAAACTTTTATATCGTCTGAATGTGTCGAGCCAAAGCAAAAAATCACATCGCGCAAATGAATTTAATAACCGGTATGTAGTGGCACCGGTTTTATCCTACCAATTTGACGAGCGGACGAAAATCACTTTTGAATATACCTATCAACGTGCTAAAATGAGCGATGTAGGTTCGTACTATGTCTTTTCAACCGAAGGATACGCTACACTTCCACGAAATTTCACATCGTTACCTACCGGAATGCCGGCGACGGTTATCAATGACCACAGCTTCCTTGTAAACCTGCAACACGATTTGAACAAGGACTGGAAGATTACAGCACAATTGGCGCGTTTTATCTATTACCAGGTTGGAAGTTCAATGTGGCCAGGTGCCGTAAATCCCGATGGGACCATGTTGCGCGCTACCAGCAGTTGGGATGCTGAAAGCACGATGAATATGGGACAGGTATTTTTGCATGGCGATGTTACTACTGGAACAATTCGTCATCGAATACTGGCCGGCGTTGATGTAGCCAACAAGCAATACTATGCTGATTGGGGGCAGTACCACATGCTGGATTCTCTAGGGGCAGAGTTCAATACCTTGGATCCCAACTATGGCGTACCGGTTAATGGATATCCACGGTTTGACTACTCGACACCGTTGGAAGAAAGAGCTCAGGCCGTTGGCGGTTTAATGGATCAGCGTTACAGTGGAATATATGCTCAGGATGAGTTAGGATTGGCCGATAACAAGGTTAGGCTTACCGTTGCAGGACGTTACACCTACGTAAGCCAGTCGGAGTGGGGTGACGAAGCCAAGACGGCCAAACATTTTACACCTCGGGTCGGACTAAGCGTGTCGATAGACAAATTGACCTCTGCCTACGCATTGTATGATCAGGCATTTGTTCCTCAAACCGGAAAGCTAAGCAATGGCGAGCGTGTTCAACCCATCACTGGAAACAATATGGAAATTGGTGTAAAAAGGGATTGGGCAAATGGCAAATGGAACAGTACTTTATCGATTTACAGAATCCTTAAGAACAACGAGCTGGTTGCGGATCCAAACGCAGCTCCGTCAGACGGTTTGAGTATAGAGCTGGGACAGAAACGATCACAGGGTGTCGAATTTGACTTGAGGGGTCAAATCATCACTGGCCTTAACCTGACGGCTAACTATGCTTATACGGATTCCCGCGTGATCGAAGTCGCCGAAGGTATTACCGATGTAGAAGAAGGAGATATTGTCCCAGGATATGCTAAACACACCGTCAATACATGGTTGAGCTACAAAATCCAAAACGGTGCTTTGAAAGGGACTGGCATTTCTACCGGCTTCACTTACCTCAATGGAAGAGAAACTTATTGGGATCCTTCACCCGATCCGAACCAAAATCTCCCGGCTTATTTTAAGCTCGATGCTGGCCTGTTCTGGGAAAATGATAATCTGAGGATCACGGCAAATGTGTTCAACATACTCGATGAGTACTTGTACAGCGGGTCTTATTATTCCTGGCTCAACGCCTACTATTGGCAAACCGATCCTCCGAGAAATATAAGGTTTAGCATCGGTTACAAGTTTTGAGGAGAGACAGTAAGTGCCGAATGAAATTTAAGAAATCAATAGGTAGAATTCACTTGTGGCTCGGACTATCGTCCGGGCTACTGGTGTTTATTATAGCAATAACGGGTTGTATTTACGCATTTCAGGAGGAGATTCAGAACCTGACACAACCCTATCGATTCGTCGAGCATCAAAAACTACCGGTGTTGCCGCCCTCAAAATTGAGAGCTATGGCCGAAAAGGAATTGCCAGGTAAAAAGATTCACGCCGTCTTGTATGCAAAACCAGGTAAGGCAGCTCAGGCGATCTTTTACAATGCTGATCCCCAATATTACTTCCTGGTTTACCTTAACCCTTTTTCCGGAAAAGTATTTAAAGTCAAGGACGCTCAGGCCGGGTTCTTTCCTTTTATTCTGGATGGGCATTTCTATTTATGGCTGCCCCACGAAGTTGGACAACCCGTGGTGGCCACCGCGACGCTGGTGTTTTTGGTGATGCTGATCTCTGGACTTATGCTCTGGTGGCCTAAGAACAAAAAAGCAACCAAGCAACGTTTTTCAATTAAATGGAGCGCGCGTTGGAGACGAAAGAATTATGATCTCCACAATGTGCTGGGATTTTATGCGACGTGGATTGCCATTATTTTAGCTGTGACAGGATTGGTGTGGGGCTTTGAATGGTTTGCACAAGGTTACTACAAACTGGCCGGAGGAGAGAAATCACTTTTGTACGCCGAGCCCAAATCGAACGCTACGTTCGCCTATCAATCTAATATTCCAGCGATCGATCGTCTCTACACAAGGATGAGGGAACAGAATCCAACGGCGGAGGTATTGGAAGTTCATATCCCGCAAACGTCTTCTTCTCCCATTGAAGTCAGCATTAACCCAGATGACGAAACTTATTGGCAGACGGAATATCGCTACTTTGATCAGTACACCCTTGAAGAACTTTCAGTCGGTCATATTTATGGAAAGTCTGCGAATGCCACCGTTGCCGACAATCTCATGCGCATGAATTATGACATTCATACGGGAGCTGTAATTGGGTTGAGCGGAAAAATCATAGCCTTCTTTGCGAGCCTGATTGTTGCTTCACTACCTATTACTGGATTTTACATTTGGTGGGGGAGGAAGCAGAAAGACAAGAAAAAAAAATTGGAAGAAGAGACGCAAACTTTAGGTCCTGAAAAGACGTCAACACAGAAGATAAAGAATCGGATAAAATTAGAGAGCGTCAAGAATTAGCGTCTGCTGAAAAAGTTGGAGAGACAAACCTTATTACCTTAATAAAGGGCTACATAGTTTATGTCCTACCTTATTACCTTATTAATGTGCAAAAATCTAAGATTAGCGCCGAGCAATCACCGCGTAATAATAAGCTAATAAGGTTGATACAAACATACTCGTACTGTTATTAAGGTAATAAGGTTCTTGAATTGCAAGGTAACTAATAATTGCTGAACGCATTTCTTTTCAGCGACTTCTATGGAACTTTTGCCTTTTCATCAGCCCTAATTAAAAAGCCCTGCATGTGCAGGGCTTTCATTATTCGTTTTATTGATAAACTTATCTTTTCTTTTTTGCGACTTTCTTCGCCGTTACTTTCTTTGCCGTTTTCTTTACTGCCTTTTTAGGTGCTGGACGTGCCGCCTTTTTTGCCACCACTTTCTTGGCAGTTTTCTTTGCTGATTTTGGAACAGATTTCTTTACGGCCTTTTTAGCTGGCTTAGCTTTCGCTTTAGGTAATATTTTCTTGACTACCTTTTTTACAACAGCCGAGACAGTTTCCGCCATACCCTTTTTAGGCGCTTCACTTTTTGTCGCAGATGCAAGTATACCCATGAGGTTAAGCGCAGATCCGGCTTTGAACCATTCAATCTGATTTTTATTATACGTGTGATTAACAAGGATACTGTCCTCGCCTCCATTTCTATGATGAAGGACTATGGTCAAAGGTTTTTCAGGCGTAAATTCAGTCAAACCGATCACGTCGAGCTTGTCGTCTTCCTGAATCTTGTTGTAATCATCCTTGTTGGCGAAAGTCAACGCCAGCATACCTTGTTTCTTCAAATTAGTCTCGTGAATTCGGGCAAAGGATTTTACCAGGATAACCCTGACGCCAAGGTGGCGGGGCTCCATGGCAGCGTGTTCTCGGGATGAACCTTCGCCGTAATTTTCATCGCCTACCACGATAGACCCGATGCCCTGTGCCTTGTAGTTGCGTTGTACTTTGGGTACTTCGTCGTATTGGCCGGTCATGGTATTTTTTACGCTGTTAATTTTTTCGTTGAAAAAGTTTGTAGCGCCGATTAAGAGGTTATTCGAAATATTATCAAGATGGCCGCGGTATTTCAACCACTTTCCTGCCATGGAGATATGGTCGGTGGTACACTTTCCTTTTGCCTTGATAAGCAATCTCAGACCCTTCAGGTCAGTTCCTTCCCATGCTTTAAAAGGTGCCAGCAACTGGAGCCGATCAGAAGAAGGGCTAACTTTCACCTGAACCTTGCTTCCGTCCTTCGCCGGTGCGACAAAGCCCGCATCTTTAACATCAAAACCTTGTGTCGGAAGTTCATCTCCCGTTGGAGGATCTAACCTCACTTGTTGGCCAGCCTCATTGATCAGGCTATCGGTAATCGGATTGAAAGTAAGATCACCGGCAATTGCCAATGCGGTTACAAGTTCGGGGGAACCAACAAATGCATAGGTATTGGGATTACCATCATTCCTCGATTGGAAATTCCTGTTGAAAGAATGTACGATCGTATTTTTTTCTTTTTTCTCAGCACCAACGCGGTTCCACATGCCAATGCAAGGGCCGCAAGCATTAGCAAAGACTTTTGCACCTATCCTGTCAAAGGTATCGATGAAACCATCGCGCTCGATGGTGTAACGAACTTGTTCAGAACCCGGGGTAATGGTGAACTCTGATTTTGTCTTAAGTCCTTTGTCGGATACTTGTTTGGCGAGACTCGCTGCCCGGGAAATATCTTCATAAGAGGAATTTGTACAAGAACCTATCAATCCTACTTCGATGTGTGTAGGCCAGCCGTTCCTCGCGGCCTCTTCTTTCATTTTTGAAATTGGCGTAGCTAAATCAGGTGTGAATGGACCGTTCAGGTGTGGTTCCAGCTCGGAAAGATTAATTTCAACAACCTGATCAAAATACTTTTCGGGATTTGCATATACCTCGGGATCACCGTTAAGATGTTCACGAATATTATTGGCCAGCTTGGATACTTCGGAACGACCCGTAGCGATCAGGTAGCGTTCCATGGATTCATCATAACCAAAAGTCGATGTTGTGGCACCAACTTCTGCTCCCATATTACAAATAGTGCCCTTGCCAGTACAGCTCATCGACGTCGCTCCTTCACCAAAATATTCGATGATCGCGCCGGTACCACCTTTTACCGTCAGGATTCCGGCAACCTTTAAGATAACATCCTTCGCAGAGGTCCATCCGTTTAACCGTCCCGTTAATTTTATCCCGATAAGTTTAGGGAATTTAAGTTCCCATGCCATACCGGCCATGACATCTACAGCATCGGCACCACCTACACCAATGGCTACCATTCCGAGGCCACCGGCGTTCACCGTGTGAGAATCAGTTCCGATCATCATTCCTCCGGGAAACGCGTAATTCTCCAACACAACCTGATGTATGATCCCTGCTCCGGGTTTCCAGAAACCCAGCCCATATTTGTTGGACACAGAAGAAAGAAAATCAAATACTTCCCGGCTCTCATCATTTGCAATTGTCAAATCTTCCTTGGCCCCTGTTCTGGCCACGATAAGGTGATCACAATGAACGGTTGAAGGTACTGCTACCTTAGGCCTACCGGCAGACATGAATTGTAAGAGCGCCATCTGAGCTGTGGCATCCTGCATGGCTACACGATCTGGAGCAAAGTCCACATATGACTTACCCCTTCCGAAGTTTTCAGGCTTTTGATTCGTATCAAGGTGAGAATAGAGAATTTTTTCGGATAGTGTAAGAGGCCTTTTTACAATACTTCTGGCTTTGGCGATGCGCGACGGCATCTTGCTGTACAAAGCCTGGATCATGTCTAAATCGAATACCATAGGTTTTTTTTTTAGCAGAGCAAAAGTAATAATTTTTTCCTCGGTATAGCGGAATGCCCTTTGGGAGAAAAGCGGTTTTTTCTTTAAATGAAAGCGCAATTAGGCATTTGCCACAGCAAGCCAACCGTTAAACAAAAGTGGCCGACAAGTTCTTGTTCCTGATCAAGAATCTGATCGCTAGTTATTTAGCATTTATATAATTAAGGAACTCACGCTTAATATTTTCGTCTTGCAATTTTCCGGAAAAGTAAGCCGTTCCGGTTTTGCTGTTGGTATCTCCAACGCCACGGGAAGCAACACACATATGATTCGCATCGACCACCACACCAACATCCTGGGTGTGCAAAACTCTTTCAATCTCCTTCCCAATCTGCACTGTTAACCTTTCCTGGACTTGTGGCCGCTTAGAAAAGTATTGAACAATCCTGTTGATCTTGGATAGCCCGATTACTTTTCCTGACGAGAAGTAGGCAACGTGGACTTTACCATAAATCGGCACAAAATGATGCTCGCAATGTGAATAGAAAGTTATGTCTTTCTCCACAAGCATTTGGTCATAATTATACTTGTTCTCAAAGAGCCGTGCGTGGGGTCTGTTCTTGGGATTCAATCCGCTAAACACTTCTTTAACGTACATTTTTGCTACCCGGCGGGGAGTACCATTAAGGCTGTCGTCGGTGAGATCCAATCCAAGGATCGTCATGATCTCCCGAAAATGTTTTTCAATGCGTTCGATCTTCACTTCATCATCCAGTTCAAAAGCATCGGCCCTTAGCGGAGTCTCAAAAGATGACAAGACGTGGCCATCTTCCAGATCATCATCCGGCAAATTAAGAGGCTGGATATTCAACAAAATTTCTTTCTGTCTCATATAAAGTGATTTTCAGTTCAAAATTGGTATCTATTTTTTGCCTCAGTATCCTCCAGATTACTACGGCGATGTTTTCAGCAGTAGGATTCAGATTTCTAAAGAATTCAGTATCCAAGTTTAAGTTCTTATGATCCAACTTCACCAGCACATTTTCGCGAATCAAATCGCTTAACATTTTCATGTCAAATACATATCCAGTGCTAGGATCAGGTTCTCCGATGACGCTTACAATGACTTCGTAATTGTGACCGTGATAATTGGGATTGCTACACTTTCCAAAAACTTTTTCGTTTTTTTCGGTCGACCATTCGGAGTTGTATAATCGATGAGCTGCATTAAAGTGTTCTTTCCGCGATACCTTTACCTTCATGGTGTTAAAATAAACATGATTCGTTCCAAAAGGTTCCTCTCCCTTTGGCCTGCAATCTAATCCAATACTCCACAAAGCCCAATGAATCAATCATTCTGACTCCAGCGAGAGGAGGTATGAATTAAACGGTTTGGCAAACAATGCGTTGCCTTCACCCTAGATCTATTAGAGCGGCGCGCTTTGTAAAAGTTACAACAAAGCGGGATGCGATATACTTAAAAAGTAAATTGATTTACATGAAAGGATTTTTCATGCCTTTGTGTTGTTAGTAAAGTTTGATCCCGCACTCCGAAGGGGAAAGCACCTGATTTTTGGATGCTTGTTACCAGAAGATAACTTGACTACCGAGGGCTAAAAGAGTGAGCAGGACAACTAAAAGTATCCGATATTTAGGGTTCAAAGATTAAAAAATTTTAGTTCAGGAATTCGAATATATATGTTCTAAAGTAATTATTCAATAAAGATTGAAATATTTGTTGAAAATTAAGAGGTTAGGATGTTTTAAGTAAACAAATGGTTAAATGAAAATAGACGAAATTGCCCACCGGATTGAGTCCTATAAAGCGGAGGGAAAGAGCCTTTTTACCAGCTCTTCTTTCCAATCGCACAGTCTGGTGCTGGTTCATATTCTCAGTCAAATAGACCGGACCATCCCGGTATATTTTCTTAATACTGGGTACCACTTCCCTGAGACCGTTAGATTCAGAGATTACATTACGGAACTGTGGGGACTTAACACCATTGATTTAAAGTCAGACGTTCCGAAGTTTATGCAACGCGATCCCGAGGGAAGATTACTTTTTACGTCTGACCCTGATCACTGCTGCCATCTCAATAAGACGCAGCCCATGGACGCAATACTTATGTCTTATGATGTATGGATCAACGGCGTGAGGGCTGATCAAAGCGCCATCCGTGCAGCCATGAAAGTTGAGCAACCTGCGAAACATGGTTGCCTGCGATTCCATCCGATGCTGGATTGGAATGCCCGCATGATCTGGCAATATCAAAAGGAACACAATTTGCCGAAGCACCCGCTCGAAGAAAAAGGATTTGTGAGTATAGGTTGTGAGCCTTGCACTCGTAAATTGGACCCCGAAATGCAAGAACGTGAAGCTCGTTGGTTCGGAATGAACAAAATCGAGTGCGGTCTTCACACAGATTTGATAAACAAGTAAAACACGGAATGAAGGTCTTAGTAACGGGTGGTGCCGGTTATATGGGCACTGAATTGATCAATTTGTTAGTTTCAAATGAGGCGGTAGAAAAGGTTATCGTTTATGATAACTTAAGCCGGTTGAATTATAACCTGTTTCTAGGACTTAAGCTTCAAAGGTATCCTAAGCTGGTTTTTGTAAAAGGGGAACTGCTGGATTCGAGGTCTCTTAAAAAGGCATTAAAAGACGTTGATGTTGTCTTCCATATGGCGGCAAAAGTGACAACACCATTTGCAGTTTCCGATTCACATGCTTACGAACAGGTAAATCATTGGGGAACGGCCGAACTTGTTTATGCTGTGGAGGAAAGTAGTTCGGTTAAAAAATTCATCTATACGTCCAGTACTGGAGTTTATGGATCCAGCGATAAGCCGGCGGACGAAAACGTCGAGCCAAACCCTAGAACGTTTTATGCTATTTCAAAATTTCGGGGTGAGGAACATGTGCGGCGACTCATGAATAAGATGGAGACGTATATTTTACGATGCGGAAATGTCTACGGATATAGCAAAAGCATGCGTTTTGATTCCGTCATAAACAAGTTTGTCTTTGAAGCAAACTTCAATAAGATTGTAACGGTTCAGGGTGATGGAAAACAATCCCGCTCTTTTATCCATGTCGACTTAACTGCCAAGGCATTGAACAACCTGCTGTCCAGCAAGCTCCCTAGCGGAACGTATAATCTTGTGGAGCGGAGCATAAAAGTCTTCGACATCGTTGACGACCTTAAGCAGTTAATTCCCGAACTGGAATTTATATTCATTAACCAACATCTGACCCTGCATGAGCTTAATGTTTTACCTAACCCACTTGTCAATAAGTCATTGGGTATCAGCAATCCAAACTCGCTCAAGGAAGAATTACGTGAATTCTTATCTCGTTTCAGTTTTTAAATAATCACCCAGGCTTTGTGGATTTCAAGGGACGCAATATTTTGCATCCTGACAAAATATTGATTGTATGGAGAACATGGCGACGGTGATTATTCTGCTGACCGTTGTTACGGTGTTGGCAGAAATTACAGATAAGATCAAAATTCCATATCCTATTTTGCTCGTTTTAGCTGGAATTGGCATCGGTCTTTTTCCTGGATTACCTCGCATCACTTTACATCCTGAAGTTGTCTTTCTCATTTTTCTACCACCGATATTGTACGCGGCGGCATGGACCACTTCCTGGATTGATTTTAAAAAAGCAAAGCGGCCCATCACGCTTCTTGCAACAGGGTGCGTAGTCTTCACGACGTGTGCTGTGGCCTGGATCGCCCATCTTTTTATCCCAGGCTTTGGATGGCCGGAGGCTTTCGTTCTTGGGGCAATCATTTCGCCACCTGATGCAGTCGCGGCCGCGGCGGCAACGAAAGGACTAAGCGTTCCCAAGCGCGTGACAACAATCTTGGAAGGAGAGAGTTTGGTCAATGATGCTACCGGGTTGATCGCCTACAAGTACGCCGTTGTCGCCGTAGTGACCGGTGTGTTCAGCGCCGCGGACGCGGGCCTGCAATTCTTTTTTGTGGCTGGAGCTGGAATTGCTTTGGGTCTTCTTTTTGGGGTTGTTTTTAAATGGGTCCATAAACTAACCCCCGATAACCCAACAACAGACACGACTGTTACCTTCCTCGCGCCCTACGTTTGCTACCTCACGGCAGAAAGCATTCACGTGTCAGGTGTGCTCAGCGTGGTCACCTGTGGATTGTTCATGGCGTATCATTCATCCGAGGTCTTTTCGCAGCAAACGCGCTTGCAGGCTTACGGTGCCTGGAACACCGCTATTTTTATTTTGAATGGGGTCATCTTTATTTTGATTGGATTACAATTGCCCCAAATACTCGCGACCATTGAAGGACATTCCTTCCCGACGCTACTCAAATACGGAGCAATTGTCAGTGCTGCTGTGATTATTGGCAGGATTATTTGGGTTTACCCAGGCGCCTATATTCCTCGACTGAGTCGGAAAATAAGGGAACGGGAACCGGAGGTAAATTTGAAGTTGGTGACTGTGGTGGCATGGTCCGGCATGCGTGGGGTGGTATCGTTGGCGGCTGCACTTGCACTACCGCTTACAATTGCCGATTCGCAAGACTTTCCAAACCGGAGCTTGATCATCTTCCTTACCTTCTCAGTGATATTCTCAACGCTGGTGTTACAGGGTTTAACTTTAAGGCCCTTGATAAAATTACTCGGAATCAAACCAGATGGACGTGAGCACAAAATTGAGCAGGAAGTAAGGCTTCAAATCGCTTCATCCGTTATCGAACACATAGAAGAAAATTATTCGCTGGCTTTGAGCGAGGATGTCCTGAATCAAATCAAAACAAAATACGAAATCAGAATTCAACGGATCAGGAAGGACCAGAATCAGTCACAAAAGAAAATAGATGAAGAGCAAATAAAGGAATTCCATCGGATTCAGCAGGAATTGCTAAACAAGGAACGCCAACTTGTGATTCGCCTAAGAAATGAGGGGAAGATTGGTGATGAGGCGTTGCGGAAAATTGAATATGAATTGGATCTGGAGGAAACCAGATTGATCTTGGAAAGAGGAATCTAGGTGCAATTTTTTACCACGGAGGCCCGGAGGCACAGAGAATTATAAGCGAAATTGATTAGATTAGTTTTAGAATTAAAACCGTTAGCCATGATGAAATTAGATACACCGGCCGTTGAGCATTTGAATCATTTCACCTCTATCATTCTTGATTCAGCAATTCAGGTTCATAAAGAAATGGGACCTGGCCTTTTGGAATCTGTCTATCATCACTGTTTGATAAGCGAACTAAGCAACAGGGGACTACAGGTTGACTCAATGGTAATCGTACCATTGCATTATCGTGGTCGAAATTTAAACAAGAATTATGTCGTTGATCTACTGGTCGAGAGAGAAATCATTGTCGAGCTAAAATCAATTGAGGGCTTACTGCCCATCCATGACGCTCAGATAATAAGTTACCTAAAACTTGCCAATAAGCGCTTGGGGCTGCTTATTAATTTTAACGTCCCGCTTTTGAAAAATGGATTTAAGAGATTTATTAATTGAAAATGAAATGAATTAAAAAACCACGGAGGCCCGGAGTCACGAAGCATTTGCATTTACTCCGTGCCTCCGAGTCTCCGTGGTAAAGTGTATTTTAATCAACAATATTCTTCAAATACCTCGAGCAAATGTTCTCCGATCATCTGTGCATTACGGCCCTCGATGTGATGGCGTTCCACAAAGTGAACAAGCTCACCGTCCTTGAACAGCGCAATCGAAGGAGAAGATGGCGGATACGGCAATGTAAATTCCCGGGCTTTGGCCACCGCTTCCTTGTCGACTCCTGCAAAAACAGTCGCTAATTGACTCGGTTTTTTATTCGTGTGTTGAAGTGCCCACTTTACGCCTGGCCTGGCAGCTCCTGCAGCACATCCGCAAACAGAATTAATCACCAAAAGAGTAGTTCCTTTCTGATTGTTGAGATTGTCCTCTACTTGTTCTGGTGTTTTAAATTCAGTGAATCCCACGCTGGTCAAGTCATTTCGCATGGGTGCTACTAATTGTTCTGGGTACATAGTTTATTTCAAATTTATCGTATGCAGTGATAACAAATTATAAA
>Ga0111538_10009127_pt1 | contig 13257 bp, 7 predicted proteins | sample SoiMethybrSBSTD1_FD_79669 | JGI IMG/M metagenome (GOLD analysis project Ga0111538, IMG submission 79669) | Bulk soil microbial communities from a Populus tree surrounding site in Tennessee, USA - Soil MetaG P. TD hybrid SBSTD1 (version 2)... | ecosystem: Environmental > Terrestrial > Soil > Tree...
CCTGCGACTGATCGCTGCGACGAACAAGAACCTCGAAGAAGCGATCGAAGCGGGCCAGTTTCGCCAGGACCTTTACTATCGTCTCAACGTCGTGTCTCTCGAGATGCCGGCGCTGCGCGATCGACGCGAAGACATAATGCTGCTCGCGAATTATTTTGTTGATAAGTATGGGGCGCGCTGCAACAGGAAGTTGAAAGGATTCTCGAAAGAGACGCGTAATTTCCTGACGGCGTACGACTGGCCCGGCAACGTGCGCGAGCTTGAAAACACGATCGAGCGCGCGATTGTGCTGGGGACGACTGACTGGATCCTGCCGGAAGATTTACCGGAAGCAGTACTCGAAACGAAAGTGATGGTCGAAGGATCGGTGCCCTCGTATCATCAGGCATTAATTCAACACAAGAAGCAGATCATCTTGCGCGCGATGGAGCAGGCAAAAAACAATCACGCCGAAGCCGCCCGCCTGCTCGGTGTGCACCCCAACTATCTCCATCGTTTGATGACAAATCTGAACTTGTCCTCTGCGGCCAAAATGTAATGAAGTTTCAGAATGCTGCGACGGCTGGCGCCGAACTCGCTCTTCGCCTCAATGAGTTCCACGGCTCCAGTCAAACGATAGTCATCGCGATCGTTAGTGGTGGTGTGGGTGTCGGAGTGGAAGTGGCGCGCCGGCTGAAACTCCCTTTCGAGCTGTTGTTCATTCGCAGGCTGCTGGCGCCGTTTGGTCCACAAGAAGTCGTGTGTGCGACGAATGTTGGTGGTACGTTGATCGTCGACAAAGCGGTGCCGCAAACATCAGTTTCGAATGGCTTGGACCACGCGATTACCGGCGCCCTCAAACAGTTGAACGAGCGCGAGCGTTTCTGCCGCCACAGCCGTCCACCGGTTGATATCAGCGGAAAGCAAGTCATCCTTGTCGACAACGGCATTCACACGGGCTCGACGATGCTGGCGGCGATTCGCGGCTTGCGCAAGTTGGAAGTGACGAAGATTGTTGCGGCGGTTCCGGTCGCTGATGCGAGCAGTCGCGCCGCGATCGAACGTGCAGCGGATAAGGTTTTCTGTTTAGTATGGTCGAACAAGTTCGGTCACGTTGGGCTTTGGTATAAGGAACCTATCAGGCCGACGAATGAGCAGGTATTGAATTTATACTTACGTGGTGAGGAGACGATGAATGAGTGATTTTCAGACCGAAGCAGATTTTGCGAAGAACGTGAACACGAACTTTCGCGTTGAGCTTGAAGAGTCAGGGCCCATGGATTTGAAACTCGTATCGGTTACGCCAAGGAAAGTTGATCCAACGGAACAGGCTGGGATGGAACGATTCTCAGCGGTGTTCTCTGGTCCACTCGACGCTTTTCTACCACAGCAGACTTACCACATGACGCATCCGGAGATGGGTGAGTTTGATGTGTTCCTGGTTGCGATCGGGAAAGAGGCGGATGGATTCAGGTATGAAGCGGTGTACAACTATTATCGAAAGGATTGAGTAATTAGCCGCAGAATCCGCGGAATCTGCGGCTCAACCTTGGCCCGGCCTCCATTCCATGTGCAGGTATCCGCCGACGTCCTCGATAGTCTTAAATCCAAGCCGCTCATAAAACCGGAAAGCATCTTGATTCAGCACAAAAACCATGTGCCGTAGCGGCTTGTTGTCGCGCGTCGCCTCATCCATCAACTGGTGCAACAGATGCGCGCCCACGCCGCGATTCTGAAACTCGGGTATCACTGCGATATCGAGCAGACGGATCTGCGTATCATCAGCGCCGACCCAGATGCGGCCCGCCGGAACACCGTCAACAAGAATCACTTCGTAACGCGCGTCAGGGTAACGCGCATCGTATTCCTGTTTCTGCATTTCATACTGCCAACGGATGAACGCGTCCTTTTGACTGTCGTCCCAGTCGGTCTGAGCGAGTTCATCAGCACGAGTGCCGGCGTAAACGCCGATCAGAAATTCCTGATCGGCGTCAGTCACCGGACGCAAAGAAACTTCGGAGTTATTGGGCATGGTTGAACACGGCTTCGTAATACAGTACTCCCTGGTCGGTTTTTCGCCGCGTCAAGAATAGATCGAATTTACCAAGTCTCGGATGGCTGATGGTATGGATAGAAGTAAACGGGGGTAGTTCACCAGCAGCTTTGAAACTCAGCGAGAAACTATCCGATGTCCGGGCTCGCCTCGTCAAAGTGTTTTCAGCTTCGTATTTCTCGACGCTGACCAAAGTCATTGAAACAAGTTCGCCCCGGGAATTAGGAGCCTGAAAGATATCGCCGACATATGGTTCGAAAGTCGATGCGGCGAACATGAAAACCGGATCTTTCTGGGCATCAATTGGAATGCTTGGGTCTTGTTGGCCTAGGCCCATGCGGGCCGCGGCTACCACTAGACCAACTGACAAAGTGGATCTAAACGCATCTCGTAAAAAGCTGCGACGTGAAAGTGGCATTTTAGTTTTTGTCTCCTGGGCTGTGACCGATTGGTGGCCGTACGATGTAGCGGCGGTATATATATTCAGTTTCTCAGCGCTTGCCAAGAAAAATTGCACGTGTCATTGATTTATCTGTATTCATCCCGAGACTAACGCGCAATTTGGAGACAAAAAGGTTTTGCATGAAATGTGGCGAGAACGATTTTTCGTCTTGTAATTTGGCCCAACCCAGTTTAGAATCCCCCGCGCTTCAATAATTAGTTCTCCAGATCTCCACAAGCAGGAAGCTATCCTCCCGACATTTCTCCAACTAACTTGAGAGATTTCGGGGTTAAATCAAGACGTAACAACCCAGACCACTAACTATTTCACGCCGAGCGCAGTTTTTATTTTCCTTTAGGAGGAGACATGTCAGAACCGTTCCTTAGTGAAATCAAGCTCGTCTCTTTTAATTTTGCTCCCAAGGGATGGGCCCTTTGCAACGGGCAGTTTTTGCCAATCAACCAGAACCAGGCGCTGTTTTCGTTACTCGGTACTACGTACGGCGGTAACGGACAGACCACGTTTGCTTTGCCGAACCTGCGAGGGCGCGTGCCGATCCACATGGGCAACGGCCATACACTTGGTGAAGCAGCAGGTAGCACATCTGTAACAATTAACATTCAACAATTGCCGACGCATTTACACGGTTGCCAGGCGTCCACAACCAACGGCAACACCGCACAGGCTAACAACACGGTCTTAGCTCCTGCGCTCAACCTCTATGGACAGCCAAACAGCCTGATAACTCTGCGGCCCGACTCTGTGACGTCAGTAGGCGGCAGCCAACCACACAACAACATGATGCCGTACCTGGTGCTGAACTTCATTATCGCGCTCCAGGGCATCTTCCCATCGCAGAACTAGAGGAGGACGAAATGCCAGAACCATTTATCGGTGAAATCAGGATGTTCGCAGGCAACTTCGCCCCCAATGGCTGGATGTTCTGCGAAGGTCAAACCATGCCGATCTCAGAAAACGACGCTTTATTTACTTTGATCGGTACTACGTACGGCGGAGATGGACAGGAGACTTTCAATCTGCCGAATCTCGCCAGCCGCGTACCAATACACATGGGCACCGGTCCGGACGGCACGACCTACCAGCTCGGCGAGATGGCCGGAACAGAACAAGAGACTCTAACGGTCCAGCAAATCCCTGCTCACAGTCATCCCTTCACGGTCTCAACGTCAGGCGGCACCCAGAATGATCCTGCAAGCAACGTTGTTGCCGCGTCACCGTCAGTGACGCTTTTTATCCAGGACGCGGTTGACTCCGCCTTGGCGGCCAACGCAATAACCCCCGCAGGTGGAAGTCAACCGCACGAGAACACGCAACCGTTCCTGTGCATCAACTTTATCATCTCGCTCTTCGGGGTGTTCCCGACGCAGACCTAAAGGAGGAAAGAAAAATGTCAGACCAATTCGTAGCCGAAATACGCATCTTTCCCTTCAACTTCCCGCCGACGGGCTGGGCTTTCTGCGACGGGCAACTAATGCCGATCTCTCAGAACACCGCGCTGTTCTCGCTCCTCGGCACAACGTATGGCGGTGACGGTAAGTCGACCTTTGCACTGCCTGACATGCAGGGCAATGCGCCGATGCAGCCGGGCCAGGGCCAGGGACTGAGCTTGCGCGACCTCGGTGAGATGTCCGGCGTGGAGTCAATCACGCTGCTCCAGAGCGAGATGCCAGTGCATACCCATAGCATTCGGGCGCACAACATCGATGCCGCCGACACCCAGAACCCTTCGGCGGACACGTCGCTCGCGCAGTCGAATCAAGGCCAGGCCTATCAAACCGTAGTCAACGCAAATTTGACCTTAATGGCCTTTCAGTCGTTGCCGCCCGCGGGCGGTGGCCTCCCACACAACAATATGCAACCGTACCTGACGCTGAATTTTTGTATTGCATTACAGGGAATTTTCCCGCAGCGACCATAAGCGGGCTGGAAGTACTGGAAGTACAAGGGTAATGAGGGTGTATTAACCATGAAATCCGCCGGTGCGATCGGATAGATGGTACCGGCGGGTTTTTATCTGTATAGAACTCAGGATTGTATTGACCGCCTCCCAAAGTCCCAGGGTGTGAGCGATCAAGGGGATTATCGAAGACTTATGAAGTCACGCGTTACTAAGGCGCTACCCAGGGTGGCGCAGGGATTCATCATTCTGGTTGCTGTTTCGATCGCTTGTTCGGCGTCCAAATCAGCTAGTTCTCCGGCCCGGCTTCCGGTAAACCAGGCGATAAGTGTCCCGTCAACAACTCCGATAACCACTTCTTCGGTTCCCCAACCGGCTACCTGCACTCTCAAACTGTCTGAAGCACCCCTGATCAACCGGCTGAAGCTGGGTATGAGCGTGGATGAAATTCTCGCGGTATTTCCGGGCAGCAAGGACGATGCAGAATTGCGGACGGCGTTATCGAAACCACGTGGACCACACGGTAATTCGTCCTTTCTCTTAACACCGTCAAAATATGGAAGCGCTGCTGATTTCAAAGAAGTCAGCCGCATTACTTTCACAATGCTCGATGAACGTGTGTCGGGCTTCACCGTCTATTACAACGGCCCAGAGTGGCCTCATGTCGACAAGTTTGTTGAAAAGTTCGTCGAAGGCAAGAGCCTTCCGGCGGCTGATCAATGGGAGCCGTACGCGGGGATGGAGAATCAAATGAAGACCCTCACCTGTACGGATTTCTCGATTCGTGTTTTCACTGGCGGAGAGGGTGGCAATCAGAACTACGTGCTCGTCCAGGACCTCGAGGCGGATAAGAAACTCAAGGAACGCAGACGGAAAGCGCGGGAGTCAGCGAGCCCCTCGCCGGGACCGTGAGTGGTGCACAGCGCGACTCACAAACCCGACGAACACCCTTCTCCTGTATGAATTTTCATTGACCAATTAATTATGTTGTACTACTCTTGCGACGCATTTTTCCCGAAGAAGGTGCGCCTGCCACTCTCACCTTTAGCAAACAGGAGATAAATCCATGCATCAAGCGGTCCCCCAGAGTTATCGTAGCATTATCAGAATTTTCAGCGCCTGCCTGCTCACTTGGCTCCTAATCATGATGCCTCTCGTGCCCTTCGCTCCCGTATCACGAGGGGAATCAAGAGCCGCAGAACGCGAGCCGGCCAAGCCGCAAAACCCAGAAACTGCCGCGGCAACGACGAATACTTTCGTCAATGCGCCAGTCCCGCAACCGGCGCCCGCACCCATGTATGCCCCGACCATCACGGCAACAAAAGATGACGGCATAGCGGCGGCGACCACTGTAGCTCCGGGTGGCACCATCACCTACACGGTTAACGTAAACAACACCGGCACCACGAGCCCCACAGATGATGCTACGGGCGTCGTGTTCTCCGATACAGTCGACGCGCACACGACGCTGGTCCCAGGATCGCCGGTCGCTGCTGCGAGTGACAAGTACAACACCATCGGCAACGTGCAGATCACGATCCCCGATGGCGCGACCGACCTCCTCGGCAACGACTTCGATCCCGATACCGGCAACAACAGCGGTATGACCGCCACTGCTGAGACCAAGGCCAGTACGGCCTGTACGGGCGGTTGCTCCGGCAACGTAACAATCAATGCAAACGGCAGTTTCACATACGATCCGCCGCTCGGTTTTACCGGCACTGATACCTTCACTTATACAGCGAATTCCGGCACTGCAAGCGTTTCGACGACGGTAACGGTTACCGTTCAGAACAAGCTCTGGTTCATCAACAACAACGCAGGTGCTTGCACCTCAAATTGCGATGGACGCCTTTCACATCCTTTCACGTCGCTGTCGGCGTTCAACACAGCCAACCTCGGCGGCCCCGGACAACCCGGCGACAACGACTGGATTTTTGTTTTTGAAAGTACAACTCCCTACACCGGCCCGGCGAACCTTCGTCTCGGACAGAAGTTCATCGGACAGGATGCGACTACCGGCCTAATCGCGTTGACTACATTCACGCAGCCCAGCGGAACAGACCCGATACCGGCGATGGCTTCCGGTAACGGCACGATCGTGCAGATAAATTCGGGCGCTATCGGCATCAGTCTGAATTCAGGCAACATGCTGCGCGGGTTTACTGTAAGCAACACGACCGGCGCAAAAATTTCGGGCAACAACTTCGGGACCCTCATCGTCGGCAACTCGACCTCCCCTGACGTAACGCTAAACGGCACCGGCCAGGCGCTCAGTCTGACTACCGGCACGCTCTCAGTTGCGGGTAAGTTTGTGAGTGTTACAACGACTTCGAGCGCCGCTCAGGGTATCAATCTCACGGGCGTCGCCGATTCAGACGGTCCAGGCGGAAGCTCGTTTCAGTTCGGCTCGACCAGTGTCTCCGCCAGTACGAGTCAAGGTATCTTCGTCGGCACTTCGACGGCAGACCTCAACTTCGGGAATACGTCCGTTTCCGGCGGTACCGACGCAATTGCGTTAACGAACAACTCGAACGGTACGAGAACCTTTGGAACGATCAACACTTCGGGTAATACGGGCGTGGGTTTTCTTCACAGCGCGGGCGGCGGAGCCGTCAGCGTCACGGGTGCGACGACCATCACAAACCCGGGCGGCAACGGTATCGACATCGACAGCTCGAACGCCAATGTGGCGTTCGCAGCGACTACGGTCAGTAAGAATGCAACTGGTACCGCTGTCGATCTGACCACCAATGCGGGGCGGACCATCAGCTTTACATCGCTGGCCATCACGAACTCGGTCGGCATCGGACTGAACGCCAATAACTCCGGTACAGTCACCGTCGGTGGGGGCAGCATCGCGACGACGGGCGCTGGAGCAGCGGCGACGCTGACGGGCACCATACTTGGTTTGAACTTCACGAGCGTCTCGTCGAATAACGGTACGAACGGTATAACCTTCAGCGGCGGCAGCGGCACGTTCGCCTCAGGTACGACGAACCTTCAAAACAGCATCGGCATTGGTCTCTCAATGGCCAGCTCGGCGGTCGCAGCTAGCTTCGGCAATACCACCGTCAACAGCTCAGGCGGCGACGCTGTGGACCTGGCGACAAACAGCGGCGCCATCACGTTCGCCGATCTCGATCTGACGCCCGATGCGAACTTCCGCGGTCTCGACGCACTGGACAACACGGGCACAATCACCTCGACCTCCGGCGACATCGCTGCCACGGGAGCTCCCGCTGTCGCTATTGACGGCCCAGCAGGCCGCACGCCGCTGGCGATGGTGCTGACCAACGTCGACTCGACTAACAGCTCGGGAAATGGTCTCACGCTGACTGACGTCTCAGGCAGCTTCGTAGTAAATGACCCGGGCGTGGCCGTTAACATTAGCGGCTCGGCAGGCATCGGCGTCTCATTGAACAACTCGACGATGACCACTGCCAATTTCGGCAATACGACGGTTGGCACCACGACGGGCACGGGTATAGCAGTGGCGAGTTCCCCATCCGGGGCCGTGACCTTCGGCGCCACCAACGTTACCAACACGACAGGCACCGGTCTCTCGGTAACCAGCAACGGCGCGAGCGTCACCCTCGGCACCACCAGCATTACAGGTACCGGCAACGCCAACGGCGACGACATCGGCACCGGCATCATCCTGACCAACAACACTGGCGCGGTCGCTTTTGGCGCGTTGACTGTGACACCCGACTCCGGCGAGCGCGGCCTGTTTGCGACTGACACTGACGCCGGCACCGTTGCCGGCCTGATCACGATTCCATCCGGTACGATTACCACGACGAACGATACGGCCGTTGAGATCAGCGGCGCATCGGCCGGTGCCCGCTCACCGCTCAATATCCAGTTGACCGCTGTCAACACGACTGGCGGCGCGGTTGCCGCGAACGGTATCTCTCTTCAAAACACCAACTCCGGCGGCAGCCCCGGTGGCTTCCGCGTCGTCGGCAACGGCGGCACGTGTAACACTGCGACGCCCACCTGCACGGGTGGTCGTATCACCAACACGACGGGCGCAGACGGCGGGACAGGCGGTACTGGTGTTCGCCTGAACACTGTTGACGACGTTGTGCTTACGCGCATGCGCCTCGACGGCCATTCGAACTTTGCGGTGCGAGGCTTCACTGTCACCGGCTTCGTGATGGACTCGTGCCTCGTCAACGGCACTAACGGAAACAATGCCACCTTCTTTGAAGGCAGCGTCATTTTTGACGGTCTGTTTGGCACCGCTGCCGGGTCAAACTCAAACCTGATTACGGCGAGCGACATCAGGGGTGGCTGGGGCGACAACATCCGGGTAGTCAACAACACCTCGACAGCAGGTGAGCTGACGGTCCAAAACTCCACTATCCGTGACACCAACACCGGAACGAACGGCAACGACAACATCCACATCGAGTCTCATCTAACTGCGAACCTTAAAGTGATCGTAACGGGTTCCAGTTTCGCAGCCACCAACGGCGATCACGTTCAAACCATCGCTGACGGCTCAACTAACTTCACGATCATCATCACCGGCAGCACGTTTGCCGGTGGCGGCGGTGTTAACGCGCTGGGCCAGGGCATCACGATCTCCGGCGGCGACATTAACGGCGGCGTCGACTCGACCGAGATAGTGCGTTTCGATATCTCGAACAACATAATGAACGGCACCATCCAGGGTGGCGCCATCAACATTAACGAAGGTGTGGGTAACGGCAACTGGCAGGGTCGCGTATCGAGCAACACCATCGGCACAACGGGTGTCGCTGGGTCGGGCGCGTCGCAGTCATCCGGCATCCGCGTCGAGAACCACTCAAAGGGTACGCTGACCGCCTCCGTGCTTAGTAACACGATGCGTCAGTGGAGCAGCGCGGGCCTCAACCTTCAGGCTGGCGATACGACCGCGACCGGACTTGGTCAAGGTCCGTTGAACGTGACGGTCACCGGTAACACAATCCTTGAGCCGACGGCCGGAGCCAACCACGGTATCCATCTCAACGCCGGCGTGCAGATTGGCAACAACAACCAGGTCTGCGCCGATTTTCTGAATAACAACTCCGAGGGCAATCCCGCGAACACCGGCTTCGACTATCGCCTCCGTCAGCGCATGCTGACAACGGTGCGTTTGCCTGGGTACACGGGTGCGAACAACAACGCCGCGCAGGTCAGATCGTACATCCTTGCCCGGCCCAACACGGCCGTCCACAATGCCGCCAACGACGTTTCGGTGGCCGACAACGTGGCGGGCGGCGGCGGCGGATTCATCAACACGACCCCCGCTGGATCGCAGTGCGCGCAGCCGACCGTTCCAACGGCCCCAGGCGTAGTCACGCAAATCTTCCAGGCGCCGCGCGACGAAAAGAACAGCACGCTTGCAGCCAATACAGCGCAGACTGGCTCTGAGGTAGCAAGCGCTCCCGCGACGCAATCAGCTTCAGCCAATGGACCGTCATTCTGGCAGCGCACCATCACCGCGTTTGCGAGTTTCACTGGCGCGGTTAGTTCGATGATCATGCCGACGGCCCATGCGGCAGAGATGACCGCCTCAGCCGAGGCGGCTAAACCGGCGTCCGAAGAGGTTCAGCAACGGACCAAGGTGTTGTCGAATCACGCGACGTCATCTCGTCGAGCAGTGAAGACTGAAAACAAACACACAGCCGCTCCTGCGATGGCAGCACCGATGATGGCAGGTGAAACTGTCACCGCCAATATCGGCACCTTGCCCGCCGGCGGTAGTGTGACGATCAAGTTCCAGGTCACGGTGAACAATCCACCGAACCTGACTCTGCTTGGTCCACCACGTGTCGAAAACCAGGGCAAGGTTTCCGGCACGAACTTCGCGGACGTCTTTACAGACGATCCGGAAATCGGCGGCACGCAGAAGACCACGACGCTGATCGATCTTTTCAACACAACGACCACGCTTGCTTCAAACCTGAACCCATCCAACTTCGGCGATCAGGTGACGTTCACTGCCACGATTGCCGAAACGCCAGTACAAGGTACGGCGGATCCGACTGGTACGGTGGACTTCATCGACACGTCCAATGGCAACGCGGTAATCTGCGACAACGTGCCGGTCGCTTCAGGCCAGGCTCAATGTCAGACTTCATCGCTCACTGCGGGCACGCACAACATTCGTGCGGATTACTCGGGTGATGGGAACTTCGATCCGTCACAGAGCAACATCGAGGCGCAGGTGGTTATTGCCTGCACGGCAGACCCAATCGTGATTAACACCTTAGACAGTGGCGCGGGTTCGCTGCGCCAGGCGGTTTCACAGGTGTGCACCGGCGACACAATCACGTTCGACATCCCAGGAACTGGCCCGCATTCGATTTCGCTCACTACGGGCGAGTTGGTTGTGGCCAAGGACGTGATCATCAACAACAACAGCGGTGAGAGAATCACGGTGAGCAATGGCGCCGCGAGTCGTGTGTTCAATATCAATCCCAGCAAGACCGTGACCATCATTGGTCTCACGATCAGTGGCGGCCAGAGCGCTACCAGCGGTGGCGGTATTTTGAACGACGGTACGCTGACGCTTATTAACTCCACTTTGAGCGGCAATAGCACCACGATCGACGGCGGCGCCATCAGCAATTCCGGGCCTGGCGTCTTGACGCTCATCAACACCACGATCAGCGGTAACAGCGCCACTGGTAACGGCGGCGGTATCGCTAACCTCGGCGGGACGGTGACCAGCATTAACAGCACCATCTCCGACAACCGTGCTGATAGCGATGGCAATGCAGTAGGCACTGGCGGTGGTATCCACCACGGCAGTGGCACTACAACGCTGAAGAACACCATCGTCGCAGGCAACTTCAACGAAGATGGCCCGACGGACGCTGCTGACGACATCAGCGGTACAGTCGACGCGGCCAGCTCGTTCAACCTGATCGGAACCGGCGGCGCCGGAGGTCTGTTGGACGGCAACAATGGCAACAAGGTCGGCGTAGCCGCAGGCCTGGGAGCGCTGGCTGACAACGGTGGCTTAGTAAATACACACGCGTTATTGCCCACGAGTCTGGCTGTTGAGGCGGGAAGCAATGCGAACCTGCCGGCAGATACATTCGACCTGGACAACAACGTCACTACGACGACACTGCCGGTTGATGGACGCGGGCTTGGTTTCCCACGCAACGCTGACTCGTTCGACGCCAATATCGTTCAGGTGGTCGACATCGGCGCGTTTGAGTTGCATCCCTCCATCGAGGACATTGCCAACCAGACGACAAACGAAGACACGCCTAAAGGCGTTACCTTTAACCTCGGTGACGATACCGGCGCGTTGATCGCTACGGTCACGGCGACGTCGAGCAATGCGACGCTCGTGCCGAATGCACCTGCCAACTTGAGTTTCACCGGATCGGGTGGATCGCGCACTTTGACAATCACGCCGGCCTCTAACCAGAGCGGCACGACGACAATCACTGTTACCGTAACGGCGACCAACGGTCGAACCGCGACGGATACATTCGATCTGACGGTCAATGCTGTAATCGACGGCCCTGTGGCTAACGATGATGCGTACTCGACTAACGAAGACACGCCTCTGACGGTCACCGCCCCTGGCGTACTCGCTAACGATACCGACGCAGATACGCCGCCGGCTTCGTTGACGGCAGTACTGGTAGCCGGACCGTCAAACGCGGCGTCGTTCGCGCTCAACGGTGACGGCTCGTTCAGCTACACGCCTAATAGCAACTTCTTTGGTGGCGACTCGTTCACTTACAAAGCGAACGACGGAACCTCTGACAGCAACATCGCCACAGTGACAATCACGGTGAATCCGATTAACGATCCGCCGTCGTTCACGATTGCTGCTGATCCGCCAGCGTCGGCTCAAGATGCGGGACCGCAGACGGTCAATAACTTCGCGACTAATATTTCTCAGGGACCCGGTGAGAGTGGTCAGATATTGACTTTCAACGTTAGCCCAACAGGATCAACAGGCACGCTAACGTTCTCGACGGCACCGGCGATCAATTCAACTACTGGCGCACTGACTTACACGGCTACTAACGGCACCTTTGGTACCGCTAGCTTCAGCGTGACTTTGAGTGACAACGGCAGCAACACGCCGCCAAATTCGAACACGTCAGGCGCGCAGTCGTTCACAATTACCGTGTTCCCGCCCAACGCTTCTCCGGTGGTGACCACCACAGCCGGCAATCTCGCTTACACAGAGAATGCTGGAGCCGTTGCGATTGATCCGGGTCTGACGGTCACTGACAGTGACAACACAGATCTTGTCGGCGCGACTGTTTCGATTACGGCTGGCCACGTTAGTGCTCAGGACACTCTGGGCTTCACGAACCAGAATGGAATCACTGGTGTTTACAACAGCGGTACTGGTGTCCTGACACTGAGCGGCACGGCTTCCGTTGGTAACTACCAGACGGCATTGCGTTCAGTGACTTACACGAACAGCAGCGACGACCCGACGGCATCGCGAACGATCACCTTCACTGCAAGTGACGGTATCAGTCTCCCCGGCTCGGCAACGCGTGGCATCGCTATCACTGCGGTGAACGATGCGCCGGTGAACACGGTGCCTGTTGCACAGTCTACGAACGAAGACACGCCGAAGGTGTTCTCGGCAGCTAACAGCAATCAGATTTCCGTCGCTGATGTCGATCTCGGCGCAAATCCGATCAAGATTACCTTAACGGCAACGAACGGCACGATAACCCTCGGTACGACGGCTGGACTTACATTCACTCCGCCTGCCGACGGTGTTGACGACGCCACCATGATGTTTACTGGCTCGCTTGCAGCCGTGAATACCGCGCTGAATGGTCTGACCTTCACTCCGACGGCAGACTTCACCGGCGCGGCGTCGCTCCAGATCATCTC
>Ga0111538_10009129_pt1 | contig 13256 bp, 8 predicted proteins | sample SoiMethybrSBSTD1_FD_79669 | JGI IMG/M metagenome (GOLD analysis project Ga0111538, IMG submission 79669) | Bulk soil microbial communities from a Populus tree surrounding site in Tennessee, USA - Soil MetaG P. TD hybrid SBSTD1 (version 2)... | ecosystem: Environmental > Terrestrial > Soil > Tree...
TAGTGCATTGCGCATGATTCTCGACGATCCGGCCTGGGACTATCGGACGGTCGATTTCGATCGTCACGTCGCGGCGGCCGACCGGTCTGACATGGCGCGCGTCAACGCCTCGAATCCTGACATCTCCGCATACGTGCGCGGCGGCGGAAAGCTGATTCTCTCCGGCGGCTGGAACAACGCGCTCGTGCCGGCTGGGGCAGTCCTCGACTACTACACGCGCGTCGAGACGACGATCGGCCTGCAGAACACCCGCGACGGCGTGCGCCTCTACATGGTGCCGGGGATGATCGAATGCAACGGCGGACCGGGCACCGATACGTTCGACATGCTCGGTGTGATGCGACGATGGGTTGAACGCGGTGAGGCGCCGAGGGACGTACCTGCGTCGCGCGTCGAGCATGGCAAGGTCGTGCGGACACGGCCGCTGTGCCCGTACCCGCAGGTGGCGACGTATCGCGGCAACAGCAGCACAGACGATGCGAGGAACTTCGTCTGTAAGTAGCATCACACGCTGATGTTGACGCCGGTCGGTTGCGACGCGATGGCGAGCCTAAACACCCGTCGGCCTTTCGCGACCGTGACGCGGTGCGAGTTCCGCGGGTTTCTCCGCTGCGGCTTCCTCGCACGCGGGTTTGCGCGGTTTCGCCTAGTCGTTCCTATAGTCTGAGAGGCCACCTCAGCATTACAATGCGCGCCCGTGGAGGACGTTACCGAATTACAAGCCTTGCCGACCATTACATGGCACGCGAGCACTTCGAGCGAACGTTGCAACCAACGGCGCTCGCCCACGAAGGGTGCCTACGAGTGCACTACGAGGTGATTCATGCGGAAGCCGCTAATCTCCGTCCTTATCGTCTGGTTGAGCATATCGTTGCAAGGCACTGCGCCATGGCTGTCGGCTCGAAATGCACCTGAGCGCGGTCAAAGCCAAGGCGACGAGCACCGCGCCGATCCGTGTGAGCTCCTTCCCGACGCAAATGGCAAGGCTGAAGGATTCGACAAACTGTGCCCACCGGAGGGCAGCAGCGGTGGTGTCGCGCGAGGTGATTTCAACGGGGATGGCTTCGCGGACCTTGCAGTGGGCGTACCGTTCGAAGACCTCAGTGCCACCAAGAGAGATGCCGGTGCCGTGCACGTGATTTACGGCTCGGCCAACGGGTTGACCGCTGGTGGCGGATCGTCAGGTATTCCAGCGGCGCAGTTCTGGCACCAGGATTTCTCGGACCCAGTCTTGGGCGGCGTGCAGGGTGTCGCCGAGAGCAACGATCACTTCGGCGCGGCGCTCGCTGCGGGCGAATTCAACGGCGACGGTTTCTCTGATTTGGCGATCGGTGTGCCAGGCGAGGACAGCGGGGACTACACGGGAGGAGTGCACGTCCTCTTCGGTACGGCGAACGGGCTCACGGCAGCCGCTGCCCAAATCGACGATCAACTCTGGACTTACAACAACAACGACTTCCTCCATGAGATCCCCCCTGGAGATACCAAGTTCGGAGAAGCCCTGGTTTGGGGCGATTTCGACGGCGACACCGTCGGGGATCTCGCTATAGGAATGCCCGGGGCAGCAGGTGCGTGTCACATTCTTGGCTGTACTTCCGAGGCGGGTCGGGTCGTCATCCTATTCGGTTCTTCGCCCGGAGGACTCAGCACGGCCGGTCACCAAATAGTGGTTCAAGATACTTACCTCCTCCCGCCAGCGAACGTCGTCCAGATAGGCGACGCAAATGAGGAGGGCGACCGCTTCGGATCTGTGTTGGCGGCTGGCGACATCGACGGCGACTCCTTCGCTGACCTCGTCATCGGCGTCCCCAAAGAGGATTTCGAGGCGAGCATCCTCGGGCCGTTCGTGATCGATCACGGGGTGATTCACGTGGCGTTCGGGTCGAATAGCGGCGTGACGTCGCGCGACCGGTTTCCTCTTTCGCGGTGTGGTGACAGGTGCCAGTTTGGGCGTGCGCTCGCCATCGGCGACTTCAATGGCGACGGCTTCGCGGATGTTGCTGCCGGCGCACCCTTTGACGATGTCGGAAGCGTGGTTAACGCCGGCCGGGTGTATGTCATCGACGGGAGCGCCAATGGCCTGGCTGCGATTAGCAGTTGGGATCAGGAGACCTCCGGGATCCAGGGCGGTGCCGAAACGAGCGATCACTTCGGCAAGGCGCTCGCGGCCGGCGACTTCAACGGCGACAGCCGCGCCGACTTGGCGATTGGCGTTCCCGACGAGAACATCGCCGATGTCAATGGCATAACGCGGGCGGACGCCGGGGGCGTCCACATCATCTACGGCTCGAGCAGTGGGCTCACCGAAGTAGGGGACCAGTTCTTCGATCAGGATGATCTCGGGCCAGGCCGATCCGTCGAGGCGGGCGACCAGTTTGGAGCGTCGTTGACGGCGTGGAACTTCGGCCGGAACGAGACCGTGTTTGGTTTGGTTCGAAGGACGGCTGACCTCGCGATTGGCGTTCCTGGCGAAGACCTCTTGAATAACCAGGTTTCCAACGCTGGCGCGGTGAACGTGCTGTACGGGCATTTCCTGTTCCCACAAGGGCTTCAGACGACTGGCAACCAACTCTGGCACCAGAATCTGACGGCTGGCGGAACGGGCGACCCAGCGATCAATGAAGCCGGCGATCTCGTGGAAGCGGAGGACCAGTTCGGCAGCGCGTTGTACTAGGGCTCGAGTGATCGAACCCGCTGTGCAAGTACCGCAGGTGGCGACCTATCGTGGCAGTGGCAGCACAGACGATGCGAAAAACTTCGTCTGCAAGTAGTATCGAAGCGGCCTGTGGTAGGTTGCGGGCCCGTTCCGCCAGGGTCAGGCCAAGGCGTTCGACGATGCAGAGGACACTTCCAATCTGTCTCTTATCGGTTGCGCTGACCACAACGATGGTCGCATCGGTGCTGGAGGCGCAAGACGGCGACACACTCGTCACCATCTGGGATGGGGTGTACACGTCTGCGCAGGCCGAGCGCGGCAAAGCGACCTTCGATGTCAGTTGCTCACGCTGTCACAACGCGGATCTGAGCGGGTCGGACCGCGGGCCGACGCTGGTGAGCGAGAAGTTCCTGGCGACCTGGATGGACGGCAGCCTCGAGCCGCTCTTCAGCTTCATCAGGGACATGATGCCGCAGGGCAGCGCGAACATCGTGAGCGACGACAGCAAGGCCGACATTCTTGCCTATATCCTGCAGCGCAACAGCTTCCCGCCGGGTAAGACCGAGCTGACCGCCAACGGGGACAAGCTCGACACGATACAGATTCTGCGGAAAGGTGCGGCGCCGGGGCTGCAGAACCTGTCGTTCGTGCAAGTGATCGGTTGTCTGGAATCTGGCCCCGGCAATCGATGGGTGCTGACTCACTCGAGCGCCCGTCCCGGTAACCGCGAGCGCGCCGTCTCTGGTCAGGAACTCGAACGTGCAAGGGCCCGTGCGCTTGGCGAGGAAACGTACACGCTCGTAAGCGCATCGCCCTTCGCACCGGCCACGCGACAGGGCCACAAGGTGGCAGCCAAGGGACTGGTGTACCGGCAGCCGGGCGACTACCGACTGAACGTCACCGCGTTAGAGACATTGGCAGACACGTGCTCGGGACGTTAGTCCCTTCCGATGGCGATCTCGAACTCGACGGGCCTCGCCGCGCCCTTCATCGTTCAACGAGGCATGGAGCCTGCCTCGTTCCAAGAATAGGGCCCTGAGTGCTCATCCGGACGCCCAGTATCACTTCGCGAGCCCTCATTCGGACGAATGGCCTTACCCGAAGAAAGGGCGCGTTTTCCCCGAAATGCCCGATGGTCAACCGCCCCGTCAGCACGTGTAATGGATGCATATTCGCCTGACGACTGAGCCCCTTTGGACGTTCATCGAATCCGAATCCGGCAGATTCGTCAGTTGAAGTAACAGAAGGCTTCCCCCGATGACCTTCCCACAAGCTGATGTCCGTGTGTCCAGGGAGAGCTGGTTGCGCCAACCGGCTTGGGTGTGTGTACTCGTGCTGCTGTGCTTTCCCACCCATGGGCACGCCGAAGGGGAGGACGACGTGCCGGAATCGCCGCGTGACGCCAAGTGGATTCAGGGGATAGTCGATGACTATCGCGCGAAGCTCGGCATTTCTCAGAAGGTCGATGTCGAGATCGTCCCGCAGAACGCTCTGCTTACCTCGGTCAAACCCGTCGATGATGACGCCAGCACGTTCGCCCTTCTGATCGAGGAGTCATTTCTCGGCGGATTGACCGCAGACGACGTCAGGGGCGTTGTCGCACACGAGCTCGGCCACGTGTGGATCTTCACTCATCATCCGTATCTGCAGACCGAAAGCCTCGCCAACCAGATCGCGCGCCGCATCGTCGCGCGTGATCATCTCGTGCACGTTTATGAAAAGCTCTGGCAGCGCCAGGGCACCACTGGCGATCTCGAGCGCCTCGTCGGCGATTGAGGTCTGCCCTCAAGAAATGCGGAGCGTTAGGGTTTCTGCGCGGCGGCGGTGGTGGTCGGCGGCGTGGGCACTGTGAGGCCGCGCGCTGCCATCAGCTTGCGGAGCAATTCCGCTGTGCTCTTGCGCACTTGAGGAGGGCCACCGCGGCCGCCACCGCCGACGCCGAGCGACACGTCGAGAGGCGTGCGCCCGCGGCGGTCTTTCGTGTCGAGCCTGGCTCCGCGTTCTGCCAAATAGGCCACGATCGAATCGGCTCCACGTGCAGCCGCACGGTGGATGGCCGTGTCTCCGTTTACATTGAAGGCGTCGAGGTCGACACCTGCCTCTGCGACCAGTTTGAGGGCGCCGAGCGAATCGTCCTCGGTTGCCGGCACGCTCACCGACGCGGAGCCGGGATAGACACGTTGCCCGCCGCCGCTGGCCGCAATGATGGCGACGGTCGTGAGATCGGCTTGCGTCAGGTGCGGATTGGCGCCGCCGTCGAGCAGCAGCTTCATCATGCGTGCGTCGCCGCTCTTGGCTGCCCGCGCGAGCGCGGTGGTGCCCTGGCTGAGCGAGGCATCGCCCGTGTTCCGCGTGTGCCGGCCGATGATCGGGCGCTTGAGTTGTAGGTTCGGATCCGCCCCATGAGCCAGGAGCGACCGCACCATGCCGGCCGGATCCGTGGCGTCCTCGAGCAACGGCATCGGTCGGCCCCACACGGTCTGGATCGTGTTCATGTCGACCGCTGCGTAGAGTGAGGTCATGCCGCTCTTGTCGGCGATGTTGGGATTGGCGCCCTTCTCGAGCAGCGCGACCGCCGTGTCGAAGTGGCCGTTGATGATGGCCAAGGTCAACGCCGTCGTGCCGTCGGGATCGACCAGGTTCAAGTCGGCCCCGCTTCCGGCCAGCGCACGCACGGCGTCGATCGCGCCGTCGCGTGCGGCGAACATCAGCGGTGTCCAGCTCCCGACTGGTTGCACCGCGTAGATCATGCCCGCCGTCTTGAAGACGAAGTCCGGGAACTCGAGCCGCTTCGATCGCGCGTTGACGTTCGCGCCCAGTTCGACCAGCAGCTTCACCGCATCGGCGTGGTTTTCGATCGCCGCGTACACCAGTGCGGACTGTCCCTGCCATTGTTCAACGGCGTTCACGTCCGCGCCGTGCGTCACGAGTGCCTTGATGGTCGCGACGTTTCCCGTTCGCGCCGCGGTCATGAGAATCGTTTCGCCTTCTCCCACTGTGACGTTCGGCTTTGCACCGGCCTTGAGCAGCGCTTCGGCCAACGCGGCATTGCCATTGGTGGCGGCGAGGGTCAGCGGCGTCACGCCGTAGCGGTTGGCGGCGTTGGCCTTCGCGCCGGCTGCGATCAACAGCCGCGCGATCTCGGTGGCATTTGCCTCCGCGGCCCAGTGCAGCGCGGTCGTGCCATCGGCCAACGCGGCGTTGACGTCGACCCGCTGTTTGAGCAGCGCGCGCACGCTCTCGACGTTGCCGGTTTTGACGGCATCGATCAGCGGAAGATTGTTGCCGGCGGCGCTCAGGCCGACCACCACCGCGACGACGACAATCCCGATCAGACCCGCGCGTCCTCTCGCCGGCTTGACCGGTTCGGATGCTGAAAAATGAGTCAAGTTTTCCCTCGGTCAAGACGGCCGCCCCGCGAAGCGGGGCAAGCCAACGCTGTTACTAGCGAGGCGGAGCCTCGATGGTCCGAGGCGCAGCCTCGCTAGGTTTCATGGATCGATCAGAGCGAAATCTCGCCAGTGCTCAGCGTTCCGAATTGCTTGAGCTCGCACCCGAAGATGTTGGCCACGGACAACAGGCAGTTCGCAAACGGCGTCTCCGGTGCCGTCTGAATATGACGGTTGCCCTTGAATCCAGCGGCGCTCCCACCCACCAGCAACGTGGGGATGTTGAGCCGCGAATGGATGTTCGCCTCGCTCATGCCGCTGCCGAACAGGACGAGCGAATGATCCAGGAGCGTCCCATCGCCGTCAGGCATGGTGCTGAGCCGCTGCACGAATTCGGCGAAGAGGCTCATGTGATAGGTGTTGATCTTGACCAGGTTCGGGATGCTCTCCGGCAGCTCCAGGTGATGCGTGGTCGAGTGGTGCGGCTCAGAGACGCCGAGGTTCGTGTACGAGATCATGCTGGCGTCCTTCGCCATCATGAACGTCAAGACACGGGTGATGTCCGCCTGGTAGGCCAGCGCCGCCAGCTCGAACATCAGGCGTGCATGTTCCTCCCACGATTCTGGAATGCCGAAAGGCGCGTCCACCTCCAACAGCGACTTCGCCCCCGCTTTTTCCGACAACTGAATGCGGCGCTCCACCTCGCGGACGTGATCCAGGTACTCGTGCAGGCGACCGAGGTCGCGGCCGCCAAGCCCACGCTCGAGGTCCTTCACGTCGTCGGTTAACGAATCCAGGATGCTCTTGTCGGTCTGCATCCGCTGTTTTCGTTGCGCGGCCGTCCCGGGACGTCCGAACAGGCGCTCGAAGATCACACGCGGGTTGATCTCCATCGGCACGGGCGTCGTCGCCGATGACCACGAGATCGTGTTCATGTACGCACAGCTGTACTGCGTGTCGCAGCCGCCGATGTATCCGGTGAAGTCCTCGGTGGCGAGCTCGAGCGATGGCAGCGAGGTTTCCTGTCCGATCTTGCGGGCGATGACCTGATCGACGGTTTCGCCGCTGTACACATCTTCGGCAAACGTCTTCTTCGGAATGGCGCCGCTCAGCCACGCCGACACCGTTGTCGCATGTCCATCGAGTGGGTCACACAACTCTGAGACGACGGTGACGTGCTCGCGGAACTTCTCGATCGGCTTGAGGATTGGCGTGAACTCGAAGTTCGATCCGACGGTGGCGGGTGTCCAGTAGCCGGGTCGCTCACCGAGCGGAACGAACACGGCTCCGAAACGGCGAGGAGGGTTCGCGGCGGTTTTGACGGTTTGCGTCAGGGCCGGCACCATCGCGTCGAGGAGCGGCAGCGCCAGCGTAGCGCCCATCCCACGCAGAACCGTCCGACGCGATAACGCCATCTTCGAGATGAACATCGGTCGCTCCTTATGCGGCTGCTGCCAGGCCCTGATCCTAGCATGAGGAGCCCAGTCCCCACCTAGTGCGCGCGGCTGCGGGACCGGCGGGCAGACGCGACAACGCAGCTGCTCTTCGAGCCGGTGGAGCTGCTCGAATTGCCGGCGGCGCTCCCGCCGCGCCGGCGGATCAATCTCCTAGCTCCCGCTCAAATTTCGGTCGTAGATGGCTGGTCGACGCGAGAACCGCGGGCTGGCCGCTTGCGCGAGTCGATCCGATTGCGTACGCTCTTTGGTTCGCGAAGAGCACGAAATTTCGCAATACGAATTTGTGGGCGGGTAGGAGGCGTGATGAGCAGAGCACGATCGACAACCGCGCGTGGCGCGTGGCGAGTCGCGATGACGATGGGCGCAGTGGCGCTCATGCTCGCGGCCCTGCCATCGGCGGCGTATGCACAGGCGGCAATCGCGGGCACGGTCAAGGACGCATCGGATGCATTGATGCCCGGTGTCACCGTCGAGGCGGCGAGTCCCGCGCTGATTGAGAAGGTACGAACCGCGGTGACCGACGGGAGCGGGCAGTTTCGCATCGAGAATCTCCGGCCTGGGTCCTACACGGTCACGTTCACGCTGCCGGGCTTCCAGACCGTGCGGCGTGAGGGGATCGAACTGACCGGGTCGTTCACCGCCAACGTGAACGCCGAACTCAAGGTCGGCCAGGTCGCGGAGACCGTCGTCGTCAGCGGCGAGTCGCCGATCGTCGACGTCCAGAGCTCACAGCGTCAGACCGTGCTGACCAACGAAGTCATCAAAGCCATTCCGACCGCAGGCTCGTACAATGCGCTGCTGGTCCTCGTGCCCGCGCTCCTCGGAGGGCAGCAGGACGTGAGCACCGGCCCCTGCAACTCGTGCACGTTCAGCGCCCATGGCACCATGCTGTCGCTGGGCGGCAATCGCGCGAACACTGACGGCCGGTTGCTCGTGGACGGCATCAGCATCGCGGTGCCGCAGGCCGGTGGCACCAACTACCTGACCGACACGCGCAACGCGCAGGAAGTCAACTTCACGGTGTCGGGCAGCATGGGCGAAGTGGAGTCCGGCGGTCCGGTGATGAACATCATCCCGCGATCGGGGGGCAACACGCCGTCGGGCAGCGGCTATGTCGCGTGGGCGAATGGCGACCTGCAGAGCAGCAACCTGAGCGACGAGCTCAAGGCGCTCAAGATCACGCCCAGCCCGCTGATCAAGAACTACGACCTCAGCGCGGCCTACGGCGGTCCACTGCGCAAGGATCGCGTGTGGCTGTTCGGTACGGTCCGTGGGCAGGGCAACTCGGCCTACATCACGAACATGTACTACAACAAGAACGCGGGCGATCCGACGAAGTGGCTCTACGATCCCGACTTCTCGCGCCAGGCGTTCAACGACAAGACGTGGCAGAACGCAAGCGCCCGCATCACCACGCAGCTCACCCCGCGCAACAAGCTGAATATCTTCTGGGACGAGCAGAGCGTCTGCGCCAACTGCGAGAACGGTGGCAACTACGCCAACGCCACGACCTCTCCCGAGGCCAACGGCTACGGTGACCTGACGCCGATGCGGTTCCAGCAGGCGACCTGGAACTCGCCGGTGAACAACAAGCTGCTCCTCGAGGGTGGCTTCGGCTACTTCTTCTCGCGCTGGGGCGGCCGCGCCAAGGAAGACCCGAACACCGAGAACCTGGTGCGCATCATCGAGCAGTGCGCCGCCGGCTGTCCGGCCAACGGCAACATCCCGAGCCTGATGTATCGCTCGCAAACGACCGACCTGTTCAGCGACGGCCGGAACAAGAACATCACCACCACCTGGCGGGCGTCGGCGGCGTACGTGACCGGCAGCCACAGCCTCAAGTTCGGCTACATCGGCAACCAGCTCGGCGACCTGCGCTCGGCCAACCGCGGCGCCAACGACCTGCGCTATCGCGTCAACAACGGCGTGCCGAATCAGCTCACCGAGTTCGTGCACAACCAGCAGAACGACCTTTGGATGCGTAATCACGCGCTGTACGTGCAGGAACAGTGGACGCGCGGCCGGCTTACGCTGCAGGGCGCCCTGCGTTTCGATCGCGCGTCGAGCTGGGCGCCGGAACAGCGGCTCGAGTCGCGGTTCTGGGCGCAGCCGCTGGTGTTCGATGAGACGCCGGTGGTCGACAGCTACAAGGACCTCACGCCACGTGTGGCCGCGTCCTATGATCTGTTCGGTACCGGCAAGACGGCGCTCAAGGCCACGCTTGGAAAGTATCTCGAGTCGACGGTGACCGCATCCAACTACGGCCTCGGCAACCCGACGTCGCGGATTGCGACGAACGTGACGCGCACGTGGATCGACGCCAACGGCGACTGGACGCCGAACTGCGACCTCCGCAACCCGCAGCCCAACGGCGACCCGAGCGCGCTCCCCTTTCCGCAGACCGGAAACGCCAACGCACAGGATTTCTGCGCCATCGTCAGCAACCTGAACTTCGGAACGGCGACGTTCAGCAACACGATCGATCCTGAGATCCTGAAGGGCTGGGGTGTGCGGCCGTCGGACTGGAACTGGACGGTATCGGTCCAGCATGAAGTGCTACCGCGGACGTCGGTTGAAGTCGGCTACGTCCATCGCGAGTTCTACGGCTTTGCCGTCACCGACAACCTCGCGGTGAGCCCATCTGACTTCACGCAGTTCTCCATCACCGCTCCGCAGGATCCGCGTTTGCCCGGCGGCGGCGGGTATCAGGTGGGCACGCTCTACGATCTGAACGTGCCGTCGCTGGTGGGTGTGACGCGTAACTTCATCACCTACGCAGACCGCTATGGCGACGCCTACCAGACCTACAACGGCATCGACGTGACCATCAGCGCACGGCCGCGAAATGGGCTCTCCGCGCAAGGCGGCTTCTCCGGCGGCTATTCAACGTCGGACAACTGCGAGGTGCGGCAGAAGGTGCCGGAGATCGCGCTCCTCAATCCGTACTGCCACATCGAGACCAGCTTCCTGCCGCAATACAAAGGCATCGCGACCTATGTGATGCCGAAGGTCGACGTCTCGATCAGCGGCACGTTCACCAGCAAGCCGGGCATTCAGGTGAGCGGCTTCGGTACGCCGGTCGCTGGCGGCGCCTTCGCGGCCAACTACACGGTCTCGAACTCGGTCGTACAGCAGATCATCGGCCGGCCGCTTGCCGGCAGCGCGCAGAACATCACCGTCAACCTGATCGAGCCGCACTCGATCCTCGGCGAACGTGTGAACGAGCTGGACATGCGGGTGGGCAAGATCTTGCGCTTCGGCCGGACCCGCGCCAACGTCGGCGTCGACTTCTACAACCTGCTGAACGCGGCGACCCCACTCAGCTACAACCAGGCGTTCATCGCCAACGGTGCATGGTTGACGCCGACGTCGGTCTTGTCTGCTCGCTTTGCCAAAATCAGCGCGCAGATCGATTTCTAAAAGCCTGTCAATTCCCAACTCCCAACTTCCAAGTCTCAACAACGCTCTCCTGGCGGTTGGGAGTTGGGAGTTGGAGAGTGCCGGCCGAAACGACCGGTGGCATCAATCTCGCTCCCGTTCAGCAGTACCAGACATCCGCATCGGGCGACCGCGCGTCAACGCTCGGAAAGACCGCCGATGCGGCCGCGGGCGCACACCGAGCGACCGCGGATATCACCAATCGGTATCGACGGTCACGGTATGTCGTGACCTCGTTGGCACGGATACGTCTGGAGAGCGGTGAGACATGGAAGAGGTCCGGACCAGGCGATCGGCCGTTTCGTTCAATGGGGCGTTGCACGCGGCGATTCTTGCCGGCGCACTCTTCGTGTTCGCCGCATCGCCCATGCTCTCCGCCCAGTTGCGGCCGCTCGAGCTGGTCTCGACGGCGTGGCCGCCATTCACAAACGCACCCGGACAGGCGAGGTTCGCGCTCGACCTGGTCGAGGAAGCGCTCCGTCGCATCCGCCTCAGCGCGAACACGACCATTGTCAGCGCACCAGATTTCACAACCGCTCTTCTCAGCCAGAAGTTCGACGGCAGCGCCGCGGCATGGAAGGACGCGGAACGGGACCGCGCGCTGATCTTCTCGCAGCCGTATCTCGAGAACCGCCTCGTGCTCGTCGGCCGTCGCGGCGCCGACGTGTCCGCGAAGTCGCTCGGCGACCTCGCGGGCACACGTGTGGCGATTGTCGAAGGCTACTCGTACGGCGACGCCGTGAGTCTCGGTGCACCGGTGTTCGTACTATCGCGCAGTGAAGAAGACAGCTTGACGCGTCTGCTCTCGGGAGACGTCGACTACACGCTGATGGACGATCTCGTCGTTCAGTACATTCTCAGTAATTACCCGAAGGAATCTGAAGCGCGGTTGCAAATCGGAACGGTGCCCCTTGTCAGGCGCGAGCTGCACCTTGCCATCAGACGAACGCGCAGCGATGCCGAGTCGATCATCGCGCGCTTCAACGGTCAGCTGCGCGGCATGATTGCCGACCGCACCTACCATCGCCTGCTGCACGTGGACTGGATACGGGCCGACGTCACCGGCGACGGTACCGCCGAATACGTGCCCCTCAACGATCGGCCCGGTCCGTCGGAGCCGCTGCGCATCTACTCGCTGTCGTCGGCGCTGGACGCCAAGCCGGAGACGACCACCAACAAGCCCGGCTTTTACCTCGGCGGCACCATCTACCAGGACTGGGCCAGCGTGCCCGCAAGCTACAAAGAAGTGAACCCGCGGTATCCGGATTCGCGGCGATCGACCGGCAGCATTTTCAAGTTCGTGTGGTAAGGGTGCCGCAGCGGATTCGAGTCCGTCCTATGTGCCCGCTCGGCGCGCGCTCAAGGTCGATCCCGTGGAGGCGCTGCGAGTGGAGTGATCACCCTTCCACCGGTCGCCTGGCTTCGTCACGTAGTGTGAGACCACGTAGCGCCAGGGAATGAGCGGGATCAGAATGACCACCGTGAGGCAATCCGTGACCGTCTCCCATGTCCGCGCGTCGATGTGATTCGCAGACCACAACGGCAGCGCCACAGCGATCAGCCAGATACTCTTCCAGATAATCTCGAAGAAAAGAACCGGCAGCCTCTGCAGCGCATAGCGAATCCCGACAGCCGCAAGCACGGATACAGCCGCAAGCAAGCTGCAAACGACGCTGTTCATCAGCGGCCATTGCGGTGAGTGGTTGATGACGAGCGGCCACACAGTCGCCGCCAGCCCGACGGCAAGGAGCAGGTATCCCGCGCGGAGCGCACCGCCCGGGCCTTGCCGGTCTTCAAGGATCGACAGGTTGGCGAGCGTGATGCCGATCCGGTCGGCAAGCTCTCCGTCTTCCGCGGTCGCCTGTTTGTTCAGCCGTCGCTGGAATTCGGCAATCGATTCGTCACCGGTTTTGACATCGAATCGGAGGCCGTGAGATGCGTAACCATGTCTCGTACGCCAACCTCTGCGCGCGGGGTTTGGCTCGACAAAGTATGACAGCGTGACGCGCAGTGTCACTTCCGTTTCGCCAAGGGTTTGTGGGCGAGATCCCGCGATCCTTTGCGAGACGTTGGAGCGGCGCCTTGCCGCCTGTTGTCTTCGGCTCGCGATCAGTCACAGCTGCGCGAACTGGACGACGACCTTGATGTCCTCCGGTTGCCGTTGGAGGGCGCTCATGAACTCCTCAGGCGGCACACGCCGCGTCACAAGGCACTCGAGCCACGCGCGGTCGGCGCGCGCCAGGACTTGTCCTGCCTTGTACCAGTGGCGCTTGTTGGCGTTCACGCTGCCGACCACCACGTTGTTGCGCAGCACGA
>Ga0111538_10009130_pt1 | contig 13254 bp, 16 predicted proteins | sample SoiMethybrSBSTD1_FD_79669 | JGI IMG/M metagenome (GOLD analysis project Ga0111538, IMG submission 79669) | Bulk soil microbial communities from a Populus tree surrounding site in Tennessee, USA - Soil MetaG P. TD hybrid SBSTD1 (version 2)... | ecosystem: Environmental > Terrestrial > Soil >...
GCCGGTGACCGTCACGCCGCCGTTGATCTCCGCGGACTCGCCAGCGCCGGCGCTCGCTAGCGGCGCCGCGCCCGAGCTGCCCGAGCCGGCCCAGGACGAACCGAACGCCCCCCCTGCGGACAGCGCCGACCCCTCGCGCGCTCTGGCGTCTCGCCAGCGCGTGCCCGAGCCGCGCGCGCGGCTCGGCGTGGTAAAGCCGACCGTGCTGCGCCCGGCCGAGACGGCCCAGAGAACGGCGCCGAGCGAAAGCGCCGCGGCGAAGCCCGCGCCGCCGCCGAGCGCGGCCCCACCCCGAGAAAATCCTTTCGATCGCAGGTTCTGATGCCGTCCCCGAGTTTCCGCCGGCAGTGGCTATTGCCGATCGTCCTGCTCACCGCGGCGGCGCTTCTGGTGTTCTGGGGCTTTTACTCGCTCGACCACTTCGTGACCGGCGGCAAACCCGGTGGCTCGCCGGGCGGCCCCTTCGAACGCTACTGGCACTTCGATCCGCTCAGCATCACCGACGCGGTGAGCTCGCTGGCAGGAATGATCGCAGCCGTGTTCGGTATCGTCATCACGGTCGTCAGCATCATCGTGCAGCTGTCGGCCGACCGCTACACCGGCGTCGCCAGCATGTTCCTCCGCGATCGGATCAACCTGGCGGTGCTCGCATACTACGTGATCGCGTGCGTGTGCGGGGTCTGGCTGAGCGTATCGATCCAGAGTGACTACGTTCCGCGTTCCGCGCTGCTCGCCATGATGATCGCGACCACCGGCGGGCTGGTGTTGATGGCTCCGTATTTCCGGTACGTTTTCTGGTTCGTCGAGCCGATGAACATCATCTCGCGTATCCGTAGCGAAGCGGTGAAACGCGCGGCGCGCGCCGTGGACAAGAGCATCGACACCAGCAACGAGGTGCAGGCCGCGACGTTGGGCGCGATGGAAGAGCTCACCGACATCACCTCGAACTCGATTTCGGGCAAGGACAAGATCATCGCGAGCGGTGCGGTCGACGCGCTGAAGGACCTGACGCTCGAGTACCTGAAGGTGAAGTCGAAGGCCTCCGACCACTGGTTTCGCATCGGCGGCGCGATCCGCGAAAACCCCGATTTCGTCGCGATGGATCCGGAGTCTTTGACCGACCTCGAGCAGCGCCGGACCTGGGTCGAATGGAAGGTGATGCGCCAGTACCTCGGCATCTACAACGAGGCGCTCGCCACCATGCGCGACATCAACTACCTGATCGCGATCGACACGCGCTACATCGGGGAAGCCGCCGGCGCGGCCAAGGACCATGATCTGGTCGAGCTCGTGTTCCGTTTCATGAACTCGTACCTGCGCGCGACGCTCAACGCGCGTGACGTGCGCACCGCCTACAACGTCCTCAACCAGTACCGGTTGCTGGTCGAAGCCATGTTGCGCCAGGAAAACGGCGCGGCGGCGCTCGAGGGCGTAAAACACATGAACTACTACGGCCACGTGAGCTTCGACATGAAGCTGACGTTCGTGACCGAGACCGTTGCTTACGACGTGTCGGCGCTGTGTCAGTACGCGCACGAGCTCGAAGCGCCGGAAGAGCAGGCGATGGTCGGTCAATTTCTGGAGCTCGACCGGCCGCTGCGCGTCAGGAGTCAGGAGAGCGCGCTGCTCGGCGTGCGCAAAGCGCAGGTGAAGCTCGCGGCCTACTACATCGCCAACGACGAAGAGGCGAAGGCGCGCTTGATCTCCAAAGACATGCAGAGCGAGCCCGCGGATCGGCTGCTTGCGATCCGCCGCGCGCTGGAGAGCGTTACCAGCAAGGATTTCTGGGAAATCATCGATCGCGGGCGCAACTTCGAATACATGCCCCCGGCCCAGCGCAGCGCGCTCCCCGTGTTCTTTTCCTGGCTCGGGGTGGACGGGGGCAGCGCTCAGGTGGCCGAATAACCCGGCCTGCCAGGAACGTCCCTTTCGCGCCAGGCGCCCACCCGGATGGCAGCCTGTAGATAACCGTCAAAATGCAGGTATTTCATGTATTTAACGGCGCTATTGAACTGTGCTCCTAAGAACCGCTACAATAAACAGTGTCATGAACACCATTGCCGCTCAGGCCGAAATCACCCCGACTCCGGACGCTCGGCCGAGCGAGCCGGCCCCGCGATCGCAGACCCGGACCCGGCTCGAAGTGGAGCAGCGGCGCGCTCAGCTGCTGAGTCTGGGGCAGGAGCTGTTCAGTAGCTCTACCTACGACGAGCTCAGCATTGACGACATCGCGCGAGCGGCTGGCATCTCGAAGGGGCTTCTCTATCACTACTTTCCCAGCAAGCGCGATTACTACGTCGAGACGATCCGCGCTGCGGCGGGAGAGCTTTTGACCCAGACCGACAGCGCAGTCGACTCGGTTTCGGTGGAGCGCTTGCGCGCCGGCATCGGCGCCTATCTCGGTTACGTCGAGCGCCACAAGAAAGCATTCGCCGCTTTGCTCCGCAGCGGTACGGGGCACGATCCCGAGGTGTCGAGCATCGTCGAGGGTACGCGGCTCGCGTTTCTCGATCGCTTGCTGACCAAGGCGCCCGCTCATTCACCGCGGGTCAGGAACGCGCTGCGCGGCTGGATCGGCTTCGTCGAGTCGTCGGTGCTCGACTGGATCGATCACAACGACGTCGCGCGACACGATCTGCTCGAGCTCCTGGTGCGGGCGCTCGAAAACATCGTCCTCGACGCCAGCGCTCAGACCCCGATGTCCGCCGGGTCGAGCTCGTCGTAACCGCCGATCACGAGGTCGGCATCGACGTAGCGGCTGCGATCCATCGCCGGGTCGGGCAGGGCGATGACCTGCATGCCGGCCGCACGCGCGGCGTCGACGCCGGCCAGCGAGTCCTCGAACACCAGGCACCGTTCGGGCCGGACTTTCAAATCGCTGGCCGTGATCAGGAACACGTCGGGCGCCGGCTTGAGCGCGCGGATGCGCGGATCGTCTCCGCACACGATCACCGAAAAAAGGCTGAACCAGTCGTGGCGCGTGACTTTCAGCTGGTAGAGGGCGCGCTCGCTGCTCGTGGCCACCGCCACCGGCACGCCGCGTGCGCACAGTGTTTCGACGAAGCGCCGGGCGCCTCGAATCTCGGTGACGTTCGGAAACAACGCCTCGATCAGCGGACGGCGCAGCTTCAGATATTCCTCGGGTGAAAGCGGGAGCTCGAGCGATCGAACCAGGTGCCGTGCGCCCTCGAGCGGGCTCTTGCCGATGATGTCGCCCTTGATCGACCAGTCGAATACCTTGCCGTACGGTAGAACCACGCGATTCGTAGCTTCCGTGTAGAGCGGCTCGCTGTCGAGCAGCACACCGTCGAGGTCGAAGATGACGTGGCTGATGGGCCGTTTCAGTTTCACGGCAGGCACCTAGCACGGTAAGGTTTCATGGTGAAAGAACTCCTGGTCAAAGGACAGAACTTTCACAGCGTGCTCTTTGCGCTGGTCGAGATGCGGGGACAAGCGTTTCGTGACGCCGTGGTTGCCAACATGCAAGGCGAGGGTGGAGAGGCTCTGCGTTACGGCACGCTCTTGCCGAGCAACCTTTATCCGATCGAGTGGTACCGAGAGCTGTTTCGTGCGGTGGTCGAGCAGACGCCGGATACGCCGAACTTCGCGCGTGAAGTGGGCAAGGTGTCGGCCGGACGCGACGTGCGCGGCGTCTACCGCATCATTTTTCGCGCATTGTCTACCGAGCTCTTGATCAAACAATCGCCGCGGCTGTTCCGCTTGTTCTACGACGGCGGCCAGGTCGACGTGCAGGACGTCAAGAGCGGCTTCGCGCGAGTCCGCTACGCCGAATGCTACGGATTCGATCGCAACCTCTGGCTCGACCTGCTCGGGGGCTCGGAAAGCGTCCTCGCCGCGTCCGGGGCCAAGGAGCTACGGATCCGTATCGAGGCGGGCGGCGGCGACGGCCAGGATCACATGCAGGCCACGGTGACCTGGGCGTGACGTGATAGAATCGTCTTCCCTTGGCGGGACCGGTCGACAAGCCCGACGGCAACGATGAATCCACGATGATTGCCGACGTCGGGGTAAAAGCGTTGGTTCGTGCCAACCGGAGCCGCAGCGTGCTCGAACAGGTGGGCGGCCCCGGTGCTCCGCGCAGCTTTCCGCTCGAGCTCGCGGAGCTGGTGATCGGCCGCGCACTCGAGGTCCACGTCTCGATCGAAAGCCGTCTTCTGTCCCGGCGCCACGCCGCGATCACGCGCGCCGGCGCGGAGTATCGAGTCACCGATCTCGACAGCGCGAACGGCATCTACCTGAATGGCGTCAAGGTTCATTCGGCGATCCTGCACGGTGGCGACACGCTCCAGATCGGCGACGTGGTGATGGTGTTTCGCGAGGGCTCCTGATGGCGTTCATGGTCCGGTTCTGGGGCACTCGCGGCTCGATTCCGACGCCCGGGCCGCGCACGAAGAAGTACGGAGGCAACACCTCGTGCGTGGAGCTCTCGATCGACGACGCGCTGTTCGTTTGCGACGGCGGAACGGGCTTACGCGAGCTCGGGATCGAGGCTGCGGCCCGCGCCAACGGGGGGCTCGCGGCGCACCTGTTCTTCAGCCACATGCACTGGGACCACATCCAGGGTTTTCCATTTTTCGTCCCCGCATACGCGCCGACCACGTCGCTCCACGTCTACGAAATCGCGCCCGGTGACGACCGCATCCAGCGCCTGTTGCACGGCCAGATGCGCTCGGAATACTTCCCGGTCAACTTTTCCGATCTCGGCTCGAATATCCTCGCCGATCACTTCGACTCCGGACACAAGACGGTCGAGGGCGTGAACGTGCGCTGCATCGAGCAGAGGCACCCGGGCAGAAGCTTTGCTTACGCGTTTCAGAAAAACGCGGTCAAGGTCGTGTACGCGACCGACCACGAGCTCGATCTGGTGCTCGAAAACGCCGCGGAGTCGGAGCGCGATCCCGAGCTCTTGCGGCGCTTGCCCGAAGCCTTCGTCCGTTTCGTGGAAGGGGCGGACCTCTTGATTGCCGACGGCCAGTACACCGACGACGAGTACCGCGACAAGCGCGGCTGGGGGCACGCGCGGGCCAAGACCGTGGTCGATCTCGCGGTGCAGGCGCAAGTAAAACAGTGTGCGATTTTCCACCACGACCCGATGCACTCCGACGACGAGGTCGACAAGATCATCGATGCCTGCCGCGAGCGGGCTCGAGGCATGGGGTCGAACGTCGTGGTGTTCGGCGCGCGCGAAGGGCTGACGCTGAAGCTCTAGAAAAATCCGGACACGCCGAGCATCACGCTGTCCTGGGTAACGATCGGCTCGAGCCCCCAGCCGCTCTGAGGTCGCTGCTCGGGCTGCCCCTCGGGTTTGCGATAGTGCACGAAGTAGGGAAGCGCGAAGCCCGCGCCGACGCCGAACGCAGCGCCGACGAGCACGTCGCTCGCGTAGTGCCGATCCGAAGTCAGCCGGAGCACGCCGGCGGTCGTGGCCATCGCGCTGGCCGCCACGCACACCAAGACGTCCTGGATGCCGCCGCCGTAGAGAGGCAGGTGCGCATGATGCGCGCAGACGAGACCCGCGCCGCCGAACGCGCTCGCGGTGTGCCCGCTCGGGAAGCTCGCGAGCGCTCCCCGGAGACAGAGGCCGTTGTATTCCCGGTCCGAGCGGCAGGGCTCGACGTCCGGTCGCTCGCGAGCGATGAAGCGATGGCCGATCCGTGAAAAAAGCCCGATGATCGCCACGGTCTGGATGTCGATGATCCCCATCTGTGCGGCGACGTCGAAGTTCCAGTCGTCGAACGCGAGCGGCACGACCACGGTGTCGAAGGCCGCGATCAGCTGCGGTGCCACGGTGAAGATGTCGCTGGCAATCGCGGCCCGATCGCGCCCGGCGCGGCTGTTTGCGACCATCGCGTCGCGGACGTCGTCGTCGAACAGGATACCGCCGCGCCAGTTGGCTTCGCTCGGAGGTTTCACCCCGAACTCGATCGTGAGGTAAGTTGCCGCGAGCACGCCGGTCAATACGTACTCGGCCGCTGTGAAGCGATGCCAGCGCCACTTCAGGCGATGGTGGTCACGTGGCGCGGCTGGTTCGGCGGCGTTCGCGCAGCGCGGCACGAGCACGATCGCGATCGAGAGCGCCGCGACGGCGGTGACCACGACTAATGGACGATTTCGCCTCGGCGCTCGCAGAGCTCGGTAAACCTGCACGTGCCGCCCGCGCCGTCAAGCTTTTCAGGGTGCGTGCTTTCGCCGTTCGCGTGCCAATCGCCGCAGCATCCAGGCGATCACCTTGGGATCGATGCCGCGCAGGCTGACCAAAAGCGCGCCCACGCCCGCGTCGAACCCAGCGATCTGAGCGCCGAGGTTGGAAAAGGGGGGAGCGACGCGCTCGTCGAGCAGCGCCGCCGCCAGCGTCTCGATTTGCGCGGGGCTCGCGTGGTCGAGCCACTCATCGCGGATCACGAACGGGCATCTTACTCCACCGGCAGGCGACCGGAAGACGCCTTGCACAGTTCGACCGGTTGGGGCCGGGGCCCCAACCGACAACGTGACGAGGACGCGAGCTTTTTTTCGCTTGGATTGAGCTCTCTGGATGCGAAGACCTGTGGCAGTGTGGGAGATCGAGGCGACGATGCGATGGGAAGAGGTTTCTGAATCGGAGCAAGCAGCGGTGCTGGCCGTGCTGGAACGCGAAGCCGAACGGCTCGAGCAAGACGCCGTGCAACTGCAGGCCGCGGCGCGGCAACTCGGACGTCCCTCACTCGTCGAACGTCAGGAACTCAAGGCCAACGCGTTCCGTGCGTGCATCGAATACCTCACGCGACCGCGGCGCTGATCAGTCACGCAAGCCCTCGAGCACACACATGATGACGACCCAGATCGCGCGTTCGAACGACATCGAGCTCAGCTACCGCGTGCTCGGACGGGGTGACGAGACGGTGCTCATGATCATGGGACTCGGCGGCCAGGCGGCGGACTGGGGCGTCCCTTTCCCCGAGCGCCTCGCCGAGCGCTTTCGCGTCGTGCTCTTCGACAATCGCGGCACCGGTGCGTCGTCGAAACCGCGCAGCGAGTGGTCGCTCGACGACATGGCGCGGGATGCGCTTTGCGTGCTGGACGCGGTCGGGGTCGAGCGCGCGCACGTCGTCGGCATTTCGATGGGCGGCATGATCGCGCAATTGATCGCGCTCGATCAGCCCGCTCGAATCGAGCGTCTGGTGCTGATGTCGACGAACTTCGGCGGGTACGATCTCGTCCCTCCAACCCTCGACGTCGGAGCGATCTTCGCGCCGCCGCCGGGCACGCCGGTCGATCAGGTCATCCGCACCTCGATGAGCGCGATCGCGGCCCCCGGCTTCGCGAAGTCGAACCCGGAAGCGATCGAGGAGCTGGTGCGGATCGCGGTCGCAAGCCCCACCCCACGCCGCGCTTTCGTCGCGCAATTACAGGCGATTTTGTCGAACGACCGCTCGCGGCGGGTGGCCGGGATTCGCGCCCCGACCCTGGTCGTGCATGGCGACCTCGACCCCCTGATTCCCTACCCGAACGGGGTCGCGCTGGCGGAGCGGATCCCCGGCGCAGAGCTCGTCACTTTGCCCGGCTGCGGTCATCTGCCGATGTGGGAAGCGAGCGACGCGCTCTCGCGAGTCGTAACCGAGTTTCTCGCGAACGGTCGCGACTAGGCGCTCTTGAAACGTTCGATCGTGCGCGCCAAGGTATAGCCAAGGGTCAGGGCGATCACGAGCCCACCGCTCGCGAGCAAGCCGATCACGAGCGGCGTCTGCGGAGCGAACGCCGCGCACGCGTGCGGGACGAAGTCGGCCGGATACTCTGGATCGTAGTAGACGGGAATCGAGGTGTTGGCCTCTGCCTTGTCCCAGAACTCCTCGTCGACCTCGAAGTCGTCGTCGTGGCGCCCGTAGTGGACGGCGATCTTGTAGGTGGTGGAGTCGTCGCCTTCCTCCAGCCATTTGCGGATCAAAAGTCCCTGGCCCTCGGAGCCGACTGCTTCCAGGTAGCGTGCCTGCAGGTGGCTCGCGACCAACAGCATCATGAATGCCGCCACTCCGCCGCCGATCGCCACCACCCAGTCCCTGGCGTCGAATCCGCCGAATTTACGGCGCACGAGCGCAAGCCATCCGATCGCGATCGCCACCGGTACGATCAGTAGCCGCAGCGACCACACGAAGGCGGTGAAGGGCCCCGTTTCCTCCATCTACGCGATCGTACGAAAGCAGCGCCTCACTCTGCGGGGGTCGGGGTCGGGCTGGCGCTGGCCTCGACCTCGGGCTTGGCCTGGCCGCGGTGGCAGGGGCCCGGCTTCTGATAGGGCTCGCCGACCATGCGCTTGGCAGCGGTCACGCCTTTCCACATCAAGTAGTGGCGGCCGAACTGCCACATGCTCTCTTTGTTCATGTAGGGGTTTGCCGTGCCGCCGAGCTCGACCAGAAACAGCACGTGTTCGGCCACGCTGACCGGGCAACCCTCGAAGCGAATGAAATCCTTGCCCTCGTTCTCTTTCAGCTTCTTCGTCGTCTTGCTCATCTTGGTGGAGATGTCTTCGCCCACCGCGTGATGCGGATCCTTCGTCGACCGATCCCGATACTTGCTGTGGATCTGCACGAGCTGGTCGCCGATCTGGCCTTCCCAGCGGCAGCAATCGCCGATGAAAATCACCTTTTCGCCCGGCTGGGCGTCGATCTCGCCGTCGTAGGCGCCGAACACGACGTGCATGCGCGGCATCTTGCGGTCGCACTCTTGGTCGTAGAGCCTGAGGATTTCGATGGCTTCTTCGATCGCGCCGGGACAGCCGCCCCAGCAGTAGTCGGTGTGCTCTTGCTCGGGAGGCGGACCGGCGTAGGCCGTGATGTTGGTGCCCTCGAAGTACTTCTCGACGCGGACCAGCCCGACCTTGTAGCCCTCGGCGCGCTGCTTGGCCTCTTCGAGCGTCACATCGCCGGTGATCGTGATCTGATCGAGATCCATCGGCCCGAATCCGCGTTCGCTCGTGAGGCGAATGTGATCGACGGTCTTCGGGTCGACGCCGATGATCGCGCAGCACACCGAATCGAAAGCGACCTGATTGTCGCCCATGATGATCAGGTTGAGATCGCGCGGGACCGGCGTGAGCATCCGCCCCTCGCCCGCGGTGATGGCGTCGATCGCGATGAACTGCGGCTGCACGATGTACTGAAGATCGGCGATCTTCTCGTTGAGCCGGTGGTCGTGATCGATCAACCGATGTCGGTCGTCCTGGATGCCGATGTAGGCCTTGATCGAGAACGTCACCGTCGTCCACGGGTGCGCCTTGAACTTCGGACAGTTGACGAAGAAGTCGGCGCGCGCGATCGGCTGGGGCGTGAAGACGTAGTCCCGAAGCCGCCCGGGGTGCGTGTAGGGGATCTCGACCTGCTGCTCTTCCTCGAAGAAGTACTGCTTGATCCCCTGGCGCTTGATCATCGGTTTGTACCCGGCGCCGTCGAAGGCCACCCGCGTCGGGACGGTGATGCCGCAGCGCTCGCCGATCGCGAGCTCGCGCACGCCGCCGGCGTCGCGGTCCTTGAGCGCCATGATCACGCCTTCCGCGAACTCGACCCGCGTGTGGGCGTGCTGGAACAGTGGCCCCGAGGCGACGATGTTCGGCTTGATCAGCGTATGGCCGTGCGGGCGGAGGTCGAGCTCCTCCAAGCCTTCCCGCACGATGCGGCGAATTTCCTCCGGATCGTAACGGTCGCAATGGCGGATGATCACGCGCGGATGTCGAGCTGGCCGCATGTGGAGAGCCTAGCATAGCCGCGGCCTTTTCCCCGGGGTTTGACCGGTGTTCCCGCGGCATTACCCTCTCCGGGCCAAAGAGACGAAGCATGAGTGGATCGCGTTCAATAGTTCCGGTGGCGACGACGGCGCTGATCCTTTTCGTCGCGAGCAGTTGCTCGCGACGCCACCAGCGCGAACCCGATCGACGCGAGGGGCAATCCGAGTCGCCCGCGACGCCAGCGCCGCTTTCGCCGAGCTCGCTGGAGCCGGCCGGCTCGGCGGCCGGTATCGTGCCACACGGGCCCGGCGAGATTCCGTTCGATTATCCCGTCACGGAGACGACCGCCAAGGCGGGGGACTACGTGCTCGCTCCGTCGCGCAGCTGGGTCGACGAGGCGTTCCAGCGGGGTGCCGACAAGCAGACCTTCATCTACTACGGCGGCTGGATGCGCGAGCCTGGGCCCAAAGAGTCCCTGATCGAGACGCTGACGCGACAGAAGACCAGAATCATGAACGCACTGATCATTCCGATCCGGCGTGGCGAAAAAGCAAAGCCGGGTGACGTCGTGCTCACGACGTGGGCGTCCGGTACCGGGATGCAGCGGGCGATCGTCGTGCCCGGCGGCACGCCCGAAGCGCCCAAGGTGCGCTACCTCGACATGGACTACGACAGCCCGAGTGGCTGGGGGAAAAAAGAAGATGTGCTCAAGCCGGACACCTTCCACCGCTTGACCAAGCCGGGCGAGATAGGGACGACCCTCGCCTGCGCCGAAGGGGGACGCAACGCGCGCTACGTGTTGACCAACGCGCAGGACGACAAGCTGCTCGTGATCGGTTTCGCCGGACGGATGAAGGTGGCTCGAAAGAGCGAATGCAAACCGTTGCCAATCGATCCGAAGCTCAGGGCCGGCGACCCGGCGTCAATCGCGCTCGTCGGATCTTTCGTCGAAGGCAAAGTGAGCAAGGTCGACCCGGAGGTGGGTCGCGTCTTCGTCGAGTACGAGTTCGGCAGCCAGAAGAAGCAAGAAGCCGTCGGCTACACGAACGTCGCTCCCGCGCTGTGACCCCCGCCGATCAGGGCGACCCCTCACCCATCGCGTCGAGCAGGCTGTCGAGCAGCGCCGCGTCGCGGGCGAGCATCGCGGAATGGAGCTGGTGCGCGCGGGGGTCGCTGGCCGGCAGCAGCTGCAGCACGATCCGAGCGAAACGGAGCTTGCGCTCGAAGTCCTCGCGGCTCCCCGTACACTTCCCGAGGGCAGCGGCCGGCCGGACCCGCGGCCGTACCGCCGACCGGTCATCGTAGAGCGAATGTTCGCCGGCGGGCGGCGGGGGAGGAGGCGAGGAAAGGAACGCGGACTTGGCCATGGGTGGGTTACTCGGTTCGGAGACGTGACAACAACGCTGCACGTTTCGTTCCGCTTTCAGTCTTCGAACCATTCGTACGTATCTGCCCGAACGGCGGATCTGACACGTAGATAAGTCCCCGAAAGTCGGGGTATTTTCGACGGCATCAACCTCGACACGGTGCGGCTTTGCGCTGGGCCGGCCCGCGCTCTGGCGAAGGCAGGGTGGCATGTACACAACAGTCGATGACACCTGTGTCAGGCCTTCACGAAGTTCGCGGCAGAGCAGAATCCGACCCGTCAGTGCGAAGCGGCCTTCGCGCCAGGCCTCCACAATTACGGCTGTACGCGATCGCAATTCGCGGCGATGACACATCCGCGAACTTGAAAAGCGGCGTTCACATTTCTAAAAATGAGCCCGCCGGAGACGACCGATGATGAGGGCCACCCCCGACTCGCCTCGGATGTTCGAGAGCGACTTAGTCGACTTTTTTTCGCGCACACATCCGGCCGTGGTGCCGGCGTTGTTCGTGCCCGCGGCGCTGGCGTTGTTCTGGTACGGCGTCGCCCATCTCGGAATCGGCGTGCTGTTCTCGCTCGCGCTCGGGGTCGGCGGTTTCGTGGTGTGGACTTTGACCGAGTACTGGCTGCACCGGCTGTTTTTTCACTGGCAGCCGGGTGGGGCGTGGGGCGACCGCATGCACTTTCTCGTGCACGGCGTGCATCACAAGTGGCCGAAAGACAAGTACCGGCTGGTGATGCCGCCCGCGGTGAGCATCTCGCTCTTCTTCGCGTTCCTCGCGCTGTTCTATCTGGTGGTGGGTCCGCGGCTGGTGTGGCCGTTCCACGCGGGATTCGTGCTCGGTTACATGAGCTACGACATGACTCACTATTACATTCACCACTACAACCCGCGCTCCGAGTACGGCCTGCGGCTCAAGAAGAACCACATGCTGCACCACTTCAAGGATCACGGGTCGCGCTTCGGCGTGTCGAACATGGTCTGGGATCGCGTCTTCGGCACTACTGGTCGATAGCCCGCCCGCCCGGTCGTTGAGCGCGGGTCACTTGCTGCTGTCGGTGAACTCGGAGCCCGCGTAGGGTTTGCCCTTGCCGCCCTTCGCGGGGACGGCCGCCTTCTTCGGTGCCGTGACCTGCTGAGGCGCGGGGGCCTCCTGCGTGGGCACCTGCTGCTGTGCTGGCTCCGGAAACTCGGCTTTGCCGAGCTTGGGCAGCGGAGCGTTCGACATCGAGTCGACCGGCGGCGCTTTCTTGCCGCGGATCGGTGGCGGCTTCGGAGCTGCCTTCTGGTTCGCCGAAGGCGAGGGCGGAGGAACGAGCGACGGCGCGGGCGCGGGTGCTGGGGCCGGTGCAAGCGCACGGTTCGCTCCGGCGCGGGCTTCTTGAATCACCTCCGCCCCATCACCTTGGAGGTCGAGAGCCTTGGCGCGATCCAGTCCATCGAGGCAGGCTTGCCAGCGCTTTTGCGCGCAGTCTTCCAGCGCTACGCGACGGATCTCGTCGGCGCGCTGCTCCGGCGTCGGCTCACGGCTGATCTCCACCGGAGGTTCGACCGCGGTGTGGCGCCGCCACCAGATGCCGACTCCCACCAGCATCAGAGTGAGCACCGCAACGGCTGCGGCTGCGGCGGCCCAGCGCTCGCGGAAGTGGCGGCGCAGTCTCGCGACACGCTGGCGTACGCGCGGCGCCGGCAGCTGTTCGTCGCTGGCGATTTCCTCGAGCTTCTCGCCAGCCCCTTCACGCAGCATCCATTCGAGCGTGTTCTTGGCGCCGCCGGCGTCGGGCAGCTCCTTTTCCGCCCAGCGCAAAAGCTCGCGCGCGCTGAGCGGCGCGCTGTCGGTTGCGATCTCGTCGGCGAGCCCGGGCTCTTGCGGGAGCTCGCGCTGGTGGCGGCGGTAGTAGTCGACGACCTTGTTGCGGGCGATGCCGAACACCCAGCGCTCGAGCTCCTTCGAATCGCTCGGGGCGTTGCGGGCGGAGAGCGCATCGGTGAGGGTGGCCTGAACGATGTCGTCGACTTCGCTTTCTGGTGCCTTGCCGCGCACGAAGCGCCGCAAGGACGCGCCGAGCTCGGGATTCCCGAGGGCGGCGTTGCGGGGGTCGGGAGCATCGGATCCGGAGGACAAAGCGCTCGTCATTCTTATCCTGGTACTGGCTCATCGTGCGAGGGCGC
>Ga0111538_10009131_pt1 | contig 13253 bp, 12 predicted proteins | sample SoiMethybrSBSTD1_FD_79669 | JGI IMG/M metagenome (GOLD analysis project Ga0111538, IMG submission 79669) | Bulk soil microbial communities from a Populus tree surrounding site in Tennessee, USA - Soil MetaG P. TD hybrid SBSTD1 (version 2)... | ecosystem: Environmental > Terrestrial > Soil >...
CGGCGAAATGAGTACCGAAGGCGCCGCAGCGGTCGCCGCGCAGATTCCGGTGCCTCGAGGCGAACTGTGTACCGCAGCGCGCCGGTAATGGATGCGCGCGAGGACCTGCAGTGGAGACGAGAGACACCGGAATCTAAGCAAAGGCGAGCCGCTGCCGCGCCAAGGAACGCATCTTTCGCCACCGAGGCACCGGCGCTCCGTAGAGGCGAACCGCCGAAAACATTAGAAAAGGCCTCCCGTCTCCGGGAGGCCTTCTCATTTCATTCGCACTCGTAATGCAGGCTATCTTCGCGCGCCGAAGTTTTTCGGGACCCACGAACGTCGCTTCCCGCGCAATCCGCGGAGGTGTCGAGGAGAGAATCTGTGCGTTGTCGGCCACTGCCGACTTAACGATACAGGCTCTTGATCGTGCCCCAGCTGCTGCTTTCGACGGAATCTCCCCCGCACAAATCAGTATCGCTGAGGCAAAGCGGCAGTCCCAAGTCCGCATAACCTTTGCGGGTGTGCGGGTGTGCTTCCGGGTTCGCGGAGCAGTCCACGGTCACATTTGCGCCTTCGAGGCAGACCGCCACGGGGGCAAAGTGAAGCACGAGGGCGCTTCCCGCGACGACCGGCGCGCTCGGGCAACCGCCAACGGCGAGCAGGAGGTGCGTCGCGTTCCCGGCGTTCAGGTAGCCGTTCATCACATTGAACGCGATCACCTGTCCGGGAGGCGTAGAGACCAGATCCATCTCTGCAGAGGCCATTCCTTCGTCGGAGCAATAAAACCACAGGAACAACGTGTCAACGCCACCGGTCGGGAGACCGGTGTTGACCAACGGATCCACGGCGCTCTTGCTGAGGGTCCAACCGTAGCCGCCTTTATGCAATGCAAGCGACTTGGTGGAGAACGCGACCGAGAGAAGGACAGCGAGCGGGATGGCGAAGTGACGGCTCATAGTAGCCTCGCACAAATCAGGTGGTGATCGAGTGACCGAGGCGCACGGGTCCCGGCAGTCATTCGCTGAGCGTTATCGATAGAGAGTTTTGATTTGTCCCCAGCTTTCCTCCTCGACTGAGTAGGACTTGCAGTTCGGGCTGGTCGTATCGCTCAAGCAGAACGGGAGCGACAGGTCTGCGTAACCCTTGTGGTCGTGCGGCCAAGCTTGCGGATTCGGGGAGCAGTCCACGGTCACGTTCGCGCCTTCGAGGCAGACGATGAGGGGCGCGAAGTGAAGCACGAGGGCGCTTCCCGCAACGACCAGCGCGTTCGGGCAACCACCGACGGCGAGCAGAAGGTGAGTCGCATTACCGGCGTTGAGGTAACCGTTCGCGACGTTGAACGCAATCACCTGTCCGGGAGGCGTGGAGACCAGATCCATCTCTGCAGAGGCCATTCCTTCCGTGGAGCAGTAGAACCACAGGAACAGCGTATCAACGCCGCCCGTCGGGAGACCGGTGTTGATCAGCGGATCTACAGCGCTCTTGCTGAGGGTCCAACCGTAAGCGGCCGCATGTGTGCTCGAGGCCATCACTGCACAGATGCAGAGGGCGGAAACAGTCGTTAGAAAACGTTTCATGAGACTCCTCCGAAGTGTTTCGAGAGGCACCCGAGTCCGCATGACATTTGTTCCGCGTGCGGCCACGCTTGCGGACTCGCAGACCAATCCTCCAGCTTCCTGGAGGCCTCTTCGGCGTCGTGGCGATCCAACTCGGCGATACATTGAGCACCGAACCTGACTTCCATTTCGAAGAGTCAACGGTATAGGCTCTTAAGTGTCCCCCAGCTGCTGTTCTCGGCAGAATCCGTCGTGCACAGGCCATTCGTATCGCCCAAGCAGAGCGGGACCGACAAGTCCGCATAACCCTTGTGGTCGTGCGGCCAAGCTTGCGGATTCGGGGAGCAGTCCACGGTCACGTTCGCGCCTTCGAGGCAGACGATGAGGGGCGCGAAGTGAAGCACGAGGGCACTTCCCGCAACGACCGGCGCGCTCGGGCAACCGCCAACGGCGAGCAGTAGGTGCGTAGCGGAGCCAGCATTCAGGTAACCGTTCGCAACGTTGAACGCGATCACCTGTCCGGGAGGCAGGGAGTTCACATCCATCTCTGCAGAGGCCATTCCTTCCGTGGAGCAGTAGAACCACAGGAAGATCGTATCAACGCCGCCGGTCGGGAGACCGGTGTTGACCAACGGATCTACGGCGCTCTTGCTGAGGGTCCAACCGTATTGAGGGCCGCCGGCGAATACGCCAGTTGCCATCACGGCACAAATCCCGAGGGCGGGAACAATCGTTAGAAAACGTTTCATGAGACTCCTCCGAAGTGTTTCGAGAGGCACCCGAGTCCGCATGACATTTGTTTGCTCGCGGCTACGTGAGCGGACTCGCAAAGCAATCGACGATGAGGTTCGCGGCAAATCGGCGCGACAAAGCAAACGCGAACTTGAAGTGCAATCACGAGGACGCGGAGCATGGGATTCCCCAAGGACGCAACGCACAAATGAATCCCGGCCGCATGAAAAGTTTGCGCGTTCGAGTCCACCGAATGCAATCAAAAAAATCCGTCCTCTTCCTAGCCATTCTTCATGCTGGTGGACGCTGGCGACGCATCTCGTGACGATGGCGGTGCAGTGAGGCACCACGCGACGCATCGGAAGAGCGAGCGCGTTAAAATGAAGCCGCCCGGCAACCGCAGGGCACTTCAATGTTTCCTTCGGCGGTTCGCCGCCGGGCAGTCCGGTGCCTCTCGGCGAAATGAGTACCGAAGGCGCCGCAGCGGTCGCCGCGCAGATTCCGGTGCCTCGAGGCGAAGTGTGTACCGCAGCGCGCCGGTAATGGAAGCGCGCGAGGACCTGCAGTGGAGACGAGAGGCACCGGAATCTAAGCATCAGGCGAGCCGCTGCCGCGCCAAGGAACGCATCTTGAGCCGAGAGGCACCGGCGCTCTCTACAGGCGAACCGCCGAAAACATTAAAAAAGGCCTCCCGTCTCCGGGAGGCCTTTGCATTCACGCTGCTGGGTGCGGTTGCGCTAGCGCCGCGCGCCCTCGTGCCGCCGGCTTCCGGCATCGTCCCGCGGGCGATCCTCACGCGGCCCACGATCATCGCGCGGTCCGCGATCCCCGCGGTCGTAGCGTCCACCGCGTCCACCGCGATCCCGTCCGCCTCGATCCCCGCCGCGGCCGCCGCTCCCGCCGCGTCCACCGCGCGGGCTCGGCACGTATTCCTCGCCGGCCTCTTCCATGAGAACCGCTTTGCGCGACAAACGCACTTTCCCGTCGCCATCGATGTCGATCACTTTGACGGTCAGATTCTCGCCCATGCGCACGACGTCCTCGACCGTCGCCACGCGACCGCGATCGAGCTCGGAAATGTGCACCAGTCCGTCGCGTCCCGGCAGGATCTCCACGAACGCACCGAACGGCTCGATGCGCTTCACCGGTCCGGTGTAGACCGCGCCGATCTCGGGATCGGTCACGATGGCCTTCACCATCCGCAGCGCTTCGTTTCCGCCGGCCGGATCGACAGCGGCGATCTTCACTTCACCAGTGTCGTCGACATCGATCTGCGCTCCGGTCTCCGCGCAGATTCTTCGAATCGTGCGACCACCCGGTCCGATGATTTCGCGAATCTTTTCCGGATCGACCATGATGCGAATGATGCGCGGCGCGAACTTCGACAGCTCCGACCTCGGAGCGGCGATCGCTTCCGCCATCTTTTCCAAAATGTGCAAGCGGCCTTCGCGCGCTTGATCGAGCGCTTGCCCCAAGACCGCGAACGGAACTCCGCCCAACTTGTTGTCCATCTGCAGCGCGGTGATTCCATCCGCTGTGCCGGTCACCTTGAAGTCCATGTCGCCGAGATGATCCTCGACGCCCAAGATGTCGGAGAGAACGGCGTACTTGCTTCCTTCGCCGATCAATCCCATGGCGATGCCCGCGACCGGCGCCTTGATCGGCACGCCCGCGTCCATGAGCGCCATCGATCCGCCGCACACCGTCGCCATCGATGAAGAGCCGTTCGATTCGGTGACCTCGGAAACGACGCGCAGCGTATACGGGAAGCTTTCCTCGGCGGGAATCACCGGCTCGAGAGCCCGCTCGGCCAGTGCGCCGTGACCGATCTCGCGGCGGCTCGTGGTGCCCACGCGGCGAACCTCTCCGACCGAATACGGCGGGAAGTTGTAGTGCAGCATGTAGCTCTTCCACGATTCGCCTTCCAGCGCATCGATCTTCTGCTCGTCTGAGTTCGTGCCGAGCGTGGTCACCACCAGCGCCTGAGTCTCACCGCGCGTGAAGAGCGCCGAGCCGTGCGTGCGCGGGAGCACTCCCACTTCGCCGGTGATCGGACGAATGTCGCGCAGCCCGCGACCGTCGGCGCGCAATCCTTCTTCGAGCACCATGCGGCGCAAGTCCTTGCGCAGCAGATCATCGAGCACCTGCTTGCTGTGTCCCCCCTCGTCCGGGAAGCGCTCGGCCATCGCCGCCAACACTTCGGTGCGCGCTGCCGCGATCGCCTCGGATCGCTCGTGCTTGCCCTTGATCCGGTTCGCAGCCTGGAAGCGATCGCCGATCGCCTGGGTCACCGCGCCGCGAATCTCCTCCGAAGGGAGCACCGCCGTGAACACCGTCTTCGTCTTGTTGACGCCCTCGGCAAGCACTTCTTCCTGCAGACGAATCGAATTCTGGATCTCTTGGAATGCGCGTTCGAGCGCTTCCAGCACGATCGATTCGGGCACTTCGTGGGCGCCGCCTTCCACCATCACGATCGAATCCTTCGTTCCGGCGACGGTCAGCTCGAGATCCGACTCCTCGCGCTCCGCGAACGTCGGATTCACGATGAATTCCTCGCCGCGATGCGAGATCCGCACCGCACCGACCGGACCCTTGAACGGGATGTCGGAAAGGGAGAGCGCCATCGAGGCGCCGATGACCGAGAGAATGTCGGAGTCGTTTTCCTGATCGGCGGACAGCACGGTCGCGATGATCTGCGTCTCGCGCGTCCATCCTTTGGGAAGGAGCGGGCGAACCGGACGATCGATGACACGCGCGGAGAGAATTTCTTTTTCCGTCGGACGCGCTTCGCGCTTGAAAAACCCACCCGGAATCTTGCCGGCAGCGAAATATTTTTCGCGGTATTCGACAGTCAGCGGAATAAAGTCTTTTCCCGGATCGTCGTTGGGAGCGGCCTGCGCCGTGACGAGCACAACGGTCTCGCCGTATTGAACAAGAGCCGCGCCGCTTGCCTGTTTGGCAATACGACCCGTCTCAATCGAGAGCTCTCTGCCCCCGATTTGCATCTTCTTGATGACTCGCATGATTTCCTTTCTTGGCGTCCCCGCAATGGGTTGGGGGGGACGCGGCCGCTACTTGCGGAGACCCAATTCCTTCAGGATCGCTTTGTACCGATCGCCTTTGTTGGCTCGCAAATAATCGAGGAGCCGCCGGCGTTGGCCGACGAGCTTGAGCAAGCCGCGACGGGAATGGTGATCCTTCTTGTGAATCTTGAAATGCTCGGTGAGATAATTGATGCGCTCGGTCAGGAGAGCAATCTGGACTTCGGGCGAGCCGGAATCATTTTCATGAATTCGGAACTTGCTAATGATTCCGGTCTTGTCCCCTTTCGTCATGGTCATTCGGAACGGGTTCTCCTTGAGGGACCCAGTGTGTGGGGGTCCTCGAACGTGATTTCCTCTTCTTCAGAATTCGCGCGCGAATCTACCAGAGCCCTTCCCGGCCGGACAAGCGGAATCTCCCGGGCCGCCCAAGGACCCATGAAGGAAGCCGCCAAAGCGATTCTCACGTCACGCCTTGGAGGATCTTGCGGGCGACCTCCACGTCGAGCGCGATTCGCTGGCGCAGCTCTTCCGGCCCGGGGAATCTCTTTTCGTCGCGGATTCGATCGACCAGCTCGATGCGCAAAGTCCGTCCGGTCAGGTCTCCATCGAATCCTGGAAAATGAACTTCGATCTTCAACTCTTCGAGACCGAACGTCGGCCGCGTTCCGATATTCATGACCCCGGGGCGAAGCACTCCCTCTTCCTCGAGGACCTTGGCCAACACCGCGTAGACTCCCGGCAACGGCAAGAGCTTTTTGCCATCTTCTACATCGACATTTGCAGTCGGGAAATCGAGCGTTCTTCCCACTCCCCGGCCGCGCACGACCTTCCCCTGGATGCGGTAGCGATGCCCCAGAAGCTCGCTCGCCGCGCGCACCTGGCCTTCATTCAGGAGCGCGCGAATGCGCGTCGAAGAGACCGGCTCTCCGTTCACGATCGCAGGCTCGGCGCGCAGGACGCGAAAGCCTTTTTCCTTCCCCAATTGGGTCAGCTCTTCGAAGCCGCCGGTACGATCGCGTCCCATGCGAAAGTCGAATCCCACCACGAGCAGCGCCAAGCTCAACGGCGGCGGCACGACTGCGTGCAGGAACTCGGCCGCAGTGAGCATCGCCGTCTCACGACGAAACGTGTACACCACGATCGCCGCCGGCAAAGACTCGGCAAGAAGATCCACGCGTTCCGCGCGCGTGGTCAGAAGCTGCGGCGCATCTTGCGGACGCAAAACCTCGAGCGGATGCGGATCGAACGTGACGATGACCGGTGCGGCGTCGAGTTTGGTGGCTTCGCGGCGCAGCAAATCGAACACCGCGCGATGTCCCAAATGGCATCCGTCGAACACGCCGGGAGTGATCGCCAAAGGACGGCCCAGCGGAGCCAGATCTTCCACGCGCCCGGTGACGATCACGAAATTCTCCGCTTGGGTGCGCGCACCGGCGAAGGAAACACGTACACCACGCGCAAACCTTCCGCGCTCCGGCGCGCCATCGCCGCGGTGCGTCCGCCTTCGACCACGATGCGCACGGTTGCTTCCGTCTCTGTTGCTCTCGCTGCCGGTGATTCGACTTCCTCGACGAGCGCCCCACTTCGCAGTCCGCGTACCGGCAGGACCACCCGCGACGATGGCAGGAACTCGAGCGCCTTCGACGGAGCGATCATCTTCGCGCGAATGCTTTCCGCGGCGTTCGCCCCCTCCATTTCCGCCCAGGTCATCGCCCCGGCCAAGTCGAACGGACCCTGGCGCGTGCGTCGCAATTGGCGCAAGTGCGCACCGCAACCCAGATCCTGGCCGATGTCGTGCACGATCGAGCGAACGTAAGTTCCCTTCGAGCAGCGGATGCGAAAACGAAATTCGGGAAGCTCGACCGGACCGATCTCCAGTGCGTACACTGTCACGGGCCGCGCCGGCCGGTCGATGGAGACGCCGCGCCGCGCCAAGCGATACAGCTTCTGTCCGCCGATCTTCACCGCGGAAAACATCGGCGGGACTTGTTGAATCGCACCGACGTACTTCGCCGCGCTTTGCACGACGTCCTCCGGCGTGCAGAGCACTTCCTTCTTCTCGATCACTTCGCCTTCGGCATCTTGAGAATCGGTGGCGATTCCCAAGAGCCCCAAGCCTTCGTATTCCTTCGCTGCTTCGAGAAGGAATGCGGAGATCTTCGTCGCCCCGCCCACGCAGAGCACGAGCACTCCGGTCGCTTGCGGATCGAGCGTGCCGGCGTGACCGACCTTCGCCCCTCCCAAGATGCGCCGCGCTCTTTCGACGACGTCGTGAGAAGTGAGCCCGGGCGGCTTGTCGATCGCCAAGACGCCATGCAAATCCTGCGCGATGCTAACCCGACCCGGCCCTGGCCTGGAGATGCTCGCCGACCGCGCGGAGGATTCTCTCCTTCGCCGTCTCGAGCGGGCCTGGAAGTCGCGCTCCGGCAGCGGCGGGGTGTCCCCCGCCTGCGAATTGACTGGCGATGACATCGACCGGGAATCCTCCTGTCGATCGGAAACTCGCTTTGATGGAACCTTCCTCCGTTTCGCGCAGGAAGATTCCCACTTGAACTCCTTGCAAGGCGCGCGCGTAGGCGGCGAATCCTTCCGTCTCCTCCGCGAGCGCACCCGTCTCAGCGATCATCTCGCTCGTCACGTGCAGGCACGCGACGCGCCCGTCCTCGCGCAGATCGAGCGTCGCCAGCGCCTTCCCCAGAAGACGCAGCGTGGACGCCGGACGATGCTCGTAGACGAGCGATGCAATTCTTCCCGGATCCGCACCTGCGCCCACCATATCCGCCGCCGCGCGCAGCGCACGCTCGTCGCTGTTGCCGAACGTGAATCGCCCGGTGTCGGTGAGGATCCCGGTGTACAAGCACTCTGCCGCCTCACGCCCGATCTCGAGATTCGCATCGCGCGCAATGTCGGCGATCAGAATCGCCGTCGCCGCGGCAGCCGGATCGACGTGCACGACATCGCCAAAGCGCGTGTTGTCGGCATGATGATCGATGTTCAACACCGAGGCTCCGTCCAACGCCGTCTTCGCGATCGATCCCAGCCTCTCGGGCGACGTGCAATCCACGACGGCGACGCGATCGAATGACTCATCGAACGTCTCGCCGATGACGAGAAACTTGCCCCCGGGAAGAAACTCGTACATGCGCGGGAGGCGCGCCGGCAAATGAACGCGCGCTTCCTTTCCCGCCGCATCCAGGATAAAAGCCAAACCCAAGGCCGAGCCCAGCGCGTCCCCGTCCGGCTCCACGTGGGTGACGATCTTCACTTTGTGCGCGGCGCGCAGGAATTCACCCGCGGGGGTCATCGTTCGCGTCCTCTTCCTCGTCCTCATCTTCGAGCGCGCGATCGAGCTCGTTCGTCTCCGCATCGTCGAATGGACCTGCCGCTACGGCCGGCGTACTCTCTTTTGCTTCGCGCAGTGCGCTGTCGATGCGAAAGCCGCGATCCACCGACTCGTCGTAGACGAAGCGCAGCTTCGGCGTGCGCCGCAAACGCACTCGCTTGTGCAGCTCGGATTGCAAATAGGGCGCGGCGCTGCGCAGGCCCTTCATCGCCTTCTCGCGCTCCTCAGGATTTCCCAACACAGTGACGAAGACCCGCGCCGTGTCGAGCTCGGGAGAAATCTTCACGCCGGTCACGGAAACGAATCCGATCCGCGGGTCGCCCAATCTGGTCAAGATCAGCTCGGCAATCGTCTCGCGAAGGAGCTGATCGGTTCGTTTGAGCCGGGTCTTTCGCACGCGAGCTCCGCCTCCGCTGCCTCATGCCCGTCGCGACGGTCCGCGCTCACATCGAGCTGCGCGTCACGTCGACAACCAAAATGCGCGCATCCGACTCGACGAGACGAAGCGCTTCGTCCAGCGCTCGCGCGATGACGGCACCGTCTGCCCCCACCGCGGCAATTCCCAAAAGCCCGCGCGCGTGCAAGTCGAGGTGCCCCACTTCGGCGACGGCGAGCGGGAATCGCGCGCGAATGCGATCCTTCAAGCTCCGCACGACCATTCTCTTCGTCTTGAGCGAATCGCTTCCCGGAATTCGAAAGTCGATCGCCAGCGCCGCGACTCTCACCGCCTGAATCCGCGCTCCCTACAACCGGCGCGCGACTTCGACCTCTTCGAAGATCTCGAGGAGATCGCCTTCGCGGATCTCGGGAAAATCCTGAACCCCGATTCCGCACTCGAAGCCGCTCTTCACTTCCGAAACATCCTCTTTGAATCGCTTGAGCGAGGCGATCTTCCCTTCGTGCACGACTTCGCCGCCGCGACGCACGGTCACCTTCGCATTGCGCTTCACGAGTCCGGTCAACACCATGCTTCCGGCGATCGAGCCTTGCCTCGGAATGCGGAACACCTGGCGAACCTCCGCCGTCCCCAACTGGCGCCGCTCGATGTCCGGCTTCAAGAGCCCTTCCATCGCCGCCTTGATGTCCTCGATCGCTTCGTAGATCACGTCGTAACTGCGCAAGTCGACGCGCTCGCGCGTGGCGATGTCGCGCGCCTTCGGCTCGGTCAGGACATGGAATCCCAGGATGATGGCGTCGGAGGCCGCGGCCAAGAGCACGTCGGATTCATTCACGTTTCCGACCGCGCGGTGAAGAACGAGCAATTTGACCTCGGAAGTCGAGATCTTCTCGATCGAATCCGCGATCGCTTCGGCCGAACCGCCGACGTCGGCCTTGATGATGACGCGCAATTCCTGCGTCGCGCCCGCTTGCACTTGCTCGTAGAAGTTTTCCAGCGTGACGTGCTTGCGATAGCGCTGCTCCTGCTCGCGCACCAACTGGCGCCGGCGTCCGGCGATCTCGCGCGCTTCGCGCTCGCTGCGCGTGACCACGAACGTGTCCCCGGCCTTGGGTAGTGCGGAGAATCCCAGCACTGCGACTGGGATCGAGGGTCCGGCGTCAAGCAAACGATGTCCGCGCTCGTCATGCAGCGCACGCACGCGCCCTGCTTCCGCACCGGCGACCATCGCATCGCCGACGCGCAGCGTTCCTTCCTGCACGAGCGCTGTCACCACTGCACCGCGGCCGCGATCCATGCGCGCTTCGACGACGGTTCCACGTGCCGGCTTGTCGTGCACCGCGCGAAGCTCCAGCACTTCCGCCTGCAGAAGGATCATCTCCAGAAGGCGATCGATCCCCTGCTTGGTCTTCGCCGACACCTCGGTGAAGATGTTCGTTCCGCCCCATTCCTCGGGCTGGATCCCGTGCACGGCTAATTCTTGACGCACGCGATCGGGATTCGATCCCGGCTTGTCGATCTTGTTGATGGCGACGACGATCGGCACGTTGGCCGCCTTGGCGTGATCGATGGCTTCGACCGTCTGCGGCATCACCGAATCATCCGCGGCGACGACCAAGACGACGATGTCGGTGACTTGGGCGCCGCGCGCACGCATCGCCGTGAACGCTTCGTGGCCGGGCGTATCCAAGAACGTGATGCTGCGCCGGCCGGCCAACTCCACGTGATACGCGCCGATGTGCTGGGTGATTCCACCCGCTTCGCCGGCGATCACATTCGTTTCGCGAATCGTATCCAGAAGACTCGTCTTGCCGTGATCGACGTGGCCCATGATCGTGACGACCGGCCAGCGCGGCGTGAGATCCTCCTCGCGATCTTCTTCTTCCTCGACCGTTTCCTGATCCAACTCCGATTGGAACTGCACCGAGAAATCGAACTCGTCGGCCAACATCTCGATCATGTCTTTGTCGAGACGCTGGTTGATCGTCACCATCGAGCCCAGCTCGATCGCTTTGGCGATCACTTGCGAAGCCGTGACCCCCATGAATCCGGCGAGCTCGGCGGTGGAAACGAACTCGGTGAGCTTCAAGACGTTCCCGGCTTCTTGAACTTCTTCGCCCCCTTCTTCCTTCGTGCGGCGCTTGTGGCGGCGACGTCTGACGTCCAAGTCGGCCATCGTCTTCTTGATGTTCGCTTGAACGACTTTTTGGTCGACGGTGCGGCGCTGCGGAATTCCTCTCTTCTTGGAGGGCTGGGGCATCGACGATTTCGGCGCGCCGGCCTCGATCGTGTCCGAGGCCGCAGGCGCGGCCGGAGCACCGCTGGTCTGCGCCATCGCCGATCGCTTGCGGCTCTCGCGCTGCACGGCGCGCTTGCGCGCGTAATCTTGGCGCACCGCTTCCTTTTCCTTCGCGAACGTGCGCCGCACGAGCTCGACGGTCTCTTGATCGATGGAGCTCATGTGGCTTTTCGCTTCCACGCCCAGGCCGCGCAGAATGCTGAGCATCGCGTCGCTCGAAACGGAGAATTCCTTGGCGACGAGATAAATCCGGACCTTGTCATCCTTGGGATCGACGCGCTCTCCTCCGGGCACGCCTTTCCCTCCGCCGGAATCGGGCGCAGCGAACGGGCCCTGCACGCTTTCCTCACTCCTTTGCATTCTCATCCATCCTTCCGCGTTCGCGATGCGTCGTGTCCCCGAGGCGGTCGATCGATGCCGCTAAACCCGGGTCGGTGATTCCGGCGACCGACACCAACCCTCGCCCGATCCAGGCGCCCAACTCTTCGCGGGTTCCCGCGAGGATCGTGGGTGCGCCCTGTTCCAAGGCGATGCGCACGAGCCGTTCTCGATCTCGCAGCGATCCGTCGAGGGCCAAGAGAACGAGCTTCACTCGCCCGCGATGCAGTGCGTCCCGCGTCTCGCGAGAGCCGACGGTGACGGAGCGTGCGCGCGCCGCGAACCCTACAAGCGCTCCGATCCGATCTCGATTCTCCCACAGTCGCGTCGCATTTTGGACGAGGCTAGTCCGCTTCGCAAGCCGGTTCCCCTCATGTTTACTTGGGCTCATCCTCATCGTCGTCCCATCCGGAAGAGAGCTCCGATTCCATTGCTTCGATCTCGTCGAGATAATTCCCCGGTTTCGGGGCGCCCTCGGACTCGCTCTTCCCTTCACTCGCCGCCCCCACGGTTTCCGCCGCTTCGGCGGCAACCGGCTGCGGCTTCTTCTCGCGCTCCTTCGGTCGCTCTTCCTTCGGTCGCTCTTCCTTAACTCGCTCTTCCTTTGCTCGCTCTTCCTTCGCGGGTTCGGTCACGCGCTCCATCGGAGGAAGCTCGATCGCCGCTTCCTCTTCGATGGCGATGGCCGCCTTCGCGGGAGCCGGCGGCGGAAGCGAGATCTCCTCCATAGCGACGGCAGCAGGTGCAGCGGGCGCGGGCGCGGCCTGCGCATCGCGCTTCTTCTTCTCCTCGACTGCTTCCATGTGTTGCACCGCAGCGAGATAGATCTTCTGCGAGGTCACGTCGCCGACGCCGGGCACGTTGATCAAATCCTCGATCGACGCCTTGACGATGTCCTGCACCGTTTCGAATCCGGCCTGCACCAGATTCTCGATCGTCTTCGGTCCCAATCCGGAGAGCTCGCTCACCGGAATCGCCTGCGCGCGCGACGGGCCGCCGCGGCTCGCTGCGAATTCCGATTCGGAAACGAGATCGATCTTCCATCCGCTCAGCTTCGCCGCCAAGCGCGCGTTCTGCCCGCCCTTGCCGATCGCCAAGGAAAGCTGGTCTTCGGTCACGACGACTTTCATCGTCTTGTTCTCTTCATCGGGAATCGTCTGCAGAATTTTCGCCGGCGAAAGCGCCTTGGTGACGAACGCAATCGGATCTTCCGAATAGGGTACGATGTCGATGCGCTCGCCGGAAAGCTCGCGCACGATTCCTTGCACGCGCGAGCCCTTCATTCCCACACACGCGCCGACCGGATCGACGCGATACTCGTTCGAGGCCACACCGATCTTCGAGCGGCCGCCGGCTTCCCGCGCCACCGCCTTGATTTGCACGATCCCTTCCATGATCTCGGGCACTTCCTGCTGGAAGAGCTTCACCAAGAAATCTTCCGAAGCGCGGGAGAGAATGATCTGCGGGCCCTTGGTGTTTTTCTGCACGTCGATGATGAGCGCGCGGATCGTGTCCCCCTGGC
>Ga0111538_10009132_pt1 | contig 13252 bp, 12 predicted proteins | sample SoiMethybrSBSTD1_FD_79669 | JGI IMG/M metagenome (GOLD analysis project Ga0111538, IMG submission 79669) | Bulk soil microbial communities from a Populus tree surrounding site in Tennessee, USA - Soil MetaG P. TD hybrid SBSTD1 (version 2)... | ecosystem: Environmental > Terrestrial > Soil >...
CATGATCATGCAGGCCGGCGGCGGCCAGGGCTGCCTGCGCGAGTTCATCGAGGCCATCCTGCGCGCCCGCGGCGACTGGGACGCGGTGGCGGCCTCGATCTAGAGCGCGGCCCTCAGCGGGGCGGCAGCTGCGCGATCCGGCCGCGCACCCAGTCGGCCAGCGGCGCGTTGCCCTGCTCCTCGGCCAGCGCCAGCGCCCGCTGCAGCGAGCGCCGCGCCTCTTCGGTGCGCCCCTGCGCGGCCAGCAGCAGGCCGATGTTGTAGTGGGCGTCGGTGAGGTGGGGCGCCCGGGCCACCACGTCGCGGTACGTCTGCAGCGCCTCCGCCGGGTGGCCGGCGTTGGCCAGCGCGGCGGCCAGGGCGGACCGGTTCTCGGGCCGCTCGGGGTACATCAGCACGGACCGGCGGTGAGCGGCGATGGCCTCGTCCCACCGCCCCTGCCGGGCCCGCAGCAGGCCCATCTGGTAGTAGAGGTCGGCGTAGAGCTCCTGGTCCTGGCCCAGCACCACCTGCAGCTCCCGGGCCGCCTCCTCGAGCTGCCCGCGCGCCTCCAGGGCCAGGGCCAGGTTGTAGCGGCCCGCGTGGTAGCCGGGCCGGACGCGGACGGCCTCGCGCAGCAGCGCCACCGCCTCGTCCACCCGCCCGGTGCTCTTCACCTCCAGGGCCAGGTTGTTGAGGGCGAACCAGCATTCCGGGTTCTTGGCCAGGGTGTCGCGCCACAACGCCTCGTTGCTGCGGAAGACGTGGGCCCGGTTCCAGGTGAGGGCCCCGAGCGTCAGGACGAGCGCGGCCGCGCCCGCCGTGCGCAGGGCCGGGCCGATGCGGCCGGCGGTGGCCACGGCCAGGATGGCCGCGAAGAGGGCCAGCAGGCTCACGCTGCCCAGGTACTGGTAGTGGTCGGCCACGTACGAGAAGCGCATCGTGTAGAAGTCCACGAAGCCGAGCGCGGGCAGCAGGGTGCCGGCGAACAGCAGCAGCGCCGCCAGCGGGCCGCGGCCCCAGCGCCCGCGCTGCGTCCAGCAGAGGAAGGCCGCGGCCAGGAAGCCCAGCGGAAAGAGCCATTGCGCGGGCTGGGACGCATCCACCTTCCACTGCGGGTAGACGAAGGCCTGCCCGGCCGGCCACAGGAGCTTGCCCGCGTAGAAGCAGAGGGCGCGGCCGGCGATGAGGATCCGCTGCGCGAACGAGAGGTGCCACTCGGCTCCGCCCGCGCCGGCCACGAACTTCTCGATGGCCACCGTCATCGCGGCCAGCAGGGCGCCCGCGGCGCTCATGGCGCCCAGGGCGCGCAGGTCCGCCGCGCGCAGCCGCCCCCGCTTCCACCACAGCACCACGGCCAGCGCCGCCGGCAGCGTGACGGCCACGGTCTTGCTGAACATCGCCGCCACGTAGAGGAGCAGGGCGGCGGTGTAGGGGCCGCGGGCCCCCTCCCGCGGCCCGTCCTCCTCGGGCGGCGAGAAGCGGAAGTAGCAGAGCGCGGCGCCCAGGGTGAACGCGCCCGCCAGCAGGTTCTTGTGTTCGGTGATCCAGGCCACCGACTCCACGTGCACGGGATGCAGCGCGAAAGCGAAGGCGGCCAGCGGCGCCCCCGGCACGCGCAGGCGCCGCAGCACGGCCCACACGAGCAGCGCCACCAGCGCGTGCAGCAGCACGCTGACCAGGTGGTAGCCGAAGGGGCGCGGGCCCCAGAGCTGGTATTCGATCCAGAACGCCGTCTGCAGGAGAGGGTAGTACTGGGTGGGCGTGAACACGCCGGGCCGCTCGGCCGAGGGCACCAGGCCCGGCTGCAGCCAGATGGTCCGCAGGCCGTCCAGCGAGCGCAGGGCCAGGTTGTCGGTGACGTGCGAGTCGTCGTCCCAGATGAAGGCGCCGCCCAGCGCGGGCAGGTAGGCGGCCACCGTGGCCAGCACCAGCAGCGCCGACACCAGCCAGCGCTCGCGCGTGTTCACCCGCTGACCCCGTCCGCGCCCGCGGCCAGGCCCCGCGCGGCCCCGGCCAGCGTCCCCGGCCGGCCCTGGCCCCGCCCGGCCGCGCGCAGCTCCTCCAGCACGGCCGCTCCCGGATCCGCGCCCGCGCGCGCGCGCGCCACCGACGACCATCCGCGCAGGGCCTCATCCGTGAGCCCGCCCGTGCGGCCGCGCACGGCCACGTCCCAGAGCGCGAGCGCGGCCAGAACGGCGTCCGCCATCCGCTCCGGATCACGGTGCGTGAGGCGGGCCAGGGAGGCCGCGGCCACCTCCACGAAGGGCGGATCCGCGCCCCGCTGGGCGCACCACACCACCAGGGCGTGAGCGAGCGCCTCGGGGCCGGTCGTACCGTCCCCGTTCGCTGCCTCGTACCACGGGCCGGGGGCCGGAGGCACCAGGCGGCGGGCCAGGAAGGCAAGGTCGGCGCCCTCCACGCCCAGCGCCCACAGCAGGATCTCCGGGGTGAGGCCGCGCGGCCCGAGGACCGGCCCGCCCTCCAGCGCGGCGCGCACGCGTGCCAGGGACAGGGCCTGGTGCGCCGGCAGGGGAAGGGCCTGCAGCGCGGCGGCGACTTCCGCCACCTGCGCGTCCGTCTCCGCGAACGGGCCGGACGTGTCGATCACGACGTGGGCGAAGCGGCGCTTCTCCGCCGCCGGCAGCTGCGCGGCCAGGCGCGCGCGGGCCTCCGCCTCGCCCAGGCCGTCGCGCCGCCGCAGCCGCTCCATCTGCAGAAGGGGCCCGCAGTCGGCCACCAGCAGGCGGTCGAAGCGGACGTGGGTGCCGGTCTCGACCAGCAGCGCGGCGTCGGTCACGAACACGCGCGCCCCGGCCGCCGCCGCGGCAGCGGCGCGCTCGGCCTCGCGCGCGCGCACCAGCGGGTGGAGGATGGCCTCCAGCCGGCGGCGCTCGGCCGCGGCGGCGAACACGAGGGCGCCCAGCGCGCGCCGGTCGATGCCGCCCGCCCCGGCCCGCACGCCCTCGCCGAACGCCGCCGCCACCGGCTCCACTCCGGCCCCGCCCGGACCCAGCAGCTCGTGGGTGACGCGGTCGAGGTCGAGCGTGGGCAGGCCGGCCGCTTGCAGGCGCTCGCGCACGTACGACTTGCCGGAGGCGATGCCGCCCGTGAGGCCGACGCGCAACAGCCGGCCGGCGCCGTCCATGCGCCTCAGCGGGCGCTGGCCGCGGCCACGGTGTTCGCCATGAGCTGGGCGATGGTCAGCGGGCCCACGCCGCCCGGCACCGGCGTGATGGCCGAGGCCACGGCGCGCACGGACGGGAAGTGCACGTCGCCCACCAGGGCCGTGCCCTTGCGCGCGAAGACCTCCTGCCGGGCCGGCTCCAGCAGGTCCCGCGCCTCCTCGGCGGTCGTCACGCGGTTCATGCCCACGTCCACCACCACCGCGCCCGGCTTCACGTGTTCGGCCCGCACCAGGCCGGCGCGGCCGATGGCGGCCACCAGGATGTCGGCCTCGCGCGCCACCGCGGCCAGGTCGCGCGTGCGCGAGTGGCACATGGTGACCGTGGCGTCCGCGTGCAGCAGCAGGAGGGCCATGGGCTTGCCCACGATGTCGCTGCGCCCGATCACCACCGCCCGCTTGCCGGCCACCGCGATGCCCGAGCGGCGCAGCATCTCCATGATGCCGGCCGGCGTGCAGGCCACGAAGCGCGGCCGCTTCTGCACCAGCAGGCCCACGTTTTCGGGGTGGAAGCCGTCCACGTCCTTGGCCGGGTCCACGCTGCGCAGGACGCGCTCGCTGTCCACCTGGGCCGGCAGCGGCGTCTGCACCAGGACGCCGTGGATCTCGTCCTGGGCGTTGTAGCGCTCCACCACCGCCAGCACCTCGGCCGTGGTGGCCGTGGCCGGCAGCAGCGTCGTCTCGTGGTGCAGGCCCAGCTCCTCGCAGGCCTGCGTCTTGCTGCGCACGTAAACGGCGGAGGCCGGGTCGTCCCCCACCAGGAGCACGCCCAGGCCGGGCCGGCGGCCCCGCGCGGCCAGGGCCGCCGCCTGCGGGCGCAGGTCCTCGCGCATGGCGCGGCCGATGGCGGTGCCGTCGAGGAGCTGCGCGCTCACGCGCTCGGCCGGAGAAGGACCATGGACGGCCAGACTACCGCCAGCCCCGGGCCTTGGCAACGGACCGGGGGGTTGGGCGTCAGCCGCGCCGCCGGGCCACCAGCAGCAGCGATCCGCCGGCGGGCAGGCGCAGGCCCATCCGCACGGCCGCCTCCTCCGCCCGCAGCATCCCGTCCAGCACGGCGTTGGGCAGGGCCGCGATCTTCAGCTCCGAGGCGGGGTCGAAGCGCTCCAGGGGCACGCGGCGCAGGCGGGCCAGCATCAGCAGGGGCAGGGTGAGGGCGAAGAGGGAGGTGGCGTCGAGCACGTCGAAGCCGGCCTCCGTCACCCGGGCCACGAGCTCGCTCCGCGTGTAGCGCCGGCGGTGGCGGCTGAACTCGTCCACCGTGCTCCACAGCCAGCGGTGCTGGGGCACGGTCACGATCAGGCCGCCCCCCGGCTTCAGCGTGCGCCGCACCTCGGCCAGCACGGCCCCGTCGTCGTCCACGTGTTCGATCACGTCGAAGGCGCCGGCCACGTCGAACTCGTCGCGGAAGGGCAGGCGGCGGGCGTCGGCCTGCAGCACCTCGGCCGGCGGGCGCAGCCGGCGCGACGCATATTGCAGGAAGGGGAAGAAGACGTCGGTGGCCACCAGGTTGTCCGACCCGCTGGCCGCGCCCAGGGCCTCGATCATGAAGCCGGTGCCGCAGCCCACGTCGATCAGCCGGCGCGCGGCAGGAAAGTAGCGGCGCAGGGCCCAGAGCACGCTGCGCCGGCGGGAGCGGAACCAGAAGTGCCGGGCCTCGGCCGCGTCGAGGTCGCCGTGGGTGTAGTCGGCGTCGCTGCCGTCGCCCGCCTTCATCTCCGGCGCGAAGAGCGGCACCCCGTTCTCGACCGGGGGAGCAAAGGCGCAGTGCGGGCAGGCCCAGCCGGCGTCTGCGAACCCCTGCCCGCAGCCGAGACAGAGTTTCAGGGCTCTCCGCCGACGCGTTCGTCCACGACGAACAGCGGGTGCTCCTTCACCTGCTCGAAGATCTTGCCCACGTAGAGGCCCGACACTCCGGTGGTCAGGATCATGAACCCGCCCAGCACTAGGATCAGCACGGCCAGGCTGGTGAAGCCGCGGGGGACCGTGTCGTAGAACAGCCAGGCGCCCAGGAAGAAGGCGGCCAGGGCCAGGCCCAGCGCGCACACCGCGAAGCCCAGGTAGACGATCCAGCGCAGGAAGACGGTGGTCTGCGCGAACACGCCGTTGAGCGCGTGCACGATGAGCGCCCGCAGCGTGTAGGAGCTCTCGCCGGCCAGCCGCTGGCCGTGGTCGTATTCGATCTCGCCGGTGCGGAAGCCCAGCCAGTGCAGGATGAACAGGTAGTGGCGGTCGCGGTCCTTGAAGCGCAGGAAGCCCTCCACCACCTTCCGGGCCAGGATGCTGAAGGTCCCGTACTGGCCCTCGAAGCGGCGGCCGGCCACGCGGCTGAGCAGCGCGAAGTACAGGCGGGCCGCAAAGCGGCGGTGCACGGCCTGCTGCTTGCGGGCCCGGCGGGCCAGCACCACGTCGAAGCCCTCCTGCGCCTTGGCCCACAGGCGCGGGATCTCCTCCGGCGGATCCTGCAGGTCGCAGTCCATCACCACCACCCGCGAGCCCCGGCTCTCGGCCAGGCCGGCGGTGATGGCCGCGTGCTGGCCGAAGTTGCGGCTGAGCCGCACCGCCCGCACCTGCGGATGGGCGCGGGCCAGCTCCAGCAGCACCTCCCACGAGGAGTCGGGGCCGCGGTCCTCCACGAACACCAGCTCGTAGCGGTCGGTGATCGGCTCGATGGCCGCGGCCAGCCGCCGGCGCAGCTCGGACAGGCAGGCCGCGCACTTGTAGACGGGCACCACCACGCTGAGGTCGGGCGCGGCGGCGGCGGCCGCGGTCATCCCTGTCCCCGGCGGTAGAGGCGGTCGGCCTCCGGGCGGTAGTACTCGTCGAGGCTGGTCACCACCCGCGTGTACCAGCCCAGGAGCTGCTGCGTGCGCGGGCGCTGGGCCAGCACGGGACCCTCGCCCAGCGCGCGCACGTAGTCGACCTGCTGCTTGAGGAACGAGCGCGTGAACTGGTGGTTGATGGCCAGGCGCTCGCGGCCCGAGGTGTTGGGCCCGGCCGCGTGCCATAGCGTGGAGTCGAACACCACCATGGAGCCGGCCGGGCACTCGACCGGCAGCGCCGTGCGCTGCAAGTAGGCGGGGGACGGCGCCGCGTCCTTGAGGTGCGAGCCGGGCACCACCAGCGTGGCCCCGTTTTCGGCCGAAAAGGCGTCGATGGCGAACATGGCGTTCACCGAGACGCGCGCGCCCAGGTGGCGCGGGAAGTCGCGGTGGAACGAGGTCTGGAAGACGGCCGGCACGGCGCCGGGCTCGAACGAGGGCAGGATGAAGCCGTTCTGCAGGTGGAGGATGGCCGTCTCCCCCACCATGGCGTCCACCACGGCCAGGAGCGGCGGCAGCTCCAGGAAGCGGAAGAAGTGGGGATCGAACTTCATGGGCAGCCGCAGCACGCCCACCTCGCCGGCCGCGGCCAGGCGCGCGGCGCCCACCTCGGCCAGCACGCCCTCGCGGGCCCGGAAGAGCGCCCGCCGCGTCTCCTCCAGGAAGGCGGCGTCGAGCACGTCGGTCACGGTGGCGCAGCCCGCGTCACGCAGGGCTTCGCCCACCATCGACAGCCAGGACGGGTCGCGGACCGAAAGGCTAGCGAGCATGCGCGGCCGCGTCCGCAACGGCCAGGCCGACGCCGCTGCGCCCGTAGCCGGCGCCATTGTAGAGCATGTAGCGCACGCCGCCCGCGTCGAGCACGAAGGGATAGGCGGTCATCTCCGCGTCCCAGCCCTCCGCGGCCGGGGGCAGGCCCCGCTCGTCGTGCCGCTCCCAGGCCAGCCCGTCCCGCGACTCGGCGTAGCCGATGCGGTAGGCGGCGCCGCGGTGGCAGTACCACATGCGGTAGAGCCCGCCGTCCTTCACCACGCAGGGCCGGGCGATGGCGTGTTCGTCCGCCGAGGCGTAGTCGATGCACACGTGGCCGGTGCGCCGCCAGGCCAGGCCGTCGGCGGACTCCGCGTAGCGGATGTTGTAGTAGTGCTTGGGCCGGCCCTCCTCCATCACCCAGCGCGTGGCCGACACGTACCACATGCGCCACACGCCGCCCTCGACCAGCACGCAGGGCGAGGCGGTGAGGAAGGGATCGGCGCCGTCGGGAGGCAGCAGCGGCGCCGCCGAATGGCGCCGCCAGGTGGCGCCGCCGTCGTCGCTCAGGGCCAGGCCCACGGCCAGGTAGAAGGGCACGGTCACGCCCAGGCTCCAGCCCGTGTAGTACTGGTACTTGCGCCCGCCCTGGTCGAGCACCCAGGAGCTGGTGACCCCGTGGTCGTCGAACGCACCCAGCGGGCCCAGGTCGATGGCCGGCGCCGCGCTCAGCGCGCGCGGCGGCGCCTGCGGCCGGCGCAGGTCCACCTCCGCCCAGCCGATGCGCGCGCGGCCCTCTCCGTCGCGGCCCGAGAAGTAGACGCGGTGGAAGCCTCCGTCCACCGCCTCCGCCGTGGGCAGGGCGGCGTGCGTCTTCATCCAGTCCAGGCCCGCCGGCGGGGCGAAGAGCAGCCCCCGGCGGTCCCAGGTCACAGCTCGATCTCGCTGCTCTTGCGCGAGGAGAGCTTGGCCCGCGCGGCCAGGTACACGCCCTCGGGCGTGGTGTCCTCCATCAGCGCCGCCCCGGCCCCCACCAGCGTGCCGGTGGCCAGCCGGATGCCGTTGCGCAGGGTGGAGTTCACGCCCAGGAAGCAGAAGGGCTCGATGTGCACGTGGCCCGAGACCACCACGTGCGAGCTGATGAAGACGTGGTCGCCGATCACGGAGTCGTGGCCGATGTGGTTGCCGCTCCAGAGAGTGACGTCGCGGCCGATGGCCACGAACGGCTGCACGGTGTTGTCCTCCAGGATGAAGGCGTTGGGCCCGGGCGGGGCCGGGGCCAGGTAGGTGCAGCGGCTGCTCACGTAGCTGGCCAGGGCATAGCCCTTGGCCGCGGCCGCGTCGCACTTCTCGGCCCGGGCGTGGTTCATGCGCGCGTAGCTCAGGGCCACGAACATCTGGTGGTCGCCCGGCGGGTAGCGCCGCTCCACCTCCTCGAAGGGCACCAGGGGCAGGCCCAGGAAGGAGGCCTCCTTCACGTAGGCGGCGTCGGCGCTGAAGGCCACCACCTCGTGGGCGCTGTCGTGGGTGAAGTAGTAGTGGGCCAGGCGGGCGATGTCGCCGGCCCCGAAGATGACCAGCCGGGCCATCAGGCGCCTCCCTCCAGGGTCACGACCAGGGTGAACTCGTACAGCGGGTAGTCGTGCAGCAGGGCCAGCCGGCGCGAGTGGTGGCGCCGGCAGTGGTCGAACAGCTCCCGCGGGTCGGCGTAGTGCAGGTCCGGCCGCATGCGCTCCGGGTCGGCATAGGACGTCAGGGCGTTGAACGCATAGCCCTTCGTGCTGGCCGCCCGCAGCCGCTCCAGGGTGTCGAAGACGTAGGCCCGCCACGTGCGCTCGTCGTGGTCGAGCTTCACGTTGAAGAGGCCGCTGCAGAACGTGTAGTCGGCCGGGGCCAGGTCCGGCTCGTCCACGAACTCCGCCTGCGGGTCCGCGGCGTGCCGCTCGCGGGCCGCGGCCCGCATGGCGGCCGACACGTCGCAGCCCTGGTAGCGGCCGCGGAACCCGTGCCCACGCAGGAACTCGAGCAGGGCCCCGTAGCCGCAGCCGTAGTCGTTGATGGAGGCCGCCGCCTCCAGGTCGAAGAGGCGGGTGAGCTGCTCGAAGCGCAGGGCCTGCGAGGCGGCCGAGTTCCAGTCCACACCCGCCGGCGTGGCCCCGTGCCGCTCCAGCGCGCTCGAGTAGTAGTCGCCCACGCGGGCCAGCAGCCGGGCCCGGGCCCGGGCGTCGAGGTCGTCGCTCACCGCTTGCGCCCCGTGACCCAGAAGTTGGGGCACAGACGGTCGGCGAAGGGCAGCCGGTTGAAGGCCAGGTCGAGCAGCTTGAGCGGCGAGAGCAGGGCCATCACCAGCGTGGTGACGGCGCCGTACACGCGGAGGGAGCCGAAGCAGAGCAGCTGGCCGGCCAGGTGGGAGGCGAGCAGGATGAACACGCCCGCCCCTCCCCCGCGCGGCCCGCTGGAGACGCGCTCGAAGGCCGGGCCCAGCAGCCCCTCCAGCCCCGGCTGCGTCCAGCGCGTGAAGTCGTCGGGGGCGGCGTGGAAGGGATAGAAGAAGGGGGCGGCCAGGTAACACAGGCCGCCCGGCTTCAGGATGCGCGCCGCCTCCGCCACCAGGAAGGCGGGATCGCGCAGGTGCTCCACCACCGCGATCGAGAGCACGGCGTCGCAGGAGCCGGAGCGGATGGGCAGCGGCCGCGAGAGGTCGGCCGGGATGTCCACGTGGGGAGCCGACACCAGGTCCACGTTGATCATGTCGGGGTGCAGCGGCCGGTAGCCGCAGCCCAGGTTCACCACCACGTGGGTGGAGGGGTCGGGCAGCTCGCGCCGCCAGGCGTGGACGCCCACCGTCGGCGTGATGAGGTCGTGGACCAGCGCGTAGGCCCGCGGCTGGCCGAGCAGGATGCGGCGCGGGTCCCAGCCCGAGGGAGGCAGGTAGTGCTGCCACCCCTCCGGCGGCGCCGCGCCCGGCTCCAGGATGGCGCGCAGCGTGGCCTCCTTCGTCATCCGAAGCTGAGCATGTAGCGCGGCGCGTCGGGGCCGGCGTTGAAGAGGAGGTCCACCACGCTGAGCGCGTGCGTGAAGGGCGGGTGGAGCTGCGGGTACTCCGGATAGCCGGAGTAATCCATGTAGTCGACCGCGATGCCCGCCTGCGCGAAGAGCGCGTCGTCCATGTAGGCCCGGGCCGTGGGCCCGGAGATGTAGCGCGTGGCCCCGGCCTGCTGGCAGAGGCCCAGCAGCCGCCGGTTGCGGTCCTCGGCGAAGCGGTCGAAGCGGTAGTCCATCGACCAGGTGATGCGGGTGCGGATGCCCAGGATCTCGCACACGGCGGCGATGAAGCGGTGGTTGATCGCGCTCAGCAGCGTCTCGGCGTGGCCGAGGTACAGCTCGTGGAAGCGCTCCTCGAAGCGCGCGAAGTGGGGCGCCCGCTTGTAGTGGGTGCCGAGCGACTTCCAGTGCTTCTCCGCCCAGTCGGGCTCGCTGACCGTGATGTCCTTGATGGGAGCCAGGTACTGGCCCTTGCTGTTCACGGGGATGGAGAGCCACACCGGCCCGCGCGCGGTCTTGACCTGGTTGCGGTTGCGCCAGTCCCGGCGGGTGAACTGGACGTCGTCGAAGAGGATGAACTCGTCGACCTTGTTGATCAGGTCGAAGTAGCCCTTCCAGGGGATGTAGTTCGACTGCACCACGGCCACGGTCTTGGCCATCCGCGGCGATGGTATCAGGTCGGGCCGGGCCCTTCTCAGGAGCCCAGGATGGGCAGCGCCGGCAGCGCTCCCGCGCGCAGGCGGCGGCGGGGCGCGTACACGGCGGCCGGGGGCAGCGCCGGCAGCTCCTCCGGCCAGGCCTCGAGCAGCTCCACCCGCCCGTCCGGGCCCGACCGGAAGGCCACACATTCGTCGTAGCCGTACAGGACGGCGGGCGAGCGCCACGGCCCCTGGATCACCGGCCAGGGCAGGATGGCCACGCCGGCCGGCGTGAACGACGAGGGGTAGAGGAAGGGGTCGGCCTCGTAGGCCAGCCCCACCGCGCGGCCCTGGTACAGGTAGCGGATGGCGTGGTGGAAGGTGAAGTTGGCCCGCCAGGCGCCGCGGCCGTCGAGCATCACCACCAGCGTGTGCGGCTCCAGGTCGGGGGCCAGCGCGGTCACGGCGCGCAGCACCGTGCTCTGCGCGGGATAGAGCCCGTTCGCGTCCCACCAGGCCTGCTGCTCGAGCGTGCGGGCCGCGGCCACCCACACCACCCACGCCGCCAGCGCGCCGGCCGCCGCCTTCCGCCAGCGCGCGGGCAGCAGTCCGGCCAGGAAGGTCACGGCCGCGGCCAGGAAGAGCCCGGCGCCCAGCGCGGAGTAGAACTGGCGGCGCACCCCCAGGAGCACGCGGCCGCTGAGCGCGAAGGGCGTGTCCGCCAGCACGGCCAGGGCCAGCCCGGCCAGGGCCAGGAGCAGCAGCGCGCGCGAAGGCCCGCCCAGCGCCGGGCCGCGCCGGGAGAGGAGCGTCCAGGCGGCCACGAACACGAGGGTGGCCACGACGGCCGCGGGCTGCAGGAGCGCGCGGGGCGGAGTGGCCAGCACCGGGGCCAGGTGATGGACCAGCTCGCCCGCCAGGCGCGAGGCCACGTGCACCGGGCGCGGGTCCAGGCCCAGGGCCGAGGTCTGGTAGCTCTGGCCGCCGCCCAGCAGCGGCAGCAGGAACAGGACCGCGTCCAGCGCGATCACCCCTGCCCAGGCCGCGGACAGGCCCCAGCGGCGCCGGGCCGCGGCGGGGTCGGCCCAGTAGAGCAGCACCGGCCCGGAGGCCAGCAGCGCCAGGGCCGGCTCGCTGCCGCGGCCGGCCACGAAGCCGGCCAGGCAGGCCAGCGCGCCCAGGGCCAGGCTCGCGCGCCGCTGGGCCTCGAGCAGCAGCAGCAGCGCCACCACCGTGAGCAGGCACAGGAACGACGCGCCCGACATCAGCACCGCGTCGAGCCGCAGCCAGTCCCCGGGCCCCCAGAGGCAGGCCAGCAGGCCGGCCACGAAGGCGAGCAGCGGCTGCGCGGGCGCCAGGCGGCGCACCAGGGCCCAGGCGGCGGCGCCGGTGGCCAGCAGGTAGAAGGCGTGGAAGAGGAGGAAGGCCCGCACGCTGTGGGGGACGAGGAGCGCCGGCGGGAGCTGGCCCAGCAGCGACAGCGGGCGCTTCGCGTAGGGGAAATCGATGATGCCGCGCGAGGCCAGGTCGATGACCAGCCACTCGTCGGTGCCGCCGAAGTTGGCCGCCTTCACGCGCGAGAACACGGCCGCGAACACGGCGGCCAGGCCCAGCAGGGCCAGCCCGGCGTCCGCGCGCGCCCGCGCGCCGGTGCTCACGGGGCCGCCTCCTTCCGCACCGCCACCGCCAGCAGCGAAGATCCGAAGGGCAACGGAAGGCGGCGCAGCCAGAGCCGCTCCAGGCGCAGGACCAGGCGCAGGAAGCCGTTCAGGCCCGGCACCACCTGCAGCTCCGCGTCCTTGCGGTCGTGGCGGCCGAAGGTGTGCATGAGGCCGCGGCTCACCGCCAGCAGCGGCACCAGGGGGGCCATGAAGTGGGTCAGGCGCCGCACCTCGAAGCCGGCCGCGGCCAGCTTGTCCAGCAGCTCGCGCCGCGTGTAGCGGCGGCGGTGGTGGGCCAGGCGGTCGGCGGGGCCGAACAGGCGCGGATGGGCGGGCACGGTCAGCACCAGCGCCCCGCCCGGCTCCAGCACCGAGTGCATCCAGCGCAGCGCGCCCTCGTCGTCGTCGATGTGCTCCAGGACGTCGAACAGGGCCAGGGCCGGCTGGCCCGGGCCCAGGGGCGGCGGGCCGTCTTCGTCCACCAGCAGCACCGGCACCTCGAGCCGCGCGCGCGTGGTCTCCACCGCGCGCAGGTACGCATCGCAGGCGCCGGCCACGGGGATGCCGGCGCCGGCCAGGTAGGCCAGCAGGCCGCCGGTGCCGCAGCCGATGTCGAACAGCGGGCGCGACCGCCAGTCGGGCACGGCGTCCTTGATCCCGTCCGCGATCACCTCCCGGCGGGCCAGGAACCAGAAGTGCCGGCCCTCGACCTGGGGCAGGGTATCGAAGTAGTGCGGGTCGTACGCGGGCCGCCCCTCGTGGCCGGTGGTGACGAACAGCACGCCGCCGCGCTCGGGGTAGGAGGCGCCACAGGCCGAACATGTGCGCCCGCCGGCCGCGGGCGCCAGCGGTGCCCCGCAGGCCGGGCAGATCAGGGCCAGGGCCGCGGGCGCGCGGCCGGACGGCGGGGCCGCCTCCGCGGCGCGGCCCGGGGCCAGCACCAGGCCGATCAGGACCAGCAGCGACACGCCCATCAGGCCGAGCCCCACGTGCAGCCCGGGCGGATGGTAGGCGAGGTGCACCTCGTGATGGCCCGCCGGGACGCGCACCGCGCGGTGTTTGCCGTTGGCGCGCAGCACGGCCGCCGGACGCCCGTCCACCTCCGCGGTCCAGCCGCGGGCGAAGCTCTCGCGCAGCACCAGGAGGCCGTCGCCGTCCGCCTCCACCGCGTAG
>Ga0111538_10009134_pt1 | contig 13251 bp, 15 predicted proteins | sample SoiMethybrSBSTD1_FD_79669 | JGI IMG/M metagenome (GOLD analysis project Ga0111538, IMG submission 79669) | Bulk soil microbial communities from a Populus tree surrounding site in Tennessee, USA - Soil MetaG P. TD hybrid SBSTD1 (version 2)... | ecosystem: Environmental > Terrestrial > Soil >...
GCGCGGCGTGCGGCGCGTGTTGCTCGTGACGCTCGCGCTCAACGTCGTGGTTGTCGCCGGCAAGCTGGTTGCGGGACTGCTCGCCGGCAGTCTGAGCGTCGTCAGCGACGCCATTCATTCATCGGTCGATTCGCTTAATAACATTGTCGGCTTGGTGGTGATGAAATACGCCACGGCGGAGCCGGACGAGGGCCACCCTTACGGACACGCCAAATTCGAAACGCTCGCCGCCTTCGCCATCGCCGGATTTCTCTTTGTCACCTGCTATCAAATCGCGCTGAGCGCGATCAAACGAGTCTTTGCCAACGACGCGCACGCGCCTGAAATCACCGCGCTGACCATCAGCGTGATAGTCGGAACGATAATCGCCAACATTGTCGTGACGGTTTACGAGCGCCGGGAAGGGAGGCGCCTGCAGAGCGCTTTTCTGATCGCCGATTCCTCGCATACTCGCAGCGACGTGCTGGTCAGTTGTTCGGTGCTCGTCGGCCTGATCTTGATCCGGTCCGGGTACGTCTGGCTCGATCCGGTCATTTCGCTCGGGGTCGCGGTTGTCATCGCCTGGAGCGGCTACCAGATTTTCAAGACCACGGTGCCCATACTCGTAGACGCCGCTCCCGTGCCCTCCCGGCGCATCGCCGAAGTCGTCCGGAGCGTGCGGGGCGTCCATTCCGCGCATGACATCCGGTCGCGCTCGCAGGGCGGCGATATGTTCGTCGAAATGCATCTGCATATCGAGCGCGAATTCGAGCGCGACCACATCGCCTCGCACGCGATCACTGTAGAGATCGAAAGACGGCTGGCGGCGGAGTTCGGGCGAGTGACCGCGACAATTCACGTTGAGCCATTGCCAGAATGATCTCGGTGGATGTCTAATTGAGCCGGCGATCAATCCGCATTCAATCAACCAGACAATCACCGGAGGAAAGCTATGAGCGATCAGTCAAAGCAAAACGTCAGTCGCCGCCAATTCGTCCGCCAGTCGGCGCAATTGGCCGGGGCCGCGATTATCGGCGCCGAAATTCTCGCGCCCGCCGAAGCCGCCCCCGCTGTGCGCACGGCCAGCGATTGGGTGGCGCTGGGGCAGAAAACCAAGGTCAAAATTCCCAGATTGGGCATGGGCACAGGCTCGATCAACGGCAAGGTGCAACAGGACCTCGGTCAGGAAGGCTTCAACAAACTCGTCGCCTACGCCTACGAACGCGGAGTCCGCTACATTGACACCGCCGACAATTACAAAACCCACGGGATGATCCGCGAGGCCATCAAGGCCAACAAAATCCCGCGAGACAAAATCTTCATACAGACCAAGCTGCCGATCCGTCCGGAGACGACCCAATACCCGATGGCGACGATGGATCGTTACCGAAAGGAACTCGGCACGGACTATTTCGACAGCCTGTTGATCCACTGCGCGACGAAAGAGACCTGGGTCGAGGACATGAAGTTTCTGATGGACGCCTTCGACGAGGCGCAGGCTAAAGGCATGATCAAAGCCAAAGGCTGTTCCTGCCATGGGCTGCGGGCGCTGCGCGCCGCGACTAAAAACGATTGGGTCGAAGTCCAACTCGCCCGCATCAACCCGCAAGGCTATCACGTGGATCAGGATTTGCAGAACGTCCACGACCCGGCGGGCAAATACGACGAAGCCATGAAGGAGATCAAGGCTATGCATGCCGCCGGACGCGGCATCATTGCCATGAAGCTCTGCGGCAACGGCGATTTCATCAAGCCCGAAGACCGCGAAAAGGCCGTCCAACATGCCGTCAAATGCGGCTTCGTTGACGCAATGGTGATCGGCTTCAAGAGCAACGCAGAGATCGATGAGGCGATTGAGCGGTTGAACCGGGCGCTGAGCGGCAAGGCGTAACGTTGTAAAAACAAGGTCAGAAATGCGGACGTAGGGGCGCCCTTTTCCCCGCCCCGTCTCGTGATTGAGGCGCTTGGGCGGGGAAAACCCGCCCCTACGCTGGTATTGCAGTTAATTTTCAAAGACCATCAACCCACGGGACGGGTGGAGAATATTCCCGCATCGTGTCAGTGATGGATGGATTCAATCGTCGCTGACGCGCCTTAGGAGTAATGACCGTTTATGAGGCGTAAACCCATTCCTCCAATGTCGCTAGGAGAGCTTGAGAATATGTCTACCGAACAACTTCTTGCTCGGCTTAGGCAATTGCATCAATGTGAAGAATCAGCTTTGCTCTCAGATCGGGATGACGCGAGTAACGTATCTGGAACCATCCTCTTCAAAGACACAACTGAATGGAAGGCTGCCTATGATCAGGTAAAAGGAGAGTTGTCTCTGCGGGAACACGTTCCTAAAGGCGCTGAGTTGGTAAAGAAACGGCATAGGCGGGCGCTCCTGAATCGTACTACAGAGAGAAGAACGGGGAGGCGAAAGTTATGAGTGGAACATTCACAGGTTATTTCATAGCAGGCTTCGTGTCATTCGCGGTCGGCGTCCCGTTTCTGCGAGGGTGGGTTCCGCGCAATCGCTTGGCAGGCTTTCGAACGCCGAAGACGTTGTCGAATGACAGAGTATGGTATGAGGCCAACCGGGTCGCAGGTCGCGATATGTTGATCGCAGGCCTGGTCGTTATGGCAACGGCTGTCGTCAGCGCGCTTCTCGCCCAACAAATTCCTGGACTCACTCTCGAAAAAATCAACAAGTTGGTGTGCATCGGCGCGCTGCTCATTGCGACGCTGCACAGTTTTATTGCGCTGCGGCGCATATGATCAAATAGATCCCTCTCCGCAAAGGTAGCGTCCTCATAAAAACCGGGCGAAAGACCTGGAACGTAAGCTCATCTCCATTCGTAACTCCTGTGCAAATCCAACACAAAGGAGATCGCAAAATGAAGAGAGCGTCATGGCTTATCGCAGCCGCCATCTGTCTGGCGGCGTTGTCCAATCCCGCAATCGCACAATCTGCTCCATCGCCGTCAGGACAAAAAGCGACCGACGTTGCAAGCCGGCAAGCGCGCAGCGTTAAGGATCAGGTCTTAACCTCGACCGAAATGCCCGCCGTCCGAATTGAATTTGACAAGGGCTTCAAGTATGTCGGCAATCACAGTTTCATCCTTTACGACGTCGCCCACGCCGAGCAGCATTTCTTTATTGACGCTGACAAAGAGGGGCGCGTCAAGCGAATGTACTGGGTGCAGTTCGAAGGCTACCTGCCGAGCAACACTCACACCTACCGTTATAAGGTAAACAAGACGGCCAACATCGGCGGGCTTGAGTTCGTCGCGGACGCCTACGCTCGAAACATAAAAGGTAATCCGGGGCGGCCTGATTCCGACAGCGCCCGCGCCCGGGCCTTTTTGGAGAGCAAGGGCTACCGCATGGCGAGCGATGATGTTCTCTCTCAGCGCCTCGTTCATCTGGTTGATGAGGCGAAGCGAAATGAACTGATGATCATCTACCTGGAAGATTTGAGCGGGATGGGATTAACCGCCGCCGATCTTGCTGAGGGCGGCCGCGCCGCCGCCCGGTGGGATGAGATTTCAAATGGACTGCTTGACCGCGCTGTGAAAGGGATGAAGATTCGTCGCTGAGACGCCCTTTTACTCCACAACCTTGCGCCTGCGATGGGTGGGCGCCTTTGTTGTTCATTGGGCCAATTCACCCACCCCTCGCGGCGCTGCGAAGCGCGTCTATTCGACAAACTCGACCGTTACCTGCGACGGAATCACGCCTTTGCGGAATCCCTCATCCAACATCAATTGCGCCGCCTCGCGGTCCCTGTCCGTGTAACCGAGAGTGCTGTTGTTGACCCACATCGCGACGAAACGGTCGGCCGTCTCGACCGGCATGTCGCGCGCGAATTGCATCGCGTAGTTCAAGGCGTCCTGCCGGTTGTCCATCGAAAACTGGATGCTGCGACGCAGACAGCTCGAGACTTCGCGCTGAAGCTCCTGGCTGAGATCTCGCTTGATGGCGTTGCCGCCCATCGGCAGTGGCAATCCGGTCTCTTTCTTCCACCACGCGCCGAGGTCGACGACCTTGTTCAATCCCAGGTCGCGGTAGGTCAATTGGCCCTCGTGGATCAACAGGCCGGCGTCGTAATTGCCCTTCACGACTTCGTCAATGATTTGATCGAATGGGACGATGCCGTAATCGAATTCCGGCGTGTGTAACCTGAGCGCCAGGTAGGCGCTGGTCAGTTCGCCCGGAATTGCGACGCGCTTGTTTTTGATTTCACCCTCCGGGAAAATTTCGCGCGAGACGACAATGGGGCCGTAACCGTCGCCGATGCTCGCGCCGTGCGGCAGCAGGGCATAATCTTGGGCGATGTAAGCGTAGGCGTGAAACGAGATGGCCGTCACGTCGTATTCGCGCGTCGTCATCGCCGCCTGGTTGAGCGTCTGAATGTCTTTGAGGACGTGAACGAAGCGCAACTCGCCGGTGTCGAGTTTGTCGGTGGCGAGGCCGTAAAACATGAATGCGTCGTCGGAATCGGGACTGTGCGCAACTTTGATTTCGTGTTTGGGCATATATGAATTTTGTCCGTACTATCTGTTAATAATGATTTTGATTTACTGTCCAAGCATACACCACCAGCCGGCTCGGCGGGAAACACAACGGTCACCTGACGGGGCGGCATCCGCGCCTGGCCGACGCCTCGTTGGGGTATGATTCGCCTTCTCTGCGCTGGCACTCACGCGCGTCTAGATACTCGATCTTCCCGTTGACGCAGCGCCAGACTCTTCTGGGCTGGGGCTGGGCGCCTACTGCTTCACCGCTCAGTGAAGCTGTGGCGAGGCGGTCGTCAACGGATACCTGCAGCGTCCCGCGCCGGTTGCCCGCCGAGCTTGGCATGAAGCGCACTACGATCTCACATTTTTCTCCCGGGTTGAGCGTCACTTTGCAGCGATTGTCTTCTTCTACGGCCTGGCGCTCGGGTTGCAGATCGAGCCACGTAGAGCTGACGAAAATGCGTGCGACGGTTGGGAGCATCTTGCGCCTCCTTGCAATGCGCGCTCGGGCTGAAAGCGCGCGGCTGAGTTCTCCAAAAAGGGAACGGCTGGGAACAACTTTTCAACAAACGCTGATCGGCGCCAGTGTGGCAGTGGGAATTTACGCCTAGTGGCGACGCCGATCAAATAATATGATTCGTGGTCTGTTCAGATGATTGTATGAGATTCGCCCCGCATAGATAGCGCGATTCATCAATACACTAGAGCGGATTGCAAATGAGTGTAGGGCGTCGGGCGATTCGTTTAATCGCCCTGGTTGCGGCGCAGTACGGTACCGGGAGCGGTAGCGACCGGGTCACTGGCGCCCGGTCGCTACCGCTCCCGGTACCGTACCGAAGCGCTACTTCCCGTACATCCAATTGGAAACCGCTCTAAGCCGCTGCGTAATGGCGTAGCGGGTGATAAAGCGTGTCGCGTTCGACGGCTTCAAAGCCGGCTTCGGTAATGAGTTTGACGATCTCTTCTTTCGACGCCTCGTTGTCGTTCCTGGCTTCGACCAGATAGGACTCCATCAACTCGCCGCCGCCGGTGATCGTGCCGTCCAGGTCGTTCGCGCCGAAATGCAATGCGGTTTGGGCGAGTTTCTTGCCGAGCATCACCCAATAGGCTTTGATGTGATCAATGTTGTCGAGCATCAGGCGCGAGACGGCTATGGTCTTCAAACTGTCGATGGCCGACGGGCCGGGCAGATGCGCGAGTTGCGTGCCCGGCGGATAGAACGCCAGCGGGATGAAGCATTGAAAACCGCCTGACTTGTCCTGCTGCTCGCGCAACAGAACGAAATGAGCGACGCGGTCTTCGATGGTCTCGATGTGGCCGTATAGGATCGTCGCGTTGGTTTTCAAACCGGCCTTGTGGACTTTGCCGGCCATTTCCAGCCAGCGGTCGCCGTCGGTCTTGTGTGTGCAAATCTTTTCGCGCGTCGCTTCGGCGAAGACTTCCGCGCCGCCGCCCGGGCACGAATCCATTCCGGCGGCCTTCAACTTCTCGATCACCTCTTCGTCGCTCATCTTGTAAAAATTGGCGAAGAAGTCCAGTTCGACCATCGTGAAGGCTTTCAGATGCAGTTGAGGGAACTCGCGCTTAATTTCCGAAAGCATGTCGGTGAAGTAGGAGAACGGCAGCCGCGTGTTCAATCCGCCTACGATGTGCAACTCGGTCGCGCCCTGGGCCCAGGCGTCGCGCGCGATCTTCAGACATTCTTCGATGTTGTGCGTGTAGCCGCCTTCCTGGTTGTGCTTGACGAAGAAACTGCAAAACTTGCAATCGGCGTAGCAATAATTGGTCGGGTTCAAATGGCGGTTGACGTTGAAATAAGTCTTCAGCCCATTTTTGCGCCGCCGGACGACGTCGGCCAAACGTCCCACGCCGTGAAGGTCGTCGCTGCGGTAAAGCGCCATTCCGTCTTCAAAGCTCAATCGCTCGTCAGCCATCACCTTATCGGCGATCGGGGAGAGCGCGGGGTCGAGTAGAAAGTTGTTCATTGTAGTTTATCCTGTTCATTCGCCAGTTTGTCCAGCGCCTCGCCGGTCAGGCGGAAGACCGTCCAGTCGTTCATCGGCGCGGCGCCTAGCGCCTTGTAAAAATTGATGGAGGGTTCGTTCCAATTGAGCACGGCCCATTCCAGCCGCCCGCAGTTCCGCTCCTTCGTCAGTCTAGCCAGGCGCCCTAACAGCGCCTTTCCGAAGCCCTTGCCACGATGCTCCTCGTCAACAAACAGGTCTTCCAGGTAGATGCCCGGCTTGCCCAGGAAGGTCGAGTAGTTGTGGAAGAAGAGCGCGAATCCGATCGGTTCGCCGAGATGGTAGCCGATGATGACCTCGGCGTAGCGGCGCTCGCTGAAGAGCGTTTCGCGCAAGAGGTCATCGGTGGCCGTTACTTTGTGCGCCAGCTTTTCGTAAACTGCGAGCTTTTTTATGAAATCCAGAATCAACGGCGCGTCGTCCTCGGTCGCCAGCCTGATTTCGAAATCTTTGGGTGTTGTCGTCATTTGATCAAAAAGATGTCGGTCGCGATGGTTACGAAGAGGATCACGCTGACGTAGGCGTTTGTAGTGAAGAACGCCATGTTCAATCTCGACAGGTCATCGGCTCGCACGAGCCTGTGCTGGTAGATCAGCAGCGCCGCCGTAGCGATGATGCCCAGCAATCCGATCCAATGCAATCCCGTCAGAAAGTAAACCCAGATCAACGCCGCAAACATTGTCGCGTGAAGCCCGCGCGAAATCCACAGCGCCCTCGCGAGGCCGAACCTTCGCGGGATCGAATGCAGGCCCGACTGCGCGTCGAAATCGCGATCCTGACAGGCGTAGATGATGTCGAAGCCCGCCGTCCACAACATCACGGCCAGTGAAAGCAGCAGCGGCGCCGGGGAATCAATCGTCCCACGCACCGCAATCCAGGCCCCCGTCGGCGCAATGGACAGGCACCATCCCAGGACCAGATGCGACAATGACGTGAACCGCTTCGTATACGAGTAGAACAGAACCGAGGCAAGCGCCACAGGCGAAAGGATCAGCGTCAGCCGATTGAGCATGAACGCCGCGATGAAGAAGAGCGCGGACGACGCGACGGTGAAGGCGGCGACGAAACGCGCGCCCAACAGTCCGGCGGGAATCGCCCGCATCTTCGTCCTCGGGTTGGCAGCGTCGAACTCGCGGTCTACAAGCCGGTTGAACGACATCGCCGCCGAACGCGCTCCGACCATCGCCACGACGATCCACAAAACCCGGTCCCACGCAGGCAGACCTCTCGCCGCGAGGACCGCGCCCAGAAACGCGAACGGCAACGCGAAGATCGTGTGCTCGATCTTGATCATCTCGAGTGTGATTTTCAGACTGCGAAACATAACTCCACGGGACGGGGCGACTCACGAGACAGGGCGACGGGGCGAAATTTTATTCTGCTCCCCCAGTCGCCCTGTCTCCCTGTCGCCCCGTCTTCTTACTTCCTTCCCACCTGGTCAGTTGCTCGTGTGAAACGCCGAGGTGATCCAGCAGGCGATGAATGAAATGCTCGACCAGGTCGTCAATCGTCTTGGGACGGTGATAAAACCCGGGCATTGCTGGTATTATCCTGACGCCTAAATGCGCCAGTTTAAGCATGTTTTCCAAATGTATTACATTAAGGGGCGTTTCACGTGGCACAAGTAAGAGCAGGCGGCTCTCTTTGATAATCACGTCGGCGGCCCTGTGGACGAGGTCACGCGAAGCGCCGTTGGCGATGGCGCCGAGCGTGCCCATGCTGCACGGGACAATCACCATCGCGTCGCTCAAACAGGAACCGCTGGCGATTGAAGCGCCGATGTCGTTGACCGAATGGACGATCACCTTCTCGGAATCCTCGCCGAGCAACTCGCGGACGACGCGGCGGTCGGCCCCGGCCACGTTCAGCCCCAACTCTTCACTGACGACGCGCACCCCGGCTTGCGAGATGACGAGGTCGATGCGGGAGACTTCGGAACTCGCATTGAGGCGCGCGAGCAGCCTCTGGCCGTATACCGACCCGCTCGCTCCGGTGATGCCGACGACGATTGATTTCATTTGACTGCGCGCTACTACGATGACAATACGTTTGAACTTGACGGGAAACTATATTGGCCGTCGCGAAAACTTGTCAAGCAACGCTTCGGACGCAATCAGTACTGCGAGCGGTAGCGAGCGGGCGTTAGCGAAGTCTCCGCTCGCTACCGCTCGCGGTACTGACTCGTCGCCTCAATCCAGATCTTGGGGCCGCCCAAAGTATAGTTCCTTTGAAGATTGTCCAGATGACTTTGCAAAATCGCTGTCTGACGCTATAAAGCCGTTGGTTATTGGATGAATCCTTCTTCTAATTTTTATGGATCAGGAACGATTGAAAGAGTTGCTGTTGGAGTTCAAGGAAGGGCGCCTCGAACTTGATCAGGCGCTGGAGCGGATGCGCCATCTGCCGTATGAAGACCTAGGGTACGCGCAGGTCGATCATCATCGAGCGATCAGCGTTGGTTTCCCCGAAGTCATCTTCGGGCCGGGGAAGACGCCTGAGCAGATTATCGGCATCGCCTCGTCACTGCTTGAACGTTCGTCGAATCTGCTCATCACTCGCGTGGGTCGCGCGACCTTCGAGCGAATCAGGGCGATCGCCGAGGACGCCGAATTTCACGAATCCTGCGGCGCGATTTCAGTGCGGCGCGACAGGACGATGCGCGGGCGCGGCCTGATCGGGGTAGTCACTGCGGGCACATCAGACATCGCCGTGGCCGACGAGGCAGCCGTCACCGCCGAGATAATGGGCAATCAGGTCGAGAGAATCTTCGACGTTGGGGTGGCGGGCATTCATCGCGTTCTGAGCCGCCGGGAGGCGCTGCAATCCGCGCGGGTGATAGTCTGCGTGGCAGGAATGGAAGGGGCGCTGCCTTCGGTGGTCGGCGGGCTGGTCGGCGCGCCGGTGATCGCCGTGCCGACCAGCGTCGGCTACGGCGCCAGTTTCAATGGTCTCGCGGCGTTACTCGGAATGCTCAACTCCTGCGCATCGAATGTCGCCGTCGTCAACATTGACAACGGCTTCGGCGCGGGCTTCGTCGCCAGTCTGATCAACAGAGAATGACTCCGCCGCCGCGCGCGCGCGTGTGTGACGCTGCGCCGATCCGTCGCCGTCACTCTGATCAACAGAGAATGGCGCCTTTGTTTTTTTGACGCGCGATACCATCGCCCTCAAGCTCGCGCGGAACTCATCCATCGTCATCCCGCGCCAGGTCTCGTGGAATTGGGCAAAGAGCGTTGATTGGCGCCGCTCGTACTCCGACACGACCTTTTCGAGAGTCGTTATCTGATCATTCTGGGGCGACCGGCGGCGCAGCCGGGCTATATAGTCTTCGATCAGTCCTCGCTGTGTCACGCAATCCTGAATCTCGCCGAGCAGATCCTGATTGAGTTTGAGCAGGTCTATCAAGAGCGCCAGCCTGTCGGAATAGAGCTCGCGAAGGCTTTCGGCGGTGTAACGCAGACGCTTTCCCGATATTCGCAGATTGTGAAGCTCTTCGAGGGTGGGGGAGTGATCGGGATCGGGCCAGCACGAATAAAACTCCTTGACGCGCGTCCGCAGAATTCGCCTGGCGGCCTTCTCCATCCGGTCGTCGGGAGAAATCTTTCTGATTTTAAGCGGCTTGGCCATGCTCCTCCTTCGGAGATGTTTGGGAGCGTCCCGAATGGGACTTATCTGACTCCTTGGACCTGTAGGTCCCATTCATCTTGATCCAGTCGGACGGAGACTCGCGTTTGAATTCCACATACTCTTCGCCTCCAAGATATTTCATCAGCGCCCGCAATCGCGACCTGCGTCTGGCCCGCAATCGCCCGATCAGCGCTGAGACGGCGGACTTTTCCTGATCGGAGAGAGGCGTCGGCGAAGTTTTCATCGCGGCGATCATCACGTCCATGTCGCGCACGCCGCCGAGCGCGTCGGCGAGATTCTCCAGTCTCAATTGTAATCTCTTTCGGTCTTCTTTGGGCACGCAGACCGCGAAGTTGCTCAGCGCGACTCTAAGGCGACGAACGGTGACGCGCATGTCGTGGACGGATTCGACGGCCCCGGCCGACGATCCGGATTCGAGGGAGAGGATGGTTTGATGGAGATCGGTGAAAACCTTCCTGGCCATTTGCTCGACGGATTCCGGCCGCCGAGGTTCGCTTATGTCCATATAGAAATTTCTCCGGTGGAGATCTACTCGTCCATTTTATGCCTGTGCAATTTGCAGGCTCAAGGCTGGCGCGAGTTTAAGTCTGGTACAGCGCAGCGCGCATAGGCAAGCGGACACCTCATCGGCCGGCCGCTTGCCTATGGTCGGTACGGTCAGTAAATCGCGAAATAAATGAGGAGTTCCATTTGTCATTGTTCATTTGATATTGGCCATTGCCGGAGGAGATCTCGATTCAATGTCCAATGTTCATCGGGGCATTTTCGGACCAATGACAAATGAACAATGAGCAATGAACAATGACAAACGCTCTTCTTTGCCCGATTTCGCGATTTACTGACGGTACCGACCTTTCCTGTTCTGATTATCGCGATTTTCACATCGGCGTTCTATTGATGAGTTCATTTCTGCGAACATAGATTGCTGACCCCGTATACACGATTGAAAATCGATCCAGGGCGGGAAATGAACGGTCTGAAAATTGCCCTGACAAAATTTCATTGAGCGGAGTTAAACATGGGATTTTTCGGGGTGAGCGCATATAATCCGCGCGTTCTAATCGGCGCGCCGCCGCGCTGATAGCCTTTGGAGGTAACCACGATGCGCGCTGATTTAGCCGATTGGATCGCGCTCAACATGATTCGCGGAATAGGCCCTCGCACGGCCAATCAACTGATCGATCGTTTCGGGTCTCCCGCGCAGGTCTTCGCCGCTTCGCGATTATCGCTCGAGAAAGAGGGGCTCAAGCCGAAGACAGTTCAGGAACTACACGATTCTGAAATCCTCGAAAAAGCCAACGCCGAGATCGAGCGGTTGGAACGACTGGGCGCGGTCGTCATCACGCTCGAAGATGAAGATTATCCGCCGCTGTTGCGCGAAATTTACGACCCGCCGATCGCCTTATACGTTCGCGGCGATTTAAAAAAGGCTTGCGCGCGGCCTTGCCTCGCGGTCGTCGGTTCGCGGCGATCTTCGACTTACGGCGTCAACGCCGCGCTGAGCCTGTCTCGCGACCTGGCCCAGAATGGCTTGACGATCATCTCCGGTCTAGCGCGTGGGATCGACGCCTCCGCGCATCGCGGCGCGCTCGAAGCCGGCGGGCTGACGGTCGCCGTCGTCGGGACGGGCTTGGAGACTACCTACCCGAAAGAGCATAAGAAGCTGGAGGGGGAAATCGCGGCGAACGGCGCAATAGTTTCGGAATTCCCTCTGGGCACGCCGCCGCTGCCGCAGAATTTCCCGTATCGCAACCGCGTCTTGAGCGGACTCTGTTTCGGCGTTTTGATAGTCGAAGCGGCGGAGCACAGCGGGAGCTTGATCACCGCCCGGTTGGCCTACGAACAGGGCCGGGAGGTGTTCGCCGTGCCCGGCAATATCACCTCACAAACCTCGTTCGGGCCGAACTTCCTGATAAAAGACGGCGCGAAACTCGTGCAGCAATGGCGCGACGTCGTCGAGGAGCTTCCGCGCGACGTGAGGGATAGGATTTTCGGCGCGGATCGGCCTAAGGGCAATGACGCGCAATCGAACGTTCAACCGATGTTTGAAACCATAGCGCTGAGCGACGAGGAACGCAAACTGCTAGACATGCTCACGACCGACGCCCCGTCGCATATTGATCAATTACTAATTTCCAGCGGGATGAATTCGTCGGACCTGATGACCGCATTGCTTGGTCTCCAAATGAAAGATAGAATCAGGGAGCTTCCAGGCAAGAGTTATATCAAAAGAATTTAAAAAGCAGTTGTTGAGCGCCGTTTGCCGGGTGGTTGGCGGCCGGCAACCGATGACCGACAATTGAAAAATGCTACAGTGGTTTCTGGAGTGGTTTAGTAGTGTTTCCGACCAGGTGAAAGTGCTGCCGGTTTATTTCGCCGCGCCGATCATGATATTCATCGGCGTGCTCGATTCGTCGCTGCTATCTTTGCCTGAGGTCAATGATTACATCACCGCCTACCGGGTCGCGCATAACCCTTCCGAGGTTTATTATTTCCCGCTTTTCCCGGCGATCGGCTCGGTGATCGGCTGTCTGATCTTGTATCGCATCGCGCAACGCGGCGGACAATTTGTCACCAAGCGGTTTCATCCCAAACATCTGGACCGGGTCAAAGAGATTTACCGCAAGTGGGGAATCTTCGCGCTTGTCATTCCGGCCCTGCTCCCTCCGCCGATGCCATTCAAGATTTTCGTGGTGGCGGCGGGCGCGTTGAACTACCCGCCGGCCCGTTTTGCCTCCGTCATAATGATCGCGCGAACCGTACGGTATTATTTCTGGGGATGGGTGGCTTTCTTTTTCCGCGAGGAGGTTTTACAGATTCTGGGCTGGTTGGAATCTCATCTCATCGAAATCCTAGGGGTGATAATCGCGCTTTTCATCCTCTCATTCGTCGGGCGCCTCGTGTTTGCGCGGTTGAGAAGCCAAACGCCCGAACGCGAAACTCATGCCTCGTACACCGATTAATACTGAAATCAAGGACTGATACGTAGAAATGAAAATTCCGTTATTGGGCATAGGTGGCGCGATGAAATCGTTGCAAGCCACGCTGATCGGACTCGGCGCGCTCGGAGTGTTCGCCATCGCGCTTCTGGACGCCGC